>Ga0187807_1000268_pt1 | contig 15929 bp, 10 predicted proteins | sample NC_wetland_sal_i_4_FD_132432 | JGI IMG/M metagenome (GOLD analysis project Ga0187807, IMG submission 132432) | Wetland sediment microbial communities from Neuse River Estuary, North Carolina, USA - ASW_2 | ecosystem: Environmental > Aquatic > Freshwater > Wetlands > Sediment | place: USA: North...
CCGGCGGGACTGCTGGGCGCAGTAGGCGGTGTCGCGCTTCATGGCCTGCAGGTCGGCGAGCGTGCACTCGGTAGCCGGACGGCACGCGAACCGCTGGGCGTTGACCAGCATCAAAGCGTGCGCCGACTCGACTGTGGCGGCCGCCTGCGCGAGTCGCGACATCGAGATCGACATGCCCTCCGGCAGGTACGGGCTGTTGGTGCCGTCGGGAAGCTGAATCCTGGAGCCCATGCGCTGGTGGAACATGTCGATCAGGCCCTTCGCGGCGCCGATCGCCGGGACCGACATCGCACCGGTGAAGTTCGCGTCCGAGGGCCCGGCGTACATCGGGTGGGTGTTGACCTCCCGGCTGGGCGCGTTGCCCTCGGCCATGACCGTGATCGGTATGGTCCGGTACTCGGGGATGAACACGTCGTTGAACAGGACGGTCTTAGAACCCGTTCCGCGCAGGCCGATGGTGTGCCAGTCGTCAACGATCTCCAGGTCCTCGCGGGGAATGAGCAGCCACCGCATCTCGGCCCGCTCCCCGTCCCGGTAGGTCGGGACGAGCGCGGTGAGCCAGTCGCAGTGGTCGACACCTGAAGAGAAGAAGCCCCGGCCCGTCCAGCTGTAGCCACCGTCGGCCGCGACGACGTTACCAGTGGTCGAGACGACCGACGAAGCGAGGCTGTTGGGGTTCTCCCACATCTCGTCCATGGCCTTCTGCGGCCAGAGCGCCTGGAGCCACATGTGCGCGGTCCACAGCATGTAGACCCAGCCGACCGAGGGATCGGCGGATGCCAGCTCGACGGTGACGTCGATCATGGCCTCGGTACCGAGTTCGGAGCCGCCGTAGCGCTTCGGCTTCATGACCCCGTACAGGCCAGACTCGAGGATCTCGGCCACCGTCTCGTCCGGGAGCATGCGCAGCTCCTGACCCTTCGGCAGGCGGCCCCGCAGTCCGTCCTTCAGCGCTCGGGCCCGCTCGACCGCTTCGTCATGACTCTCGATGACGGCCGGCTTGGAGCTAAGCGTGTAGACGGGTCGGGTATCCATAGTCACGTCCCCTCGGAAGCGGCGCCTGAGATCGGCAGGACCTTTCTAAGATGGCGACTGCCGGAATGGCGCGCAAGGCGCTCTTCCATCACGCGCAACGGCTGCCCCCGGCGTCGGCGACGGACGCGGAGGACAGCAGGTCATGACAGCTTCCGGCGTGACGGTGGCGGGAACCGCGCCGATGCGGTATCCGCAGGCCCGGCCGCGTGCCGGTGCGCCGAACATCGTGGCCATGATCCTGGATGACGTCGGCTTCGCGCAGCTGGGCAGCTTCGGGTCGGACATCGCGACCCCGCACATCGACCGGCTGGCGGCAGCGGGCCTGCGCTACAACCGGTTCCACGTGACTGCGCTGTGCTCACCCACCAGGGCGTCGTTCCTGACCGGCCGGAATCATCACGCCGTGGGCATGGGGTTCCTTGCCGACATCCCGCTGGCCTACCCCGGCTACACCGGCCGGCTGCCGCGATCGGCGGCGCCCCTGCCACGGCTGTTGCGGGACGCAGGCTACTCGACCCTGGCAGTCGGAAAGTGGCACCTTACCCCGAGGTTCGAGCGGTCGGCCGCCGGTCCCTTCGGCCAGTGGCCGCTCGGGGCGGGCTTCGAGCGTTTCTACGGCTTCCTGCAGGGCGGCACCAATCACTGGGCGCCGAATCTGGTCGCAGACAACCACTACGTCGAGCCCCCGGCCGGGCCGTGGGACGGGTACCACCTGACCGAGGATCTTGGCGCGACCGCGATCCGCTTCGTGCTCGACCAGCAGCACGCCGCGCCAGGCAAGCCGTTCTTCCTGTACTTCGCGCTGGGAGCCGCGCACGCTCCGCACCACGTGGCCCCCGAGTGGGCCGAGCGCTACCGCGGCCAGTTCGACCTGGGCTGGGACGCCTGGCGGGAGGAAGTCTTCGATCGCCAGCTTGCCGCAGGTGTCGTGCCGGCGGGTACCGTGCTCACGCCACGGCCCGACTGGGTCACTGCATGGGCGGAACTGAGTCCAGAGCACCGGCGAATGCACGCACGCCAGCAGGAGGTGTTCGCGGCCTTCCTCTCGCACGCCGATGCCCAGATCGGACGCGTGATCACCGCCCTGGAGCAGAGTGGTCAGCTCGACAACACGCTGATCATGCTGTTCTCCGATAACGGCGCGAGCGCCGAAGGCGGCGCCGCGGGCAGCGTCAACGAGCATCGGTTCACCGCCCGCATCCGCGAGTCCGCCGCCGACAACCTGGCGCACTACGACGACTGGGGCGGTCAGCGCACCTACAACCACTACTCGTGGGGATGGGCGTGGGCCGGGAACACCCCGTTCCGGTTGTGGAAGCGCTACACCTGGCTGGGCGGCACCCGCACGCCGCTGGTCGTGCACTGGCCGCGGGAGGTCCTCGACCGGGGCGAGGTCAGGTCGGCCTTTGTGCACGTGACGGACCTGTGTCCGACCGTGCTTGATGCCGCCGGAGTCGCGCCGCCGGCATTGGTGGACGGCGTGACCCAGCAGGCGGTGGACGGCGCCAGCATCCGGCCTACGTTCGCCGATCCGACGGCCGCGGGCCGTGACACCCAGTACTTCGAGATGCTCGGGTCGCGCTCCATCGTGCACGGGCGATGGAAAGCGACGACCGACCACGTCTCCACCGGCGTGCTGGACGAAGAGGAGCGCGCCGTCGGCAGCCGCCGGTTCGAGGATGACCACTGGGCGCTGTTCGATCTCAGCCGTGACTTCTCCGAGTCCGCCGACCTCGCGGACGCGCATCCCGAGATCGTCCGCGACCTGCAGCAGCGTTGGCTGGAGGAGGCCGAGCGCAACCAGGTCTTGCCCGTCGATGACACCCTGACCAGGCGCGTCCGCGCGCTCATCGGTCCCGCCTGGCCGGCTGGCGACGACCGCACTTACCGGCCGGGGGGCGGTCCGGTCTGCGACGAGTCGCTGCCGTTCCTGTTCGCGGGCTTCCGCTTCACCGCCGAGGTCGAGGCGGCGGATGATCCCGACGGCGTGCTCTTCGCCCTGGGCGACTGGAACGGCGGTTTCGCCCTTTTCGTGGCCGGCGGGGTGCTGACCTTCGCCTTCTCGCGGGCCGGCCAGCTGCTCGAGGTGACGGCCGACCGGCCGGTACCGCCCGGACGCCAGCTGCTGGGCGTGACCTGCACGCTGCGCCCAGACGGCGGCACGTTCCGCCTCGCGCACGGCGACACGACAGTCGGCGCGCTGGCGTTTCCCGGTGGTCTCCCCGCCGCGCTGCAGCACGGCGGCGCCGGCCTACGGCTCGGCTCCGACAGCGGCTTGCCCGTCTCCGCGCGCTACCGTCCGCCGGCACCGTGGAACGGCCTGCTCACCAGCGTCCGCCTGCAGACGCCAGGCCCGTCGCGGCCTGACCCGCCCGACCAGCTACCCGCGGCGCTGCACGCCGACTGACCGACGAGGCACACTAGCGGAAGCGCGGGACAGCTATACCGGGCGGAGGCCAGCCGATGACGAATGCGACGAGTCCGCCCGCCAGCGGCGGCGAGGCGATGGCGGCACTGCTGGCTGCCGGTGACCCGGCGAGCCCTGCGCTGGTCGTCCCCGATGGCGGGCAGGTCATCACGTACGCGCAGCTCGCCGGCCGGGTGGAGACCCTCGCCCGGCGGCTGGTAAGCCTGGGCGTCCGGCGCGGTGACCGGGTCGCGCTGTCCCTGCCCAACGGTCCCGACGTCGTGCTGCTGCTGCTCGCCGTGACCGCGCTCGGTGCCGCGGCGGCTCCGCTGAACCCGGCGTACACCGAGGCAGAGCTCGGCTTCTACCTGGCTGACATCGCCCCGCGGCTGCTCCTGATCCCCGAGAGCGGCGGTGCCGCGGCCAGTGCCGCCGCCAGGGCGGCCGGCGTCCCGCTGGCTACGGTCACCGCAGCCGACGACGGGCCGCCGCAGGTGGCCGGGTCCGGTCCCGGCGCCAGCGGCGGGCGGGGACCGGAGCGCTCGTTCGAGCCGGGTGGTCCCGACGACGTGGCCGTGGTGCTGCACACCAGCGGCACCACCAGCCGGCCGAAACAGGTACCACTGCGCCAGCGAAACCTGATGGCCTCGACCAGGACGATCGCGGCGCACTACCGGCTCGGCCCGGCGGACGTCTCGTTCTGCGTGATGCCGCTGTTCCACATTCACGGCCTGGTGGCGTCCGCGTTCGCGGCGCTGAGCGCGGGCGGGGCGGTGATCACGCCGCGCCGGTTCACTCCGCACCGGTTCTGGCCGCAGGCACGAGAGCACGGCGCGACCTGGCTGTCGGCGGGTCCGACGCTGCATCAGATGATTCTCGACCGGGCAGACGACGCCGGTCCGCCGCAGACGCTGCGGTTCGTGCGGTCGTGCAGTTCGGCGCTATCGAGTTCGCTGCTGGAGCGTGCCGAGCGAGAGTACCGCGCGCCCATGCTGGAGGCCTATGGGATGACCGAGGCAAGTCATCAGATGTCCTCGAACCCGCTTCCGCCAGCAGCCAGGCTGGTTGGCTCGGTGGGCATCCCGACCGGCACGCAGATCCGCATTGCCAGCGAGGCCGGGACATTCCTGGCCGACGGCAGCCCAGGCGAGGTCGTCATTCGCGGTCCCGGCGTGATGTCCGGCTACGTCAACAACCCGGTTGCGACGGCTGAGGCGTTCTTCGGGGAGTGGTTCCGCACCGGCGACCGCGGCGTGCTCAGGGACGGCTACCTGTTCCTGCACGGGCGGATCAAGGAAATGATCATCCGAGGCGGGGAGAACATCGCCCCGGCGGAGATCGAGGAAGTGCTCCTGTCGCACCCGGCCGTGGCCGACGCCGTCTGCTTCGGTGTGCCGGATGAGAAGTACGGCGAGCTCGTCGGCGCTGCGGTCACCCTGGCGGGCGACGCCGAGCTCACCGACCTGATCGCGCACTGCCGCGAGCGGCTGGCCGCCTTTAAGGTGCCGGCCAGGATCGATGTACTGCCCGAGATCCCCCGCACCCCGACGGGCAAGATACAGCGGCGCCGGGTGGCCGATGCAGTGCTCGGCCCGCGAGCCCAGCAATGAGGTTCGCGGTGCTCGGCGCCGGCGCGATCGGTGCGTACGTGGGCGCCGCGCTGGCCCGCGGCGACGCCGACGTCACGCTGGTCGCCAGGGGAGCGCACCTGCAGGCCATGGAGCGGGCCGGCGTCCGGGTGCTGTCGCCACGCGGCGACTTCACCGCCCGGCCGCGTGTCACCGGCGACATCGCGGCGGTCAGCGATGCTGACGTCGTGTTCGTCGGGCTCAAGGCGTACAGCCTGCCAGAGATCGCGCCGCGGCTAGGCGGCCTGCTCGCGCCGGGCTCGGCGGTCATCTGGGCGCAGAACGGGATTCCCTGGTGGTACTTCCAGTCGGCACCCGATGCAGCCGCCGCTGCCGGGGTCACGGTTCTGCAGAGCGTGGACCCAGGCGGCGTGATCACGACGTCCATCGAGCCGCGGCACAACGTCGGCTGCGTCGTCTACTGTTCGACCGAGATCATCGAGCCGGGCGTCATCCGGCACGTCGAAGGCACCCGCTTTGCCATCGGCGAGCCGGACGGATCGGAGTCGCAGCGCTGCAGGCAGATCTCGGCCGCGTTCGCGGCGGGCGGCCTGCGCGCACCGGTCGACGCCAGGCTGCGGGATCAGATCTGGCTCAAGCTGGTGGGCAACGTGGCGTTCAATCCGATCACCGCCCTGACCGGGGCGACGCTCGGGGAGCTTGGCTCGACGGCGGAGATGCGAGACCTGCTGCGCGCGATCTTCGCCGAGTGCGCCGCGGTGGCGGCGAGGCTCGGCATCAGCTTCCCGGTGTCGCTTGACCGGCGGCTGGAGGCCGGGCTCGCGGTGGGCGGGCACAAGACCTCGATGCGGCAGGACCTTGAGGCGGGCAAGCAGCTGGAATTCGAGTGCATGACCGGCGCGGTCGTGGAGCTGGCCGAGCACCTGAACGTCGACGTACCGTGCACCAGGACGGTGCACGCGTGCGTCCAGCTGCTCGACCACCTGTCGCGGGGGATTGCCGCGGGTCGCCGCACCGGATCAGCGCGCCAGGCTGGCTAGTTCGCCGGGCAACCGCCCGGCCAGGCTAATAACGGCCCGGGCCGGATGACGCAGCGGAAGCCGATGTGGCCGGTGGAGGTGTCGATCGCCTCGCCCTGGCGGGCGGCCGGCCGGTACCGCAGGCAGTAGTTCGGCGCGCACAGGTGCGACCCGCCTTTGATCACCCGGCGCGGGATCGCCGAGGCCAGGTCGCGTCCCGGCTCGGCCACCCGCGGATTCCGCGGGACGCAGCACGGCGCGGGCTGGCCAGCGCCTGCGCCGGGGTGCCGGGGGCGGAAGTAGTCGCTCGTCCACTCCCAGACGTTCCCGGCCATGTCGTACAGGCCGTAGCCATTGGCCGGGAACGCGCCGGCCGGCGAGGTGCCCTCGTAACCGTCCACTAGCAGGTTCTGCCAGGGGAACTGGCCCTGCCACGTATTCGCCAGTTGCCGGCCGCCCGGCGCGAACTCGTCACCCCAGACGTACACCGCGCCATCCAGCCCGCCGCGCGCCGCGAACTCCCACTCGGCCTCCGTGGGCAGCGTCTTGCCAGCCCACGTCGCGTACGCCTCGGCGTCCTCGTAGGCGACGTGCGTCACCGGGTGGCGATCCCGGCCGCGCAGGTCGCTGCCGGGCCCCTCGGGCCGCTGCCAGCAAGCGCCGGGCAGGTACGCCCACCACTGCCGGAAGTCCCGCAGGTCAACCGGGCCGGGCGTGCACCGGAATACCAGCGAGCCAGGCACGAGCAGATCGGGATCGGCGTCGGGGTAGTCGGCAGCGGCGAGTGGCCGCTCTGCCACCGTCTGGTAACCGGTGGCAGCGGCGAACCGGCGGAAGTCGGCGACCGTTACCGGGCGGGTGTCGATCCAGAAAGCATCGACCGCGACCCGGTGGGCCGGGCGTTCCTCTGGATAGAAGGCGTCGGAACCCATCAGGAACGCGCCGCCCGGAATCCACGCCATGCCCGGCGGGGCGCAGTCGCGGACCGGTGCCTGTGCAGCGCGCATCCCGATCTACCCCCCGGTGCGTTCCTCGTCGGCGCGAGCGGACCGCTTCCGCGTTCTTCATACCCGCACATGGCCAGCCCGAGTCCCCCGGAGATTCACCCGCTGCGGGTGAGGAGCCAGGCCATGGGCCGGGAACGTGCCCGGATGGGTGAGGTTCGCGCGCAGCGGGAGGCCAGGATGGGTGAGCGATTCAACGGCACCATCAACGTGGACATCCGGGACTCGGTGCCGGACTGGTCGCCGTTCGAGCCGCCGAAGGCCCCGGCGGGCGCACCCAACGTGGTGTGGATCGTGCTGGACGACGTCGGCTTCTCGGCCATGGACTGCTACGGCGGGCCGATCCCGACGCCTAACATCAGCCGGATCGCGGACGCGGGCGTACGGTTCACCCAGTGGCACACCACCGCGCTGTGCTCACCGACGCGGTCGTGCCTGCTGACCGGGCGCAACCACACCCGCAACTCGATGGCGTGCATCACCGAGGCGGCGGTCGGGTTCCCGAACGCCAGCGGCATGATCCCGCCGGAGAACGGGATGCTGTCCGAGATCCTGTCCGCGCGAGGCTGGAACACCTACCTCGTCGGCAAGTGGCACCTGTGCCCCACCGTCGAGATGAATCTCGCCGCGACCCGGCGCAACTGGCCCACGGGCCGCGGGTTCGAGCGTTTCTACGGCTTTCTCGGCGCGGAGACCAACCAGTGGTATCCGGAACTCGTCTACGACAACCACCCGGTCGACCCGCCGAAGTCCCCGGAGCAGGGCTATCACTTCACCGCGGACATTACCGACAAGGCGCTGGAGTTCATCAAGGACGCCAAGGTGATCGCGCCGGACAAGCCGTTCTTCCTCTACTACGCGCCGGGTGCGTGCCACGCGCCGCATCAGGCCCCCCCGGAGTGGATCGAGAAGTTCCGCGGCCGGTTCGATATGGGCTACGAAGCCATCCGCGAGCAGACGCTGGCCAGGCAGAAGCAACTGGGGATCGTTCCGCGTGATACCGAGCTCCCGCGGGTAAACCCGATCGGCACCCCGCAGACCCGCACCGGCCCGGAAGGCCAGCCGTTCCCGGTGGTGGACTACACCAAGCCGTGGGACTCGCTGTCGGCGGATGAGAAACGCCTGTTCGCCCGCATGGCCGAGGTGTACGCGGGCTTCCTGGCCCACGCCGACCATCACATCGGCCGGCTGCTTGACTACCTGGAGGAGTCCGGCCAGCGCGACAACACGCTGGTCGTCCTCGTCTCCGATAACGGCGCGTCCGGGGAGGGCGGCCCGGACGGGTCGGTGAACGAGAACAAGTTCTTCAACGGGATCCCGGAAGACCTGCAGCAGAACCTGGCGATGCTCGATGAACTCGGCGGCCCGAAGACCTACAACCACTACTGCAATGGCTGGGCGATGGCCTTCAACACGCCGTTCAAGATGTGTAAGCGGTATGAGTTCAACGGCGGCACCGCCGACCCGTGCGTCATGTCGTGGCCGCAGGGCATGCGGGTGCGCGGTGAGATCCGCCATCACTACCACCACGCGATCGACATCGTGCCGACGGTCCTGGACTGCCTGGGCATCGACGCGCCGGCCCAGATCAAGGGTCACACCCAGAGCTCGTTCGACGGCGTCAGCATGCGCTACACCTTCGCCGACAGCTCCGGCCTATCCCACCGGCGGACGCAGTTCTACTCGATGCTCGGCTCCCGCGGCATCTGGCATGACGGCTGGAAGGCGGTCACCACCCACCCGACGGTCAGCGGCTGGGGCCACTTCAACGACGACGTCTGGGAGCTATACCACACCGACGCCGACCGGGCCGAGCTCCACGACCTCGCCGCCGAGCAGCCGGACAAGCTACGCGAACTGGTGAACCTGTGGTTCGCCGAGGCCGGCGCCAACGGAGCCTTCCCGCTCGACGACAGGTCGCCGATCGAGATTCTCAACACGCCGCGGCCGCAGTCCGCGAGCCCGCGGAACCGATACGTCTACTACCCCGATACCGCCGACGTCCCCGAACTGCAGGCCGTCAACGTCCGCAATCGCTCCTACAGCATCGGGGCGCTGGTCAACCTGCCGGCCCCGGGCGCACAGGGCGTGCTGTTCGCGCACGGGTCTCGGTTCGGCGGGCACGCGCTGTACGTCCGGAGCAGCCGGCTGCAGTACGTGTACAACTTCGTCGGCATCACCGAGCAGCATGTCGCGGCCACCGAGGACGTGCCGCCCGGGGAGAACGTGATCTTGTCCGCGTCCTTTGACAAGGATGGCGAGGACCCGCCTGGCGTCGCGACGGGCATCCTGTCGCTCTACTACGGGGACCGCAAGGTCGGCGAGGGACGCATCAGGACGCAGCCGGGCAATTTCGAACTCGCAGGCGAGGGGCTGTGCGTCGGCCGTGACAGCGGCGAGGCCGTCACCGACGACTACCCCGGCGAGCCGCCGTGGCGGTTTACCGGCGGCACCATCAAACAGGTGGCCGTCGACGTGAGCGGACAGCCCTACCTGGACCTGCAGCGCGAGGCCGCCGCCATGCTGGCCCGCGAGTGAGCAGCCCGTCGCTGTGCGGTAGCATGACTGCCATGTCACGGTGGTATTGGCGCTTTACGCTGGCTCTGGGTGGGGCTGGCGGCCAGTCGCTGCGCTGATCACCACTCAGAGCCAGGCGGACAGGGACGGCGGTCTCTGTCCGTTCGCGTGTAGCGGGTCCTGGCTCCCGGACGGGGTGTCGGGCTTGCCGGAGGGAACGCACGATGCCACATACCAGCGACACGCGGGTTCAGAACTATGATCCGCTGCTCGCGCCTGCGGCTCTGCTGGACGAGCTGCCGCTCGAGGACGGGCTGGCCAAGGCGGTCGAGCAGGCTCGCGTCGACGTCTGCTCGGTGCTGGACAAGGTGGCTGACCGGCTGCTCGTGATCGTCGGCCCGTGCTCGGTCCACGACCCGGTGGCCGGCCTGCAATACGCGGCTCGACTTCGGGACCTGGCCCGGGCGCTGGCGCCTGACCTGCTGATTGTGATGCGGGTGTACTTCGAGAAGCCGCGGACCGTTACCGGTTGGAAGGGCCTGATCAACGACCCGGGGCTGGACGGCACGCATGACGTGCACCGCGGCCTGCGGACGGCTCGGCGGCTGCTGCTCGACATCCTCGAGCTGGGCCTGCCCGTGGGCTGCGAGTGGCTGGATCCCGTCACTCCGCAGTACATCGCCGACACGGTGGCCTGGGGTGCCATCGGAGCCAGGACAACCGAGAGCCAGGTGCACCGCCAGCTGGCCTCTGGCTTGTCGATGCCGGTGGGGTTCAAGAACGGCACCGACGGTGACGTCCAGGTCGCGATCGACGCCTGCCGTGCCGCCGCAACCAGGCACCGGTTCTTCGGCGTCACGCAGTTCGGTGCCGCAGCCGTGGTCACCACGGCGGGCAATCCGGATTGCCACGTCGTGCTGCGCGGCGGCCGGTCCGGCCCGAACTACTACTCCACAGACATCGACGGGGCGCTCACAGCGCTGGCCGCGGCCGGGCTGCCAGCGCGGCTGATGGTCGACGCAAGCCACGGCAACAGCGGCAAGGACCACCGCCGGCAACCGGTCGTGGCCGAGGCGCTGGCCGGGCAGGTTGGCGCGGGGGAGCAGGGCATCATCGGCGTGATGCTGGAGAGCTTCCTGCGCGGCGGCCGGCAGGAGCTGCAGGACCCAGCCGAGCTGGCGTTCGGCCAGAGCATCACCGACGCCTGCATGGACATCGATACCACCGCTGCCGTCCTGGAGAGCCTCGCGGCCGCCGTGCGGCGCCGCCGCGCCCAGCAGTACGGCCAGTAGTCAGGCTTCCGCCCAGCCGCTGGCCGCCCGTGGGATCATAGACGCCGCAGGTCCTTGAGCCGTACGCTGCGTGCGGGACAGCCCGACCACACGGACAGGCGGCGATGGCAAATCTGAACGGCAGCTGCGACGACCGCTTCGACAGCGTGCGGCGGGAGCTGGAGCAGTGCCTGGAGGCCGGGGATGACCTGGGCGCTTCGCTCGTGCTCGATCTGGACGGGCACGTCGCTGTCGACCTGTGGGGTGGCTACCGGGACGAGGCGCGCACCCAGCCTTGGGAGCACGACACCATCACCAACGTCTGGTCGACCACGAAGACCGTGACCAGCCTGGCCGCGCTGATGCTGGTCGACCGTGGCGAGCTGGACGTCGACGCCCCGGTCGCCCGGTACTGGCCGGAGTTCGCGGCCGCCGGCAAGCAGGACGTGCTGGTGCGGCACCTGCTGTCGCACACTTCGGGCGTGTCCGGCCTGGACCAGCCCGCCGTAGTCGAGGACCTGTACGACTGGGCGAAGGCAACCGCCCGATTTGCTGCCCAGGCGCCCTGGTGGCCGCCGGGTACCGCCTCCGGCTACCACGCGCTCAACTTCGGGCACCTTATCGGCGAGCTCGTCCGCCGCATCACCGGGACATCACTCAAGCAGTTCGTGGCCGAGGAGATCGCCGGGCCGCTCGGCGCAGACTTCCAGATCGGCGCGGCCGAGAGCGACTGGGACCGGATCGCCGACGTTGTCCCGCCGCCGCCGCTGCCGTTCGACTTCGCGGCGATGGATCCGGACAGCCTGGTCGTCAAGACGTTGACTGGCCCGTTCATCGAGGCCACCGAGGCGAACACGCCCGCCTGGCGGCGCGCCGATCTCGGCGCGGTGAACGGCCACGGGAACGCGCGCTCGGTCGCCCGGATCCTGTCCGTCATCGCGCGCGGCGGCGAGGTCGACGGGATCCGCTTGCTGCGCCCGGAGACGATAGAACTGATCTTCGTCGAGCAGGCCAACGGCGTGGACCTGGTACTCGGCGCGCCGCTCCGGTTCGGCATCGGCTTCGGCCTGCCGCAGCTCGACACCCTGCCGTACATCCCGGACGACAAGATCTGCTTCTGGGGCGGCTGGGGCGGCTCGGTGATCATCATGGACGTCGGCCGCCGGGTGACGATCTCCTACATGATGAACAAGATGGGACCCGGCATCATCGGCTCAGATCGCAGCGAGCGGTACGTTCGGGCGATCTACGCCGCGCTCGCCGGCTAGCCGGTCTTGCCGGCGAGCCCCTCTCGGTGGCTAGCCCGTCTCAGTGGCGATCGGCACGCCGGCGAGGTAGCCCGCCAGCATGGCCGCGGCGACCCAGCCGACCGCCTCGTCGGCTGGCAGGAATTCCGGGTGATGCAGGCTGACCGGTGTCCCGCTGCCGAGGAACAGCATGACGCTGGGCAGAGCAGCGGCGTAGTAGGAGAAGTCGTCCGCGCCGCAGGACCGGAACTCGGTATCGACGGTGAACCCGGCCTGGCGCAGCAGGGGCTGGCAGGCCGCCACGAGGCGGGCGTCGTTGACCAGAGCGGGTTCGTGCGGTGTGACGGTGATCTCGGCGCGGCAACCGTGCGCGCGGCAGACGTACTCGACAATGTCGATCAGCGCCGCCCGCAGAAACTCCCGGTCGGCCTGGTCCAGGGCGCGCACCGTGCCGCTCGCGCTGGCGGTGGTCGGGATGATGTTCGGCGCGCTACCCGCCCGGAGAGTGCCGACCGAGACGACGGCGACGTGGGTCGGGTCGATCCGCCGGCTGACGAGCTGCTGCACGCTGACAACCGACTGGCTGAGCGCGAGGACCGGATCGGCGGCCAGGTGCGGATAGCCCGCGTGGCCGCCGCTTCCGGTCACCGTCAACTCGAAGTCATCGGTTGCCGCGTTGATCGTCCCGGCGGCTGCGGCGACGCTACCGGCCGGGAGCTGGTGCTGCAGGTGCACGCCGATGACAGCGGCGGGGTGGTGGGCGGTGAACGCGGCCGAGGTCGCGATCTCCTGGGCACCAGACGGCGCGGTTTCCTCCCGCGGCTGCAGCACCGCGAGCAGCGCGGCCGGCAGCTGGTCCGCGCAGGCCGCGGCGGCCCGGCCCAGCGCCGCGAGGGCGGCCAGGTGCACGTCGTGACCGCACGCGTGCATGGCGCCGGTGCGGCTCGCCCATGCAGCGCCAGTGGCTTCGGCGATCGGCAGGGCATCCAGCTCGGCGCGGACGGCGATCGATAAGCCGCCTGGCGGGCCGATCCGGATCAGCCGGCCAGTGCCGGCGACGGCTGGTGCGGCCGGGCTTCCGAGCGCAGCGGCGACGGCCGCCGCGGTGTCTGACTCGGCCCCGGACAGCTCAGCGCGGGCGTGCAACTCGTGCCGCAACTCGACCGCGGCGGGCAGTTCGCGCGCGAGCAGTGCGGTGAGCGCTGCCCGCAAGTGCTCCAGCTGTCCGGGCGAATCGCCGGCGGCGCTGCTCACGTGCTGCCGAGCCGGTAGACCCGGCGGGCGTTGCCTGACCCGATCATGTCTGCCACCCGTGCGGCGTCCGCGGCCGACCACGCGCCGTCGGCGACGAATGCGCCGGTCACCGCGGCGATATCACGCCGGAACGCGGCCGCACCCAGGTAGTGCAGCTCGGGCAGGCCGAACGCGTCAGACGAGTACAGCATCTTGTGAAACGGGGTCAGCTCCAGCGCCTCGGCCAGGATCGTCGCGGACCGCGCGCCGACGTGGTTGAGTGCCTCGCCGACGTCCAGGTAGACGTGCGGAAACAGGCTGGCCATCGCTCCGGCTTGCCGGTGATACGGGTAACAGTGCAGCAGCATGACGGCGGCGCCGGTGGCCGCGCTGGCGGCGAGGAAGTCCTGCAGCAGGGCCGGGCTGGCGCGGTGCAGCCGGGAATCGGTGTCGCCGTACCCGGTGTGCAGCTGCAGCGGCAGCCCGGTGTCCAGCGCCGCCCAGATGCCGTGCCGGATCAACACCGGATCCTCGAGCCGGACTGGCGCGCCGGTGTCGATGGCGCGCAGCCACCGGCCGGCTGCCGCCTCGACCTCCGCCGCCCGCGGCCGCGACGGGTCGAAGTCCAGCCCGCACCGGTAGGCCGCGACGGACTTGAACCCGGCCGTGCCGGACACGGCCGGCGACCCTGCGGTGCCGGCCGCACGGTGCACCGCGGCGGTGAGCTCCGAGCCCAGATCCGCGGCACTGCCGCCCGCCCGGGCGAGGCGTTCCGCGATGGACTCTAGCCTGGCGATGTCGAGTGCCGGGCTGCTGCTGAGGTCGGCGAGCTCAGCCGGGCTCGTTACCAGATCGCTCTGATATCCGGTATCGACAAGCCACGCGGTGACCCCCGCCGCGGTCAGCATGCGGCGCGCCGTCTCGGTACCGCCGACTTCCCGGCGCCGGCGGACGTAATCGTCCGCCGGCGCGTGCGCATCCAGGTCGAGCAGCGGCGCGCACCAGCGGCGTAGGGCGAAACCGAGCTGGGAGTCAAACGCCGTGGTCCCGGCCGGCGCTGCCATGGCCGACTCGGTCAGCAGGGCCTCGATGCCGGTTCGATCGAGATCGGCGCAGACAACGCCGTGTACGTGGTGATCGATCAGGGCAAGCTCAGCGCCGGGCACGGTTAGATCAGCCAGCGTGAGTCGGCGGCCACCTGCTCGTCGCTCCGGCCGCTTGCCAGCTTGACGCCCGCGAGCCGCGCCGCCACGAACGACCGGAACAGCTCGGCGCCCATGGCCGCACGGAGTTCGGCATTCATCTGCAACGCCTTGACCGCCTTGGTCAGGCTCGTCGGCAGCCGGACGACCGAGCCGGCCTGCGGGTGCCCGGGTGCCGCGGGGTCGCCGCTGACCCCGGCTGGCAGGCTGGCCGCCCGGTCAACGCCGACCGCCGCGACGGCCATGATCGCGCCGACGAGCAGGTAGGGGTTGGCGCTGAGGTCGAAGCACTTGAGCTCCACATTGGCACGAGCACCATCGGACAGGCCCGCCGCGATGAACCGCATCGCGGCCTCGCGGTTCTCGATGCCCCAGATCTGATACGCGCCAGCCCACCGGGATGGCTGAAGCCGCAGGTATGACCCAGGGGTCGGCGCGCCGATCGCCAGCAGCGCCGGGAGACTATCCAGCAGCGTCGCCAGGATGGACTCGCCAGCCGGGGTCATGCCGTGCGGGCCCGAGCCGCCGGCGAGGAGATTCGCTCCGTCCCGCCAGAAGCTGGCGTGCAGATGACCGCCGTTGCCGACGTTGTCGGTGAGCACTGCCGGAGCGAACGACGCACGCAGGCCGTGCCGGGCCGACACCGCAGCGATGATCAGCTTCACCAGCACGCTGGTGTCGGCCGCTGAGACCGGGTCCTCAGCCGCTACAGACACCTCGAACTGGCCCGGCCCGTACTCCGGGTGGATCTGCTCGACCGTCACCGCGGCGGCCTCGAGGCTGTCGACCACGTCGCGGAGGTAGTCGGCCGCGCCGACGAAGCGGTTCACGCCATAGCCCGTGCCGCGGAACGCCGGCACGAAATCGTCGGCATCCCGGCCGACCATCCACTCGATCTCGATCGCCATCAGCGCGCTCAGGCCAAGGCGCTGAGCCACCGCAACGTGTGCCCGGGCGAACGAGCGCTGGCAGTTGGCGTAGACGGTGCCGTCCTGATTGAACCGGTCGCCTGGAGCCCAGGCCCAGCCCGCCGGGTCGCGCAGCACGACCAGCCGATCCAGGTCGGGCACCATACGGAGGTCGCCGTCGGGCCGATCGAGCGGCGACGCGGAGTCGATACCGCCATCGGCGGTGAAGGCGTCCAGGACGGGCGAGAAGCCGACGCCGATACGGGCCGCCTTGGACAGCGCACGGACCGGTACGACCTTGAGCCTGGCGGCGCCGCTGTGGTCGACAAAGGTGATGGCGACGCCGGTCACCTGGCCGGCCAGCTGGAGCTGAACATCGCGTGCTCGCTGCTCGTCCGCTGCACGCTCCTCGGCGCCGCGAACCGCGCTGAACAACCGTGGCATGCTCATGGTCCCTTCGCCGGGTGTCCGGGCTGGCAGTGGGACAGTACCGCGCG
>Ga0187807_1000269_pt1 | contig 15859 bp, 13 predicted proteins | sample NC_wetland_sal_i_4_FD_132432 | JGI IMG/M metagenome (GOLD analysis project Ga0187807, IMG submission 132432) | Wetland sediment microbial communities from Neuse River Estuary, North Carolina, USA - ASW_2 | ecosystem: Environmental > Aquatic > Freshwater > Wetlands > Sediment | place: USA: North...
CCCAACCCCGGGAGACTGAGATGGGAAACCCCCCTGTTGTCGTCGCTTTGCTGCTCGTGCGCGTGGTCGTGGGGATCACGATGATGATGCACGGCTACAACCACTGGCGCGGCGGCGGCCGCATCGCGGGGACCGCGCGCTGGTTCAGCGGGCTCGGCCTGAAGTACGGGGTGCTGCAGGCGTGGATGAGCGTGGTCACCGAACTCGGCGCGGGCTTCCTGCTGATCGTCGGCCTGCTGACGCCGCTGGCCTGCGCCGCGGTGATCTCCGTGATGCTGATCGCGGGACTTCTCGCGCACCGGCCGAACGGCTTTTTCGTCTTCAAGGACGGTTACGAGTACGTCCTGGTGCTTTCGGTCGTGTCGGTGGCGCTGGCCGTCCTGGGGCCAGGCCGGTTCTCGCTGGACAACGCCGCGGGCAGCGAGATCACCGGCTGGGCGGGCGGCGGCATCGCGCTCGGCGTGGCCGTGGTGGCGACGGCGGGCATGCTGGCCACGTTCTGGCGGCCGCGGGCGAAGCCCGCGTCGGCGGCCGGAACCGATGCCGGGGCCGGGGAGCCGGCGGTGTCGCAGCAATGACCGCACCAAAGACACTGATGACTGAACTATCGCTCGAGCGGCTGATCGCCGCCTTCGACGTGGCACCGGCCAGCACGGACGGCCTGAGCTACGTCGCCGGGGCCAGCGACGGGGCGGGCCGGAACGTCGTCGACGGCAGCCAGATCCTGGCCCAGTCGATGGTCGCCGCGGGCAAGGCCCTGCCGGGCCGGACCGTGCGGTCCGCGCACGCGGTGTTCGCCGCCGCCGCCAGCCCGGCGAGCGCGCTCGAGTTCACCGTCACGCCAGTGCGCGCCGGGCGCTCGTTCGCCAGCGCCACGGTCACCGCCAGGCAGGGTGACCGCGTCTGCGTCTCCTGCACGGTGCTGCTCGACCACCCGGTGGCCGACGTCATCAGGCACGACCAGCCGGCCGGACCGGAGGTCGCCGGGCCGGAGACCGCGCACCCGGCGGCGATGCCGCTGGCCGGCAGGCAGCTGCGGATCGAGGGCGTCCGGGATCACAACAGCCCCGACGAGGTGGGCCCGCCGGTCCTCGACGCCTGGCTGCACTGCGACGCCGTGCCAGAGCGCGACGACCTGCGCCGCGCGCTGCTCGCCCACTTCATCGGCCACCTGTCCATCTCCACGACGATGCGCGCGCACCCGGGGATCGGCACCGCGCAGGCCCATCACACGGTGTCCACCGCGGTGATGGCCATCGGGGTGAGCTTCCACGACCCCGTGCGGTGGGACGGCTGGCTCCGGTACCACCACGAGAGCACATTCGCCGGCGCCGGCATGAGCTACGTCCGCGGCCAGGTCCTCACCCGGGACGGCCGCCTCATCGCGTCGTTCACGCAAGACGCGATGATCCGGGCGTTCGCGGTGGACGGCGCCGCGGCGGCGGTGGCCGTCGAATCCCGGCTCTGAGACAAACGCCGACCCGCCGTGCCGTGACCTGGCTCGCGTGTCAGTATGACGGCATGGCCGATCCGCGCGCGGGCCAACCCGCCGGTCCTGATGACCTCGTGAATGTCGCGAAGCTGGTCACCGCCTACTACACGGTGCATCCCGATCCCGGTGACGCCGCACAGCGGGTGTCGTTCGGTACCTCTGGCCACCGGGGATCGGCGTTCACGGCGTCGTTCAACGAGGATCACATCGTCGCCATCGCCCAGGCGATCTGCGATTACCGGGCTGGCCAGGGCATCGACGGGCCGCTGTACATGGGCGCCGACAGCCATGCGCTCGCCGAGCCGGCTCAGGTGAGCGCACTGGAAGTGCTCGCCGCCAACGGCGTCCGCGTGCTAGTCGACGCCCGGGGCGGGTATACGCCCACTCCCGCGGTCTCTCGTGCGATCCTGGTGCACAACTCGTCCGGGGACGGATCCCGGGCCGACGGAATCGTGATTACGCCCTCGCACAACCCGCCCGCGGACGGCGGCTTCAAGTACAACCCGCCAGACGGCGGCCCGGCCGGCACCGACATCACGCGGGATGTCCAGGACCGGGCGAACGACCTGCTCAGCCGCGGGCTGACCGGGGTGCGCCGGATAACGTACGCGCGGGCCGCCGCAGCGGACACGACGGGGAAGTTCGACTTCCTCGGCAGCTACGTCTCGGCGCTGGAGGGCGTGGTCGGCCTGGCCGCGATCAGGGACGCCGGGGTGCGCATCGGCGCCGACCCGCTCGGCGGCGCGAGCGTGGCGTACTGGGGCGAGATCGGCGAACGCTACGGACTGGACTTGACGGTCGTCAACCCCTGCGTGGATCCGACGTTCCGGTTCATGACCCTGGACTGGGACGGCAAGATCCGGATGGACTGCTCATCCCCGTACGCGATGGCCAGCCTGATCCGCCGTCAGCACGAGTTCACGATCGCGACCGGAAACGACACCGACGCGGACCGGCACGGCATCGTCACGCCCGACGCGGGGCTGCTCAACCCCAACCACTACCTCGCGGTGGCCGTCGACTATCTCTACCGGCACCGTGACGGCTGGCCGGCGCGGGCCGCGGTCGGCAAGACGCTGGTCAGCTCGTCGATGATCGACCGGGTGGCCGCCGGCCTGGACCGCCCGTTGCTCGAGGTGCCGGTCGGGTTCAAGTGGTTCGTGCCGGGGCTGCTCGACGGTTCGGTGGCATTCGGCGGCGAGGAGAGCGCCGGGGCGTCGTTCCTGCAGCGCGACGGATCGGTGTGGACAACCGACAAGGACGGGATCATCCTCGCGCTGCTCGCCTCGGAGATCACTGCGGTCACCGGGCAGACGCCGTCGCAGCTCTACCGGGGACTCACCGACCGGTACGGCGCGCCGGTCTACGCCCGTATCGACACCGCGGCCACCCGGGAGCAGAAGGCGGCGCTGGCCAAGCTCTCGCCTGAGCAGGTGCCGGCCAGCGAGCTGGCGGGAGAGAAGATCATCGCGGCGCTGACCTCGGCGCCTGGCAACGGCGCACCGATTGGCGGCCTCAAGGTGATCGCCGAGTCCGGCTGGTTCGCCGCCCGCCCGTCCGGCACCGAGGACGTCTACAAGCTCTACGCGGAATCCTTCCGCGGCCCCGACCACCTCGCCGCCATCCAGGAACAAGCGCGAGCGATCATCGCCGCGGCCATCGGCGGCTGAGAACGGTCACCAGCACGGTCAGGTCCATGTCAGAACAGCCCTCCCTCGCGCGTTGACATTCAAATAATACTGTTATTAGAATAGCCACATTATGTCACCTCGACTGACCAGGGCCGAGCAGACGGAGCGCAACCGGGCGCTGCTGCTCGCCGCTGCTCGCACGGTGTTTCTGGAGCGGGGCTATCACGGCGCTTCGGTGGAACAGATCGCCGATGAGGCCGGCTTCTCCACCGGCGTTGTCTATTCGCAGTTCGGCGGCAAGGCCGACCTGTTCCTGGCGCTGCTCGAGGCCAGGATCGAGGAGCGCGCCGCCGACAACATGCAGGCGGTTGACAGCCTGGCCGGCGATCAGGGCATCGTACGCCTGCTCGAGCACGCCGCCAGCGCGGACCGCGCCGAGCCCGAATGGGGTCTGCTGGTCATCGAGTTCCGTGTGCACGCCGCGCGCGAGCCCGAGCTTGGCCGCCGCTACGCCGCCGCCCACCGGCGCACCTTGGCAGGCCTGGAGCGCGCGGTCACCGCCTTGTACCAGCGCGCGGAACAACAGCCGCCGCTGCCGCCTGCCGACCTCGCGCGCCTGGTGATGACCATCAGCGCGGGTGACAGGCTCGAGGAGGCGGCCGAGCCAGGCTCGTACCCGATCACGCGGCTCGCGGGGTTGCTGGCACGGCTGATCGGCCGACGGCCGGGCATCCTCACGCAAGCATCCAGCGGGGAGGAATCTCATGAAAGCGATGACCGATGACACACTGACCGCGCTGCAGGCACGCCTCGGCACGGCGCTCGCCGGCCGCCTGCCGCGGCATATCGACCGGCTGGGCTGGGATGCCCGGCAGCTAGCCACCCACCAGCGCGAGCAACTGCGGGCGCTGCTCGCCACCGCGCGCGAGCGTTCCCCCTTCCACGCAAGGCGGCTGGCCGGCATCAACCCCGGGCGCTTCGAGCTCGGCCAGCTGGCCGAGCTGCCGGTGATGACCAAAGAGCAGATGATGGCGAGCTTCGATGAGCTGCTCACCGACCGGCAGGTGACACGCGCCCGGGCCGAGCGGCATCTGGCGGCCTGCGCGCATGATCCCGGTCTGCTTGACGGCAGGTACGTGTGCCTTGCCTCCGGCGGCAGCTCTGGCGTGCGCGGCTTGTTCGTGCAGACCGCCGAGGAGTACGCCGAATTCGCCGCGTCCGTGGTCCGGCGCACGATGGCCGCGGTGTTCGCCGGCGGCGGGCCACCGCCTGGCGGCCTGCCGGTCACCATCGTCGCCGCCGCGTCGCCGGTGCACTCCAGCGGCTTCGCCGCCGCGGTCGCCCGCGGCTACCCGGTGGAGATGACCGGCATCCCGGCGACCCTCCCGCTCGGCCAGATCGTGCGGCAGCTGAACGACGCGCAGCCGCCGGCGCTGATCGCGCATTCATCAACGCTCGTGGTGCTCGCCGGCGAGCAGCGGGCCGGCCGCCTGCGGATCTCGCCGCGCGCGATCAGCGCGATAAGCGAGCTGCTGACCGAGGAAGGCCGGATCGCGGTCCGCGACGCGTTCGGCGTGCCGCCGGTCGACCAGTTCGTGTCGACCGAGGGGCTGGTCGGCCACAGCCAGCCGGGCGGCGCGGTGTTCGGCTTCGCCACCGACATGTGCATCGTCGAGCTCGTCGACTCCCGGAACAGGCCCGTCACCGACGGGACCGCATCGGCCAAGGTGCTCCTGACCAACCTGCACAACCACACCCAGCCGCTTATCCGCTACGAGCTCACCGACCGTTTCGTCCGTCACCCCGCTCCCGGCGATCCGTACTTGCACGCGAGCGTCGAGGGACGCGCCGACGAGTTGTTCCGGTACGGAGCCGTCACCGTCGATCCGCTGACGATACGCACAGTAATGGTCAGGACGCCTGACGTCGTCGAGTATCAGATCCGCCAGACCGACCGCGGCATCGATGCCGCGGTGGTCGCCACGGGGGCGCTTGACCACGCCGCGCTCGCGTCCTGCCTTGAGCAGAGCCTGCGCACCGCCGGAGTTCCAGACCCCCGCGTGCAAGTGCGCGAAGTGCCCGCAATCTCGCGCCATCCGCAGACCGGCAAGACCCGGCGCTTCATCGCGCTGGTCCCGTGATGGAATCGGGAGGGTGGTGCTGGCGTTGTGATGCGGGGTTGCGATGACGGTGAGGCCGGGCTGGCTGGCTGAATGGAGGCCCGAGCACGCGCGGCACGCTGCCGCGATGCTCTGGCAGGGCGGCAACCCGGCCGCCCGCGTCTATGAGAGCATCGGCTCGGGCTCCTTCCTTGAGGTGGCGCCGGGCTGGCTGAACCTAGGGCTGTGGGAAGGTCCCGGGTCGGAGAACGAGGCCGAGGACGCCTGCCGCCGCCTGGTCAGCACCGTGGCCTCGGCGCTGCCCGTTGGCGGCGTGGTCGTCGACGTGGGGAACGGGCTCGGCACCGCGGAGCCGCTGGTCGCCGCGACCGTGCGCCCGCGGCGGCTGGTCGCGGTGAACATCACGCTCTGGCAGTTGCTGGCCGGCCGGGACAGGCTGCGGCAGGCCACGGCCGCGGCCGTGGCGGCCGACGCCGTCCGGCTGCCGTTCCCGGACGGGTCGGTGGACGGGATCATCAGCGTGGAGGCGGCGTTCCACTTCCGCTCGCGCCGGGCGTTTTTCGCCGAGTGTTATCGAGTCCTGCGGCCGGGCGGTGTGCTGAGCATCTCCGATATATCGGTAGAGCGGTGGCCGGCGAGCCCGGTTGAGCTGCTCGCCGGCCTGACTCAGCTGCGGGTGTTCGGGCTGCGGCACACCATGGCCATGACTGCCGCGCAGATCGCCGCGACCGCCCGTGCCGTTGGCCTGGCCCGGGTGGAGGTCACCGCGTGCGGCGACCGCGTCATTGCCCCGGCGCTGCGGCTGACCGCGGCCAGGCTTGCCGCACCCGTCGCCGCGGCACCAGCGCAGCATGCCGTGGCCCGTGTGCTGCTGCGGCAGGTTAACGTCCTGTGGCAGCGCCGGATCATCGATTACCTGCTGCTTCGCGCGGTCCGGCCGTAGCGCTTACTTGAAGAACCGGAGCAGTTCGTTGTTGATCTCGTCGGCGTGTGTCCAGCACAGGCCGTGCGAGGCGCCCTTGACCGGGACGTAATGGCTGTCCGCGATGAGCTCGTGGGTGCGCGGGCCGCAGGCCTCGATCGGCAGGACGCGGTCCTCGGTGCCGTGCATGATCAGGACCGGGATGTCGATCTTGGGCAGGTCGGCGCGGAAGTCGGTGTGCCAGGTCGGGACGCAGGCGATGACCCCGGCCGGGGACGCGGCCACGGCGGAGTTCCACGAGTCCTGCACGGCCTCTGGGCTGATCCGGCTGGCCTCGGCCTTGTCGTCCAGGTTGTAGAAGTTCTTGTTCCACTCGGTGAAGTAGGCGAACCGGTCGGCGGTGAGCGCCGCCGCGATCTGGTCGAACACCTGCTGCGGAACGCCATGGGGGGTGTCCTTGGTCTTCAGCAGATACGGCGGGACGCCGGAGATGATGGCGGCCTTGCGCACCCGCGCGGTGCCGTACTTCCCGAGGTAGCGGGCGACCTCGCCGCCGCCCATCGAGTGGCCGGCGATGTCGAAGTTGTGCAGGTCGAGTTCCTCGACCAGGTGATACAGGTCGGCGGCGAACGTGTCGTAATCGTAGCCGGTGACCGGTTTGCTCGACTTGCCGTAACCGCGCCGGTCGTAGGTGATGACCCGGAATCCGTTGGCGATCAGCGCGCGTTCCTGCCGTTCCCAGGCCCGGCCGTTCAGCGGGAATCCGTGGATCAGGACGACCGGGCTGCCTGAGCCGTGGTCCTCGTAGTACAGCTCGACCGACGCCGAGTTCTCGATGCCGACGGTGACATACGGCATGCTTCGCTCCCCATTGCTCTCGTGGACGTTGCTCTACGGCCACAATGCGAGGGCGAGCGCGCCTGGCGCATCCACCGCCGCGGGTGATTCGCGCCTGCGGCGCGGAGCCGGGTCAGGGCCTTTCGTTCCTCAGGCATGCTCACGGGCGGCGCCGGTGAGCGCGGCAAGCGCGGCGGCGTGCGCCTCGACGTCGGCGTCGCCGGTCAGCGAGCGCTGCGCGACAAACCCCAGGCAGATCGACAGGATGAGCTGCGCGACCGCGTCAGGATCGGCGCTGGCGGCGATGACGCCGTCGGCCTGCCACTTCTTGATGGCCGGCACGAGCCGGTGCCTCAGGCCCCGCAGGTTAGCCCGCAGGGTGGCCTTGAGTTCGGGGTCCGCCTGGGCGTGGCTCCAGCCGTGGAGCGCGACCGGCATCCGGTCGACGCCCGCCGCGGCGCCCACGCCGCTGTGCGAATAGCTGACCCAGGCGGCCAGCAGGCTCTCGATCAGTTCGGATGGCAGTGCTGGCGCCGGGCCGGCCAGGATGGGCGCCACGGCCGCGCCGATCTCGGCGGCGGACGCGGTGACGGCGGCCGCGATGATCTCGTCCTTGCCCTTGAAGTAGCGGTAGACGGCGCCCGTCGACAGGCCAGAGCGGGCGATGATCATCTCCATCGACACCGCCTCGAGCCCGTGCTCGAGAACGCAGGTGCGGGCGGCGTCGAGGACCTGTTCCCGCCGGGCCTCACGGCGCTCCTCGGTGATCCGTGGCATGCGATCGATGTTATCACAAAGAGAAGGAATATTCGCTCTTGACAGAAGCTGGGATGGGATGATCTGCTGAGAATTACAAAACGAATGTTCCTTCTCTATTAGAGGAGGTCATGATGGCACGCAACGACCGGGTCAGCACGTCGATCGTCACCGCGGTGGTGTGCCTCGCGCTCGGGGCCGTCGCCGCGGCGATGGCGTCGCTGAACGTGGCGCTGCCCGACCTGGCGCGCAGCACCGGGGCCACGCAGACCCAGCTCGAGTGGATCATCGACGCGTATTCGCTGATCTTCGCGGCGCTGCTGCTGCCCGCGGGCGCGCTCGGTGACCGGTACGGCCGCCGCCGCGCCCTGATCGCCGGGCTGCTCATCTTCGGCGGCGCCTCCGCGGTGGCGATGACGGCGTCATCGGCCAATGAGCTCATCGTCCTGCGCGGCCTGATCGGCCTCGGCGCGGCTCTGGTCATGCCGGCCACGCTGTCCACCATTACCAGCACCTTCCCGCCAGCCGAACGCACCCGGGCGGTCAGCGTGTGGGCCGCCGTCGCCGGCGGCAGCGCCCTGCTCGGCCTGCTGTGCACCGGCGCGCTGCTCGAGGCGTTCTCCTGGCGGTCGGCGTTCGCCGTGAACCTCATCCTGGCCGCGGTCGCGATCGCGGGCACGTTGCGCTTCGTCCCCGAGTCCTCGCACCCGGACGCGCCGGCGGTGGACAAGGGCGGCGCCCTGCTCGCCATGGCCGGCCTGGTCGCCCTGGTGTACAGCATCATCCAGGCCCCGGAGGCAGGCTGGCTCACCGTCCGCACCCTGGCCGGGATCGGTGGCGGGCTAGGCGTGCTCACCGTCTTCGCCTGGTGGGAGCTGCGCACTCCGAACCCGATGCTCGACCCTCGGCTGTTCCGCGACAGGCACCTGTCGGCGGGCAGCCTGTCGATCTTCATCCAGTTCTTCGCGTTCTTCGGCTTCACCTTCGTCGCGCTGCAGTACCTGCAGGGCGTGCGCGGCTACAGCCCGCTGGTCGCCGCGCTGGCGGTGCTGCCGCTGGCGGCCTCGATGATGCCAACCGCCCGGGTCACGCCACGGCTCACCGCACGTTTCGGCGCCCGCGAGGTCTGCGTCACCGGGCTGGTTCTCATCGCGGTCGGCCTTGCCGTCATCTCCCGCGTCGGCACCGGCAGCCCCGACTGGCTGATGCTCGCCGGCCTGATACCGCTCGGCGTCGGCATGGGCGCCGCGATGACCCCCGCCACCGGGGCGATCACCGAGGCGCTGCCCGCCTCGCGGCAGGGCGTCGGATCGGCGCTCAACGACCTGTCCCGCGAGGTCGGCGGCGCGCTAGGCATCGCCGTGATCGGCACGACCGTGACCACCGTTTACCGCTCGAACCTGCACCTGGCCGGCATCCCCGCCGGGCTGGCCGGCAAGGCCCGCGGCTCCTTCGCCCTGGCCCTGCACGCCGGCGGGCCTGTCCGGGTCAGCGCGAGCTCCGCCTTCACCGACGGCATCCACTCCGGGCTGCTGTACGCCGCCGGTGCCGCGCTGCTCGCCGCGGTCATCGTCGCCGTGCTGCTGTCCGGCGGCCGTGACCTGGCGCGACACCGTGCAGGTGTAACGGGCGGAGCGGAGTCACCCCGCATCGTTCCGCAGCCAAATAATGTCTACTTGCCCACGTCAGCGGACCGTGCGGCGGGGTGGGTGACTGATGTGACCGCAGCGCGTCACGCGCCGGGTGGCCGGTAGCTGAGTCCTCTCGCCCGTTCGGCGATCGCGGCGAGATCGCCGGCCTCGATCAGCTCGTGCGTCTCGAACGTCGTGAACGATCCCGAGCTGGTGACGGCCAGGCTCAGCGCGGCCGCGGTCTTCGAGTCAGGCAGCTCCAGGATCGCCACTCCGTCGTACTGCCCGAACATCCAGTAGTAGGACTCCAGGCTGCCCCCGACTGATTCCGCCGCGCCCCTGACGACTGCCGCCCGGTCCGACGGCTGCGCGATGAAGCGCTTGACCGCCTCCCCGGAAAGGCCGAACAGGACTAGATACTTGGCCATGGCTCCCCCTTATGTACACATGGTCATGGCACGACTACTGGCTGGATAATAACGGGTCCCAGGGTGGGGTCGAGTTCGGTGGCCTGGTCGACTCCGGCGGGCGTGATCACGTCCATGGCCTTGGGCACCGTTGACGGGTCGACCGAGCAGATCGGGGCGGTGCCGCCAGGCGCGCACACGCCGAACGTGAAGGCTCCCGGCGTCGCGGTGAACGCCCGGGCCTGGTCGGGGCTGAAGCCGTCCTGGCCGGTCAGCACCACGGTGAAGCCCCAGCCGGACGTCGGGGTGCCGAACTGTGCCTCGGGCAGCGCGACCGTGATCGTCCGGTCCGACTGCTCAGCCAGCGCCGGCGCGGTGCCCACCGTGCTCCCCGCCGCGTTCACCCACACGGGTGAGGCGAAGCCTTGCACCTCGACGCGCTGGCTCCAGGCGCCGGACGAGGCGATCGAGTAGTTGCGGGACGCGAACGCGGCCGCTGTGGAGGTCGGCGAGGCGCCCGGCACGTGCACGTAGACGTCGAGCAACTGGGCCCCGTCGAGCACCCCGAACGTCGGGACCAGGGTGCGCAGCGTGACCCGCAGGTAGGCGTAGGTGCCGTCGCTCAGCACCTGGAACCGGGTCAGGTCGAACGAGCCGGGCACGAAGTCCGGGGAGGTCGGGTACTGGTAGGTGCCCGGCCCGTTGTCGTCACCGGTCGGGTCGGTCACGTCCAGTACGGTGCTGCCGCCGCCCTCGTTGGTGACGCCGACCTGGGCGTAGCCGGTGCTGCGCCCGCCTTTGGCGGTAGCCGAGACGGTGATCGCGTTGCTGCCGAAGCTGACCGGCACCGTGGCCTCGAAGGAGCCGTCGGGTGCCGCGGTCGTGGAAGTCACCGAGGCCGGCGCGCCGGTCGTGGTGTCGTCGGCCGCGATTGAGACCCTGGATCCTGGCGTGGTGGTGCCGGTCACGGTGGTCGAGGAGACGGCCAGGATGGCGCCCTGGGCTGGTGTGGTGATGGTCACCGGGAGCATGCCGGGCGGGCCGCTAGTGACGTAGCGCGCGGTGGTGATGGCCGGGGTGTCTACGTTGCGGCCCGCTCCCAGAGACACGATCAGCCGGAGTTCCTGCGCCTGGGCCCAGGTCAGCGGGGACGCCGAGCCGGCGGCCTTGCCATCGGTGAACCCGATGGACGCGGTCGTCGGGTCGCTGCCGTAGGGCGAGGCTGGCAGGTTGGGGTCTTCCCAGGCTTGTTCGGGCACGAGTCCCACGCCCGACGAGAAGTTGATCATCGCCTGGAGCAGGGACTGCGCGGCGCTGGTGGCGCCTTCGGCGATGTCGGACTCGGCGCGCTCGCCTGACAGGCTGGGCCACAGGTGCCCGGTGCCGGTGCCCGTCGGCGCCCACGGCGCGCCGGGGGTCGTGCACGAGGTCTGGCTCGGCTGGTAGCAGTCGCCGTAGCCGTCCGCGCTGCCGCTGGCGGCATTGTTGCCGTAGCGGTAGTAGCCGGTGCCGCTCGGCGTGGTCACCGCGATGTGGCTGTCGATGACCGCGAGCGAGGCCTGCACGTCGGGGTCGGTGACCGGCAGCTCGCCGAGGCGGACAAGTTCCTGGAAGCCGCCGTCGAGCACGCTGCGCTGGTCCAGGGTGGGGCCGCCGTTGCCGAGGCTGTAGCTGATCGCCGCGTTCGGGTCACCGGTCTTGGACAGCCGGATGAAGTAGGCCGGGGCGTACGGGCCGGTGGTCGTCACCGTCCAGGCCTTGATGTTGCGCTGGAAATCGTCGGCGGTGGCCTGGTACAGGTCCGCCCGCGCCATGTCGCCGTGCCGCTTGGCGATGGCCGACGCCGCGGTCAGCCCGGCGATCTCGGCCGCGATCGTGGACGGGGAGTAGCCGGTCTGCTCTTCCCAGCGCTCCACGCCGAACGACGGCCCGTTGGCCACCAGGAAGTCGGCGGCCGGGCGGATGTGGTCCTGCCACAGCGCGGTGTCACCGCCGAGTCCGGACATGTAGGCCATCAGGATCGGGTAGGCGGTCTCGTCGAGCTGGGTGCCGCCGGTGTCCGGGGCGGCCTCGCCGTTCAGCAGCGAGTTGCGCGGCATCGAGCCGTTCGCGAGCTGCTGGCGGTCGAACAGGAACAGGGTCGCCGCCCGTGCCGTCTTGAGGTCCCCGTCGGCCAGCAGGCCGGTGAACGCCTCGTACAGGTCCCTCGCGAACACCTCCCGGTAGGAGCCGAAGTAGGACGGCTCGCCGTTGGAGAGCACCCCGGCCTGGACCGACTGGCCCCACGGGCTGGCCAGGGACGCGACGATCGCACCCGGGAAGGTCTTGTCCTCACTCGCCTTCAGCACGTTGGCGGACAGGTAGTAGTACCGCTTGAGGCTGGCGGCCTGGCCCGGTGCCATGCCGCCGGTCTTCGGCCTCAGCAGGCCGGCGTCGTAGACCGTCCAGCCGTGCTGGTATGCGGCCGCGACCTTGCCGAATGGCCTTTGCAGGGACCGCTCGGCGACGTTCACGGACTGCGCCTGCGTGCGGCCGAAGCCCAGCGCCAGGGTCAGGTCGTTGCCCCGGCTCGGCGTGACGTTCTCGGTGGCCACGATGTGGCCGTCCGGGGCGTCGGTGTAGCTGGTCAGGGTGTGCGTGGCGTCCAGCTGAGTGAGGCCGTCGCTGGCGGTGTCCTCGTAGCCGACGCTGGCACTGTTTATGGTCGTGGCGTCCAGGGCCATGTAGGTCGGCACCGCGTACGCCCTGTTGACCGCGTTGGTGACCGTGTTGGTGCTGAAGATCACCGCGACCGGCGTGCTTTCCGACGTGTCGACGACGCCGGAGTTGGCGCCCGCGTTGTCGGTGCCACCTCCGCCGTTGCCGTTGACGTGAGCGTCGATGCGGGCGTAGAGCTGCAGGTCTTTCAGGTTGGTGTGAGATCCGGGCGTCTTGCGCAGGCTGGTGTGCATCAGGACCGTGTCGCTGGACGGATCGGTGATGTACGTGGTGATCAGCTGGAAGCCATGTTGCGCGTCGGTGGAGGTCACGGTGCAGGACATGCCGGTGCGATCGGCCGCGACCGTGTAGGTCATGTCGCGGGTCTGCAGGTCGGTGAACGTGGCTCCGTCGGTCACGATGTACTGCAGCGTGCTCACGTCCGTGTTGTCGATCGTCGGCTCGTAGACGTCGGACAGCACCCCGTCGGCGACCGTGTACCACACCTTGGATCTCTTGGTCGCCGCAGTGCCGACGCAGTCCTTCCTGGCCAGGTCGAAGTAGGACGGCGCGCCCGGCGCGCCGGGCGCTGTCACGTCGGTGCCTGTTGCTGTGGGGGCTGACCCAGCGGCGGCCGCTCCCACCGCGGCCGCTCCGGCCGGAGCCGCGAATGCCAGGCCGGCGATCATCGCCGCGCCGGAAACCACGATGCCGAACATGCGTCCACTTACCATGGCTGAGACTCCGTCGTCTTTGAACTACGGCCGGCAGGGGGGGTCACGCTCAATGCCGACGATCTCGCCGTTGCGTACGCGCGTCAAGTAGGCACGTTTAGTAATCGCCCGCGCGAGGGTGCGCCCCGAGATTACCGGGGATAGAAAAGGCTGCCGGGGCAGCCTTTTCTATCCCACGTCCCGTCAGGGGCGCACTAGATGTGCGAGTCCTTCCAGTCCGCGGCAACCGGCGCTGTCCCTGGCATGAATGAGATGATGGCGAGGTGCGCGTTCTGGTGCCACTGCCGGACAGGGATTTCGACGTTACCGAGGTCGCGGTGCCCTGGCGGATTCTGCGCGACGCGGGACACCGGGTGGTCTTCGCCACCGAACGCAGGGGCACCGTCCCGGCCGCTGATCCGCGACTGCTCACCGGGGTGATGTTCGGCCAGCTGGGGGCGGCGCCGGCCGCCAAGCGCTGTTACGAGGAGCTGACGGCGGCCGAGGAGTTCACGGCTACGGTGGCGTGGGACGAGCTCGACCCGGCCGGTTTCGACGGCCTGCTGCTGCCAGGCGGCCACGCGCCGGGGATGCGGCAGTACCTCGGCTCGGCGGTGCTGCTCGAGCAGGTGGGCAGGTTCTGGCGGCTGGGCCGGCCGGTCGGCGCCATCTGCCACGGTGTGCTCGTGCTGGCCAGGACCCGGGACGCCGGCACCGGACGCAGCGTCCTAGCCGGGTGCCAGACGACGTGCCTGCCTAAGTACATGGAACGCGCCGCCTTCCTGGCCACGGCGTGGCGGCTCGGTCGCTACTACCGGACCTATCCCGCCTACGTCGAGGATGAGGTCAGGGCCTGCCTGGACGCCCCGGACATTCAGTTCAGGCGAGGGCCGCTTACGCTGTCGGCACGCGGCACCGCGACCGACGACACCCCCGCCTTCGTGGTGCGGGACGGCAGATATGTATCCGCGCGCTGGCCTGGTGACGCGTACCTGTTCGGCCGCCGTTTCCGCGATCTGCTCTCTAGTGTCCACGGTCCACCGCCAGGCCGGTTACGCGCGGGTTTCGTGCGCTTGCTGGTAGGCGGGCCAGTCGAGTTCGCGGGGCCGCCGGGCGTACCGGTCGGCGGGGGGCATCCGGGCCAGCGCGAACGAGCCGAGCAGGGTGGCCGCCGCGCAGGCGAGCGCGCCGAGCCCGAGGCCGTACCGGGGTCCCAGGTCGTCGGAGACCACTCCGATGACCGGCCCGCCGACCGGCGTGCTGCCAGTGAACGTCACTGACCACAGGGCCATCACCCGGCCGCGGAACTGAGAGTCCGCGGTGAGCTGCAGCGTCGTGTTGCCTGTCGCCATGAACGCGGTGCTGAAGAAGCCGACGACGACTAGCGCGGCCAGCTCGCCGGCAAGCGACGGGACCAGCGCGGCGGCGAAGATCGCCGCGGCGAAGCCGCCCGCGGCCACGGTGAACGGCAGCAGGCCGGTCCGGGCCATGGCGGCGACGGCCAGGCCGCCGACCACCGCGCCGGTACCCATCGCGGCCGTCAGGAACCCGTAAGTCCCGGCGCCCCCGTGCAGGCTGACCTGGGCCAGCAGCGGTAGGGCGACCTGGAACTCGTAGGCCAGGGTGCCGACCAGCGCCATCATCAGCAGCGGCACCAGCAGGCCCGGCGCGCCGAGGACATACCGCAGGCCCTGGCGCAGCTGCCCCGGCTCACGCCCGGCGGGCGCGGCCGGGTGCAGATCCCTGGTCTCGATCCGGGCCAGTGCCGCCAGAACGGCGGCGAAGCTGGCAGCGTTGGCCAGGAAGCACGCCCCGACCCCCACGGTTGCGATGAGCACGCCGGCGGCCGCGGGGCCGATCGCGCGGGCGGCGTTGGTCATGACGCTGTTGAGGCTGACCGCGTTCTGCAGCCGTTCCCGCCCCACCATCTCCGGGACGAATGTCTGCCGCGTCGGCTGGTCGACGGAGTTTACCGTGCCCAGGGCCACCGCCAGGACGAAGACCATCCACAGCCGCACCGCGTGGGTCACCGTCAGCAACCCCAGCACTAGTGCCAGCAGGCCTAGGACGGACTGGGTGCCCATCAGCAGGCGGCGCTTGCCCGCGCGATCGGCGACTAGGCCGCCATAAGGTCCCAGCAGCAGCACCGGCAGGAACTGCGCCGCGGCCACCAGGCCCAGCAGCGTGCCCGACCCGGTCAGCTGCAGCACCAGCCACGACTGCGCTACGACCTGCATCCACGTCCCGGTCAGGCTGACCGCCTGCCCGGCCAGGTACAGCCGGAAATTCGGCACCGCCAGGGCAGCGAACATCCGGCCCGATCGCGGGACCCGGCCTTGATCGGGCAGGCGCCGGTGGCGATGCAGCGCCGGCTCACGATCCGTGGCCACCGTTACGCTCCTGAGAGTCTCACGCCGCGCGCCATCAGCTTGCCTCGGCGAGGTCCTCGGTGAACTGGCTGTTGTAGAGGGAGTAGTAGACGCCGTGGCGGCGGAGCAGGTCGGCATGGTTGCCCTGCTCGACGATGCGCCCGGCGTCCATCACGATGATCGTGTCCGCGTTGCGGATGGTCGACAGCCGGTGGGCGATGACAAAGCTGGTCCTGCCCTGCCGCAGCCGGGACATTGCCTCCTGGATGAGGATCTCGGTGCGA
>Ga0187807_1000270_pt1 | contig 15837 bp, 11 predicted proteins | sample NC_wetland_sal_i_4_FD_132432 | JGI IMG/M metagenome (GOLD analysis project Ga0187807, IMG submission 132432) | Wetland sediment microbial communities from Neuse River Estuary, North Carolina, USA - ASW_2 | ecosystem: Environmental > Aquatic > Freshwater > Wetlands > Sediment | place: USA: North...
AGATCGGCTCGATGGCCGAACTGCGGGACCTGCTGGGGATGCCGACCGGGCGCGCCGTGACCAAGGAACGCACCAGGCTGCACGCCATGGACACCGAATGGCTGGCCGTATCGCCGTTCTGCATCCTCGCCACCTGCGACGCCGACGGCAACTGCGACGCCTCGCCCAAGGGCGACCCGGCGGGCCACCTGATCCATGTGCTCGGCGACACCACGGTCGCCATCGCCGAACGCCCGGGCAACCGGCGCGCCGACGGATACGCCAACGTCCTGGCCAACCCCCACGTCGGGATCATCTCGATCATCCCCGGCCGGAACGAGACGCTGCGGATCAACGGTCGGGCCCGGTTGCTGCGGGACGCGCCGTTCTTCGACGAGATGGCCGTCCGCGGCCGCCGGCCGATCCTGGCCCTGCTCGTCGAGATCGACCAGATCTTCTTTCACTGCCCCAAGGCATTCATGCGGTCCCAGCTCTGGGAGCCGCAGTCCTGGCGGCCCGAGGCGCTCCCGTCGCACGCGGCCCTGACCAAGGCCGTACAGGAAACCCCGGAGACGCTGGAAGAGCTAGAGGACTACTACGCCACTCCGAACTACTCACAGCGCCTGTACTGACCCAGGCCCCGGAGGCGAGGCGGATGACGGCGCAGGGCCGGCGGGTGAGCGTCCTGGGAGTGCCGACCAGCGCGGGCTCACACAACCCCGGGCAGGAGAAGGCCCCGGCCGCGTGGCGTGCCGCCGGCCTGATCACCGAGTTGCGCGCGGCTGGCCTGGACGTGGAGGATCGCGGCGATCTCCCCGCGGCACCGTACCGTCCGGTGGAGCCGGTCGACGGCCTGCGCGACGTCGACCGCGTCGTCGAGGTGGCCCGGCGGGTCGCGGACGAGGTGGCGGCGATCCGGGCCGACGGGCGGCTGCCGCTGGTCCTGGGCGGCGACTGCACCATCACGCTCGGCGCGCTGGACGGGTTCGGTGACGGCGGTCTGGTGTACTTCGACGGCGACGCGGACCTGGCCACCCCCGAGCGAAGCGATTCGGCGGTGGCCGACACGATGGGCATGACCCACATGCTGGGCGGCGGGTCGCCGCGGCTGGCCGGGTTCGGTTCCCGGTCCCCGCTGCTGGAACCCGCGCAGGTGGTGCTGTTCGGCTTCGATCCGGCCGAGCTGGACACCGCGCAGTGGACCGAACTGGCCAGCAGGCACCTGTACGCGGCCCCGGCCCCCGCGGTGCGGGCCGATCCGGCCGGGCAGGCTCGCCAGGCCCGCGCCTACCTCGAACGCCGTACCGGCGCCTACCTGGTGCACCTGGACGTCGACGTGCTGCACACCGGGCTTTTCCCGCTGGCGAACTTCCCGCATTTCGCCGGGCTCACCCTGGAGGCGGTCCGCGTCTGCCTGAACGAGTTCACCAGCGGAGAGAGGTTCGGCGGGCTGATCATCACCGAAGTGAACCCGGACCACGATCCCGACGGCCGGCTCGTCAAGACCCTGGTGGCGGTGGTGGCGGGGGCGCTGGCGGCTTAGCCGGCGCTCTGCCACCAGGGCTCCGAACGGGCATCCCTTTCCGCCGGGTATTCACTCCCCTGGTGTCCGCTGCCCGTGTCATCGCCGCCCCTAGGTTCGCTGCCCGTGTACTCGCCCGGCGGGTATTCGCCGGCTGGGTATTCGCCGATGGGCAGGAGCCTGATTCCCCGCCGCAACGAGATGACACCGGGGAGTTCGAGGTGAGCGTGCCTGACGAGCAGGTCGGTGCCCTGAACGGTCAGGGTGGTGGTGACTTCGCAGCGACCGGAATGGACGGCGACGAGCCGGCCGCCGCTGATCCCGAGCAGCAGGGCATTGACGTCGAAGACGATGGACAGGCCGAGCTCGAGGGTGGCCACCCGCTGACCGTCCACCAGGACGCTGACGGAGGGCCGCTGGTCCGCCGTGACCTCGTGCGCGGACATGCTGACCAGTTCGGTGCTGCCGGGCGCGGCCAGCGTCCGCCGTGCGGTGGAGACGATGTCCCGGTGCTCGCGCCACCCGCGCACGAGCATGCCGATCAGGTCGACCTTCAGCAGGGCGGCCACGGTGGTCGCCGCCTCCTGCACGGCGGCCTTCCTGGTCGTCTCGGAGAGATGCGCTAGGGCGCGGCCAAGATTCTGGTCGCCGCCGGGCGACAAGATCTCGCCGGCCAGGGTCTCGGCCGCGTCCGCGTCCGGGCCGAACAGCAGATCCAGGGCGGTGAGCGTACTGCCCTCTCTAGCGGTCGTCATGGCCGCCTCTCCTTGATCGTCGTGGTGGTAACTCCGGGATGGGGTTCGAGGCGAACCGTGTGGGTCGGCTCCCGTCCGGTGTCACGGACACTCACCACGTCCGGCCGGGCGGTATCCGGTACGGCCCGCACGTCCGACGCCACGGCCATCTGCTGACGGGAACGCTCCGAGCGAGCGGGCTTCCCTGAGCGGAAGCGCCGCCTGCGGCGCGCGATCACTGTGAGAGCCCCGGCGGCAACCATGGCCCCGACAGCCGTCAGCAAGCCGATGAGCTGCGTCGGTGCCGACGAGTTCAGGCTCACGGTCACCCCGGTGGCTGGGCTGGCTGGCTCGGCTGACACCTCGGTAGAAAACGGGCTCTCATTCCCGGCGGCGTTGACCGCGGTCACCATGAAGTAGTAAACGGTGCCGTTAGGCAGACCGGTCACGGTGGCGCTGGTGCTCTTACTGCTGCCGATCGCTCTGCTCCCCTGCACGCCAGGGGCGGTGGCGATATAGATCTTGTAGCTGATGACCGACGAACCGCCATCCGACGCGGGCGCGGCCCACGACAAGGTCACCTGGGTGTTGCCCGCGGTCGCGGTCAGCCCGGTCGGTGCGGCGAACGCCGGGGCTGAGGTACTGGCAGTCGCCGGGGCGCTCGACGCCGGGGCGCTCGACGCCGGGGCGCTCGACGCCGGGGGCGGGGGCGGCACGATGGGCGGCAACGTGGCCGACGCCCCGGCCGACGGAGGGCTCTGACCCACGGCGTTGACCGCGGTCACCCTGAAGTAATACGAGGTCCCGTTGACCAGGCCGACCAGCACGATGGCAGTGCCTGTTACCCTGGGGAGCTCGGCGGCCCCGTTGAAATCAGCCGAAGTCGCCACGTAGACGTTGTAGCCGCTGACCGGCGAACCGCCATCCGATGCGGGCGCGGTCCACGACAAGGTCACCTGGGCATTGCCTGCGGTCGCGGTCAGCCCGGCGGGCGCCCCCGGCACGGTCACCGGGACGGCCGACACCGTGTTCGACACCACGATTTTGCCGGAGACGAGCCAGAAGTAGTACGTGGTGCCGTTGGCCAAGCCCGTCACCAGGGCGCTCGTGTCCGTGACGGTGCTGACCTGGGCAGGTTTACCAATGCCCGGAGTGATCCCGTCATAGATGGTGAGGTTGATTCCCGACGCGGACGGGGTCCATGTCAAGCTCACCTGCGAGTCGCCCGCGTCAGGCGTTAGGCAGAACTTGTACGCGGCCGCCCTGGCGGACTGCACGGAGCATGGCACGCTCGGCGCGGGGGCGAAGATGAGCGCAGGCGCCACCGCTGCGATGCCGCCTGCCGCCATCGCAGGTCCGCCGGCCATGGTGGCGGCCAGGCATGTTCCTGCGAGCGCGCGCAGCCATAGTCCGAGGCGGCGCCGCCGGGTATCACCGGGGAACCTCGACTCATCAACGTTCCGGCCCCCGCGAACGTCCTTCATATAAATTCGGAGACAAGGCGTACGCGGGTGATACGCAGCCGGAGCCACTTCAGATCTATGGAGTTACCTGCGTCTGCGTGATCCTCCGGCACATCTGGCACATCTGGCCACGCTCAGCGGAGTGGCGTATGAGACGACCACCTCACGATCAATTCCTATCTAAGCATTAATCGCCTCAATTGTTACTTCAGTATCGTATGTTTAGGTTACTTTCCGGTTTTCCGGCAGGCGGCGACGATTTTAGGGCCCACATAGCGGCTGGTCCTGGTCCATCTAGACGGGGTACCGCGTGGGTTCGGTGGTGTAGTGGCGTCCGGACGGGGTGGTCCACCGGAAGCTGCTGTCGGGGAGCTGGTCGACTGTCCAGCGGGGGTGCTGTTTGAGCCGGTGGTCGTGCCGGCACTTGGGGCCGCCGTTGCACAGACAGGATCTTCCGCCTGCCTCGTAGGGGGTGTTGTGCTCGAAGTCGCAGGTGGCGGCGGGGCGCCGGCAGACGGGGCTGGTGCAGGTGGCGTGCCGGATCTGGGCCAGGTGCCGGAGCTTGATCCCTGGGTCGTGGCCCTTGGCCTGGAACCTGTGGTCGCAGTTTTCGGTGGTGATCGGGTCGAGGGCGACGGTCAGATCTGGCGGTCCGCTGGTCCCGGCGCGCAGTGTCCAGGTGCCGTATCCGCCGGGCGGGCCGTGCTGGCCCATGGCGGTAAAGGAGAATCCCGTCCCTGGGGTGTCGCTGGTCCCGCGGGGCGGATCAGGTCCGCCCTGCGGGCCGGGTTTGCCTGGGTTGCCCCGGCGGCGGGCGTGATTCTTGGGTCCGGGCCGGGCACAGCCGTGCCCGATGGCGTGCCCGTCCTGGTCGGTGACCGTCACGCACCAGGTGGTCTTGGGGTTGGCGGCGGCGGCGCCGGCCAGGTCGCGGGCGAGGGCGGGGTCGATGGGGCCGATCCCGCCGATCTCGGCGGGCCGGTCGGCCAGGCCGAGCAGGGTGGCCAGCGGGATGGTCAGGTTAATCCGCCCGGCGAACCCGGCCGGCGCCGCGCTCGCGGCCGGTCCGCCGACCGGGGGCCCGGCCGGGTTGTCCGGGCCTGCCGGCCCCGGCCCGCCGTCGCCGCGCGGGTCCTGCGGCCCGCCGCCTCCGGGGCCGCCGCCTCCCGCGTCGTCCGGTTCGCCGCCGTCCTGCCCGCCGGTGGTGTCCTGGCCGGGCCGGGAGTCCTTACCCAGGAGCAGATCGAGGTAGGCTCGGGCGCGCAGCACGTCCATGTCGCCCTCCAGCCCGGCCGCCCTGAGCTGCCGGGCCCAGGCGGTGATCCGCTGGTCCGCGGCGAGGACCTCGGCCGGGGGCAGTTCGCGGCCCATCAGGGCGGCGTTGCCGGAGTCCTCGGCCCACTGCTTCACCCGGGCGTCCCGGGCCGCGGCCTCCCGCCGCTTGCGCGCTTTGCCGGGGGCGACGTCGATCACGGCGCGGGCGATCGCGGCGCGCAGCCCGCCCGGGGTCAGCCGCCCGGCCCGGCCCAGCACCATCGCCTCGGCCGCCCGGGCCTCGCCCGGGTCCAGCAGCGCGGTGGCGGCGGCGATGATCCAGGCCTTGTCCAGCCGCACGATCCCGTCCCGCAACGCCGCCTTGGTGCCAGGGAGCTTGGTTTCCAGCGTCAGGGCGAGGGTGAGCAGGTCCTCGGCCCGGCCGCGGTGCTCGGCCAGCGCATAGGCGAGCTCCTCGGCGGTGAACTCCCCGCACGCGGCCGGCATCCGCGCGGGTCCTTCCGGCGGGCAGCCCGGCTCGGGACGGCGGCGGATCAGCTCCGCCGCCGCGGCGAGCTTGCGGGCGCACGCGTGCGCCTCCACCCGGTCCCACGCGGACAGCACCCCGATCAGCTCATCGTCCGAGACACCCTCGTACCGGTCGTCGTCTCCGGCGGCCTGGCCGGCGAGCAGCGCCAGGTCCGGGCAGCCCGGCATTACGTCCAGGACCAGCCCGCTGCCGAACGCCGCAGCGTGGCTGCTGGACTCGCCGGGGAAGATCCGAGCCGAGCCCGGCTGCCCCGGCCCACGGCGCCCGGCCAGCGCCGCAGCCGCGGCCAGCGCCCCGGTCGTCCCCGACCGCGCCCCGTTCGCGGCGGCCCGGGCCTCGGCCTCGGCGACCCCGCCGATCTCCGCGATCTCCTCCGCCGTCAGCTCGTCCTCACCCGGCGGCGGCGGCCCGTCCGGGTCGGGGTACTCCTCCGGGTCGGACGGCTCATCCTCTCCGGCCAGCGCATCGAGCCAGGCCTCGCGCTCCTCCTCGGTCATCGGGTCCGGGCGGGTGATCACCGGCTCCCAGTCCGGCGGGCCGGGGTCGCCAGGAGGCGCGGCCCGGTCCGGCCCGGACGGCGTCCCGGGCCGGGGTTCGTCCCGCCCGGGGTCCGCAGGGGCCGGTCCTGGAGGCATGCACCACATCCGTTCGGGAGAATGACCTTGAACGTGACGTACCGCGATCTATAGAACATTATAGCGAATGACGGACTAATTTACCAGTGAATTAACCGATGAGGATCAATATTCGAATAAAGAGACGGTGGTGACAGGAGTGACGCGCCGCTGCGGCGCTGGGCGTCGACGGCGAGGGGGAGGCGGCCGCGCGGGGGATGTGACCAGCGAGGGGGAGGCGGCCGTGCGGGGATGTGACCAGCGAGGGGGGGCGGCTGCGCGGGATCGTGGCCAGTTGCGGCGCAAAAGGGTTATCGTCCAGACATGCCAGGGATAGTGATCGTGGGAGCCGGGTTCGGCGGCATCGGGATGGGGATCGCGCTGAAGAAGGCGGGATTCCACGACTTCCTCATCCTGGACAAGGGCGACGAACTCGGCGGGACCTGGCGCGACAACCAGTATCCGGGCTGCGCGTGCGACGTGCCGTCGCCGCTCTACTCCTACTCCTTCGAGCTGAACCCGAACTGGAGCCGGCTCTTCGCCCCGCAGCAGGAGATCTGGGACTACCTGCGGATGTGCGCCCGCAAGCACCATGTGGACGAGCACATCCGGTACGGCTGCACGGTCGAGCGGATGGACTGGGACGACGACACCAGGCGCTGGACCATCGTGACCGTTGAGCACGGCGAAGTGGGCAGCTACCAGGCGCGCGCCGTCGTGTCCGCCGCGGGCGCGCTGCATCTGCCCTCTTACCCGGACATCCCGGGAGCCGGCGTGTTCGGCGGCGCCTCGTTCCACTCGGCGCGATGGGATGAGTCCTGCGACCTGACCGGCCAGCGGGTCGCGGTGATCGGGACGGGCGCGTCCGCGATCCAGTTCGTCCCGGAGATTGCCACGCAGGCCGCGCACCTGACCGTGTTCCAGCGCACCCCGCCGTGGATCCATCCCCGGCCGGACGTGGAGATCCCGGCCCGGCTGCGGGCCACGTTCGGCGCGGTTCCGCTGACCGCCCGCGCGTGCCGCGACGCCATTTACCTGCTGATGGAGGCCAGGGCGCTCGGCTTCGCGGTGAACCCGAAACTGATGGCCCCGCTGGAGCGGATGGCCAGGCGGCACCTGGCGAACCAGGTCGCCGACCCCGCGCTGCGGGCCCGGCTCACCCCGGACTACACCATCGGCTGCAAGCGGATCCTGCTGTCCTCCACCTACTATCCGGCCCTGCAGCGACCGAACGTGGACTTGATCACTCCCGACATCACCGGCGGCATCACGGAAATCACCGAGACCGGCGTGGTCACCGCCGACGGCACGGTCCACCAGGCCGACGTGATCATCTACGGCACCGGCTTCAAGGTGATCGAATCCGTCACCAGCCTCAACGTGGCCGGCCGCGACGGCCGCAAGCTGACGCCGGAGAACCTGGAGGCGTACCGCGGCGTCACGGTCGCCGGCTTCCCGAACTTCTTCATGCTGCTCGGCCCCAACACCGGCCTGGGGCACACGTCCGTCGTGTTCATGATCGAGAGCCAGGTCCAGCACGTGCTGAGCTGCCTGCGCATCCTCGCCCGGGAGAAGGCGGACACGATCGAGGTCAGCGAGCCGGCCCAGCGGCATTACAACGACGCCCTGCAGCGGCGGCTGCGCCGCGCCGTGTGGAGCGAGGGCGGCTGCGACAGCTGGTACCTCGACGACGACGGCGTCAACCGGGCACTGTGGCCGGGCTTCTCCTTCGAGTACTGGGCGCGCACCCGCCGGGCCCGCCGCGCCGACTACGCCGTGACTCGCCCCGCCGCGGCTGGCCGGCCATGACGGCCGGACGGGCGGCACCGGCCGTGCGCAGGCCGGACCAGGTCCCGGCGACCCCCCTCGGCCCGGGAGTGACGGCGGCGGAGATGCTCGACGACCGGCACGGCTGCCGCGGCCTGCACCAGCGGCGGCTCAGGCTCGCGGCCGGCGCCGGGAGCACGGCCGACGCCGGGAGCGCGGGCGGCACCGAGACCGCGGGGACCGCGGGCGGGCTGGGCGAGGCCTGGTACGTGATCACCGGTTCGGGCGTCCTAGATACCGAACGGACCGGGTGCGTCGCCCTGGAACCCGGTACCGCGGTATGGCTGGAACCGGGCCTCGGCTATGCGTGCCAGGCGGAACCGACCGAGAATCTGGAGATCCTGGCCGTCACCGTGCGGGCCGGACCGGTCGCGCCCGGGCCGGCCCGGCGGGTGGTGCGGCTGGCCGCCTGCGAGCCGGAGCGCACCGGTGACCGGGAATTCCGGGTGCTGCTGAGCGAGGGGCTCACCATCACGCAGTTCGCCGGGCTGATCCCGCCGGGCCGGGCCCCGGCGCACCACCACACCTACGACGAGGTGGTGCACGTGCTGGCCGGGCGGGGCGTGGTGCACCTGTCGGGCAGCACGGCCGAGATCGGGCCGGGCACCTCGATCTACCTGCCGCCGTATCAGCCGCACTGCCTGGAGAACACCGGTTCGGGCCCGCTGGAGGTGCTCGGCGTCTTCTATCCGGCCGGCAGCCCGGCCGCCAAGCAGGCCTCGTGAGGCGCCCGGCGGCCACGCGGGCGTGCTAGCCATCATCCTGGCGCTGGCGTCCGCTATCGGCTACGGCGGTTCGGACTTCGCGGCCGGGCTCGCCTCCCGCAGCGCCGGGGTCATCCAGGTCACGCTGCTCGCCTCGGCGGTCAGCGCGCTGGTCGTGACGGCGGCGCTGCCCTTCGCCGCGTCTCATCCGCCGACCACGGCCGCCCTGGTCTGGGGGGCCGTGGCCGGCCTGGGCGGCACCATGGGTGCGCTCGCGCTCTACCTCGGGTTCCGGCACGCGGCGTTCAGCGTCGCCGGGCCGATCAGCGCGGTCGGCGCGGCGGGATTCTCGGTGCTCGCCGGGCTGCTGCTCGGCGAGCGGCCGACGGCCCTGGCGCTGACCGGGATCGTGCTGGCGCTGCCGGCCATCGTCGGAGTGTCCGCGAGCGCGGCCTCGGCGGGCGGCCGGTCTGACGAGCCGGCCGAGGACCCGGCTGCCGCGGCGGGACGGCCGATCGCGGGGGCGGCCGCGGGCCTGGTGGCGGGGGCGTGTTTCGCGCTGCTCTTCATCGGACTCGACCGGGCCGGCTCGGGCAGCGGCCTGTGGCCGGTCGCCGCCACCCAGGTCGCGGAGCTCGCGGTGGCCCTCGCGGTGGCCGTGGCCACGCGCAACGTCCGGCTGCCCGGCTCCCGGCCGCGGCTGCTGGCGGCGATCACCGGGGCGGCCGGGGCGGCCGGCACGATCTTGTTCTTCTTCGCCACCCACGAGGGTTTCCTGGCGGTCACCGCCGTGCTCACCTCGCTCTACCCCGCGGTGACGATCGTGCTGGCCCGGACCGTGCTGGGCGAGCGGCTGACCGTGCTGCGGCTGGCCGGGCTGGTGCTGGCGGGCGGTTGCGTTTCCCTGATCGCCGTAGGTGGTTCTGGTTAAGCTCTCTCTGCTGGCTAACCTGGGCCTAACCCCACCGACTAACCCGGGCCTAACCCCACCGACTAACCCGGGCCTAACCCCACCGACCAGGTGTGCACCGGCTCGTTGGAGTGCATGTGCTCGATGTAGCGCTGGGTCATCTGGCGCAGCGCCTCCCGGCGGTCGAGACCGGCGCGCCCCAAATCGGCCACGGTGGCCATCTGCCAGGCGGCGCCGGTCTGCCCGGTCAGGCAGCGCTGCTCGATGATGCCGAGCAGCCGGCCGGCCACGGCGTCGTCCACCCCCCAGTGGCCGAGCCCCTCGCGGGCCAGCGGCAGCAGGCGGCGCAGGACGAGCTCGGACACCGGCGTATCGCCGACGCCTGGCCAGTACAGCTGCGCGTCCAGGCCGTGCCGGGCGGCCTCGTGCAGGTTCTCGGCGGCGGTGGTGAAGGACATCTGGGTCCAGATCGGCCGCTGCGCCTCGGCCAGGGACCGCACCAGGCCGTAGTAGAACGCGGCGTTGGCCACCACGTCGGCGATGGTGGGACCGGCCGGCAGCACCCGGTTCTCCACCCGCAGGTGCGGCCGCCCGTCGACCACGCCGTAAACCGGACGGTTCCAGCGGTAGACGGTCCCGTTGTGCAGGCTCATCTCGGCCAGCAGCGGGATGTCCCCGCGGTCGAGGGTGGCCAGCGGGTCCTCGTCTTCGCAGATCGGCAGCAGCGCGGGGAAATACCGGATGTTCTCCTCGAACAGGTCGAACACCGAGGTGATCCAGCGCTCGCCGAACCAGACCCGGGGCCGCACCCCCTGCTCCTTCAGCTCGTCCGGCCGGGTGTCGGTGGACTGCTCGAACAGCGTGATCCTGGTCTCGTGCCACAGCTGCCGACCGAACAGGAACGGGGAGTTGGCCGCCAGCGCGACCTGCACGCCGGCGATGGCCTGGGCGGCGTTCCAGTAGTCGGCGAAGGCGTCCGGGCTGACCTGGAGATGTAGCTGCACGCTGGTGCAGGCGGCCTCGGGCGTGATGCTGTCGGCGTGGGTGAGGAGCTGCTCGGGGCCGTCGATGGAGATGCTCATGTCCTCGCCGCGGGCGGCGAAGATCTGCTCGTTGAGCACCCGGTAGCGCTCGTTGGCCGACATGGTGCTCTCGGACACGTCATGTTCGGCCAGCGTGGGCAGGATGCCGACCATGACCAGGTGGCTGCCCACCGTGCGGGCCCGGGCGTCGGCCGCGTTGAGGTCGGCGCGGAGCTCGGTCTCCAGGGTGGCGAGCGCGTCGCCGTCGAGCATCCGGGGCGGCACGTTGATCTCGAGGTTGAACTGGCCGACCTCGGTGGCCCAGGCCGGGCTGGCGATCGCGTCGAGCGCGTCGGTGTTGCGCATCGACGGCATCCCGTGCTCGTCGACCAGGTTCAGCTCGATTTCCTGGCCCACCGTCGAGGGGTTCTCCTCGAACAGGCGCTCGCGGAGCATGCGGGCGAACACGTCGAGCGAGCGCCGCACCTTGTCCCGGTACTTGCGCCGGTCTTCGCCGCTGATCTTGATCGCTTGGATGTCACGGCCCACTTCAGGCTCCGCTCAACGAGAAAAACGGTCATGTACCCCTTCTCTACCCATGCCGCGCGCTCTCGTCGCGCTCCCAGAGGTTGAGCAGCCCGCGCAGGTGCGCGATGAACTTCTCGTGCTCGTGCACCGGGTACACCGACTGGACCGTCCGGACCAGCAGCTGGTCGAAGTCGGTACTGGCCACCCAGTCCAGCACGATCTGGTCCAGGCGGGAGAGGTTGCGCCCGCAGAAGTCCTGGTAGCGTTCGGTCTCGAAGTAGGCGTCGGCCAGCTCGCGGTACGCGGCCAGCTTCTCCTCGTACGACATCCCGGGCTCGTCGGCGATCGCGAAATACCGGTCGGTCTCCAGGTCGAGCCTGGGGCGCCGGCCCGTCACCAGCGCGAAGACGCACCACTTGACCAGGGCCTTCATCGCCCAGGGGAAGTAGTAGTGCAGGCTGGTGAGCGCGACGTCGGGGCAGGCGTTGGCGTAGTCGATGGGGTAGACCTCGGATCCGCGGACCAGCGTCTCGCACGAGTTGAACTCCCACCTGAAGAACGCGTTGACTAGCCGGCCGATCGTCACCACCTCCGCGCCGGCCTGCGGGGAGAGGAAGTTGTGGTCGACCGCGTAGCGCAGGTGCATGGGCTGGTCCGGCTGGAACTTCATGACCATCGTCTCGGCCCCGATGGACAGCGAGCGGGCGAAGACGTCGTAGTCGATGGCCTTCTGCAGGTGCATCAGCATCTCGCCGCTGGCGTCGTAAGCGGAGTGCAGCTCGGCGGGGTTGCTGATGCGCGAGACGCCGCGCCAGGCCCCGCCGTCGTAGGGCTTCATGAACAGCGGGTAGCCGATCTGCGCCGCGATGGCGTCCAGGTCGAAGGGCCGGTTGTAACGGGCGGCGGTATAGGCGTAGCGAGCGTTGTCGACCGGATTCTTGAACGGCACGAGCACGGTCTCCGGCACCTTGAGGCCCAGGCGCATCATCGCGCAGTAGGCCGCGTGCTTCTCCATCGACTGGAACGTGAACGGGCTGTTCAGCAGGTACACGCCATCCATCAGCGCGACCTTCTTCAGCCATTCCCGCGGCACGTAGTACCAGTACGCGAGCCGGTCGATGACCAGGTGGTACCGCGGCCGGTCGCGCAGCCTGAACGGCTCGATGGTGATCCGCTCGCAGTCGAAGGCGTGCGTGCCGTCGGGGCCGTCCACCGGACCCAGCCGGCGCAGGATCTCCTCGAAGGCCGTCGGCCAGTCTTCCTCGGTACCGAGCAGCAAACCGATCAGGTGCCTGGCAGAGGTCAACGTGGGCTCCCGTCGTCAGCAGAATCGCGGCATGTGGTGGGCCAGCTGGGCGCGCCAGGAAGGCCAGTCGTGCGGGACGTCATGCCCCCACAGGTCGAGTTCGTGCTTGATCCCCTTCGCCAGCAGCAGCGCGGCGAAACGCCTGGTGCTCGACAGCGCCCCGGTGGTGTCCTCCCACTGGCCCTGGCCGCAGACCAGCAGCAGGCTGAGCTGGCCGCGCAGCCAGTCGAGGTGATCGCCGGACAGGTTGGCCACGTAGTCCAGCGGGTTGTTGAAGTACGCCTCGTTGCCCCGCTCGCCCCAGCCGTTCCACGCGGCGGGGTCGTAGTTGCCGGAGAAGCACATCGCCAGCGGGAACAGGTCGGCCCGCTTGAGGGCGAAGTTGGCCGCGTGGAAGGCGCCCAGGCTGCAGCCGAGGGTGACCACCTCGAACTGGCCGCCGCAGTCCTGGTAGATCCACGGCACGACGTCGCCGACGATCCACGACTCGTACCGGCCATGTCGGCGGGCCCGCTCCTCAAGCGGGATGTCGGTGTTAGACCAGGACGCCGCGTCATAGCTGTCCACGCAGTAGAGCTTCAGCCGTCCGGCGTCGATCAGGCCCGCCACCGCGCCGACCATGCCGTTGTTCTCGAAGTCGGCGGCCCGGCCCCGCTCGGAGGGGAACACCAGCACCGGGCGGCCCCAGTGGCCGTAGCGGATGACGGTGCCCGCGGCGCCCAGGGCCGCCGACCACAGATCGGTCGCTTCCCGGTTCACCCGCATACCTGCCTCACCAGCCGAGTGAGATGCGGGTGGAACGCGTCCCGCCAGGCCGTGTAGTTGTGCATGTCCGGCACCTCGGTCAGCTCCGCCGGGTATCCCCGCGCCCGCAGGGCCTGCTCCACCAGCCGGTTGTTGTGCACGTTCTCCTCGATCGCGCCGCAGGTCAGGACGACGGGCACCGGCCGGTCCGGCAGTGCCCCTGGCAGTGCTCCTGGCTGGGCCCCTGGCTGGGCACCCGGCTGGGCGCTGTCATGGACGCCGGCCACGAACCGGACCACCCGCTGGAATTGGGGAAACCATCGCTCGCAGTCGTCGAAGCGTGGGGTGAAGAAGCTGCCGGACTGCAGGAACAGGCCGTCGAAGGCGTCCGGGGAGCGGCAGTAGGCGTGCAGCATGGCCAGCCCGCCCAGGCTGGTCCCCATGCCGATCCGCGCTCTGGTGGCCAGCCGGCGGCCCAGCGCGGGCAGCACCGCACCCGCCAGGGCGCGCGCGTAGCGCGGGTTCGCCGAGTACCAGCGGTCCCGCGGCCCCGGGCTGAGCAGCGCGGCCCGCAGCCGCGGCAGCCACCGGCCGGCCACGCCCGCCGCCAGGTACCTGGTGAGGCTGGCCAGCGCGTCGTATTCCGGTCCGTCGTGCGCGACGAGCAGCGGAAGCGGCTCGTCGTCGGGCGCGTCGGCCGGGGCCCAGGTCCGCACCTGAACCACGTCGCCGAGTGAGGCGGCAGGCACGCCGAAGGTCTCTTCGCGGCCGACGTCGGCTGGGGCCGTAAGCCAGCCGGGCGGCCGGTAGGCGGGGAACTCCAGAACACTTTTCGGCCCGAACGCCCCCGGTGCTTGCCTCGGATTCCCCGGATCGGTCACGGCGACCGTGTGCCCGTCCGGGTAACGGAAGTCGAGCAGGTACTCCATCCGGTGCACCGGCGGCAGGTCGACGGCCAGCCGCCAGCCGTCGCCGTCACGGTGAAAGTCGAGCCGGTCCCCCGGAATGCGGACATCCTGGCTCAGCCGCACGCCGGCCAGCCGGTGCCCGGGATCGGGTACCCGGAAGACCGCGGTCGTGCCGTCAACCCAGGCGCCTGCCTCGGGGACCACTCCCGGTTCACCGATCACTCGCACATGGTGCCTGTTCCACACGGAGATGACAACAGCACGCTCACGAACGCGGACGCGACGGCGACCTACGACGGTCCCGCTGACCTGCTCGCCCGGTTTCCTGCCCGCTGGCGCGGATCACCAGCATCGTGACGTCGTCGACCAGGTTGCCCCCGGTGAAGTCGTCCATCGCCCGACGCATCGAGGCCACTAGCTGATCCGGCGCCTGGCCGGCCAGGCCGGCCAGTTCATCGGCCAGCCGGTCCTGGAAATAGGTGTTGTCCGGGCCACGCGCCTGGGCCACCCCGTCGGTGTAGAGGAACAGCACGTCCCCGATGTCCAGGTCCAGTTCCTGGGTGGCGGGTTCCGCATCGGGGAAGAGCCCGAGCGGGAGGCCGCCGCCGCCGGTCATCCGGACCCGGCCGTCGGACCGCAGCACTGCCGCGGCCGGGTGGCCCGCACTGCCCAGCACCACCCGCAGCTTGTCGTCCTGCCAGGTCAGGTGCGCGATGCTGGCGGTGACGAAGCCGCCGTCGAGCGCGAGTTCTTCGGCCAGCACGATCTCGTTGGTGCCGGCCAGCACCTCACCCGGATCGGCGCAGCGGCGGGCCAGGACCCGGATCGCGTGCCGGGCCGCGGCCGTCACGGCGGCCGCCTCCTCGCCCATGCCGCAGACGTCGCCGACGGCCAGGCCCCAGCCGTCCAGGGTCTGGTAGACGTCGTAGAAGTCACCGCCGACTTCCGGGTCGGCGGCGGCGGCGAGATACGTCGCCGCCATCTCCACGCCGGGGATCTGCGGCGGCCGTCTCGGCATCAGGCTGCCGTGCAGCGCTTCGACGGTATCGGCCCGGCGCCGGAACATCCGGTTGACCCGGATCGCCAGCGCCATCTGCTCGCCGAGTTCGGTCACCAGCGCCAGGTCGGCCACCGTGAAGTGGCCGTCCCTGGCCCGCCGCACCAGGGTCAGCACGCCGTACCGCTTGTCGGAGTCCGTCAGCGGCACGGACAGCACGGACGTGGCGTCCAGCTTGCTCAGCAGCGGCTCGCCGTCCAGGCTCGAGCCGAGCATGCCCGCGTCCTCGGCGTGGGCGATGAGGGCCGGGTGCCCCGATTCGTGCACGGCGCACGGCACGGACCCGGGCGGCGGGTCGACGGCAGCCAGGGCGCTGGTCAGCTCGGCGAGCCCGGGGTCGTCCGGGCCGATGGCGAACTGCCGGCGCACCCGGTACCTGCGCTCCATGTCCACGATGACCCAGGCGTTGAGCGCGCCCGCGATCAGGCGTGCGCACCGCTGCAGGGTCCTGGACTCGCTGAAGCCCTCGTTCTCGAGCAGCAGCCTGGCCACCGCCGTGACGACGTCCAGCCGGCGGGTGATGGCTTGCACGCCCGCCAGCCGCGGCTCTTCGGCTTCGGCGCGGCCTTCAGCAGCACGGCCTTCAGCAGCACGGCCTTCAGCAGCACGGCCTTCAGCAGGGGGCGGGCGGGTGCCGGCGTCGCGCACCGTGATCAGCAGGGGGTCGGCTTCGCCCTGGTTACCCCGGACCCCGATCCGGGCGATGACGAGCTCA
>Ga0187807_1000271_pt1 | contig 15831 bp, 10 predicted proteins | sample NC_wetland_sal_i_4_FD_132432 | JGI IMG/M metagenome (GOLD analysis project Ga0187807, IMG submission 132432) | Wetland sediment microbial communities from Neuse River Estuary, North Carolina, USA - ASW_2 | ecosystem: Environmental > Aquatic > Freshwater > Wetlands > Sediment | place: USA: North...
CCTTGTACTCCGCCATCCAGTCCCGCTGCGGCTGGTCGGAGAACTCCTTGAAGACGTCCGCCCAGTCGTCTTTGCCGAAGTACTTCAGCCCCTCTTTCGGCGGCCCGAAGTAGGCCATCTTGCCGCCGGGGGCGAGAACGATTAGCCGGTCGGCGAGGTCGAGCAGCTTCGGCTCGACGTCGTGCGTGATCACGACGACCGACTGGCCCTTCTCCGCCGCCTTGTCCGCCATCTTCCGCATCCGCTCCATGAGCTCGCGCTTCAGGTGGGGGTCAAGCGGTGACGTCGGCTCGTCGAGAAACAGCAGGCTGGGCTTGGTCAGCAGCTCGAGGCCGATGTTGACGCGCTTGTTCTGGCCGCCGGAGAGCCGCTCGACGCGGGTATCGCCGTGCTGGCTCATCTCCAGCTCGCCGAGTACCTCTTCGACGCGCTGGCGCCGTTCCGAGCCGCCCGTGTCGGAGGGGAAGCGCAACTCGGCGGCGTATCCGAGCGCGGACCTCGCGGTCAGCTGGTCGTGCGTGACGCTCTGCTGCGGCACCAGCCCGATGCGGTGCCGCAGCTCGTCATAGCTCTTGTACAGGTCGCGCTTGTCGTAGAGCACGGCACCCTGGTCCGCGGGGCGCTTCCCGGTCAGCGCGTTGAGCAGCGTCGACTTGCCCGCGCCGGCCGGGCCGATGACGGCGAGGAAAGAGCGCTCGGGCAACGCGAACGTGATGCCCTGCAGCAGCACCTTCGGCTTGCCGCCATCTGACACGCGGACGAACAGGTCGCGGGCCTCGAAGGAGACGTTGCCCTCGTCGACGTACTCGCGCAGTTCGCCGTCCGCCAGCCGGAACGTGGCGTGGCCGATGCCGACGATGTCGGATTCGCTCAGCTCGGCCTGCTCGACCCTGACGCCGTTGACGTAGGTGCCGTTGTGGCTGCCCAGGTCGATGATCTGGTAGCGGCCGCTCGCGGATTTCCTGAGCTCGGCGTGCCTGCGGGTGACAGCGAGATCGGAGACGACCACGTCGTTTTCCGGGCTGCGGCCGATCCGCAGGACCTGCTGCGGCAGCGGCATGCGCGCGGTGGGGCGCCGGTCGACGCTGGGCAGGTGGGCGAGGCCGTCGTCGGCGCCGTCGGCGGCCGCGGGCTGAGCCGGAGTCGCCCAGGGCGCGGGCGCTTGAGGCGCGGCGCTGGCGGCGGGCTGGCGCACCGGCTCGGGCGGGGGGGCCGGCGGAAGCTGCGGCTCGAACCGGAGCACCGGGCCGTCTTCCGGGTTGCCGAGCCGCACGACGCAGTTGGCCACAATGTCGACGCGGCGGGTCCGTTCGGTGCCCACGAAGGTGCCGTTGGTGCTGCCCGCGTCTTCGAGCACCCATTGGCGCCCGTCGGTCCTGAGTATGGCGTGATGCCAGGAGACGCGCGGATCGTCCACCGCGATGTCCGCGGCGGGGTCGCGCCCGACGCGGTACTCTGTGCCGCCCTCCAGCCGGTGATCGGAACGTCTCGTCCGAACCAGCAGCGGTGGCGCGGCATGGGGTTTCTGTGCCACCTGATTACCCACCGCCGGATTCCTTCCCGTTTGCTACGCCCCGATAGTTACCTTGGTTTTGCCTCGTGGGCCGGCTAGCGTCCCTTACGGGAACCTAAGGCCGTTTGCGACCCGTTTGCGGGGGCACCCGGTTGCCGCGTCCCCTTGAGTGTAGAACTCAGGCGTGAAATCGGGAATCTCATGAACTATAACTGCGGGGGAGACGTTAACCACGCGACTGACATTCATCAATACTTGAATGCGCCGGCAGCTGACAAGACCTGGGGGCGACAATGAGCAACGACCCTACCCAGCCCGTGAGTCCCCCGGCGTCCGGTTCTGGCTGGCCAGATGAGCCGGAACCGCAGGAGCGTGAGGCGGCCGGGGCGGCCGGGGCGGCCGGTCCCGGGCAGCCGGGGCAGGCACAGCCCGGGCAGCCCGGGACGCCGAGCTTCCAGCCCGCACAGCCGAGCTTCTCCCCGGCGCAACCCAGCTTCACCCCGGCGCAGCCTGCTTCGCCTCCGGCGCAGCCGGGGCCGGCGCCGGCACAGCCGGGTTTCCCGCCGGCTCAGCCCGGGTCGCAGCAGGGGCAGCCCGACGCCTGGCCGGCTCAGCCCGGCTGGCAGCAGGACCAGGCGCCGCGGCAGGGCGGCTGGCAACAACCGCAGTACAGTCCGGAGCCCGGCTGGTATTCCGAGGAGGACGGAGGCAACGGGACGCCGGGGCCGTCCGGCACGCCGGGCGGAACGCGACCGTGGCGAGCGGCCGCGCAGGGCGACTACGCGGGCGCGCCGGGCGGTCGGCGGCCGCGCCGACGGCGCCGCGGCCGCCGCTGGACGATGGCGGTTTTCGCCGTCATCGTCGTGCTGATCCTGCTCGTGATCGGAGACCGCGTGGCGCTGGCGGTCGCGGAGAACGACATGGCCAACCAGTTCGTCTCAAACGGCCTTCCGGTGAAGCCGTCGGTGTCGATCGAAGGGTTCCCGTTCCTCACCCAGCTCGCCGCGCGCGACTTCCGCAAGGTCGACATCTCGGCGAGCAACATCCCGGCCGGCCCGGTGACGATCACGAGCGCGACGGGAACGCTTGACGGGCTGCACTTCAACTCGTCCTTCAACAGCGCGACCGTCGACCACATGACCGTCACGCTCTTCGTGTCGTTCTCCGCGCTCGCCCAGGCCGGCGGCCTCGGCAACGCGGTCGGCATCACCATAACGCCCGCCGGCCCCAACCTGCTGAAGATCACCGCCGGCGTCGGCGGGGTGCTCAGCGACACCGAGGAAGCGAAGGTCACGCAGAGCGGCCCGCAGCAGATCAGCGTTCAGGTGCTGAACAACGGCGGCGCGCTGGGCGGATTGCTGAGCTCGTTCGGCAGCTTTACGTTCAACCTCCCGAAGGGAGTCCCGGCCAGCCTGCGCATCACGGGCGTCACCCTCAACGGCCAGGGCCTCACGGTGTCGGCGGCGGCCGACCACGCGAACCTATCCGAGTCGTCCTCCTGAGACCAAGCCCGGCCAGCTGCGGCGGAAAGCCACGGCCGGAATATGCGCCGCGGAAACGACCGGAATACGTAAAAGAAGGCGCTGAAGCGCTCGCCGGCACGGTACTTTTACGAATTCCCACTGTGGGGAATTGTGATCGCTTGTGGGCCGCGCGGCTGGCTTCCGCGTGCGTGGCGGGGCGAGCAGCAGGTGTGCGCCGGTATAAACGATGGTGGACGGGGGAGGGAACCGAGGTGAACGTGTACCCCAACCAACCACGATCGCAGGAGGGGTGGCCCGCCCAGCCGCCCGAGTACAGCGCGCGGCCGGGCCGCTCGCAGCGCCGGCGGCGGCGAGGCAGGCAATGGATCACCCTGCTCGTCACGCTCGCGGTGCTCGCGGTGCTCGCCGTCGCCGGCGACCAGGTGGCGAGGGTGTACGCGCAGAACATGATCGCCAGCAAGATCCAGTCGTCGTCCGGGATATCCGTCAAGCCGTCGGTCACGATCCAGGGCTTTCCGTTCCTGACCCAGGTCGCTGAGCACGACATCCGGGTGATCGACCTCAGCGCGGATAACGTGCAGGCGGGCAAGGTCGACATCACGAGCATCAAGGCCACGGCCACCGGGGTCCACCTCAACTCCGGCTTCAGCAGCGCGACCATCAACCAGATCAACGGCACCGCGCTCATCACGTTCGCGTCGCTGGCGAACGCGCTCGGCGTGCAGGGCGTCGCGACGATCAGCGCGGACCCGGCGGACGGGCCCAACGCGGTGAAGCTGAGCGCCGGCGTCGTCGGCACCGTCACGGGGAAGGTCGAGGTGACCGGGCCGAACCGGATCACGGTCCAGATGGGGTCGCTGAGCGGCCTCGCCTCGCTTCTCGGTGGTACGGTCCCGGTCCAGACCGAGACCATCCAGGTACCAAAGCTGCCCGCGGGACTGATGGTCCGCAGCGTTGCCGTCACCGATCAGGGCATAGTCGCCACCGCCTCGGCGCAGAACACCACGCTGTCCCAGTAACGCGGCTGTCCCAGTAACGCGCGGGGTTCGGGTCAACGGTTAGGGACGAGCACCGCGGCGCCGTCGAAGCGGCCCGCCTTGAGATCGGCCAGCGCGTGGTCGGCGGCGTCCAGGCCGTACTCGTGGATCGTGACCGACAGCCGGTGCGACTGCGCGAACGCGAGGAACTCGCGGGCGTCCTCCCGCGTGTTCGAGGTGACGCTGCGCAGCTGCCGCTCCTGGAACAGGTGCCGCTCGTACGACAGCGGCGGAATGTCGGTCAGGTAGATCCCGGCGATCGACAGCGTGCCGCCCCGGTCGAGCGCGGCAAGCGCCGGCGGCACCAGGTCGCCGACCGGCGCGAAGAGGATCGCGGCGTCCAGCGGCTCGGGCGGCGGATCGGCCGCCCCGCCGACGAAGGAAGCGCCGAGCGAGCGGGCCAGCTCCTGCGACTGCTCGCCCCGGGTCATCACGTACAGCGTGGCACCCTGGGCCAGCGCTACTTGCGACGCCAGGTGGGCGCTGCCGCCGAACCCGTAGATACCGAGCCGGCCTCCCGGTGGCAGCGCTGCCCGCTTCAGCGCGCGGTAACCGATGATGCCCGCGCACAGCAGGGGCGCGAGTTCCGGGTCGGAGTAGCCGTCAGGCAGCCGGTGCGCGTAGGCGGCGGGCACGGTCATGTACTCGGCGTAGCCGCCGTCGGCGTCCCAGCCGGTATAGGCCGACGACGGGCAGAGGTTCTCCGCACCGCGCGTGCAATACCGGCACGTGCCATCGGTCGAGCGCAGCCAGGCGGCGCCGGCACGGTCGCCCACGGTGAAGCCGGCGACGTCCCCGGCGCCGACCCCGGCCACGAGGCCCACTACTTCATGGCCCGGCGTCACGCCGGCCTTGTGCACCGGCAGGTCACCCTCGGTGACGTGGAGATCAGTCCGGCACACCCCGCAAGCGAGCACCCGCAGCAGCAACTCCCCCGGTCCGGGCTCGGGCACCGCGGTCTCCCGCAGCACCAGCGGATGCCCGCTGTCCGCCGGCCCGGGCCGGTCCACATGCCATGCCCGCATTTCGGCCTCCTCCCGCTGGCACCCACCGCCGTTCACACCGTAGCCCGCGGGCGCGGCCACGTCCGAGCGGCCCCCGGTGATCACGCACCGGCGCCGATCCCGGCGATCAGACACCGGGTGGCGGGGGCCGGCGTTCAGCGGGACCAAGGCCGCGCGGTGCGCGGCGAGGAGTTCGGGCTCGGCGAAGATCGAGGCGCTGACCGGGAAGCTCTCCACGTAGAACGCGACAGCGGCCCGGGTCAGGGTCACCAGGCGGTCCTGCACCGGCCGCTCCCCCGGGTCGTCGGCCAGTTCCCTGGCCAGCGGCCCGAACGACGGCAGCCGCTCGCGCAGCACCGCCAGGAACAGCGCCGTCTTGTCCGGGGCAATCCTGGCTTGCCCCGGATGAATGTGACAGCGAGCCGGTAATAGCCGGATGAATGTCACATACATCCGGCAGTACGTTGCACGGCCGGGCGCGGCCGGGCGCGGCCGGGCACAGTGGGCACGGTTGGAAATGGCGCCGCGAATAGTGAGGACGGAGGGAATTATGAGGCTAACGGTTTTCGGGGCGACCGGAGGAATAGGCACCGAGGTTGTCCGGCAAGCACTGGCCAGAGGCCATGAGGTCACCGCCGTGGTGCGCGACCCGGCCAGGCTCGCCGTCCCGCCGGCCGCACCCCTCACGGTCGTCACGGCAGACGTGATGGACCTGGCGTCGCTCAAGCCGGCCGTCGATGGGGCCGGCGCGGTAGCCTCGGCTCTCGGCCCGCGCCGCGGCGGCCCACGGAACATCCTCACCGACAGCATGCGCGCCATCCTCAGCGCGATGGACGCGACGAGCGTCCGCCGCCTCATAGCGGTCAGCGCGAGCGGCTTCTTCGCAGAACCAGGCGAGGGTTTCCGCACCGGCAAGATCGCCAAGCCGCTGCTGCGAGCCATCCTCCGGGACAACATGAGCGACACCCGCCGCATGGAGCAGCTGATCACGTCCAGCCCCGCAGCCTGGACCCTCATGCGCCCCGCCCAGCTAACCAACGCCCCGGGCAGGCCCTACAAGACCGCCCTAGACCGTTACGTCGGCCCCCGGATAGCCCGCGCCGACGTGGCGGATGCAATCTTGAACGCCCTCGATGACCCAGCAACGATCGCCCACCGAGTCAACCTGGGCTACTGACAGGCGGTACCGCCACCCCGGGCAGGAGCGGGGCGCCGGTGGTGTGACTCCGCGTCGTTCGGTGCCCCTTGGAGGGCACCGACGCCGACGCGGTAAACACCACCAAGCCCCGCAACACCACCGCAGCTACACTCCAGGCTTATGCCCACGACCGTCGCCAACTGCCCGTTCTGCAAGATCATCCGCGGCGAGGCCGAGGCGACCTGGATCGTGGAGACACGTAACTTCCTCGCGTTCCTCGATCACCGCCCGCTGTTCCGCGGCCATACGCTGCTGGTGCCCAAGGAGCACGTGACGCTGCTTTCCGACCTGCCGGCCGAGCACGCGGCCGAGTTCCTCATCACGACGCAGCGACTAGAGCGAGCCGTCGAGGACGGCCTCGGCGCCGCGGGCACGATTGTCCTGGTCAACAACGTGGTCAGCCAGTCCGTGCCGCACCTGCACCTGCACGTGATCCCGCGCAACCCCAAGGACGGCCTGCGCTTCTGGCTCGGCCCGCGCCACCCCTACGACGCCCAGCACCCGGCCGAAGAGTACGCGGCGAAGATCCGCGCTGCCCTGCCCCCAAGTCCGGACGATGTACCACTGTCCGACAAGGCATGAAGCGGATGAGCCCGCGCGAGACCGCGCAGCCGCAATTTTCGCGGGGCAACCTCCCTGCTCACCGCCGCTTAAGCGGTCGCCAGTCGCACGATACCCAGCAGACACCGGGAAACTATGGGATATTGGTCGACAGAGGTACGAAGGGGAAGAATCGGAACTCCTCTTTGAACTGGCGCCCCTTGGCTCATAATTGGCAAGAGCGCACCGTGCACCATATCTTCAGGAGTCGCCCGTGACACCCGGCAAAAGGGGGGGCCGTAAGGCACCGCCGGTAGACGTCAGCGTGAACTCGTCGGTGCGCAACCTGATCCTCGCAATAGACCGCTCCGGGCGGATCGTTCAGCACGACCGGACGGCTGCCAAGATTCTCGCAGGGTCAGCCGGGGATCTCCTCGGAGTTCACCTAAACGACATCACGTCCAACGGACACGACCACGGCGGCATCCGTTCCGGGCAGCAGAAAGAAGCGGTTGCCACGCTGCTGGAGTCGGTGAAGGCCGAGCGAGAAGGAAACGCGGTCCTGACGATCGCGCTCGCCGACGGCGGGACCGCCGACGCGATCGTCACCGCCAAGCCGATGCAGGCCGACGGCGGCAACGTCGCGGCCTTCGTCACCCTGCAGATCCCCGTCCCGAACGCCGAACGGTTCGTCGATCCGGCCTTGATGCGCGACTCGCTGCTGCGGGACACGTTCACCGGCATCGACGACACGCTGGACTTCAGCGACCTCGCGGAGAAGCTGATGGGACGGCTGGTGCCCGCGTTCTGTACCGCCGCCGAGTTGCTCGTGCTGGAAACCCTCGTCGGGGACAACGAGATGCCGGCTGACGGCCCGGACGGAACCGCGGCGGTGCGGCGCTTGTCCGTCGTGCAGGACCAGCCGAACCCGGCGTGGCAGGCCGCCTTCCCGATCGGCGAGATCCTCAGGTACCCGGAGGGGTCGCCGTACGTCCGGTGCATGGAGACGGGGCAGCCGGTGCTCGAGCCGGCGGTCAGCGCGGAAGCGGCGCGCAAGCTGGCCAGGGCCTGGCGGCGCAAGCCGGTGGCCGGGCTGCTGTCCGACGTGTCGATCCTGCTGCTGCCCATCGTGGCCAAGGATACGACGCTCGGGTTCTTCTACTGCATCAGGCAGTCGGGCACCCGCCGGTTCGACCGGTACGACATGGAAATGGGCATGGAGTTCGCCTCCCGCGCCGCCGTCTTCTTCGACAACGCGGGCCGGTACAAGCGCGAGCACGCCACGGCGCTGATGCTGCAGCGCTCCATGCTGCCCACCGGGCTGTCGGCGCCATCATCCGTCGAGGTGAAGCACCGGTACCTGCCGGGCAGCCAGCTCGTCGAGGTCGGCGGCGACTGGTACGAGTCGATCAAGCTGCCGGGCGCGCGCTGCGCGCTGGTGGTCGGCGACGTGGCCGGGCACGGGGTGCGGGCCGCGGTCACCATGGGGCGGCTGCGCACCGCCATCCAGACCCTGGCGATGCTCGAGCTGCCGCCCGCCGAGTCCCTGCAGCAGCTCGACGAGCTCATGCACACCCTCGGCGCCCGCGAGCCGCACTTCGCCACCTGCGCCTACGCGGTCTACGACGCGGTGACCGGCGAGATCGAGCTGGCCGTGGCCGGGCACCTGCCGCCGCTCGTCGTGCACCCGGACGGCCGCAGCGAGCTGCTCGAGGTCACCCCGTCGCCGCCGCTCGGCATCGGCAACGGCGTGGTCGACACCCAGCGGTTCACCGTCGAGGACGGCAGTCTCTTCGTGCTGTACACCGACGGGCTAGTGGAGAGCAGGGACAGGGACATCACCGACGGGCTCGACCGGCTGCAGAACGCGTTCGGCCCCGGCTCGCCCGAGGCCGACCTCGAGGACCTGTGCAAGACGTCCCTGGACGGCGTGTACTCCGACGCGCAGCGCGACGACATCGCGGTGCTCATCGCGAAGCTGCGGCGCATCCCCGAGGAAAACCGGGTCTGCTGGCCGCTGGAAGCCGAGTTCTCCTCGGTGCGCCTGGCGCGGTCGCTGATCAGGGACCCGCTCAAGCGCTGGGGTCTCGAGGACCTCATCCCCGTGACCGAATTGCTGGTCTCCGAGCTGGTCACCAACGCGATCAAGTACGCCAAGGGCGAGATCTTGCTGCGGCTGGTCCTGGAGTCCGGCAGCCTGGCCTGCGAGGTGCACGACCCCTCGCCCGCCCTGCCGCGGGTGCTCCAGGTCGACAAGGACGCGGAGAACGGGCGCGGGCTGCACGTCGTGTCGCAGCTCGCCTCCCGCTGGGGGGCGCGGCGGAATCACTCGGGCAAGGTCGTGTGGTGCGAGCAGACGCTGTCGGAGTCGGTCATGGAGTCGCTGGGCGGGGCGGAAGAAGCCGTTTCCGCGGTCGCGGAACCCGTGCCGGTGCCGATCCCCTGATAGGAACGGGGGTTCCGGGGTTATCCCCCGGAACCCGAGAGCCCGCCCCTACTCCACGGTCACGCTCTTGGCCAGGTTGCGCGGCTTGTCGATGTCACGGCCGAGCTTGGCGGCGGCGTGGTAGGCGAGCATCTGCAGCGGGATGTTCAGCATGATGGGCTCGAGCTCCGGCTCTGTCCGGGGCACGCGGATCATGGCGTCGGCTAGCCCTTCGGGAATGTCGGTGCTGGTCAGCGCGAGGACCGGGCCACCGCGCGCCTTGATCTGCTCGATCGTGGAGACGTTCTTCGCGACCAGGTCGTCGCTCGGGATGACGACCACGCTCGGCATGTCACGGGCGATGAGCGCCAGCGGCCCGTGCTTGAGCTCGCCGGCCTGATAGGCCTCCGCGTGCACGTAGGAGATCTCCTTGAGCTTCTGCGCGCCCTCGCGGGCCACCGGCCAGCCGCGTACCCTTCCGATGAAGAACATGTGGTCGGTCGCCGCGTACCGGTGGGCGATCGTCGCGATGTCCTCTTCGGTGTTGAGGATCCTGTTGACCTGTTCCGGGAGGTTGCGCAGGCCGGTGACGATGCGCTGGCCGTTGGCGGCCGACAGGTCGCGGACCCGGCCGAGGAGCAGGGCGAGCAGCGCGAAGTTGACGACCATGTTGGTGAGGGCCTTCGTCGAGGCGACCGCCACCTCCGGGCCGGCGTGCAGGAAGATCCCGTGGCCGCACTCGCGCCCGATCGCGCTCCCGACGACGTTGACCGCGCCCATGACCTGGCCGCCCTTGCGCTTGAGCTCCTGCACGGCCATCAGGGTGTCGATGGTCTCGCCGGACTGGCTGACCGCGACGTACAGCGTGTCCGGGTCCACGACCGGGGAGCGGTAGCGGAACTCGCTGGCGGGTTCGGCGTCGGCGGGGATGCGGGCCAGTTCCTCCACCAGCATCGCGCCCATCTGGCCCGCGTAGTAGGCCGATCCGCAGCCGAGGAACTTGACGTTCTTGATGTTCCGCAGCTGGCGCGCGTCCAGGTTGATGCCGCCGAGCCGGGCGGTGGCGAAGCGGTCGTCCAGGCGGCCGCGCAGCGCGCGGCGCAAGGCGTCGGGCTGCTCGTGGATCTCCTTGCGCATGTAGTCGCCGAACTGGCCGAGCTCGTACTCGTCAGCGTCGGCGTCCACGGTGGTCGGCGTCTTGTTCTTGCTGTTATCGGCTCCGGCGAGCGTCTTGGTGTGGTACGCGCTGGCCGTTATCGTCGCTACCTCGCCGTCCTCCAGGTAGATCACCTGGCGGGTGTAGCGGACCAGGGCGGCCACGTCGGAGGCGACGAACATCTCGTTCTCGCCGAGGCCGAGCACGATCGGGGACCCGTTGCGGGCGACGACAAGCTGGTCGGGGTTCTTGGTGTCGAGGACGACGAGTCCGTAGGCGCCTTCGACGCGCAGCAGCGTGCGGATGACGGCGGCCTCGAGGGTGGCGCTCTCGTCCGCCGCGAGCTCGGCGGCGATCATGTGCGCGAGCGCCTCGGTGTCGGTGTCGGTCACCAGCCTGACGCCGCTCGCCTGCAGCTGGGCCCGCAGCTGTTCGGCGTTCTCGATGATGCCGTTGTGGACCACCGCGATGCGGCCGGCGGTGTCGACGTGCGGGTGGGCGTTGGTCTCGTTCGGCTCACCGTGGGTGGCCCAGCGGGTGTGACCGATGCCGATGGTGGCCTTGGTCGCCTGGTCGCTGAGCTTGTCCCGCAGATCCTGCACGCGGCCCGCCGTCTTGGTAACGCGGAGCCTGCCCCGGTGGACGACGGCGAGACCCGCAGAGTCGTAGCCGCGGTACTCCAGCCGGTGCAACCCCTCGACAATGACGGGGGTAGCGTCGCGTTTACCCACATACCCAACGATCCCGCACACGTTGTGTTCTCCTCTGGGTGTTGCCAGGCCCCGCCGCATCGCGGCCTGTTCGTCATTCCGGCCTGTCTTTCTTTCACCTTTTGTCAGCCGTACACCATTCGCCTTAGCTGGCGATCAGTGAGCTCCGGTGCCGCGAACCTGCGGGCACCGAGCTCGGCCGCGATCAGCGGCCAGATCTCGTCGTTCTTCCAGCTTCTGTCCTTGAGCTCCGCGTGCCGCCGCCTGACGTACGCCTCGACGGTCTCGCTGAAGTACGCGTTGACATCCGCCACTACCCGGGTCGCGGTCGCCTCGGGCAGCCCGGTAGAGTCCGCGATGCGGCGGGCTAGGTCCGCCGAGTACGTGTCGTTCATAGCACGCCCTCCGGCTTGCAATGTTTTCCTGCCCGATTCCGGGCAGGAAAACACGCGTTTTGCCGCTTGCGGCGTCAGCTTACCCCGTCGGGGGGTCGACGGCATCGAATTGGGGCGATACGCGCGATGGTGTGACGGACGACTCGGAGTCCGCGCCGCGCGTGGCGCGGCTCGCGCCGCAGCCGTCTGCGCGCGGGTCCCGTGCGGCCCCGCATCACACGGCCCCGCAGCACGCCGTCCCATACGAACGAAACGTTCAGAACTCCCCAAGGGTTCCAGCCTAGCCGACCCGCCCGGCCGCAAATGGCCGGCGGTTTCCATGATCACGAAAGCCTTATGCACTTATACGATGCGTAATTTACGCCAGGAGAGTCATTTTCACGATCACGGACGCATGGCTGTGGTAAAAGCGCGCAGAAGGGACGCCGGTAAACCACTGGAAAAGATGGCCGACCCCAGGCCGGGGGCTTACGATCCTCGCCGCGAGAGTGTCGCGGCCGACCGCCACTAGTGGGCGGGGAGCGGTGACGGCCGGCCGCGGGCCTAGGCACCGAGCACTGCGGCTTGGTGCGCTACTGACAAAACGCCAGGGACGCGTCGGGCGTTACGCCTGTGGCCCTGCGGCGCCCGCGGTTAATCGGCGGCCCCGGAAGGTCGCCGCGAGCCCGGCTGGGATCCAACGCGCTGGATATGTCGCGCGGCCACTAGAATTACGCGCTGGATTCGTGGCGTGCCCTAATGGACACGTAGAGTAACCTCGCTAGGCGTAAAGAAGCGCCGGTGGGATCCACGCGGACGTCTCCCAGATGGCGGCCGCCGAGTTCGGCGTCGAGGCCCATGTTGCGTTCCGCGGCGTGCACGGCGACCCGGTTCCGGCCGGTTTGCTTGGCGTGGTACAGAGCCGAGTCGGCGGCCGCGAGCAGGTCGGTCAGTTCGCGGGTTTCTCCTTGTTCCATGGCCGTCACGCCGATCGAGATCGTCAGGCTGACGGTCGGCGCGCTCGGGCGGTCGTCGGCCGGGACCGCCATGTCGGCGACGTGACAGCGCAGCCGTTCGGCGATGCGGCAGGCGTCCACCCCGCCGGTCTGGGCGAGCAGGAGCACGAACTCTTCACCGCCGAACCTGCCCGCCCGGTCGTAGCTGCGCAGGTGACTGGTGAGCGCGCTGGCGACGGCCTTGAGCACCTTGTCGCCGACCAGGTGGCCGTACGTGTCGTTGACGGCCTTGAAGTGGTCGATGTCGACCAGGGCCAGCGCGAGCGGACTCTGTGTCCGGAGCGAGCGGGAGAGCTCGCTCTCCGCTTCCCTCTCCCACGTGGACACGTTGAGCAGGCCCGTCTTGGCGTCGACGCGGGACTCCGCCACGAGCATGGGATGGACGAGGAAACGCCGGACGAGCAGGACTGTCGGCAGCGCGATAACGACCAGGGCGGGGCTGAGGGCCACGGCCAGCGTGATCAGGACGGCCAGGTCGATCTCGACGAACAGTTCCTGGAACGCGGTACGGTCCCATTCCATGCTCAAGATGCGCACCCGCGGATCAGACATCTTCACCGCGCCGACGACAAGGTAACGCTGCACCCGGCAACCAACAAACTCGCAGGCCGCGACCGCTACGACCCAGGTGAAGGCATGAAAACCCGTGCCGACGGTCAGACCGGCGAAATAGGGCGGGAAAAACCGGAACATCAATGCGGCCACCACGTAGCTGAGGCTAATCGAAGCGGCCGTGAAAACTCTCCGGTGCGGAATTCCCCGGTGCACGAGCACCTGCATGGCAGTGACGAATGGAATCGGAATCAGGGCCGCGTACACGGGGGGCAGCAAGATAGCGACCGGCAGCATCCACACCGTGGTGAAGTCCCTGGTCACACCGCCGCCCCTGGTGTAGGCGATCCGCGGCGTCGACGCGACCGAGATGGTCCCGCAGGCCATCAGGAGGAGGAACTTCGCGAGATCCGCCAGGTGCCAGCTGGTATGAGCCGCCAGGACGCCGATGACCGCGAGGGCCGTGACAGGCAGGGCTGCGACGTACCAGCGCAGCGGTGGAGGAAGCTGCCACCAGAGCCATTCCCGCACCGTCACCAGCCTCTTGAGGCGATCGGCGATCGGCGAGGGGCGCATTCTCCACCGTTCCGTTTGTGACTCCAGATACTGCCTTGTAGTAGCAGCTCACCGTAAATGACTAGCTGCGTATAGCTACCATAACCCATCTATGCCGGTCGAGGTAACTATTGCACCGAGATTCCTGAACATGTCGTGACGTCAGAGTGCTTAATAGTGCATAACAGCGAAGGCGCAGGTGACGAAAGCGTGCCAGTGACAGCTAAGTGGGTGTCGTGTCTAGAGCGCATGCTGTCATCGGAAGAGGAGAGATGCGTATGTGGCATGTCATCTGGTACTGAAGTGACGGAAGTTTCTGTCGAGACAACAGGAATCACAGCAGGAATCACAGCGAGAGGAAGAGTCATCATGCGTGACACGTGGACCTGAGCCACAGCGACCAGCAGGAATCCCTACGATCGAGAACGAACCGCATGGACGGGTGCTTGCCTGGTAAGCGAGGATTGACGGCCGAGATGCCTCGCAGAGTGGCGGCCGACGGCGGGCGACATGTCCCGCCAGCGGAGCGCTAGACCACAGGCCACAAGGGCACCCAGTCCCCCACTGAGAGCGATGACTGTCGAGGGCGGTACCACCTCGGCGGCAGCGCCGGCCGCCATGAAGGCGAGCCCCTGGCCGACCACCAGCCCCGCGTTGGCTAGCCCGAACGCCTGAGCCCTGCGCTCGTTCGGCAGCCTCTCCACGAACGCGGTGTTCGCCGCGATCTGATACATCCCGAACGCGCTCGACAGCGCGAAGATGGCGATCGAGACGGCGAGATCCGGGCGGACGGCGGCCGCCACAAGCACCCCGCACGTGCAGACGGCCATCGGCCCCATCCACTTCAGCCGCGTCAGCGGCCCGATCCGCTGCGTGAAGAGCGGGGTCGCCACCGCGGCGCCGAGCTGAGACCCCGCGATGAGCAGGCCGGCCGCGACCGCGCCGCCCCCGAGCCGGGACGCGTACGGCGCCGCCAGGCCGCCGGGAACCTCGTAGAAGGCGGCCAGCCAGCCCAGCATCAGCAGGGTGCGCAGCGCCCTGTCGCCGAACACCACCCGGATGCCGGATCCCAGCTGGTGCAGCGCGCTCGGCCTTGACGCTGGCGCCGGCCCCGCCGGCGCCAGCGCCGCGGACGCCGCGGCGGGCCTCGCGCGGACGCCGGCCCGGACAAGCACCGCCGAGGCCACGAACGTGGCGGCATCGATCCCCAGGGCGGACCGCGCCCCCGCGAGCGCCACCACCAGCCCGCCGGCGGCGGCGCCCGCCACGATCATGATGCGGAACGTCGACTGGAGCGTGGCCGCCGCCAGCGCGTAGCGTTCCCCGGAGACCACGTCCCGCAAGATCGCGGACCTGGCGGCGTCGAACGGCGACTGGACGGCCGTCACCGCGTACAACAGGACGATGAGGGCGTCCAGCGGCATGCCCGGCAGCAGCATCGCCCCGACCAGAACCGCCCGGATCACGTCGCAGGTGACCATGACCTCGCGGCGCGGAAAGCGGTCGGCTATCCCGGACAGGAAAAGCGCGCCTATTACATAAGGCAGCGTCCCGGCGGCGAAGGCTACCGCGGCCAGCAGCGGCGACCGCGTCCTGCCGTAGACGAGCAGCGTCAGCGCGACCAGGGCGAGCCGGTCCCCGGCGGCGGACAGGACATACGCGCCCCACAGGGCCCGGAACTCGGGGACGGCGAAAACGTCGCGGAAGGCGGCGCGGCGTGCCGGGGAGGTGCTCACGGCGACCACCCTCTTTCATGCCGGCGGTCGCATGACAGCCACGCGAGCGGGCCCGGCCGGCATCGATGGCCATCGTGACAGACTTGGCAACGCCTTGCGGCTAAATCGTCACATCTGGTACATGACTGACGAAATTGACTATTTATGACTACGGAGAAATGACTACGCAGAGTCAGCCGCTTACGTTCGGGATAACCTGCACTTTCCCGGCAGCTGAGACGTCGTTAAACTATCCGTAACCGGCCGATTACGGGCAGGCGGGTGGTCATGAGCACAGCACGGGGCGGCGAGGCACCGGGGCGCTGGCTGCGCGGGCGGCGGACCGCCCTCGGGCTGACCCAGGAGGACCTGGCCGAACGCTCCGGCGTCAGCGTGCGCACCATCGCTGACCTGGAGCGGGGGCGGACCCGCCGGCCCTACCCGAATTCGGTCCGGGCGCTGAGCCGCGCGCTCGGGCTGCCCGACGAGACCGCGGCGGAACTGGTCGCGCGTTACCGTGCGGCCGGCGACGAGCCAGCGCCGGCCCCGGCG
>Ga0187807_1000273_pt1 | contig 15818 bp, 13 predicted proteins | sample NC_wetland_sal_i_4_FD_132432 | JGI IMG/M metagenome (GOLD analysis project Ga0187807, IMG submission 132432) | Wetland sediment microbial communities from Neuse River Estuary, North Carolina, USA - ASW_2 | ecosystem: Environmental > Aquatic > Freshwater > Wetlands > Sediment | place: USA: North...
GCACTGCTGTTCAAGCGGTTTGCCGACGTCGACGTGTTCGACATCGAGCTCGACGCCACCGACCCGGACGAAGTGGTGCGGATCGTCAAGGCACTGGAACCGACCTTCGGCGGCATCAACCTGGAAGACATCAGCGCGCCGCAATGCTTCGAGATCGAACAGCGGCTGTCCGCCGCGATGGACATCCCGGTCTTCCACGACGACCAGCACGGGACGGCGATCATCAGCGGCGCCGCGTTGCTCAATGCACTCGAGCTCACCGGCAAGGACATCGCCGGGGTACGGATGGCGGTCAGCGGCGCCGGGGCGGCGGCGATCGCCTGCTGTGAGTTCTTCGTCAACCTGGGTATGCGGCGTGAGAACATCGTGCTCGCCGACACCAAGGGGGTTGTCTACCGCGGCCGCACCGAAGGGATGAATGCCTACAAGGCCCGGTTCGCCACCGACCGCCCGGTCCGCACCCTTGCCGAGGCCATCGACGGAGCCGACGTCTTTCTCGGGGTGTCGGTCGCCGGCACGGTGACGAAGGAGATGGTTCTGTCGATGGCCGATGCGCCGATCATCTTCGCGCTGGCCAACCCCGATCCTGAGATCAGCTACCCCGCCGCCCGGGCCGCCCGCCGCGACGTGCTAATGGCGACCGGACGGTCAGACTATCCGAACCAGGTCAACAACGTGCTCGGCTTCCCGTTCATCTTCCGCGGTGCGCTCGATGTGCGAGCACGTGCGATCGACCACGGGATGATGGTCGCCGCCGCGCGGGCCCTCGCCGGCCTGGCCAAGGAAGACGTGCCGGACTCAGTGCTGCGGGCCTACGGCGTGGACCGCCTGGAATTCGGCCCGGAGTACCTGATCCCCAAACCGCTCGACCCGCGAGTGCCGCTTCGCGTTGCTCCGGCGGTGGCCGCAGCCGCCATGGCCTCGGGCGTCGCCCGCAACCCTCTCGACCTGGCCGCCTACACCGAGCAGCTCGCCAACCGGCTGATCCGGGGCCGCGAGGTGATGAGCGTTGTGACCCACAAAGCGCAGACGGCGCCCAAGCGCGTGGTCTTCTCCGAGGGCGAGGAGCGCAAGATCATCCTGGCAGCAGCCAGGATCCAGCAGGAACACATCGGCCTGCCGATACTGCTCGGGCGCGAAGACGTGATCCGGTCGACGATGAAAGAACTGCGGGTCACCGTCCCCATCGAGATCGTCGACCCTGCGACGTCCAGGCAGGCCGGCACCTACGCCGCCGCACTGTACGAAAAGCGGCAGCGGAAGGGAATCACCCTGCGTGAGGCATCTGCCTTGCTGGGCCAGCCGAACTACTTCGGTGCCATGATGGTGCAGGCGGGCGACGCCGACGCCTTCGTCTCCGGCCTGACCTACCACTACCCTGATGTCATCCGGCCCGCCCTCCAAGTGATCGGGCCCGCGCCCGATGTCTCGCGAGTGGCCGGGCTGTACGTGATGATCACCGGCGACGGGCGTGCCGTCGTCCTCACCGACCCGACAGTGAACTTCGACCCCACCGCCGAGGAACTGGCCGACATCGCCATCATGGCGGCGGAGCGGGCACGCAGCTTCGGGCTCGAGCCACGAGTGGCGCTGCTGTCCTTCTCCAACTTCGGCTCCACCAGCCACCCTCGTTCGGCGAAGATGGCCACAGCCACGCAACTGGTCAAATCGCGGCGCCCCGACCTGATGACCGACGGCGAAATGATGGCGGACGTCGCGCTGTCCCCTGCGCTGCGTGACGACGACTACTCGTTCTCCGACCTCGTGGGCGAGGCTAACGTAATGGTCTTCCCGAGCCTCGAAGCGGCGAACGTGGCGTACAAGCTGCTGCAGCACCTCGGCGGAGCCGTGGCAATCGGGCCGATCCTGGTCGGCATGGCCAAGCCGGTGCACGTGCTGAGCCGTGGCGCCGACGTCACTGACATCGCGAACATCGCCGCGATCGCCGTCATCGATGCCCAGGACGCCCAGCTGGCCGCCACATGACACCCTCAGCACCCAGATTGGCGCCCGATCGCCAGTGGGAGACGGTCATCGAGCGGCCCTTCGGGGTGTACCAGACGACGTACCCGGGATCGGCCAGGTAGCGGTCGCGGCACAGCACCGGGTGCGCCCGGCGCACGGCGATTACCCGGCGGGCATAGGCCGCTAGGCCGGCGTCGGCGGCCTTCCAGTCGAACCAGGACACCGGGTTGTCCTGGCAGTAGGCCCAGCAGCGCGCGTGACTGGCGGGCGCGCGGCGCGAGGATCCGCGGGTTGCCGGCCGCGGGTCAAGCAGGCCCCCGGCTGGCACCTGGACCAGCACGAACCCGGCGTCATGCGCTGGACCACGCCATCCGGGCGCGTGGACACCACCCGGCCCCCCAGCTACGACACGTAACCCCCAGCAGTCCCGGCTGACTCTCACCGGACGGCGATGGTGATCCTGGGGTTGTCCGCGGGCTTGAGCCAGCGCAGCAGCCTGACCAGTTCTGACCGGGGCAGCGAGACGCAGCCGCCGGTCGCGGTGCCGGTCCCGACGTGCAGGAAGACCGCGCTGCCGCGGCCGGGGACCCGCGCGGTGTTGTAGGCGATCACCGCGGCGTAGTCGTAGGCGGGCACCTGGTGCATTGGTTCGGGGGCCGCGCCGGGATTGTTCTTGCGGGCGTCTACCCACTCGTTGTATCGCGGGCTGGCCGGGTCGTCGTCCCAGTAGTCATAGGTGTACGCATGCCTGAAGGGGAACGCGAAGCCTGGATCCGGCTGCACGCCGAAGAAGAAGCTGAAGCCGTAGGTACCCGACGGGGTCTTCCCGTCTCCCTCCCGCTTCCTGCCGGGCCGGGCCACTCCGTTGTAGCCCACCCGGGCGGTCCACGGCCCGAATACCTCGGTCCATTTCCCCTCGGACAGCCGGTATACCCGCAAGGTGGCGTACGTGGCGCCGTAGGAAGGCGCCGTCACGGTGATCAGCTGGCTTACCACGGCCCGGCCCGCGGCGCTGGCCGTCCCGGCAGGCACCAGGCAGCCGAACACCATGAGGAATGCCAGCACGAAAGGGATGCACGCTCTTCTCAGCAGCACGTGGTCCATCATGCCCGGTATGCCGCGTCGGCGGCGGGCCGACGCAACATGGCGCACGGTGTTTACTGATACCGGCTTGATGGCGACAGTTGGGGGGCGTTGGTGTCGTGAACGTCCGGGCGCGCCGGTCCGTGCTGGCTGTCCTGACCGCGGTCGCCGTGCTGGCGGGCGCGGGCGTGGGCGTGGGGCTGGCTGTCGCGCGATCGCGCCACGACGCCGCGGTGGCGCGTGCTCGATCGCAGGCCGCCGTGGCCGGGCAGCGCCGCTCCGCCGTGCTCTCCGGCAGGCTCGCCGCGCTCGCGGTTGCCGCCATCCGCACGAACCCAGGCCTCGCCCAACTGCTCGCCGTGGCGGCGACGCGTGTCGACAACACGCCGCAGGCCAGGGCGGCGCTCTTCAGGGCCGCGACCGTCCCGGCCAGCCCGGAGCGGGTCCTGCGGGCCGGCGGAGGCGGCGGGATCACCGCGCTGGCCGTAGCCGCTGACGGCGGTGCCGTGGTGGCGGGGACCAGCGACGGCGAGGTCACGGAGTTCAATCTCCGCACCGGCGCCACCATTCAGGAGACTGTCGCGAGCGACGGCGCGGCCATCTTGGGTGTCGCGGTCAGCGCTACCGGCACCACCGCGGTCGCCGCCTACGGACTCGGCGCCGTCCTGCTGCGGCCCGGACACCCTCCCGTGTCGCTGAAGGTGCGCGGGCACCCGTTCTCGGTTGGGCTGTCGCCGTCCGGGCAGCGGGTGGCGGTGCTGTCCACACTCAGCGGTCCCCTGGTGACGACCGATGACGGCAAGGTCATGCCGGAGTTGCTGACGGTGCTCTCCCCGCAACGCGGAACACGCGCGACCACCACGTCGCTGGAATCGGCCGGCTGGACGGGCGGGTTCGTTCTTCCCAGGGAACCCGACCTGTTCTCGGACGAGCACTTCACCGAGCTCGCGTTCCCGTCCGAGTCGGTGCTGACCCTGACTCCCGTTCCCAGGGCGTTCATCGACTACGCCCCGTCAGACCTGAAGGTGATCGCGCGCAGCTCGCCGGCCCCGGGAACGGACATGATGGAGGGAAACTCGGCCAACGGGGCCTTCTACGGCATGGAAGACGCCGCAGACGCCCTGGACGAATGGCCGGCCACCGCGGCCGCGGCGGGCCAGCTGACCGGGAGCGGCCTGTCCGCGCAGCCGACGGACCTGGCATTCAGCGATGACGGGAAGTTCGCGGCCGCTGTCGTCGGCGACGCCATTGTCGTCAACCCGCTGTCCAGTGCCGCCGACGACCCGTTGGCGGGCACCCAGCTGACCGCGAGTCCCGGCACGTCAGGGGTCGCCTTCGCGGGCGAGGACCGGGTCGTGTCGGTCTCCGGCAGCACCATCCAGCTGTGGGATCTGGGAACCGCCGTCCACCTCAGCTCCGTCACGAACGACTGCTGCGGCAGCGTGTCGGAACTCACGGTGTCCCCTGACGGCCGGTATGTCATCACCGACGACAGCATTTTCAGCAACGCTGCGGGGCTCCCCGTCGCGGCCGGCATCGGCAGCAGCGACGGCGGCGACGCGTCGCCGGACGGCGGGACCATCAGCGAGGTGTGGTCGGACGGCCAGCCGCTGGATGTCGGCCTCGACATCGGCCGCGACCATGTCATCGTCCTGAACCCGGAAAGCGCCCTGAATCCCGGCAGCGCCCTGAGCAACATCGAGAATCCTGACGGTATCGTCCTGGGTTCCTGGCCCGTGCCGACCAACGAGCCGTCCGTCCTGTTCGCGGCGAGCACGACGACTGACGGCGGCATCGTCATCGTCCGCGGCGGCACCAGCCCCGCCGTCATCACCGTCAACCCGCGGACGAGCAAAGCCTCGGACCGGACGATACCGGTTTCCGGTGTGACCGTCCCCGGCGGCACCGAACTAGCCCCGCTCGCGATCAGCCAGGACGGCGAGGGTGCCGTATTCGCGGAGTTCGCCACGCCCGCACAGCCGGATCAGTACGGTCAGCCAGCCCAGCCCGTGCTGTCCGGCAGCCTGGTCTACGAGAACCTGGTGACAGGCGCCGCTCGCGTCCTGACGTCGGACGGCGTTCCCGGTGGCGGTGCCGTCCTATTCACCAGGGACCTGCTGCTAGTCCAGACCGCGGACGGCTCGGTGCAGGAATGGGACACCAGCGCCGGCCGCCTGCTGCGCACCCTGCCGCTCGCGGGCATCGGGACCATCGGGCTCACCGCGTCGCCCGACGGCACCCTGCTCGCCGCGGTCAACAGTGCCGCCGGAGTAGCATCCGTCGCCGATGCGGAAACCGGCCAGGTCATCGCGACGCTGCCGCTGCCGCCCGCGCCGGAGGGGAAGACAGCGGGCACGTGGACCGGCACCATCATGGCGATCTCGCCGGACGACCGGTACCTGTTCACGGCCACCCCGGGCGGCGCGCTGACGCGCTGGGACATCGGCGAGTCCGACCTCATCCGCCTCGCCTGCCGTCGCGCCGGCGACAACCTCACCCCGGCGATCTGGCGCCAGTACGTCCACACGCCGCCGCCGGCGGACCTGTCCTGCCTCGGCCCGCCAGGGCGGCGGTGAAGCTCAGGAAGCAGCGCCCCAGTGGGCCGCCACCCACTCGGTGATGAGGGAGAGCACCTTGGGGCTTACCGGCTGGCGGACCGCGCGGCGGTAGCCGCGCGGTCCCCTCCACGAAGGATCTGCGCGGAGCAGGTGAGACAGGTCGTCCACGACGTGGCCTTCGAAGGGGCCGCGAACCAGCTGGCCGATGGCGGACACATCGTCCGGCGGCACCTGCATGTCGTGGCCGCCGGCGATGGCGAGGACCGGGACCGTGAGGCGAGCGAAATCGGCTGCCGGGTCGTAGCTGAGGAACTCCCGGTACCAGCGCGCGTTGACCCGGATGCCCTGCATCCGGATCACGTCGCCCGACGATGCCCGCAGGCGCGCTATCCGCTTGTGCTGTGTCCGGACGAAATCACTGCCGGTGATCCGCATGATGGCCTTGGCCACGCCGGGCAGCGTCGGGGCGAGCTTGGCGAGCTGCCATTCGAGGATCTGCTCGCCGTCCCGCGCCGGCGCGCCGAGCAGCACCGTCCCGGCGACCTTCTCCTCCGCCGAGGCGGCCAGCCGCGCGGCGTGGCAGGTGCCCTCGCTGAGCCCGACCGTCAGCAGCGGCAGACCGGGGAAACAGGCGGCCAGCCAGCGCAGCCCGGCGCGCGCGTCCGCGAGGTTCTCGGTCATGCCCGCGTGCAGGTAGTCGCCGCCGCTGGCGCCGACCCCGCGCTTGTCGTACCGCAAGGTCATCACGTTCGCCGCGGTCAAGGCGACCGCGACCTGCCTGGTCACGCCGGTGCGCAGCAGCGGCACCCTGGTCCTGCGCAGCATGGCGTCGGAGTCCCTGTTGAGCCTGCCCGATCCGGTGATCACGAGCGCCGCGGCCACCGGCGACGGCACCTCGGTGAGCGTCCCGGCGATGACGCACCCGTCGCTGTCGAACCGCACCTGCACGCCGGCACCGCCGGCGTCGCCGGCCCGGCCGGGCGACCGCGTCACGTCGTCCGCCGGTGCAGCAGCCAGACCGCGGTGGCGAGCGCCGCCGCGCCGATCGCCAGGTACGTCCCGCCCGCGATGAGCTGCAGGGTCCAGAACCGACTCGCGGGCAGGTAGTTGACGACGATCGAGTTGCCGCTGCGCGTGATGTCGAGCACCAGGTCGCCGAGGTTCCCGGTGACCGGCGGAACGGAGTTCGTGCTGGCGCCGGGGCAGCCGTCCGCGCAGGGCAGCCGCACGGTGGACGTAAACATGTGCAGCGGGCCGCTGATCAGCGTGACCAAACCGAACGGGACCTCCCACGCGATATAGCCGGCCACCATTGCCCCGATGGTGTTGCGCAGCAACAGCCCTGCCAGGACCGCGAGCCCGAACGCGCACAGCAGCGCGCAGACAAGCGACACGCCCTCGAAGTTGAACGGCGGCGGCTGCATCCTGATGCTGACCCGGTCCAGCGGCGAGCGCGCCCAGGTCAGCACCAGCGTGATCGCCGCCGCGAACACGACAAGCCCGCCGGTGACCAGCGCCAGCTTGGTGACCAGCCACCGGGTGCGCGGCACGGTCTGGCTCCAGGCCAGCTGCCAGGTGCCGCGCTCAAGCTCCTGGCCGAGCAGGGGTGCTCCCACGATGGCGCCGAGGTATCCGGGAATCACGAACGTCAGCAAGTTCACTGGCAGCGTGACCCCGCCGTTGAACTTGGTCACGAACGAGTTGATCGCGGCGGGGCAGCCCGCGCCGCCGCTGCGCGCCAGGCAGGTACCGAGCCCGTCGGTGCTGAACGTCGCGCGCATCCACGTCCCGAGCGCGACCGCGAAGATTGAGATGGCGCAGAACAGCCCCAGGCAGATGAGCGCCTGCGTGCGGTGCTGCCGCCAGGTGACCCAGATCATGACGCTACCGCCCCCTGTCCGGCGGGCACGCCGAGCGGCGGGCGCCGCAGGTAGGCGAGCACGAGCTGCTCGAAGCCGACCGGCTCGGCCAGCCAGCCGGGGTGCGCGGCCGCCGCCACCCGCGCCTGGTTCACGGCCACGAGCACCGTCGAATGCCGGTCGCTATCCGAGCGGCTGATCGTCTTGCCCGGCAGGTCGGTGCTCGGCGTCTGCCTGGGCACGGTGACCAGAGCGTGCCCGGCGAGCAGGTCGTCCACTGGTCCGGCCAGCTGCAGCCGACCGCCGTTGAGCACCAGCAGCCAGTCGCAGAGGCGCTCGAGTTCGGAGATCACGTGCGAGGCGATGATCACGGTGAGGCCGCCGTCCGCGCAGGCGGCCATCACGTCCTGCATGAAATCGATGCGGGCGATCGGGTCCAGGCTGGCGACCGGCTCGTCGAGCGCGAGCAGCGGCGCCCGCTTGGCCAGCGCCATGGTCAGCGCGACCTGCGCCTGCTGGCCGCCGGACAGCGCCTTTATCTTGTGTCGCAGCGGGATGCCGAGCGACTCTATCCGGCCGCGTGCCAGCGCGTCGTCCCAGCCGGGGTTCATCGACCGGCCGAAGTGCAGCATGTCCTCGACGCTGAAGCCGCGGTACAGCGGACGGTCCTGCGCGAGGTAGCTGACCCGGGCGAGCGTGCCGACGGTATGCGCGCGGGCGGGCTCGCCGAACACCGCGAGCTGCCCTTCGGTGGGCGCGAGCAGCCCGACGGTCAGCGCGAGCAGCGTGGTCTTCCCCGCGCCGTTGGGGCCGACCAGGCCGACCACCGCGCCCGCGGGCACCTCGAACGTGCAGTCCCGCAGGCCCCACTGCCGGCCGTACCGCTTGCCGAGCCGGTCCGCGCGCAGCGCGGGGACACTGACATCGGGCGTCATCGGACCCTCTCCTCCATCGTGTCGTGCCCGGCACCCGCGGCGACGTCGTAGCGGACCGCGGCGATCAGCGCCGTGACCGCGTCCTCGGAAAGGCCGGCCTCGGCCGCGTCGCGAAGCCACTTCTCCAGCGAGCCGCGCAGTGCCTCGGCCGCCCGCGCCGAAGGCGGCGCCGGGGTGCCCGTGATGAAAGTGCCCTGTCCCGGCCGGCCGGCGGCCAGCCCCTCGTGCTCGAGCTGCCGGTAGGCCTTGACGACCGTGTTCGGGTTGATCGCCAGGTCCCCGGCGACCTCCTTCACGGTCGGCAGCCGGTCACCCTCGCGCAGGTAGCCGAGCAGCAGCGACTGCCTGACCTGGTGCACCAGCTGCAGGTACGGCGGTACACCCGACGACCCGTCAAGCCGGAACCGGAACATGACCCTTCCTCACCATCCCATTATTCTATGATCATAGTATAATCATGTAATGCGGAGAGAGGGAAAGATATTTATCCCGAACGGTGGCGTCGCTACTCGGCCGCGGCATGTGCGTTAGTATCCGCGTCATATCCGGGGGACGGTGGTCATGCGCGCGGTGTGGATCACGAGTACGGCCGGACCTGACGGGCTGCAGGTCCGGGAGACGCCCGATCCTGAGCCGGGACCGGGACAGGTGCGCATCCGGGTCCGCGCGGCCGGCCTCGGCTTCGCCGAGGTGATGGCCGCGCAGGGGCTTTACCCGGACGCGCCCAAGCGACCGTGCGTGCTCGGCTATGAGGTGGCGGGCGTGGTCGACGCGGCGGGCGAGGGCGCGGGCGAGGGCGAGGGGTTCGCCACGGAGGCGCGGGTGGTCGCGCTGACGCATTTCGGCGGGCACTCCGACGTGGTGTGCGTGCCGCGGGACCAGGTGTTCGCGATCCCGGACGGCAAGGACTTCGCCGAGGCCGCCGCGCTTCCCGTGACCTACCTGACCGCCTACCACATGCTGTTCCGGGTCGCCTGCGTCCGGCCTGGCGAACGGGTGCTGGTGCACATGGCGGCGGGCGGTGTGGGGACGGCGGTGCTTCAGCTGTGCCGCACGGTGCCCGGCCTGGAGGTGTTCGGCACCGCCTCGGCGGCCAAGCACGAGCGACTGCGGGCCGAAGGCTGCGCGCATCCCATCGACTACCGGACCGCTGACTACGCGGCCGAGGTCCGCAGGCTCACCGACGGCGAAGGTGTCGACGTGGTGCTCGACCCGCTCGGCGGCGCGGACTGGCGTAAGGGGCTCAAGCTGCTGCGCCCCTGCGGCCGGCTGGTCGCCTACGGCTTCGCCAGCCTGACCAGCGGCCAGCGCCGCCGCCCGTTGCACGTGCTGTCCAGGGCCGCGGGCACCCCGCTGCTGACCCCGCTGCAGCTAATGAACAGCAACCGCACCGTCAGCGGCGTCAACCTCGGCCACCTGTGGGGACGGATGGACCTGCTGCGCGAGGAATTCAGGGAACTGATCGCCTTGTGGGAGGCCGGCACGATCGCCCCGGTGGTCGACTCGACGTTCCCGTTCGCCAAGGCGGCGCAGGCGCACCGCCGGATCCTGGCCCGGCAGAATACCGGCAAGATCGTGCTGACCCCCTGATATCTGCCGCCGCGGCAGCGGGTTACGTTTGCCGGGTGAGCTTCGATGTCAGCGCGGTCGACTACCTGCGGTTCATGGGCCTGTACTCAGAACCGCTCGCCGCGCGGTTCGCCGACCTGGCCGGGGTGGCCGGCGGGCAGCGGGTGCTCGACGTTGGGTGCGGGCCGGGCGCGCTGACGGTGGAGCTTGCCAGCCGGGTGGGCGCGAACGCGGTGAGCGCGGCCGACCCGTCCGCCTCGTTCGTGGCCGCGGTCAGGGACCGGCTGCCTGAAGCCGACGTCCGGCAGGCGCCGGCCGAGCGGCTGCCGTTCCCGGACGGCGCCTTCGACGCGACGCTCGCACAGCTTGTCGTCCACTTCATGACCGATCCGGTCGCAGGCCTGCGGGAGATGGCGCGGGTGACCAGGCCGGGCGGGGTCGTCGCCGCGTGCGTGTGGGACTACGGCGGCGGGCGCGGGCCGCTGAGCCTGTTCTGGCGCGCCGCGCGCGAACTCGACCCGCAGGTCGACGACGAGTCGGGCCGGCCGGGCGTGCGCGAAGGCCACCTCGCCGCCCTCTTCGGGCAAGCCGGGCTTGGCCCGGTACATACCGGGACGCTGACCGTCCGGATCAGGCACGGCAGCTTCGAGGAGTGGTGGGACCGGTTCACGCTCGGCGTCGGCCCGGCCGGGGAGTACGTGGCGTCGCTCGACGAGCACTGCCTGGTGGCGCTGCGTGAGCGCGGCCGGCACCTGCTGCCCGCCGGGGCCGTCGACGTCACCGCGACCGCGTGGGCGGTGACAAGCCGCGCGTTGTCCTGAAGGAGCCGCCCCGCATCGTTCGGGCTAATCGAACAGGCCCTCACCGTACGGGACCGTCAGCTCCGCGCGGGCCCGCGAGACAGCGCCGGTGACGAGCAGCCGGTGCAGCCGCAGCCGACCGCCGGCCTGGCCGACGGCGGTCGTCAGCAGGTAGCGGCGGGCGGGGGCGGCTACGGGGACGGTGAAGCGGGCGCTGCCGCGGGCGGGCACGACGCCGACGGTTGGATAGGCGCTCGGGCGGAGCCTGCGGCGGGCGGTGCGGGCCGGGACGGTGACGCCGCCGCCGCCGAGCCAGCGGGGCGCGCGGGCGCGGCGCGCCGACAGGCCCGCGAGCACGGGCGTTCCCGACGGGTTGCGCACGGTGGCGACCACCACCGGGCGCGGCTCGTCAGGCTGGCCCGCGTCGCGCAGGCGGGCCGTGACCGTGGCGTCGGCCGGCCAGTCGCCGTTGCGGAAGCCGATCGCCGCGCAGGCGCACAGCGCCGCGAACGCGACGATTCCGGCCGCGATGCTGAATGCGAAGCTCACCATGACGTCAACCGTGGCATGATTGGACTTGTTATGACAGTGCCAATCAACGCTCATGTGGCCCGTATCGACGGGCCGGCCCTCACCGACCTGCTCGGCCGCTGGTCGGCACCGGACGGCCCGCTGTACCGGCTGCTCGCGGCGCGGATCGGGCGGCTCGCCGACACCGGAGCGCTGCCCGCCGGGCTGCGGCTGCCGCCGGAGCGGGAGCTCGCGGACGCCCTGTCGGTCAGCCGCAACACGGTCGCGATGGCCTACCAGTTGCTGCGCGACGACGGCATGGCCGAAAGCCGCCAGGGTTCGGGCACCCGCATCGTCCCGCACCGCGTCACGCCGGCCGGCACGCACCGGGCCAACGGGTTCTTCACCGGGATGCTCGAAGCCTGCGACGGCATCGACCTGACGCTCGCCGCGGTGGAGTGCGCGCCGCAGGTGGCCGCCGCGCTCGACGATCCGGCCTCGGTGCTTTCCGGCGCCGCGCGCCGGGCGCTCACCGCCGGGACCGGGTACCTGCCGTACGGGCTGGGGGATCTGCGGGCCGCCATCGCGGACATGCTGACCTCGCGGCACGGTCTGGCCACCACCGCGGAGCAGGTGGTGATCACCACCGGCGGGCAGCAGGCGCTCGACCTGCTGTTCCGCTGCGAGGTCGTGCCTGGCGCGGCGGCCGTGGCCGAGGACCCCACGTTCCCCGGGGCGCTCGACGCGCTGCACCGGGCGGGTGCCAGGCCGGTGGGGGTGCCGCCGCCCGGCGACGCCGGGCGGCTCGCGTCCGTGGTGGCGACGCACCGGCCCGCGGTGGTCTACCTCATCCCGACCCACCAGAACCCGGTGGGCACGGTCATGCCGCTGCCCGCCAGGCACGAGGTGGTCGCGCTCGCCAGGCGGCATCCCGACGTCACGTTCGTCGACGACATGACGCTCGCCGAGCTGCCGCTCTCGGACGCGGCACGGCCGGTGCCGCTGGCGGCGCTGGCGCCGGACGCACCGAACCTGGTGACCATCGGCTCGCTGTCCAAGCTCTACTGGGGCGGGCTGCGCGTCGGCTGGGTGCGGGCGCCGGCCGGGATCGCGGCCCGGCTGGCGGCGGCGAAGGCGGCGGCCGACCTGGGCAGCACGGCGTACCAGCAGGGCCTGGTCGCGGCGGTGCTTGCCGAGCGGCACGACGAGATCGTCAAGTGGCGGGCGGAATGGACGCGGGTCCGGTACGAGGCGCTCGCCGGCGCGCTGCGGTCGCACTTGCCGCGGTGGGCATGGCAGGCGCCGTCGGGCGGGCTGACGATCTGGGCCCGGCTGCCCGGTGGAGCCGATTCGAGCGCGTTCGCGCAGGCCGCGCTCAGGCGCGGTGTCGCGGTCGTGCCCGGGCGGCTGCTCAGCGCCGCGGGCGGCGCCGGGTCCCACGTGCGGCTGGCGTTCACCCAAGCGCCGCCGGCGCTGGCCGCGGCGGTCACGGCCCTCGCCGCGGTCTGACGCGGGGGCCGGCAGGGCCTAAGATCGGGCAGCGGAGGTGTAGAGGTGAACGGCATCGGCCCGGGACGGGTCGCGCGTCGCGCGCGCGGGGTCGCCGCGGCCGCGGCTGCGGCCGTGTGCGCCCTGCCCGTCACCGGATGCGGGCTGTTCAACTCCAAGCTCACCATCTCGTCGCCGAGCGTGATGACCGTGAGCAGCGGCGCGTTCGTGCAGGAGACAATGCCGGCGCGGTTCACGTGCGCCGGCGGCAAGGTGCTCAGCCCGCCGCTGTCCTGGGCCGGGGCGCCGTCAGGGACGAAGAGCATCGCGCTCGTGGTCGACGACTCCGCCGCGCCGATCACGCCGTACGTGTACTGGATCGTGTTCGACATCAACCCGGCGACTTCGGACATCCTGGAAGGCCAGCTGCCCCCGGGGGCCCGTCAGGCGCAGAACAGCGCGGGCCGGGCCGCCTACGATCCGCCCTGCCCCGGCCCGCGCGGTCACGCCTACCGGTTCACGGTGTACGCGCTCAACACGACGCTGAACCTGCCGGCCGGCACCTCGCTGCTGTCCGCGTGGATGGCGATCGCGGCGGCGACGATCGGACGGGGCAGGATGCCACCCATCACCGCGACCTCCTGATCACGCAGGGCTATCGAAGTGTCGTAAGTATGCCTTTTTGCCCTATTCGGTGACAAAGTTTGTGATTCGCCAGACAGGTGTGCTCAAGGTCGGTAACAATCGGTGGAACCAGTGCCGGTTCAAGGTGCTCGCGATTTCGGGGGCAGGCTCGCGTCCATGGCCGCGCGCGCCTCGCTAGCGCCACCACGAGGCCGTGCTTGCGCCGGGTGGTGTTGGGATGTCGTTTCTGAGTCGTCGTACGTCGCGGTCTGACGACCGTGGTGGCAGCGGGCGCTCTGCTGGCTCCGAGTATGACGAGTACGACTACGCGCCTGGCGGCTACCAGCAGGACGACGAGAACTGGTCTCCTGACGAGTACTTCTCTCCCGAGGGCATCAAGGGCCGGCGGGCCGCCGGGGTGCGCCCCGGTGACGGTTCCGGCGGCCGCGGGCGCAGGGACGACGACCGCGGTTATGACGACCGGCGTTATGACGACTACGGCCCGGGACCGCAGCGTGCGCGCGGGTACGGCCGCGACTCCTACCCGCAGGACTCGCACCGGCGGGACGGCTACCAGCAGGACGACGCCTACGGCGGCGACTACGGGACCGGCGAGTACGCGACCGGCGAGTACGGGACCGGCGAGTACGAGGTCCAGGACGGGGACGGCGGCGGGCGCAGGCGACGCGATCGCGGTGACCGGCGGCGGCGGCTTGGCCGGCGGGACAAGGGCGACGACATCTGGCCGGATGACGGCGTGTCCGACGAGGACTACTGGGCCTCGGTGGCAGCCGACCGGCCGTTCACCTCGGGCGGCTCGGCGGCGGACGCCGGCCCGCTGAACGCCGCGGACAACCGCCGGCTCGCCCGGCCGGCGGGCGCGTCCCGCCCGGCGGGCGATGCCCGGGCCGGGTCGGGGCGCCTAGGGCCGGCACCGGGCCAGGCCGGGTACCCGTCGGCGCAGGGAACCGGGAGCCGGCCGGTGCCCGGCGCCGCGACCGGGCCGAACTCCGGGCCGATGGCACGCGCGGGCGCGGGCGCGAACTCCGGCCCGATGGCACGCGCGGGCGCGGGCCCGAACTCCGGGCCGATGGCCCGCCCAGGTACCGGGCCGATGGCCCGCCCGGGCTCGGGGCCGAACTCCGGCCCGATGGCCCGTCCGGGTACCGGGCCGAACTCCGGGCCGATGGCGCGCCCTGGTACCGGGCCGGGCCAGGCACGGCCGGCCACCGGGCCCAGCGCGGGACTTGGCGGCGGATACGGCGCCACGGGATACGGCGCGACCGGGCCGACCGCCGCGCGCTCTGGCACGGGGCCTACCGCGGCGCGCCCGGCGACCGGGCCGAACGCCGCGCGGCCAGCCGCCGGGCTGGCCCAGCCGGGCTTCGGTCACTCGAGCCACAGCCAGCCGACCGTGGCTCAGCCCAGCCTGAGCCAGGCGGGCCTGGGCCAGCCGAGTCTTAGCCAGCCCAGCCTGAGTCAGCAGGGCCCGGCGCAGCCCAGCTTCCAGCCGAACACGAGCCGCGGCTCCGCCCGGCAGCCCGAGCGCCACGACCGCTACGACCGCACCGACCGGCCCGAGTGGGGAGAGCGCACCGAGCGGATCGACCGGATCTCGGCTTCCTACCCGGACCCCCGGGTAAACGGCAGGGGTCAGGCATCGGCGGCGTCCCAGGCGTCCGCGGCGTCCGGGCCGTTGTCCGCGCCGGTGTCGGTGTGGGGCCGTGACGGCGACGCGGCGGACCGGCGCCTGCCGGACACCAGGGAGCCGAGCCGCCGGCATGGCGTCGACGACGATCCGCTGACCAGCAAGCGGTTCTCCCGTGAGGAGCTGTCACGTACTGACGGCCGGTCTTACCGCGTCGCGTCCCAGCGCGCGCAGATCAGCGCCGAACAGTACGCTGCCGCGCTGACCGAGCAGACCCAGACGTTCAGCGTGAGCGGCGCCCAGTACCAGGCCGATCCGCAGGCGGGCAACGGGCGCTACCCCGTGCGCGGCGGCCAGCAGCCCGGACAGCCGGGCGGCGCGCAAGCGCAGCAGCGCAGGCAGTCCTCCAACCCGTATGACCAGGGCACCGCCTCCTACCCGTACCCCGGCCAGCCGTACCCGTCCAGGCCCGCGGCCGCGGATCAGGGTGAGGACCGGTATGGCCGGCCGACCCGGCCGGGCAGCCAGGACCCCGGCTACGGGGACAGGTACAACGGCGGCGGCTACGGCGGCTACGGCAACGGCCGCTACTAGGCCCCGTGCTTTAAGCCCCGTGCTTTAAGCCCCGTGCTTTAAGCAGCGTGCCATCCTGGAGTCGTGCCCGAAGGTGACGTCGTCTGGTACACCGCCCGCCGCCTGCACGAGGCGCTCGCCGGGCGGGTACTGACCCGCAGCGACTTCCGGGTGCCCCGCTACGCGACCGTCGACCTGGCGGGGCA
>Ga0187807_1000274_pt1 | contig 15801 bp, 13 predicted proteins | sample NC_wetland_sal_i_4_FD_132432 | JGI IMG/M metagenome (GOLD analysis project Ga0187807, IMG submission 132432) | Wetland sediment microbial communities from Neuse River Estuary, North Carolina, USA - ASW_2 | ecosystem: Environmental > Aquatic > Freshwater > Wetlands > Sediment | place: USA: North...
CCATCCAGTTGGCGACCTTCTCCATGATTCGATCCTGCCCCTTGCAGCGGAACTCCAGGCCCACAAGCATGCGCTCGGGGTCCTCCGCCTCGATGCGGGCCATGGCCGGAGTAATGATGTTCTCCTCAGTCTCACGGATCTCCTTGCAGCCCCGCTCGACCTGGGCGCAGATCTCCTCGTCGATGTCCGAACGCACGTCCGGGGAAGCGGGGTGTTCGGCAGCGTACTGACGCCACTCCTCCGTAAGCCGCGGCTTCGCCGCTTCCCACCTCTCGCGGGCGGCGGCCAGATAGACGGCATCGACCTCAGCTCGGTATTCGCGGTGATACTCGTGCCTTTCGGTGTCATCGGCCAGCTCACTCGGGACAACGGGCATGTCCTCGATGGCATCGATCTCGTCCGCAATGATCTTGTCCGCGCCGACGCCGTCCGCGTCAACCTCGTCCGGTCCCGTGGCGGCAACGGGAATGTCGTCGTCATCCGGACGATCCAACCCCATTGGCCACCACCGAATGCAGCTGATTGTATACTAAATGTAAGCGTATCTGTTGGATCCGGCCATTTGGCAACTCGTCTAGATTCGCGAGAATCAAAGCAAGTCACAGGTAAGAGGACGGCTACTGAGTCGCCAGTGCTGTCCGTGGAATACGAGCAAATTGAGCCGTTACACATGCCAGGGATCCACCGCCCGCGTTGTGGGCAGCGGACCCCTGGACAGGGTTCCGGCCTGGCTACTTCTCCCGCGTAAGGTCGTAGACCGTGACGCCGCCGACGGTCTTCGCCGTGAAGTGTGCCGCGACCCACGATGCGATCGCCGAGGAGCCGGGCCCGCCGCCGAAGCTGTTGCTGCCACGGCCGACGTAGTAGTGGATCTCGTGCTTAGCCACCATCGCCTCGAACTCGGCGAGCGTCGGCGCCGGATCGGAGCCGTTGAAGCCGCCGATCGCCATTACCGGGTCGCCGCCGGTGGCCAGCTCGATCGGCGCTGCCTCCTGAGAGCCCTCGGTAGCCGCGATCCACTTGTACTTCGAGGCGTCCTGCTCGAGCAGCGTGACAAGGGCGCTGCTCACCTGGGTGCTACCGGACAAGCCGCCGATCCCGCCGCCGGTCCCGGCCCCGGCCCCGCCGAAGCCTGCGCCGGCACTCCCGCCCGGCACTGCGCCGGCACGCCCGGCAACACCGCCAGGGAACCCGCCACTGGCGCCAGCGGACCCGGTGCCGCCAGCGGACCCGGTGCCACCAGCGGACCCGGTGCCGCCAGCGCTGCCGGGGAAGCCGCCAGTGGCACGACCCGGGAATCCGCCGCCAGCCCCGCCGCCCCCGAAGCCGCGCTGGCCGAAGCCGCCGCCCCCCGGCCCGCCAAACGCGCCCGCCACCTGCGGCCCGGCACTGGGCAGCGACCCGGTATGCGTGCTGTTCACCGTGTCGAGCGAGTACGCGAGCGGTCCGGCGAGGCCCGCGACCAGCGCCAGCCCGAGCGGCACGTACGCCAGCCGCGATATGCGAGGCAGCGCGAACAATGCCACCGCCGCGAGCACTCCCGCGATCAGCACGGTCCACCGCAGCCACGGCAGCCATGCCGGTGTCCGGTCGAGCAGCACGAATGACCAGATGGCGGTGACCGCCACCGCGACCGCGGCGCACACCCGCCCCGCCGTGCCGAGCCGCGCCTGCCACAGCGACGACGCGCCGACACCGACCAGCGCGCCGATCGCCGGTGCGAGGGCCACCATGTAGTACGGGTGGATGATCCCCTGCATGAAGCTGAACACCAGGCCGGTCACCACGAGCCACCCGCCCCAGATCGCGGCGAACGCCCGCATCCGTGATGTCGGCGAAGCCGCCCCGCGCAAAGCCGCCGGCCTGCGCACAGGCACCGCACCTACAGGCACCGCACGACGTGACACCCACAGCAGCGCCGCGAGCGAGATCAGCGCCGCCGGGATCAGCCAGCTCACCTGCCCGCCGAACTCCGACTGGAACAGCCGCAAGATCCCGGTCGACCCGCCGAAGCCGGCGCCACCCGGCCCGCCGCCGCCCACGCTGCTGCTGTTGAACCCGATCGACCCGGTCTCGGTCCCGTCGAGCCGCCCGAGCCCGTTGTAGCCGAGGGCAAGTTCCAGGATGTTGTTGTTCGTCGACCCGCCGAAGTACGGCCGGTCCGCGGCAGGCGTCAGCTGGGCTATGGCCACCCACCAGCCGGCCCCGGCCACCACGCTGAAGCCGAACACCGCCACCTGCCACAGCCGGCGCCGCACCCGCGCCGGCCCCGCCCACAGGTACGCCAACGCGAACCCTGGCAGCACCAGGAACGCCTGCATCATCTTCGCCAGGAACCCGAACCCGAGCAGAACGCCGGCGAACACCAGCCAGCGTGTCCTGTCACGCTCGATGGACCGGTGCACGCAGTATGCCGACGCCGTCATCAGCAGCACGAGCAGTGAGTCCGGGTTGTTGAACCGGAAGATCAGTGCGGCCGCCGGCGTCAGCGCGAGCACGACGCCGGCGACAAGTCCCGCCCCGGCCCCGAACCAGCGCTTCACCGCCGCGTAGAGCAGCAAGACGGAGAGGACCCCCTCGAGGGCCTGCGGCGCGAGCATCGACCACGTGCTGAAGCCGAACAGCCGCCCCGACAGCTCCATCACCCACAACGATGCCGGAGTCTTGTCCACGGTGATGAAGCTGGAGGAGTCGAACGAGCCGAAGAAGAAGGCCTTCCAGCTCCGCGTCCCCGCCTGCACCGCGGCGGCGTAGAAGTCGTTGGCGTAGCCGTTGCGGCTGAGGTTCCACAGGTACAGCACCCCGGTGACCGCGAGCAGGCACAGCAGGCCAGGCCGCGCCCACGAAGGGTCCTGCGACGGCCCGCGCCATAGCCGGCGCGGCAGCCCGCGAAGTCCGAGCCGGTCGGCCGGCCTGAAAGAAACCGGCACTGGGGCCGTAGTGGCGCTCATCGCGTGCTCCCGGTCGAGTGAGTTGAGTGAGTTGAGTGAGATTGGTAACCCGGCGCACCCCGCATGACGGACACGACAGGCGCGACGGGCGCGACGGGCGCGACCGGCACGACATGCGGGGCGGCGAGCGCGGCGCGCCTTGCATCCCCGAACACCCATCCCCGGTACAGCGCGAACCGGACCAGCGTGGCGACGAGGTTGGCCACGACGAGCACCACGACCTCGGTGCCCCGCCCCGGTCCAGCGGGCCCGGCGAACAAACGCAGCAGCGCCAGCGCTCCCGAGGTGAGCGCCAGTCCGGCGCCGAACGCTATCAGCCCGCGGAACTGGTGCCTGGCCGCTCCGGCCCGCCCGCGCAGCCCGAACGTCAGGCGCCGGTTCGCGGCCGTGTTCGCGACCGCCGTGACCAGCAGCGCGACGAAGTTGGCCGCCTGCGCCCCCATGGCCCCGCGAAGCAGCAGGTAGAGCAGCACGTACGCGAGCGTGCTCGCCACCCCGATGGCGAGGAACCGCGGTACCTGCCAGGCGAGCCCGCGAGAGGCACCAGAAGCCGCGGAAGCACCAGCAGGACCGGAGCCTCGCAGCACCGGCACCCGCAGCGTCCCGCGCGCCAGCCCCCAGCCGACCCGCGCCATGCCGCGCAAGTCGGCAACCGCGGTCGCGACGATGTCGACCCGCGAGTCCGCGTCGTCGATCCAGTCGACCGGCACCTCGTGGATGCGCAGCCCGGCGCGCTCGGCGACCAGCAGCAGTTCGGTGTCGAAGAACCAGCCGGTGTCGGCGACGAGCGGCAGCAGCGCCCGTGCCGACGACGACCGGATCGCCTTGAACCCGCACTGCGCGTCGGAGAATCTAACCCCCAGCACCGCGCGCAGCAGCAGGTTGTACCCGCGCGAGATGACCTCGCGCTTGGCTCCGCGGACCACCCGCGAGCCGCGGGCGAGCCGGCTGCCGATGGCCATGTCGCTGTGCCCGGACAGCAGCGGCGCGACGAGCGGCAGCAGCGCGTTCAGGTCGGTGGACAGGTCCACGTCCATGTAGACGAGCACCTCGGCGTCGCTAGCCGACCAGATCGCGTGCAGCGCCCGGCCGCGCCCGGGCAGGTCGAGGTGCACCGCGCGCACCTCGCTGTGGGCGGCCGCGAGCGCGAGCGCGATCGCCCAGGTCCCGTCCGTGCTGCCGTTGTCCGCGACGGTGACCCGCGCCGTGAACGGGAACCGGTCGCGCAGGTACGCGACGAGCCGCTGGACGCTCGGCGCGAGGTCCTGCTCCTCGTTCCGCACCGGAACGACGATCTCCACTTGTGGCGCCGCGACATCGACTGCCTGTCCTGCCTCAGCTGCCTGCGAAACTTCCCTCATGCCGCAAGAGCATGCGTAACCGGTATGAGCCTCACCTGCGCTCATTTTCAGAGCGGGCTATGAGCCAATACCGCATTCTGCAAGAGCTCAGCCCCCGCTGAAGGTTCGGTCCTTACTTATCCCGAACGGATGGTTGCTTCCCCGCATGACTTCACGGCCAATCCTGAACGGGGGCGAGCGGGTTACCCGTGGCCAGGCAGGTAACCGATCGCCAGCCCGGCCAGCACCCACGTGTCGATCGAGTCGGCGATCGCCTGGTAGCCGGCGTCGTTCGGATGCAGGTGGTCACCGCTGTCGTAGGCCGGAAGCAGCTCGGCCGGATCGGAAGGATCTCGCAGCACCTCGTCGAAGTCGGCCACCGCGTCGAAGGCGCCGCTGCTCCTGATCCACCGGTTGACCTCTTCGCGCACGCGGTTGCCACGCGCGGTGTAGTAGCGCGCGCCCTCGTCGGGCTGCAGGGTGGCGCCGACGACAGCGACGCCGTGCGCGTGCGCGGCCGCGCTCAGCTGAAGGTAGCCGTCGATGATCTGACGAGCGGTCATGTCCGGGTGGTCGCCGATGTCGTTGGTTCCCAGCCAGACGATGACGACCCGGACGCCGGTCTGCTCGAGCACGTCCCGGTCGAAGCGGGACAGCCCGCTCGGCCCGGACGTGCCGCCCCCGGCCAGCAGCTGGTTCCCCGAGATGCCGGCGTTCAGCACGGACAGCCGCAACCCGGCCGGCAGCCCGAGCAGGCGGCGGGCGAGGTCGTCGGGGTAGCGCTCGTTGGCGCCAAGGGTCGACCCCACCCCGTCGCTGGTGGACGCGCCGAACGTCACGACCGCCCCGGCCACGGCGGGGTTGACGACGTCCACGCCGTCAAGGAAGTACCAGGCGCCCATCCGGTGCCGGAAGTCCGCCGCGCCCGCCGTGCCCGCCGCCGCGCTGTAGTCCCCGGCGGCGGAGTAGTAGCTGCTGGCGATCGCGGCCGGATGCCAGGTGGCCGGGCCGGTGGCGGACTTGACGAAGATGGAGACGGCCAGGTTCTGCCCCGCGCCGACCCGCAACCGCACCGGGTCGCTGAACTCACGCTCCCCGACGGCAATCGTGACCTGATATCTCCCGCCGAACGTCACCCGGCGGCTGGTCCCGGGCACCGTCAGCGCCCCGCCCTCGCGCACGGCCACCCGCACGTCCGCGATCCGCAGCGGCCTGGTGCCGAACACGTTGGAGATCCTGATCCGCACCTCGCTGCCGCCGACGCTGATGTGCACGACGTCGCGCACGGTCTGGTCCCTGAAGCCGCGGTGCGACAGCCCGGCCGGACCCGGCGCCACCTGCGCGGCGGCCCAGGTGCCCACCCAGTGGGTAGGGGGAGTCTGTGTAATCGCGGCCGTCGCCCTGATAGGGGCAAGCGCGGCGAGCAGCGCGAGGGCCACGAGACGGACGACCATGATTAACCACAATAAGGATCCTTCGTCCCGAACCAACAGTGGCCCGCGCCCGATAACGACCGCCGCAACCAAGCGCGTGTGACTCCGTCTCAGATAGTGAGCGCGCCGGCCTGGCGGCGCGCCACACGGGAAGGGGGCACCCCAGATGCCAAGCAACTATCGAGCGTTCGTCATGGCGACCGCGCTGCTCGCCGTGACAGCCTGCGCCACCACCGGGGCCACCGGGTCAGGCGCGCGCCCCGCCGCTGCCGCGGCGAAATCACAGCAGCCGGTTAGCGTCCTGTCGGCCAGCTTCGCGTCGCCGTCCGCAGGCTTGGCGCTCGCCGAGCCGAAGTGTTCTGATCAGGTGAACCCGTGCAAGACCACGGTGCTGATACGCAAGACCGTCGACGGCGGGCGGACCTGGTTCTCGGCGCCGGCTCCGCCGGCGCCGCCCGCGACCATGTCCCAGTCGAGCCAGCCACCGGACGCGGTCGGCCAGATCCTGTTCACCAGCGCCCGCGACGGCTGGGCGTATGACCCCGGCCTGTGGCGCACCCGCGACGGGAGCGCCAGCTGGCAGCGGGTGCCGGTTCCCGGGCCGGTAGCGGGCTTCACTGTCTCCGGCGGGCAGATGCTCGCGGTCATCGGCGGCTGCGACAGCTCAGGCAACTGCGCGTACCGCGGCTACACGGCGCGAGCCGGCACCAGCGCCTGGCGGCCGCTGCCCGGAACGGCCCTGCGTACGGCCGGTCAAGAGATCCCGCAGCTCGCGGTATCCGGGACGACCGGCTACCTGGTCGCGCTCACCAGCGACATCGCCAAGCCCGTGCTGCTCGCCGGCCCGGTGACCGGTTCGGCGCGCTGGCGCGCGCTGCCCGTGCCGTGCCCGGCGGCGTGGTCCGCCGCGGTCGCCGCCGTCCCCGGCTCACTGTTCCTCGGCTGCGGCAGCGAGCCTGGCGCGGGCAACCAGCAGAAGACCGCCTACCTGTCCCGCGACGGCGGACGCACCTGGCACACGCTCGCCGGCCCGCCGCTCGGCGGCTACCTCAACGGCGCGACGATGACCGCCGGGGGGACGATCTTCCTGTCCGGCGGCCGGATGGACGTCTACATCTCGCGCGACCGTGGCCGGTCCTGGCACGAGAGCCCCAGCCTGGCCAATGCCGCGGGCCTGGCCAACGCCGGCCTCTCGCTGGTTGCCACGACCGTCACCGGCACCTTCGGCGTCGCCGTCCAGCAGCAGGTCTTCACACGGCAGGTGTGGCTCACCCGCGATGGAGGCCGCGACTGGTCAGCCGTCACCCTGCGCTAAGAACCGGTCTCCTTGGCCGCGAACGGGTCCGCTTGGGCGCCCTTGGGCGCCTGGGCCTCGAGTTCTGCCTTGACCTCGAGCAGCTGCCCGCGGGCTTCCTCGCTCACCTGCGGGTATTGCGGGTCGATCTCGATCAGGGTGTTGACGAGCACCGCGCCCGCGCAGATCCTGGCGAACCATTTGCGGTCCGCGGGGATCACGTACCAGGGCGCCCACGGGGTGCTGGTGGCGGAAAGCATCTGGGAGAACGCCTGCTGGTAGTCGGTCCACCGCTCGCGCTCGCGCGCGTCGGCCGCGGAGAACTTCCAGTTCTTCTCCGGCAGGTCGATCCGCTTGAGGAAGCGTGTCCGCTGCTCCTCCCGTGACAGGTTCAGGAACATCTTGACGATCTTGAAGCCGTTGTCGGTGAGGTAGCGCTCCCAGTCGTTGATCTCCCGGTAGCGCCGCTCCCAGACTCCCTTGCCCTTGCATTCGTCGGGCAGCTTCTCCCGGTCGAGGTTCTCCGGGTGCACGCGCACCACGAGGACTTCCTCGTAGTGGGACCGGTTGAAGATCGCGATGTCACCGCGCGCGGGCAGCCGCTGTGCGTAACGCCACAGGTAGTCGTGGTCGAGTTCCTCGGCCGACGGCACCTTGAAGCTGTGCACTTGCACGCCTTGCGGGTTGACGCCGCTCATCACGTGCCGGATCGTGCCGTCCTTGCCGGCCGCGTCGAGCGCCTGCAGGCACACGAGCACGCCGTAGGTGTCCTGCGCGGCCAGCCGATCCTGGTACTCGGCCAGCATGGCGATGCCGGTCCGCAGCATCCCGGCGCCGTCCTTCTTCTTCAGCCCCTTGATCTTGTAGGCGGGGTGGAAGTCGTGCGGGAGGTCCACCCGTGACCCCGGCTTGACCCGCAGCGGCTCGATCAGCTCCGCCATGCGCTCGGCCCTGGCATCGTCCGTCATCCGGTCGCTCCTTTCCTTGATCTTTGTTAGCAGGCCGCGAAGAGGGTGCATCACCCGCACCGGGCGAAGGAGGAGGCCGGTACGGATTTATCCCCCGCGACGGGTGACATGAATGTGCCCCTGCGAGGCGAAGCTTGAGTTCCGTGAGGTAACTGGGTGCCCGGCGGGCGCCCGAGGACAGTGAGGACACAATGCCGCTGCTTGACGTGTTCTTCGCCACGATGTGGCTCTTCCTCTGGATTCTGTGGATCTTCCTGTTGGTCCGCATCATCATGGACATCTTCGGGAGCCACGACCTTGGCGGCTGGGGCAAGGCCGGCTGGCTGGCGTTCGTGATCATCTTGCCGTTCCTCGGCGTGCTCGTGTATGTGCTCGCGCGCGGCCGTCAGATGTCCGACCGGGACGTGGCGGACGCTCAGGCGCGGGACCAGGCTTTCCGCTCCTACGTCCGCGACGCGGCGGGCACCGGGAACGGCGCAGCCGACGAGATCGGCAAGCTGGCCGCCTTGCGCGACCGGGGCGTCATTACCGAAGACGATTTCCAGCAGGGCAAGACGCGCGTGCTGCGTAAGGCCGCCTGACGCGAAGGGAGCCGGGGCCGGAATGAACCAGCCGAAGCACGTCCAGAACTCACGGCGATGGCTGCCATGGGCCTTGGCCGGCGCGGCGCTCGTTTTCCTGGGTGTCGTGGGCGGCGTCGTCGCCGCCGTCAGCAATTCGTCGTCGTCGGCGGCGAGTGCGGAGGTCGGCTCGGCCGTGCCCAGTTCGTGTGACGTCACGACGGTCGCCCAGACGGTCTTGCCGTCGGTGGTGACGATCTCCGCGCGGGGGGCGGCCGGCGCCGGCACCGGATCGGGCGAGGTGATCAGGTCCGACGGCTACATCATGACGAACAACCACGTCATCGCGGTAGCCGCCAACGGCGGTTCGGTCGAGGTGCAGTTCTCCGACGGCACGACGGCGCCCGCGACCATAACCGGCCGGGATCCGCAGACCGACCTCGCCGTGATCAAGGTCGATACCTCGAAGTCGTTGCCGGTGATCTCCATGGGCTCGTCGTCGTCGGTCGTGGTCGGCGAGGGTGTCGTGGTGCTCGGCGCGCCGCTCGGCCTGTCCAACACCGTGACATCGGGCATCGTCAGCGCCCTCGACCGGACCGTTGAGGTCCCCGCTGACAACGACAGCACGGCGCTGCTCGTGTCGGCGGTGCAGACCGACGCGGCCATCAATCCCGGCAACAGCGGCGGCGCGATGGTCAACTGCGCCGGCCAGCTCATCGGGGTGCCGTCGGCCGGCGCAACGGTGCCCACCTCGTCCGGCGAGCCGTCGAGCGGCGGCAGCATCGGGCTCGGTTTCGCGATACCCGTCGACCTGGCCCAGACGATCACTAACGAGATCATCTCTACCGGCTCGGTGACCCACTCGTTCTTCGGCATATCGACGCTGCCGACGCCGTCGACGGCGGAAGAGGGGGCGGGCGTGCAGGGGCTGTACGTCAGGCAAGTGGTGCCAGGCGGGCCTTCCGCCCAGGCCGGGCTGCGCGCGGGCGACGTGATCACCAGCATCAACGGCCAGCAGGCGGCGAGCAACACCCAGCTGCAGGAGATCACCCTGACCAACAGGCCGGGTGACAAGGTGCAGCTGGACTACACGAGGAACGGCCAGTCGGCATCGACGACCGTCACGCTGGGCACCCAGCCGTAGCGTCAGGCGACGCGCCGCCCAGCGGCGATCGCGACCAGGTCGCCGACGGTCGATCGCGATGTGATGTGGATGGCGGTCGCCGCCGGCGACCTGGCCAGCGCGTGCCGCGGAAGGCGGATCAGCAGCGCCCCTGGCCGGGACGTGAAGACCAGCGGCGGGTCCATCGTCAGCGCCTCGCCGTCGATCCCGATCTCGACCGGACCGTCCGACCGGACCTCGAACCGCGGCGCCTCCCACTCCATCCAGCCAGGAAACCGCCGCACCTGCCCGATGCTCTCCAAGGTGATGAACTGCCGAGCCTGCGCCGGCCCGTCGATTCTGGCCGCGACGACGCCGAGGTCGCCGTCGTCGAGTCGTTCGCGGGTGCCCCGGCCCACGAGCTGATCAAGCTGATACCGGTTGTTCGAGACGAGGATCAGGTGCGCGGTCGGGTATCCCGTCCCGTCTGGCCCGGTGAAGCGCAGGTCCAGCGGCTTGGCGTCCGGCCCGAGCAGTTCGGGGAGCAGGTCGGCCGCGGTCTTGAGCTTGGCGTCCCGGTACTGCGGGGACTGCACGATCTCGGCGTAGATGCCGAGCGAGGCGTTGTTCACGAACACCCGCCCGTTGACCTCCGCCAGGTCCACGCGCTCCTCCGTGCCGTCGGTGAACGCGTCGAGCGCGCCGACCACGTCGTCCCGGTCCAGGCCTAGGTCGAGGGCGAAGTGATTGCGGGTTCCGGCGGGGACCACGACATGCGGGATCCCGTGGGCCGCGGCTACGGTCGCGACCAGGGCCTGCGACCCGTCTCCGCCGGCCATGCCGATGATGTCCGCGCCGTCCGCGATCGCGGTTTCCGCCAGCTGGACCATGTCGTCGCCGGGGCGGAGCAAGACCGGCTCGATGTTCCTGGCCTTGCAGGCCTCGACCAGGCCGAACCGTTCGGCCTTCCCGCCGCCCGATTTGGGGTTGATGATCAGGACCGGCCGCGACCGCCGCCGCGCGACGGGGACGGTCCGGGCATCCTCGTGGATCGCGCGGGCCGTCCGGCGCAGCGCTACCCGCGCGCACCCGACCGAGGCGGCGGCGAGCAGGCAGGCGACGATCACCCAGGGCCAGCGCAGGTCGGCGGCGACCAGGCTCCACACGAGCACGACCGCGGCGCAGGCTACGACGACGAGCGCGAGCCATCGGGCGGCCCCGCGCCGCGAGACGACGTACCACCCCGCGACGATGGCCGCCAGCAGGGCCACCAGGGCGATGAGGACCCATACCCAGTTCATGACCGCGCCTGCCACGAGCAGCCCGACGGCGGCCACCAGGCACACGAGCGCCAGCAACGCGGCCGCACGTCGAACGATCACGCTGTCCAAGCGGTCAGTGTGTGCCGCGCGATCGGCGGCACGCTTCACCCGACAGGGATGATTCCGCGCGGTCCCCGCCCGGCTGTACTGGCCAGATGGGTGATCGAGAGCCGCTCACGGCAGCCGCGGAACAGCCTGCCGAGGAGCAGCTAGCGCAAACCTTCGAGGTGCGGGACGGACCGGCGGACGACCGCCTGACCCGCGTCCTGCACCAGCTAGGCGACCTTGACCGCGCCGTCTACACCGCGGTCGCCGCCACGCCCACGCCCGACATCGACGCACCGATCCGGCGGCTTTCCCATACCGCGGACAAGTCGCTGCTGTGGCTCGGCATCGCGGCCGCGATCGCCGTCTTCGGCGGGCCGTCCGGGCGGCGCGCCGCGGCGCGCGGACTGCTCACCGTCGCCGTCACGTCGGCGATCGTGAACCTCGGGGTCAAGTCCCTGTACGCGCGGCGGCGCCCGGACCGGGCCGGCGCCGGGGTGCCGGCGGACCGGCAGGTCGAGATGCCGTCGTCCCGGTCGTTCCCGTCCGGGCATTCGGCGTCCGGGTTCGCGTTCGCCGCGTCAGTCGGACGTGATCTTCCGCCGCTCGCGCTGCCGCTGCATTTCCTCGCCGGGGCGGTGGCGTACTCCCGCGTGCACACCGGCGTCCACTACCCAAGCGACGCCTTGATCGGCTCGATCATCGGCGCGGGCGTCGCCGAGGTGTTCGCCGGCCCGTCCGGGCGCGTGCTCGACGCGGTTTCCGCAGCCTCGGGACGGTCGTAGTCCCAGCTCACAACGTCTCGTGCGGGATGTACCGGCCCCAGACGTCGCCTAGCGCGTGCGCGACCTCCCCGCCAGTGGCGTGCGCCGCCAGCGCCTCGCGCATCGGCGGCAGCACGTTGGCGGTGCCTTCGGCGGCGGCGCGCAGGGCGTCGAGGGCTCGGGTGACCGCGCGGCCGTCCCGTTCCCGGCGCAGGGCGGCGAGCCGCTCGCACTGCTCGGCCTCGATCCGCGGATCGACGCGGAGCGGCTGGTAGGGTTCCTCGCCGCTGACCGTGAACCTGTTGACCCCGACTACGGTCCGCGCCCCGCTGTCGATGTCGCGGGCGACCTGGTAGGCGGCGGCTTCGATCTCGGTCTTCTGGAAGCCCTGCTCGATCGCGGCGACGGCGCCGCCGCGGTCCTCGACCGCCTGGATCAGCGCCAGCGCGGCGGCCTCGAGCTCGCCGGTCATCGACTCCATGGCGTAGGACCCGGCGAACGGGTCGACGGTCTTGGTGATGTCGGTCTCGTAGGCGATGACCTGCTGCGTCCGCAGCGCAAGCCGGGCGGCCTTCTCGGTGGGCAGGGCGATGGCCTCGTCGTAGGAGTTGGTGTGCAGCGACTGAGTTCCGCCGAGCACCGCGGCCAGCGCCTGCAGGGCGACCCGGACCAGGTTGATCTCCGGCTGCTGCGCGGTCAGCTGTACCCCGGCGGTCTGCGTGTGGAATCGCAGCATCTGGGATTTCGGGTTCTTCGCCCCGAACTCCTCCCGCATGACGCGGGCCCAGATCCGGCGGGCAGCGCGGAACTTGGCGATCTCCTCGAGCACCGTCGTCCTCGCCACGAAGAAGAACGAAAGCCGGGGCCCGAAGTCGTCGACGTCAAGGCCGGCGGCGAGCGCGGCGCGCACGTACTCCTTCGCGTTGGCGATGGTGAACGCGACCTCCTGGGCGGGCGTGGCACCCGCCTCGGCCATGTGGTAGCCGGAGATGGAGATGGTGTTCCAGCGCGGGATCTCCCTGTGGCAGTAAGCGAAGATGTCGCTGGTCAGCCGCAGCGACTGGGCCGGCGGATAGATGTAGGTGCCGCGGGCGATGTACTCCTTGAGCACGTCGTTCTGAATGGTCCCGGTCAGCTCCCCGCCGGTCACTCCCTGCTCGCCGGCGACCAGCTGGTACATCAGCAGCAGCGTGGCGGCGGGCGCGTTGATCGTCATCGACGTGGAGATCTTGCCGAGCGGCAGTCCGTCGAACAGCACGCGCATGTCATCCACGGAGTCGATCGCCACCCCGACCTTGCCGACCTCGCCGCGGGCCATCGGCTCATCGGAATCGTAGCCCATCTGGGTCGGCAGGTCGAAGGCCACGCTCAGCCCGCCCGTGCCCGCGTCGACCAGCTCGTGGTACCGCGCGTTGGACTCCTTCGCGGTGCCGAAGCCGGCGTACTGGCGCATTGTCCACGGCCGTCCGGTGTACATCGACGGGTACACGCCGCGGGTGAACGGGAACCGGCCCGGATCGCCCAGCATCTGCGCCGGTTCGAACCCATCCAGCGTGGCCGGGTCGTAGACCGCCTGGATCGGCAGGCCCGATTCGCTGCGAGCCGGATCGTTCACGGAACCACCTCGATCGGAATTCAGTACCTTCTATATGGTACTGAGTTTCCCGCAACCTAGGGTGCCTCGACGACCCGCCGCAACGCCGGCAGCAGCGCGTCGAGATCCTGGCCGGTGCGGAACGCCACGACCGTGGTGCCGTCCCCGTCGGCGGCCGAGAACAGCACGGTCACCTGGTGCATCGCGTCGTCGAATTCACGCATGGGCTCGCCGCACTCGCCGCGCAGCCAGCGGCGCAGCACGTGGTTGTGCGCCGCGACCACCGCCGCGGCCATGAGTTCGGCCCGCAGCGAGGCGGCCTCGGCCGCCTTTCCCACCCGCTCGGCGATGAACTCGCGGAACAGTCGCTGATAGCGCGCCACGCTGGCGATCTCCCGGTCGCGCAGCGCCGGCACCGTGCTGGTCAGCGCGTACCGGCGCCGCGCCACCTCGCCCTCGTCCAGGTAGTGCCCGAGGACAAGGCGCACCGCGTCCACGACGGCGGTCAGCGCGGTGGGCTGGCCGGAAGTCCGCAGCCGGTCCCTGACCAGGTCCAGCAGCCGGTCGTGGTCGGGGAAGATGACGTCTTCCTTGGAGCGGTAGTGCCGGAAGAACGTGGTCCGTCCGAGTCCCGCCCGTTCGGTGATCTCATCGACGGTCGTCCGCTCGTATCCCTGCTCGTCGAACAGGTCGAACGCCGCCTGCCCGAGTCGCTCACGCGGCGATGGCTTGCTCATGACCGCGAGGTTATCCCCGAAGACGTGGCCGGGTCACTGTGCCCATAGTTTGTTCGCATGCGAATGTCATCCGAGATCGTCATGGACCTGGCACCCGACGGCGTTCTGCTGGCCGCCATCAACCTGGGCAATCCGGTACTGGCCCAGGGCACGCAAGAGGCGCCGGCGGGCGTCGCGGTCGACATCGCCCGCGAGATCGCCGCCCGGCTTGACGTGCCGGTTGAGTTCGCCTGCTTCAGCGCGGCGCGCCATTCGCTAGAGGCGATGATGACGGGGAAAGCCGGCATCTGCTTCCTGGCGATCGAGCCGGCGCGCGAGGCGGAAGTCGCCTTCACCGCCCCCTACGTGCTGATCGAGGGGGTGTTCGCGGTGCCCAGCCAGTCGCCCCTGATTACGGTTGACGACGTGGACAGCGCGGGCGTGCGCATCGGCGTGAATCAGGGGTCCGCCTACGACCTGTTCCTGTCCCGCACGCTGGCGCACGCGACCCTGGTACGCGGCGCGGCGGGAACCGAGGAGTTCCTCACCCGGAACCTGGAGGCGGTCGCCGGAATCAGGCAGCCGATGACCGAGTTCGTCAGCGCGCATCACGGAATCCGGCTCATCCAGGACCCGTTCATGCAGATCCGGCAAGCCGTAGGCGTGCCGAAAGCCAGTCGCCCTGAGACCGTCCGGTTCCTGCACGCGCTCGTCGAGGAATTGAAGGCGAGCGGATTCATCGCCGACGCCCTTCGCCGCGCGGGCCAGACCGCCGCCGTCGCTCCGCCCGCGTAGCCTCTTGCGGACAGTAGTGGTACTACGTACCATCAAATCGGCACTGAGTCCCGCTGCTGGAGGAGGCCATTGGTGAACATCGTTGTCTGCGTGAAGCAGGTGCCGGATACGGCGGTGGAGCGGTCGTTGCGGCCGGGGGTGGGGACGCTGGACCGGGAGTCGCCGGATGGGCTGATCAATGAGCTGGATGAGTATGCGATCGAGGAGGGGCTGCGGATCGCGGAGGCATGCGGCGGTGAAGTCACGATCCTGTCGATGGGGCCGGGGAAGGCGTCGGAGTCGGTCCGCAAGGCCCTGTCGATGGGCGCGGACAAGGCTGTGCACCTGGTCGACGACGCGCTGGCCGGGTCGGACGCGCTGGCGACGTCGTATGCGATGGCGCAGGTCCTGGCGGGGACCGGGTTCGACCTGGTGATCTGCGGCAGTGAGTCGACGGATGCGCGGACCGGGGTGCTGCCGGCGATGCTGGCCGAGCGGCTGGGGGTGCCGCAGCTGACGGTGGCGTCGAAGGTGGACATCGATGGCACGGGGGTGGCGATCCGCCGGATGACCGATGACGGTTATGACACGGTGACGGCGCAGCTGCCGGCGGTGGTGTCGGTGGTGGAGAAGATCAACGAGCCGCGGTACCCGTCGTTCAAGGGCATCATGGCGGCGAAGAAGAAGCCGGTGCAGACCCTGTCGCTGGCGGAGGCGGGGATCGACCCCGCGCTGGTGGGGCTGGCGGGGTCGGCGACCAGCGTGGCGGACTTCGCGGCGCGGCCGCCGCGCGCGGCCGGGGTGGTCGTGACCGATGAGGGGGACGGCGGCGCACGGGCGGCGGCGTTCCTTGCCGAGCGGAAGTTCATCTGAGGGAGGCTGGGGCGATGGCTGAGGTTCTGGTGCTGGCCGAGCATGCCGGCGGTGAGGTCAAGAAG
>Ga0187807_1000275_pt1 | contig 15757 bp, 19 predicted proteins | sample NC_wetland_sal_i_4_FD_132432 | JGI IMG/M metagenome (GOLD analysis project Ga0187807, IMG submission 132432) | Wetland sediment microbial communities from Neuse River Estuary, North Carolina, USA - ASW_2 | ecosystem: Environmental > Aquatic > Freshwater > Wetlands > Sediment | place: USA: North...
CTCGCGAGCACCTGGGCGCTGAACGAGGCGACCGTGGAGAAGGCCGCGCGGGAACGGATGGTCGAGGTCATCATCGAGGTCGACGGGCGCCCGCTGTCCCGCTGGGGGTGCGACGGCGTGGTGTGCGCCACGCCGACCGGGTCGACGGCCTACGCGTTCTCCGCGGGCGGCCCCGTGGTGTGGCCCGAGGTCGAGGCCCTGCTGTTCGTGCCGATCAGCGCGCACGCGCTATTCGCCCCGCCGATGGTGATTTCGCCGAGGTCGGTTCTCGCGGTAGAACTAGTGTACGAGGCATTCGGCGGTCACGACGAGGGCGGCAGGCTCAGTCCAGCGAGCGGGGGCGAGACAGCCGGGGCCGTTATGTGGTGCGATGGGCGTCGTAGGTTTGACCTGCCGTCCGGCAGCCGGGTCGAGGTACGCCGGGGTTCGCTGCCCGTGCTGCTGGCCAGGCTGCATGGTCCAGGGCCGTGGACCGACGGCGGCGGGCCGTTCACCGACCGGCTGGTGGCCAAGTTCGGGCTGCCGGTCGCCGGGTGGCGGGGGCGTCCCCCCAAAACCCCGTGACGACCCCCAGACCCCCGGAGCAACCCGAAGAAAGGAGACGGGCGGTCATGCTCGAGGAAGTGCGCATCACCGGGCTCGGAGTCATCGACGACGCGCTGCTCGAGCTTTCGCCTGGCTTCACCGCGCTGACCGGCGAGACCGGCGCGGGCAAGACGATGGTGGTGACCGGGCTCGGCCTGCTGTTCGGCGGGCGCGCCGATCCCTCCCGGGTCCGGCCGGGGGAGCAGCGCGCCGCCGTCGAAGGCCGACTGCGCACTGACCCGGACGGGCGGGTCGCCAGGCAGGTGGAGGAGGCGGGCGGCGAGCTCGACGAGGACGGCACGCTGGTGCTGACCCGCTCGGTGTCCGTCGAGGGACGCTCCCGCGCCTTCGCGGGCGGCCGGTCCGTGCCGGTGTCGCTGCTCACCTACCTGGCCGACGACCTAGTGGCGGTGCACGGCCAGTCCGACCAGCAGCAGCTGCTCAAGGCCGGCCGGCAGCGGGAGGCGCTGGACAAGTACGCGGGCACCGAACTGGCCGAGGTCCTCGTCGACTACCAGCGCGTGTTCAACCGGCATCGGAAGGTGCGATCCGAGCTGGCCGCGCTGACGTCCGAGGCGCGGTCGCGGGCCGCCGAGGCCGAGGCGCTGCGCGCCGGGCTCACCGAGATCGAGAAGCTTGAGCCGATCGCGGGGGAGGAGGCCGCGCTGCGCGCGGAGGAGGAGCGGCTGGCCAACGCCGACTCGCTGCACGCCGCCGCGACCACGGCGCACGAGGCGCTGCTTGGCGACCCGACCGCGGGCATGGACGGCGCGGACGCGGTGACGCTTTTGGGGCACGCGCGGCAGGCGCTCGACGCGGTGCGCAGGCACGACGCCGAACTCGATGGCGTGGCGACCAGGCTGTCCGAGGCCGCCTACCTGGTTTCCGATGTCGCGGGGGAGCTGGCCTCCTATATCCAGTCGATCGACGCCGACCCGGCCCGGCTCGCGGTCGTCCAGGAACGCCGCGCGGCGCTGAACCGCCTGATCCGCGCCTACGGCCCCGGCGGCATCGCCTCCTACATCAACAGCTCGCCAACCGCGACCTCCGCGGAGGAGCCCGACAGCATCGCGGCGGTCCTGGACTGGTCGCGCCGTGCCGCCGCCCGGGTCGCCGAACTCGACACAGACGACGACAAGATCGCCGCGCTCACCGACGAGGAGGCCGACCTGTCCGGGCAGGTCGCCGCGCTCGCCGCGCGCCTGTCCGCCCTGCGCCGCGCGGCCGGGGACCGGTTCGCCGAGGACGTCACCACCGAACTGACCGCGCTCGCCATGCCGCACGCCCGGATCTCCGTCGGGTTCAGCGCCCTGGACGAGCCGGGCCCGAACGGCGTGGACGAGGTGGAGATCCGGCTGGCCGCGCACCCGGGCGCGCCCGCCCTGCCGCTGCACAAGGGCGCCTCGGGCGGTGAGCTTTCCCGCGTCATGCTGGCAATCGAGGTGGTGTTCGCCGGTGCCGACCCGGTGCCGACGTTCGTCTTCGACGAGGTGGACGCGGGCGTCGGCGGCAAGGCCGCGGTCGAGATCGGCCGCCGCCTGGCCAGGCTCGCCAGGCTCGCCCAGGTCATCGTGGTCACTCACCTGCCGCAGGTAGCCGCGTTCGCGGACAACCACCTCGTCGTGGCCAAGGCGGACGACGGCAGGATCACCAGCAGCGGCGTGATCCGCCTCGATCACGCTGGCCGGGTCCGCGAGCTGTCCCGGATGCTGGCCGGGCTGGAAGACTCCGAGTTCGGTCAGGCGCACGCCGCCGAACTGCTGGCCATGGCGGCAGAGCAGCAGGAGTGACGCACGCGCGCGGGCTAGCCCAGATGGTCCTTTCGCACGGCCTGAGGTGGGGACCATGGTCCTTTCGCGCGGCCTGCGGTGGGACTAACGTCAGATGTGAAGATATTCCCTTGTAGGGGAGATGAGGACAATGGCAGGAATTGTCGTCGGGATTGACGGCTCCCGTCATTCGGAGCGCGCCCTCGAGTGGGCGATGAAGGAAGCTGCGCTGCGCCAGGTGCCGCTCACGGTGCTCACGGTGTACCCGCTCGTCAGGAACATCCTGGGGCACGCGGACGCCTTTCCGCAGGACGCCGAACGGCTCGAGAGCACGCGGGCAGCGGCGCAGGAGGCGACAGACAAGGCGCTCGCCGCGATGAGCGGCGACCGGCCTCAGGTCACGGTCGAGGCGCTCAGCGGTCTCCCAGCGGAGGTGCTGGTCAAGGCCGCCGCTGACGCCGACATGATCGTGGTCGGCTCGCGTGGCGCCGGCGGGTTCGAACGCCTGGCGATGGGATCGGTCGGCGACCAGGTGGCCCGCCACGCCCACTGCCCGGTCGTGATCATCCCCCAGCAGAAGTAGGGCTAGCGCAGCGCGAGCGTCATAAAGCAGTTGTCCTCGCTCGGCTGGTACTCGGCGAACGGCCCGCAGGCCACGAAGCCGGCACTGGCGTAGAGAGCGCGCGCCGGGGCGAACGTGGCCATGGTCCCGGTCTCCAGGCTCACGCGCCGGTAGCCGCGGCTGCGGGCCAGGCCGAGCAGGTGATCGAGCATGGCCCGGCCCACGCCGCGGCCGCGCGCGACCTGCGCGGTGTGCATGGACTTGATTTCCGCGTGCCCGGCGTCCATTTGCTTGATCGCCCCGACGCCTAGCAGCTCGCCGTCCGCGCGCAGGCTGCAGAACGTTATCGCCGGGTCGAGCAGCCCGTCCACGTTCAGGGCGAAGCTGTGCTCAGGTGGCGACGCGGACAGCATCAGGGCTAGGTGGGCCGCGAGCAGGGCACGGACGTCGGGCCTGCGCGGGTCGTCGACCGAGATCTCTCCGGGAGCAGTCACGGCCCGCAGTTTAGAAGCCCTGTTTTTCGCGCGTGTAAACGAGCCGCCGAATATAACGCTTTGATCAAGTCCTCCATGCGGCCCATCCGCACGCCGGCCTCGTTCGAAGAGGAGGCGTAAGAGGGGCTACCCACCATGCCCCGGAGAGGACAGCATGTCTGGTCACAGTGACGCAGATCTGGCCGTGGATCCCGGGTCCGTTCCGGAGCGGTCGTCTGAAATGTCGCGTCGTTCCCTGCTGCGCGGTGCCGCCGGCGCCGGTGCCGTGGGGCTCGCCGCGGCCGCGGGCGCGGGCGCCGTGGTGGCTGCCTCACGTCCGGCGGAGGCTGCGCCGGCCGCCAGGCCGGCCAGCGCCAGTGCCGACCCCCTCGTGGTGTACCTGCGGGACGCCACGACCGGCGAGATGGAGGTCTTCGCCGGGACCAGCCAGGTGCGGTTCCGCGACCCCGCACTGGCCGCCAAGCTGCAGCGGGCCGTTCGGTAAGGGAGACCATTAATGTCATCGCATCGCGAGGCTCCGGAGATCGCCAAGGACCCGGTCGCCGACAGCACCGACCTGTACGCGTTTGTCAGCCCGGACCGTCCCGACACGGTCACGCTCATCGCCAACTACATCCCGCTCGAGGGGCCGGCCGGCGGCCCGAACTTCTACTCGTTCGGCGACGAGGTGCGTTACGAGATTCACGTCGACAACGACGCCGACGGCCAGCCCGACATCACCTACCAGTTCCACTTCAGGACCGTGCTCGCCGACCCGAACACGTTCCTCTACAACACCGGCCCGATCCTGTCGCTGGACAGCCCGAACTGGAACAGCCGCCAGTTCTACTCGGTCACCAGGATCAAGCACGGCGACGCCGGCGTGCTCGCCAGCGACCTCGCCTGCCCGCCGTGCAACATAGGCCCGCTGTCCACCCCGGACTACGCGAGCCTGGCCCAGTCCGCGGTGCACAGCATCGGCAACGGGATCAGCGTCTTCGCCGGCCAGCGGGCCGAGGGCTTCTACGTGGACCTCGGCTCGATCTTCGACCTCGGCGACCTGCGGCCGTTCGAGCAGCTGCATGCCCAGTACGGGATGAACGTGTTCTCCTCTGCCGCGCCTGGCGTCAACGCCACCGCGCAGCTGAACGTGCACTCGATCGCCATCCAGGTCCCCATCTCCCAGCTCGTCTCCGGCAAGCACGGCAATGTGACCGACCCGGGCTCGGTCATCGGCGTGTGGACGACGGCCAGTCGGCAGCGGGTCAGGGTGTGGGACCCCGACCGCGCCGAGCACGTCTGGAGCGGCCCGTTCCACCAGGTGTCACGGCTCGCCAACCCACTCATCAACGAGGTCGTGATCCCGCTGGGGAGCAAGGACGTGTGGAACACGCTGCCGCCCTCGGACGACAAGCGTTTCGTCTCGCACTACGCCAATCCCGAGCTCGCCGCGCTGCTGCCCGCGCTCTACCCTGGCGTGTTCCCGAACCTGGCCGCGCTGGTGGCGGCGGGTACCACCCGCGCCGACCTCGAGGCGATCCTGCTCACCGGGATCCCGTCCGGCATCGTGCCCGGGTTCCAGAACAACACCGGCCCGGTGCTGGCGGACATGCTCCGGCTGAACACGGCGATCCCGCCGACCGCCAACCCCAACCAGCTCGGCCTCATCGGCGGCGACCCGGCCGGGTTCCCCAACGGCCGCCGGGTGTTCGACGACGTGGTCACGGTCGAACTGCGCGCGATCGCCGGCGTGACGGTCCCGCTCGTGGACAGCTCGTTCACCCCGGACGCGGCGGCGGGCGCCGTCACCGACGGGCTGACCGCGGCCAGCGTACCGTCCGGCTACCTCAGCCAGTTCCCCTACCTCGGCGTGCCGTACAGCGGCTTCGACACGCCGTCCTGACCGCAGGGGAGCGGCACGATGCACGAAGCGATCCACGGCCGGTCCGACCCAGGCAGCGTCGTTCTTGACCTGGGCGGCGATGTCGGCGCGCTTGTCCTCGAGACCCCGGCCACGCTGCACGGCCGGGAAATCGAGATCAGCCTGGTGGGCGGTGCCGCGGGCACCCGCACGCACTCGCTGGTCCGCGAGCGCGGCACCGCAGCGGGCACCAGCTACGCCGCCGTCTACCCGGGCCTGGCCGCCGGCCGCTACCTCATCTGGCGGCACATCGATACCCCACTAGGCGAGGTCACCATTGACGGCGGCATGGTGACCCGCTTCCGCTGGCCGGACTGAGCGGGCCGGCCACGCTGCCCGCCTGGGTCGCTGCCCGCCGGCAGCGCCCAGGCGGCCAGTGTTTAAGCAGGCAGTGTTTAAGCAGGCAGTGTTTAAGCAGGCAGTGTCATGACCACGATCGGCGTGGTCGTCGGGCTGCTGGTGCCGCCGACGGGCTCGACCGTCACCCCGACCTTGTCGTCGGCCAGCACCCCTGAGGCCAGCACCGGCGCGGTCTTCCCGCCGCTCGGCGGCGGCAGCAGGCCGGCCGGCCTGGCGGTTCCCGGCCCGAGCAGCCACAGCTCGTACACCTTCTCCGGCGGCAGCGCCGGCAGCCCGGCGCTGGTGAAGACCAGCTTCTGCTCGGCGCGGGAGACCACCACGACGGTGGTGCCGCCGACCGACGTGGGCGCCGCCGCGATCCGCGCGTCCGGCGCGGCGAGCACGGTGGCGATCTCCTGGTTGCGCGCCAGCGCGGAATCGAGCTGGTGCTGTGTGGCGACTTGGACGACGCCGAGCGCCGCCGCGGCGGCCAGTCCTGCCCCGCCCACCGCGAGGGCGACCCGGGGCACCCACGGCGACCGCGTGACACCCGGGCGGGTCGCGGCGCGGGCCGCGCCGCGACGCGCGACATCCGGCGGCGACTGCCTGGTGACCGCGGTGGCGGCGAGCACACGGTCCCGCAATCGCGGCGGCGGTTCGGCGGCTGCCGCCATGGCCAGCGCGGCGGCGGTCGCGGCGAAGCCGCGGACCTCGCGTTCGCAGGCCGGGCAGCGCCGCAGGTGCCGCTCGAACCGGTCGCGCTCGGCCCCGTCGAGCGCGTCCAGGGCATACGCCCCGGCCAGGGCGTGCAGGTGGCGGCGGTTCAGCATCACCAGCTCACCCCCAGGCAGTCACGCAGCCTGGTCAGCCCGTCGCGGATCCGCGTCTTGATCGTGCCCAGGGCGGTGTCGAGCAGCGCGGCGACCTGCGGGTAGCTGTACCCCCCGTAGTAGGCCAGCGTGATCGACTCCCGCTGCAGTTCGGTCAGTCCCTCCAGGCAGCGGCGCACCCGCTCGGCCTCCAGGCTGGCCTCCACGCTCTCGGCGACCTCGTCGATCGCGACCTGGGCGGACGCGGACCGCAGCTCCCGCTCGGCGGCCGCGGTCTCGGACCGCACCCGGTCGATCGCGCGGCGATGCGCGATGGTCAGCGTCCAGGCCGCCGCGCTGCCCCGGCCCGGGTCGAACCTGGACGCGGTACGCCAGACCTCGAGCAGCACCTCCTGGGCGACCTCCTCCGACTGCGCCGGGTCACGGAGCACCTTGCGGATCAGGCCGTAGACCGGCCCGGCCAGCCGGTCATAGACCCCCTCGAACGCCTCCCTGTCGCCGCGCGCCACCAGCATGAGCAGCTTGTCCAGCTCGGAATCGCTCCGCTCCGCGGGATCGGATGCCGAACGGAAGGGACCCATGTCACGTGCCTCCACACAGTGCATTCGGTGCCGCCGCCCGGCCGGATTGGTCGCTCCCCGTCAAACCCCCGCGCAGCCCGCCGCTACAGATCCTAGGAGCACGCGCCCTGCCGACGAGGCGGAATGTCAGTACCCGGGCGTATCGTCCATGCTGCGCACTGTCATCAGTGTGAACAATCATCTAACTGGAGTAGCATTTGTATATGACAGCGCGAAAGGCCCGTCTGACGGTCACGGTAGACGCCGAGCTTGTGGCCGCCGGCAACGAGGCGGTGGCACGCGGCACCGCCGATTCGCTGAGCGCCTGGGTCAACGAGGCGCTCGCGGCGCGCGCCGCGCGTGACCACAGGCTGGCGGCGATGAGCGAGGCCATCGCCGCGTATGAGGCCGAGTTCGGTGAGATCACAGAGGCCGAGATGACCGCGCAGCACCGGGCCGACCGTGCGGCCGCGATCGTCGTCCGCGGGGAGGAGCGGTGACGCTGGTCCTGGACGCTGGCGCACTGCTCGCCCTGGAGAAGAACGACCGTGCCATGTGGCGCCGCTTTAAGTCGGCACGGCTCGCAGGCTTCCCGCCGGTCAGCCACGGCGGCGTTGTCGGTCAGGCCTGGCGGGGTGGTGGCCCGCGTCAGGCACTGCTCGCGATCGCACTGGGCGGGGTCGACATAAGGCCGCTCGACGACGGGCTTGGCCGCCGGGCCGGCAGCCTGCTCGCGCGGGCGGATGCTAGCGACGTGATCGACGCCGCGCTGGTGCTGCTAGCCGAGGACGGCGACGAGATCGTCACCTCCGATCCCGGTGATCTAGCCGCGCTCGCCACCCGGGCGGACCTGCATGTGGACGTGGTCCGCGCCTAGTTGTTGCGGCCGAAGATCCGCAGGAAGAACAGGAACACGTTCAGCGCGTCAACGAAGATCGACGCGGCGATCAGCGGCGCGGCGTTCATGTCCGAGCTGCGCCGCAGCCGCTGGAAGTCGAACATGACAAGCCCGGCGAAGATCACCAGGCCGAGGATCGAATAGATCAGCTCCCCGTGCGGGATCCGCACGAAGATCAGCACGATGCCGAAAATGATCAGCGCGATCAGCGCGATGAACGAGATCCGCGCCAGGGGCGCGAGGTCCCGCCGCGTCGCGTAGCCCGCCGCGCCGAACCCGGCCATGAACAGCGCGGTCGCGCCGCCCGCCTGCCACAGGACCTGCGGGTTCATGGTCGCGTAGTAGACGAGTGTCGGCGCGAGCGCCACGCCTATCAGCACCCCGAACACCATCAGCAGCACCGTCGAGGCCGCCGCCGACCGCCTGGCCGCGAAGTTCATGGACAGCAGGCACACGAACGCGACGATGTAGGCGACGAACGCCGCCGTATGTGACAGGTTCCGCCCCAGGTACGCGCCGAGCGCGAAGAACCCTGCCGTCATCGCGACCAGCAGCATCACCTGCCCGAACAGCGTGCGCGTCCGGTCCTTGGTCGCGTATCCCTGATACGCCATGCTCCCGTACATAGGAGCATTCTCCCCCGATCCGATGATTCTCGTACCATCGGCTTAACGGGAGGGACGGAGCGGATGGACCCGATCACGTTGATCGTCACGGCGCTCAGCGCCGGCGTCGCCTCAGCGCTGCAAGACGACGCCAAGGCCGCGTACGTAAGGCTGCGAGACCTGGTGAAGAAGCGGTTCGCCGGCCACACCTCCGCCGAAGTGGTGCTAGCCGAATACGAGGCGGCGCCCGCGACCTGGGAAGCCCCGCTCGCCGCCAAGCTCGCGGAGCTCGGCGCAGGTGACGACGCCGACATTCTGGCGGCGGCTCAGGCGCTACTGACCGCCACTGGCAAGTACCACGTCACGATCAAGGACTCCCAAGGCGTCCAGGTCGGCGACCACAACGTCCAGATCAACCGGTTCGGTGCCTGACGCCCAAGGTGGTCAGTTCGGCGACCACAACATCCAGTTCAACCTCTTTACCGGCAAGCCCCCGCCGGGTCCGGTGGTGGCCGGCAACGTCCCGCAGGCCCCGCCCGCCTTCCAGCCCCGCGAGGACCTGATGGCCGCGCTGCGCGCGGCCGGCCCGGGTGTCTCCGTGGTCCGCGCGGTCACCGGCATGCGCGGCGTAGGCAAGACCCAGCTAGCCGCCGCCTACGCCCGCGAATGCATCGACGTCGGCTGGCGCCTGGTCGCCTGGGTGAACGCCGAGACCACGGCCGAACTGCTGAACGGACTAGCGGCAGTCGCGGACCGTCTCGGCATCGACAAGCCCGGCACCGACCTGGAGGTCATCGGCGCGGAGGTCCGCAATCGCCTGGAAGCCGACGGCGACCGATGCCTGATCGTCTACGACAACGTCAGCGACCTAGACGCGCTGCGGCCGTACGTGCCGGCGGCAGGTAGGCCCCAGGTACTGGTGACATCCACGGCGTCTTCAGCGGGTCTGGGCAAGCCGCTACAGGTCGGCGTGTTCTCCGAAGCGGAGTCCCTCGACTTCCTGGCCGAGCGCACAGGGCGAGACGACCCGGCGGGGGCACGGATGCTGGCCGAAGAACTCGGACACCTCCCCCTCGCCCTAGCCCAGGCGGCGGCGGTGATCGCCGCTCGGCATCTGACCTACTCGACGTACCTGGACCGGTTGCGTTCGTACTCGGTACAGAAGTATCTGCCGCCGGCCACGGGTGAGCCCTATCCGCGCGGCGTAGCCGAAGCGATCCTGCTGTCCATTGACGCCCTGAAAGCAGGCGACCCGACCGGCCTCTGCGGGGAAGTGCTGGAAATGGTGTCACTGCTATCTCCGGAGGGGGTCCCTCGCCAGCTCCTGTACGCCTGCGGGCACGCGGACGTGTGGAACGCCACCGCGGAGGACATCGACGAAGCACTCGGCCGACTCGCGGGCACGTCTCTGGTGACCTTCAGCGGCGACGACTCCACAGTGCTCGCGCACCGCCTGGTCACGCGCGTGATTCGCGAGCGAGCCGTACACGACGGAACTGCGGCCGACCTCGGCATGAAAACCCGCAGGCTACTGGACGGCTACCGGCAGTCACTGGGCGAAGTTTGGCAGAACCGCGCCGCTGCTCGCGACGTCGTGCGTCAGGTGGCCGCACTAGTCGATCACCTAGGACCGCACCTAGGTGACGCCAATGTGGCTGAGTCTCAGGCATTGCTTACTCTGCGTGGCTGGGCATTGTGGTGCGTCATCGAACTCGGCGACAGCCCGACTCAGGCTGTAGAACTCGGTGAAACGCTCGTTGCCGACTGTGAGCGACTGCTGGGGGAGTCCAACCCGGACACGCTGATGTCCAGGAACTATCTTGGCGATGCTTATCATGCGGCGGGGCGGGTGGAGGAGGCGGTTCCGCTATTGGAGCGGACGCTGGCTGAGCGTGAGCGGGTGCTGGGGGAGTCGCATCCGGACACGCTGATGTCGAGGAACAACCTTGGCGATGCTTATCATGCGGCGGGGCGGGTGGAGGAGGCCGTTCCGCTATTGGAGCGGACGCTGGCCGAGCGTGAGCGGGTGCTCGGGCAGTCGCATCCGGACACGCTGATCTCGCGGAACAACCTTGCCGCCGCTTACCGGGCGGCGGAGCGGGTGGGGGATGCGATTCCGCTATATGAGCGGACGCTCGCTGAGCGTGAGCGGGTGCTCGGGCAGTCGCATCCGGACACGCTGATCTCGAGGAACAACCTTGCCGTCGCTTATGTTGCGGCGGAGCGGGTGGAGGAGGCCTTTCCGCTATTGGAGCGGACACTGGCTGAGCATGAGCGGGTGCTGGGGGAGTCGCATCCGGACACGCTGATGTCGAGGAACAACCTTGCCGCTGCTTATCATGCCGCGGGGCGGGTGGGGGATGCGATCCCGTTGTACGACGAGGCTCTCGCCGGATTCGAGCGGGTACTTGGCGAGGAGCATCCGACCACCGTCTTCGTTCGCGAGAGCCTCGAGGTCGCGCGCCAGGAAGCAGCAGACCAGCCGGATGCGTCCGCCAGCTTAGGCTAAGAGTTATGAGCAGACTCAGGGTTCTCTTCATCGGCGGGTCGGGCGTTATCTCCTCGGCGTGCGCCCGGGAGGCGGTCGACTCCGGGATCGACCTGTACGTGCTGAACCGGGGGCAGAGCACGACGCGGAAGCTGCCGGCCGGTGTCCGCGAGTTGCGGGCGGATGTGAGGAACCCCGCCTCCGTTCGGGATGCGATTGAAGATCTTGACTTTGACTCTGTCGTGGACTGGGTCGCGTTCACCACGGAGCACGTGCGGTCCGACGTCGACCTGTTCAGGGGCCGGACCGGGCAGTACGTGTTCATCTCGTCGGCGTCGGCGTATCAGACGCCGCCGGCCCGGCTGCCGGTCACCGAGTCGACACCGCTGCGCAACCCGTTCTGGGAGTACTCGCGGGACAAGATCGCCTGCGAGGACCTGCTGGTGGCCGAGTACCGCGCGACCGGGTTCCCGGCGACGATCGTGCGGCCCACGCACACCTACGATGCGACTCTGGTGCCGTTCGAGGGCAGTTGGACGGCGCTCGGCCGGATGCTGGCCGGCAAGCCCGTCATCGTGCACGGGGACGGCACCTCGCTGTGGACGATGACGCACAATTCCGACTTCGCGCGCGGGTTCGTGCCGCTGCTCGGGCACCCGCGCACGCTCGGCGAGGCATTCCAGATCACTTCCGAGGACTTCCTGACCTGGGACCAGATCGCGCACGCCCTCGCGGCCGCGCTCGGGGTGACCGCGCGGGTGGTGCACGTGCCGTCGGACGTGATCGCGGCCGCCGACCCCGAATGGGGGGCGTCGCTGCTCGGGGACAAGGCGCATTCGATGGTGTTCGACAATTCCAAGCTGCGTTCGGTCGTGCCGGGCTGGCGGGCGGTCGTGCCGTTCGAGCGCGGTGCCCGGGAGATCGCCGACTGGTACCTGGCCGACCCGGCCCGGCAGGTGACCGACGAGAAGCTCGACGCCCTGATGGACAAGCTGGCCGTCGGCTACGCGGTGCCCTAGTCCTTGGCCCGCTCGATGCGGAAGACGGGATAGCCGGGGGCGATGCCGCGCAGCGTCTCGTCGCTCGCGTCCGGCCCCACCCCGTCGAAGAAGACGCCGATCTCCATCTTCCAGCGCTTGAGGTAGGCGCGCAGCACTGCGGGCTTGGCGTCATCGTCGAGTTCGGTCGCGTGGAAGGGCTCGACGCGGCGGCCGAGGTGCAGTTCGCCGTGGCCGTCGGCGGCGCGCAGGTTGCGCACCCACTGGGTGGTGCCGCGCGGCGCGACCAGGTAACGCTCGCCCTCGTGGCTGAGCAGGTTCACCGGGGTGCTGCGCCACTCACCTGACGTGCGGCCCTTGACGAACAGCACCCGGGAGCCCCAGACGCTGACGCCTAGCTTGGTGAGGCCGGCGACCGCGCCGTTGAAGATCTTCGTGCTGGTGCCGGGAGTGACGTACCTGGTGTCCATGACTTCCTCCTGTGTCGCGGCCCCCGCGATGGTCTTTGCGAGAGCACTGATCTCTACTAGGATCAGTGAACACGACAGGGTGCCACCTTGTCAAGAGCAGTGCTCTCGTTTTTGCTCACTGATCTCGAAATTGCTGGGGGCTGCCGATGAACCCGCCTCACGCCGTGCTCACGGCGCGCGAGCGCGCCCGCGCCGAACTCACGCGCGAGATAAAAGACGAGGCTAGCCGCCAGCTCGCCGCGTCCGGCGCGGACGGCCTGTCGCTGCGCGCGGTGGCGCGCTCACTCGGGATGGTCTCGTCCGCGCTGTACCGGTACTTCCCGAGCCGGGACGACCTGCTCACCGCGCTGATCATCGACGCCTACAACGCCGTCGGGTCCGCCGCGGAGGAGGCCATCGCCCCGCCTTCCGCCGGTCGGCTCAGGTGGGCGGCGGCGAGCCGCGCGATACGCGCCTGGGCGCTCGCCAACCCGCACCAGTACGCGCTGATCCACGGCTCCCCGGTGCCCGGCTACCGCGCCCCCGAGACGACCATCGCCCCCGCCAGCCGCGTCCCCCTCGCCTTCGCCCGCGTGCTCCGCGACGCCGTGGCGGCCGGTGAGATCAGCGTCGCGGACGCCCGGCCGGTCGGCGATGGCGGCCCGTGGGATGGCGGCCGCTCGCGGGATGGCGGTCCGGGCGGTCGCGGGCTGCCCGATGGCCCGCTCGGGAGCCAGGCCGGCGCGCTGGCCGCCGCCCTGGCGGACGCGGACGCGAGCGCGGGCGGCCCCGGGGTCCCTCCCGACGCTCTCGTCCGGGCGGTGATCGCGTGGACGCAACTGTTCGGGATGATCAGCTTCGAACTGTTCGGCCAGTTCGTGGGCTCCTTCGAGCCTGCCGACGACTTCTTCGAGTACGCGGTCGCCCAGATGACCACGTTCGTCGGCTTGCCGTAAGAAAACACCGCCTCCGACGGCCCGGGCGACGTCAGTCGCCGTGACGCGCGCCTGGCCTCATCCGACATAGGGCGCAATCTAGGTGGCTTGCTGCCCGTTTTGTTCCCGTTTGTCCATGGAGATTGCGCCCTATGTGAGCGCGGGGACCGGGCGGCCGTGGGCGAAGGCCTGGCGGATGCGAGCGACGACGGGTGTCGGCTCAGTGAAAAGTTCCTGCCAGGTGAAGTGGACGACCTCGTAGCCTGCCTCGCGCAGCAACCGGTCTCGTCTGAGTTCGGCGATAGCCTCGGCGCGCCCCTGGTACTTGAGCAGTCCGTCCGCTTCGGGCAACCGTCCGGTACTGCATCCAGCAGAAGTCGACCCGGCCGATGAACTCGCGGCCACGGATATTGACCTGCAGCGCTGGTCGCGGCAGCCCGTGCTCCCGGAAGACGACCCTATGTCAGGATTCGCAGCAGTGGGAGGCCGAAGCCCGCCGCGTTGTCGGCGTCATGACGCCCGGCGGGCGCGTCTGCGACGTCGGGCCGCGTTTCCGCGGAAACGCGGCATGACCTCCCGTCGGGCCGGAGCCCAGGGTGGCGTAGCATGCCGCAGCGTGACCCGCCCGGATACCGGAAGCCTGCACCACGTCGAGCTGTGGGTGCCCGACCTCGATCGCGCGATCGACGAATGGGGCTGGCTGCTCGACCGCCTCGGGTACAGCCAGTTCCAGGACTGGCCGAACGGCCGTAGCTGGCGCAAGGCAGGTACGTACCTCGTTGTCGAGCAGTCGCCCGCCCTGGCCAGCGCCGAACACGACCGGCTAAGACCTGGCCTGAACCACCTCGCCTTCTACGCGTGCAGCCCCCAGAACGTCGACGCCCTGGCCGCGGAGGCGCCGGCTCACGGCTGGACCCTGCTGTTCCCCGAGCGTCACCCGCACGCGGGCGGCCCGGACCACTACGCCGCTTACCTCGCCAACACCGACGGCTTCGAGGTCGAACTCGTCGGCGGCAGCTGATCAGGAGCCGAAGGTCACCTCGTAGTGGATGGTCGTCCAGCCCTTGCGCCGGTGCTCCCACGGCACCAGCTTGCCGTGCATCACCGGAAAGCGCGCGGCGAGCAGGGAGCTCGCGTGTTCGGCCTCCGCGCCGTCGAGCTGCCGGGCGCGGCCCTCGACGGTCGGGCCCTTCGGCTTGCCGCGCAGTGTGCTTGCCGCCAGCCGCACCTCGGGGAAATTCCGCAACCGCTTGTACTTTCCCGATGCGTCGTAGCTGCGGAAGTAGGCATGGTCGCCCTCGACGACCACGCTCACCGGCGTCGCCACCCAGCTGCCGTCACGCTTGCGGGTCTGCAGCAGCACGGTCTTGGCGTCGCCGAGCGCGGCGACCGTCCCGTCTGGCTTCATGATTCGTTCCTCCTGGGGCTAATCGCGGCACGGCCTCTGTCAAGGCGTGCCTGGTGTCAGTAGCTGCCGTAGCGCCAGTTCGAGTACCTCGGCCCGGCTGCGCTCGCCGTGGCCGGCGGCGATGAAGTGGTTGCCGACAAGCAGCGAGAAGGCGAGCAGGCTGCGCGCCTCCACGTCGCCGTCGTCGCGACCCGGGCGGCGGAACAGCGACCGAAGGTACTCCATCCGCCGGTCGTCCACGCGGCGCAGCCGCGCGGCGACGGCCTCGTCCCGCCTGGCCCAGTCGCGGATGGCGAGGTCGGTCAGCAGCACGCGGCGCGAGGTCAGCGCGAGCAGTCGCCGCAGCTTGCCGGCGGCGTCGCCGCCCTCGCTTTCCAGCAGCCCGATCACGCCCTCGGTGGTCGCCTGCTCCCAGCTGTCGAGCACGGCCTGCAGCAGCGCGCCCCGGTCGGCGAAGTGCCAGTAGAACCCGCCCCTGGTGACGCCGAGCGCGCGGGCGAGCGGCTCGATCCTGACCGCGCCCGGGCCGCCGTCGGCGAGCGCCCGCAGCCCGTGCTCGATCCAGACGCCGCGGGGGACGCGGGCCGTGGCTGACATCCGCCGCCTCCTCACGTACCGCGCCGCGTTGACGCGCGCCGCCGATCGCGCCTACCCTTTCATCCATACACTAGTGTATGGATGAAAGGCCGAAGCAGGTGCGGCTTCCGGACACCGCGCACGTCTCCCGGCCCTGGCGGATCCACGAGCTCTCCGCCGGGTTCCGGCTCGAGGACGTGTGGGCGCTGCCCACGCCGGGCGGCCCCGATGACTTCCCGCGCCTGGTGCGGCTGATCGCCGCGGGCGGCCTCGCAGGCGATTCACGCGCCGTCCGCGCGCTGATGGCGGTTCGCGTCAAAGCCGGGGCCCTGCTGGGCTGGGACCGTCCTGATAACAGCAA
>Ga0187807_1000276_pt1 | contig 15743 bp, 14 predicted proteins | sample NC_wetland_sal_i_4_FD_132432 | JGI IMG/M metagenome (GOLD analysis project Ga0187807, IMG submission 132432) | Wetland sediment microbial communities from Neuse River Estuary, North Carolina, USA - ASW_2 | ecosystem: Environmental > Aquatic > Freshwater > Wetlands > Sediment | place: USA: North...
CGACGCGCCAGCATCACGGAGCTGAACGGGCGGAGCGACGCCGAGATCGCCGCGGAGCTGACCTCGGGCGGCGGCGCGGCCGATTTGCGGGCCGAGCTCGGCGAACTGGACGCGCCACCCGCCCGGCAGATCGGCGCCGCCTACCGGCACGATTGCGTGTCGGCACACCGCTGGATCGCCGACGCCCTGGACAGCCCGCCGACGGTGAAGCTGTCCGCGCCGGTCACCGTGGTCGTAGCAGCAGACGACCCGTACACGGCGGGATCCCAGTCCCGGTACCGCGATTGGCAGCTATTGGCTGACCAGGTCGACCTGCATGAGCTGGCCGATGGCGGCCACTACTTCCTGCGCACTCGTCCCGCTCAGGCGGCACAGGCCGTGCTGCGGGCAAATGGCTGACCGACTTCTTCTTGAGGAGGAGATCCCATGTCGCATTCATCCGGCGTTCCTTTGCTCGATATGGACCTGCAGCCAGGCCGGCCACCGGTGCTGCGCGCCGAACCCGGCGCTGGTAGCTCCGAGGCATGGGCAGCTACGCACCGGGAGGCGCTGCGCGCCGTAGTGGCCGAGCACGGCTGCGGCCTGGTTCGCGGCCTCGGGCTGCGCGATGTGACCGAGACCGGCGCCGTCTTTCGCCAGCTGAGCACTGGCCTGATGACTGAGAAGGAGGCCTTCGCCTCACGTCAGGCCTATCCCGGCGGCCTGTACTCGTCATCGAAGTGGCCGCCGAACCAGCAGATGTGCATGCATCACGAGCTGAGCTACGCGCTCGAGTTTCCCGGCCTGATGCTCTTCGCCTGCCTCCATGCCCCCGACAGCGGCGGGGCTACCGCCGTGGCCGACGCCGCGGCCGTGCTCGGCGCCCTGCCGGCCGAGTTGGTCCAGCGGTTCGAGCGGGAGGGCTGGGTGCTGACGCGCAACTACAACGAGGACTTCGGGCCCTCCGTCGAGGAGGCGTTCGGCACTGATGACCGCGGCGCCGTCGAGGCCTACTGCCGCGCCAACGCGATCGAATTCGAGTGGCAGCCCGACGGCGTACTGCGTACCAGGCAGCGCCGCAGCGCGGTGGTACGTCACCCGCTGACCGGTCAGCGCTGCTGGTTCAACCAGGTGGCGTTTCTCAACGAGGGGACGATAGACCCTGAGGTGCGTGAGTACCTGGTGGATCTTTACGGAGAGGATGGGCTGCCGTTCAATACCCGCTTCGGCAATGGCGATTCGATCGGCGAGGAGGTCATCCAGCTGCTCAACCAGACCTACGAGGCTCGTACGGCCCGCGAGCCCTGGCAGGCCGGCGACCTGATGCTGGTGGACAACATCCGCACGGCGCACAGCAGAGAGGCTTTCTCCGGGTCGCGAGAGGTACTCGTCGGGATGGGTGACCCGGTGCACGTGGCGGACTGCGCGCCGGCCATCGAGGTGACGGCCCGATGACCGCGGCAGATACCGCCAGGACGGAATCCGGCCTGCCCGCGCCGGTTATGCCACGGCCGTTCGCCGTGATTCCCGGCCGCCAGGTCGAACGTACGCTGCGCGGACGGCAGAAGCAGATCGTGGAGCTGGTCGAGGCCACCTACCGGCGGCACAGCGCCGGCGATTCGGTGAACCCGCCGTCGTACTTCCTGCGCTTCCCGGACCGCCCGTCAGCCCGGATCATCGCGCTGCCGGCCTCGATAGGTGGGCCGCTGCGGGTAGACGGCCTGAAGTGGATCTCCAGCTTCCCGGAGAACGTCGCGGCGGGCATGCCCAGGGCATCGGCCGTACTGATTCTCAATGACCACGACAACGGCTACCCGTTCGCCTGCCTGGAGAGTTCGATCATCAGCGCCACCAGGACGGCCGCGCTGGCCGCGTCGGCGGCCGACTGGCTCAGCCGAGGCCGACGCCGCCCGGTGCGGGCCGGATTTTTCGGGGCGGGCCTGATCGCCCGCTACATCCACACCTTCCTGGCCGCCACCGGCTGGACATTCGACGAGGTCGGCGTGCACGACCTGTCGGCCAACAGCGCGGCCGGCTTTCGCGAGTATCTGGAGTCCTCGGGCACTGGGGGCCGGATCACCGTGCACGACCGCGCCGAGCACCTGGTCCGCTCGAGCGACCTGGTGATCTTCGCCACTGTCGCCGGACAACCGCACGTCAGCGACCTGTCCTGGTTCGAGCACAACCCGCTGGTGCTGCACGTGTCGCTGCGCGACCTGGCGCCGGAGATCCTGCTCGCGTCGACCAACATCGTCGACGACGTGGAGCACTGCCTGAAGGCGGACACCTCACCGCACCTGGCTGAACAGCTGACCGGGAGCCGGGCTTTCCTGGCCGGCACTTTGGACGACGTGATGGCGGGGCGGGTGACGGTGCCGGCCGACCGGACGGCGGTGTTCTCCCCGTTCGGCCTCGGAGTGCTTGACCTGGCCGTGGGCAAGTACGTCTACGACGAGGTGGTCCGCTCCGGTGAGCTGCACGTCATCGACGGCTTCTTCCACGAGCTGCGCCGGTTCGGCTGAGATCGGCTGGCTGTCCTAAATACCTCGCACGAACAATATAGCGTCTTGATGACATATTTTTCCATTAATCTAGGTTACATGTTCGAGTTGGTGTCATAGTCGACATTGCGGAATAAACTGTATGCAGTTGTGCTGTTGGCGAGGGGAGAATGACGGCCATGCCCCGTGTCGTGCAGGTGCCTGACATCCGCCCGGTCGACCTGCCCGAGGCCCGGCAGGCCATTCCGCACGTCCACGCTTACCTGCGGGAATGTGTTCTGAACGGGACCTTGCCGCCGGGCACCAAGCTGTCCCAGGTAAGCCTGGCCGCTCAGCTGGGGATCAGCCGCACGCCGCTGCGCGAAGTGCTGCGAATGCTGCAGGAAGAGGGCCTGGTCGAGATCGAGCCGAACCAGCGCACCCGGGTCGCGGGCCTGGATCCGCAGGAACTCGACGACATATATGCGAGCCGGATCCTGCTCGAGACCCTGGCGCTGTCGATGACAATCGGCCACTTCGGCGCGAAGGCGCGTGGCGAGGCCCGGCGCCTGCTGACCGCGATGCGGCGCGCGGCCAGGAGCGGCGAATTCGACGCATGGTTCGCCGCGCACACCGAATACCACCGGGTCTGCACCGCGGCGGCGGGCGAGACCATGCAGCGGCAGTTGCGGGCCTTCGCCGACCGGACCACCCGCTACATCCGCATCTACAAGCTGTCCGAGCCCAACAGCTGGCAGGCCGCAGGCGATGTCGAGCACGCCGCGATCCTGGAAGCCCTGATCGCTGGCGACGAGCGGCGCGCGCTCACCGAGATGGCGCACCACCTGGCCCGCACCGCGTTGCGAGTGCTGACGGACTGCGCGCCCGACTTCGTGCCGGTGGCGGTGCCGCACGCGGTGTCCCTCATCGACCGCCAGCCGCCCACGACGCTGCGCCCGACCGGAGCAAACTGAGGGCGGGCTGAGGGCGGGCTGAGGGCGGGCTGAGGGCCAACGCGGACCATGGGCCGCGCCGGCCTATAGTCGATCTCGGGAAGAGTGAGACATGAGTCCGGTCCGCATCGCACTCGCCGTCGCCGTCGCCGTCGGGGCGGCGGTCACCGCGTGTTCCGGGCCAGCTACATCGGTGCGGTCACCCGTGGAGGCGGTGCCGGCCACCTATTACCTGGCCCTGGGCGACTCGCTGTCGCAGGGGGTCCAGCCGGACGCGGCGGGAATCAGCGTCAAGACCGGTCAGGGCTATGCTGATCAGCTCTACGAGATGCTGCGCCGCAGTCAGCCCGCCCTGCAGCTGGTGAAGCTCGGCTGCCCCAGTGAGACGACCGCCACCATGATCCACGGCGGGATCTGCCACTATCCGGGCGGTTCCCAGCTGGCTGCCGCGGTCGCCTTCCTGAGCGCTCATCGCGGCCACGTGTATCTGGTCACCATCGACATCGGCGCAAATGACCCCGAAGACTGCAGCCTGTCGAGCCTGCACGCGATCGCCTCCTGCGTAGGAACGGATCTCCCGGGAGCGGCCGGGAACCTGGATACGATCCTGGCCCGGCTGCGGGCCGCCGCTGGACCGAGCGTCCGCATTGTCGGGATGAGCTACTACCTGCCCGCGCTGGCCGAATGGCGCAACGGCCTCCCCGGCCAGGCCGTCGCCTGGGTGAGCGAACGGCTGGCCGTGTTGTACAACGACGTGCTGGAACGCGCCTACGCCAGCTCCGGCGTCCGGGTCGCGAACGTGTTCGGTGCCTTCGAGACCTCGGACTTCGGCAACCAGGCGGCAGTACCGGGAATCGGCACGGTCCCGCGCAACGTCGCCCGGATCTGCCAGTGGACCTGGGCGTGCACGAGCCCGCCGCGCGGGCCGAACCAGCACGCGAACCAGGCCGGGTACGGCGTCATCGCCCGGGCGTTCCTCAGCGCGGCGGGCCTTGGCTGAGGTCGGGCTGGACGACGGCCAGGAACTCGGCCGTCTTCTCGATCATCGTCCAGTGGCCGCAGCCGGACAGCACGTGCAGCCGGGCCCCGGTCACCCGCTGTTCGCCGACGAGATCGTCTCATGGCGTGCCGTCGGCGACGAACTTCTCCCCCGGCTCTGGCAGCACCTGCGGCGCCGGTGACCGGGCGGGTTTTGAGACCGCGAGCGTGAGGGCCAGCACGAGCACGATCGGGGTCCACCAGACCCACGGATTCCGCCACGACCCCTGCGCAAGGAAGGTGAGCACGGTGACCGTGACGGCGGCCGGGAGGAGGCGGATCCAGTCCCGCGACGCCGCCACGAGCGCCACGGCCAGCGGCGGCCATACGTAGTACGACACCATCACGGGCTCGAATACCGTGCGCAGGGCCAGGGCCAGCGCGATCCACCAGAGCAGTGCGGCCAGATCGCCCGGGCGCCACGCGCCGGCCAGCCGCGCCGCCTGCCAGCGCCGCCAGGTGAGCAGGCCGCAGCCGCAGGCCACCACGACGGCCAGGGCCCTGGCGGGTCCGGCGGCCACCGATCCGTCACTCATGTGCGGGGCCAGGGCGGTCAGGTAGATCCAGGGCGTGGGATGGTCGATGGTCGGCGCGTTGGGCTGGTTGGTGACCGCGTGGATGGTGGCCGTCCAGTTCGCCGCGGCGGCGGCGGCCAGCAGAGCGAGCGCGGGCGTGGCGGCCCGGGCCAGGAAGCCGGGCAACCGCCGCGGCTCGACGGCCGCTATTGCTAGCACCGGGAACGCGAGCAGCACGACCGGCTGGACGGCCACCCCGGCGCCGGCCAGCCAGGCGGCCCGGCTGGATCGTCCGTCCGACAGCGCCAGGGCCGCGTACATCAGCAGGCCGACCGCCACCGCGTCTTCCGGATGACCCCAGCGTATCGAGACGTTCCACAGCGCGGTCGCGCCCGCCGCGGCGAGCAGGAACCGCTTGGGCAGGCTCACGCCCATACGCTCGGCGAGCGCGTCGGCGGCGAACAGCGCGACGGCCGAGATGAGGGTCTCCAACGGCCCGGCGACTAGCCACCCCGCGGGATGGACGCCCTGTCGGCCCGCCTGGATCGGGATCCCGGCGGCGTCCATGAGCGCGGCGACCGGGACGAGGATCACGGCGGCACCGGGGAAGCTGATCAGGTTGGTGGGCGCGGTGTACAGCCCGGCCAGGTCCAGATGCAGGAGCCGCTGCGCCGCGACCAGGGTGGCCCACAGGTCATCGGGAACCGCCCAGGCCTGCTCGCCGTAGTAGACCGGGCCCCAGATCGTGCCCGCCATCCCCAGGCAGATCATGACGATGGTGGCGACCAGCGGAAATGCCCGCCTGGCCGGCCACGGGGCGGGGCAGGGCGCTGGGCGGGCCGGAGCGGAGGTCATCGGCGGAGCCGGCTCACGCGTCACGCAGCCCGAGCACTAGCCCGCCGGCCAGCAGCGCGGCCGCGGCCCAGGCGGCCAGCACGCCAGGGCCCGCCCACGGGCTGATGGGCAGGCTGCTCAGATTGGTGGTGGCCTGGATGGCGAGCCCGGCGCTCATCGGCCCGATCTGCTCGAGGTGTCGGTGCCAGTGTGCATTACCCACCACGTTAGCGACGATGGGGAAAAGGTACAGCAGTGGACGATCCCCATGGCCACCGCGGCATCCCGTACGGTGGCGGCGACGCCGAGGCCGAGCAAGGCGATGAGGGCCAGGTAGAGCACCGATCCGGCGGCGGCGCGCAGCACTTCGCCGTGGCCGAGGGACAGGCCGGACGGGAGCCCGGGCCCACGGATCCTCATCCTGACGACCTTCGACCTGGACCGCTACGTATACGACGCGCTGTGGCCGGCCCTCGTGGAACGGGACGGCCCGGGATGGACCGCCCCCGGCATATAGGCCACATGACTGGCCGGCGGATTAACGACCGGGTGGTGAGGACGCGATGAAGGGACCCGCGGGCTTCGGATTGATCCGGTTGACCTGCAAATACGCGGGGTGTGACACTTGGACGGTCGTACTTCCCCGACAATTCTGAGCAGAAGCGCTTGACCACTCAACCGGAAGAAGGCCCAGATGGGGGAAGCGTCATCGGGTTCTGATCCCACGCTGCCACCTGATTCGGGTGAGAGCGAGGCCACGCGTGTCGACGTGAGTCGCGAGCCCCCGACTCAGCCCCGGCCGATTGTCCCAGCTCAACCGCCATATCAGCCGACGTATGTCCCGCCGCGTCCGTCGGAGCCGCAGCAGCAGCGGACTCCGGACGCCGCGCCGCGCCAGCCGGAGGCGGATGCACCGCGTGAACCGGCCACCATTTTGACGCCGCGCCTACCGCCGGCCGGTGTGGTGCCGCGCGAGCAAGTGACGCAGGCCCCGCCGCCTGATCCGGCGACGCAGGGCCCGCCTGAGCCGGCGGCGGCCGCCGCGCCGCCGCCACCGCCGGCGTCGGAGGTGGTGCGGTACGGTCCGGGGGTTCCCGCGAGCCAGGCGGGGGTGGCGGCGGAGAGCGTGTGGCGCACCGGCCGCCGACCCGAACCACCGCCGCGCCAGGTCAGGTGGCGGCGGCTGCGGCGGCTGCTGGGTGTGGCGCTGACCGTGATCTTGCTCGTGGCAGCCGGAATCGTGCTGTACCTGCGCTTCTTCGATCACCCTGCGTTCCACGTGACCGGTGTGAAAATTGTGCAGCAGACCGGGACCGGGTGTACGGTCGACGTGACCGGGCGGATCGACACGAACGGCGCGGCCGGCACGGTCTCCTACCAGTGGGTGGACCGGCCGCAGGCCGGGGTACCCCAGCCGCTGGACCAGTCGGTCGAGGCCGGGCAGCACGCGGTGTTCGTGACCCTCGCCGTCAAGGGTCAAGGCCAGCACGGCACCGGCTCCGAGGTCGTTACCCTCGACGTCCTCGGCCCCGATACCGGCAGCGACTCAACCACGGTGACGATCAGCTGCTGACGAAGGCCAGCTGACGGCCCGAAGGGAGCCGATCCGCAGGGCGGAATGGAGCGCCGCGGTGCAGCTGGTCACGCTCCAGCCGTCATCGGCGTCCGCGTCCGCGTCCTCCGACAAGCACGCGCCGACACGTAAGGACCGCGCCTAGACGGGGCGGGCGCCGAAGCGGGTGACGACCGAGGCGGCGATGCGTGTGGCGAACTCGGCCGCGTCGGCCAGGTTCTGAACTCCTGGATCCGGGCCGCCCGCGAGCCACCGGCTCATGAAGGCACCGCAGAACGCGTCGCCCGCGCCGGTGGTGTCCCACACCTCTGGGACGCCTGTGGCCGCGATGCGGACCGGGGCCTGTTCGGCCGCCGCGAGCACGCACCCGGCGCCGCCCAGCTTCAGCACCACGACGCGGTAGTACCTGGTGAGGCGGGTCGCCATCGTGACCGGGTCCGCCTCGCCGACCAGGATGGCGGCCTCGTCACGATTGGGGAAGCAGACCGCGGCGCCGTCGGTCCAGCGCAAGAACGCCCCGGGTTCCATCTGGGCCAGGAAGGCGGCCGAGCCGGGATCGACGGTGACGGCCATGCCGCGGGACCGGCCCTGGTCGAGCAGCCAGAGGGCCACCTCAAGCAGCGGCGGCTCGCAGAAGGTGTAGCCGGTCAGGTGCAGCACGTCCGCCTCGTGCAGCAGGCCGGCCGGGAGGTCGTCCTTTTCGAGCTTCAAGTTCGCGGCCCGGTCGGTGAACATGGTCCGCTCGCCGTCGGGGGCCAGCATGATCACGATCGAGCCGGTATCCGCCTCCGGGTCGACGGCCAGGTGCGTGCGGACGCCGACCCTGCTCAGCTCGCGCCGGTGGTAGCGGGCGTCACGGGCGCCGACCCGCCCGGCGAAGGTGACCGCGGCGCCGAGATGGGCCATCCAGGCGGCCTGGTTGGCGGCGGAGCCGCCCGGGCGGGCCCGGATCGCCGCCGGGGTGTCGCTGCCCGGCGTGACGCCGTCCAGCGGCTTGACCAGTACGTCATTGATCACGTCACCGCAGACCAGGATCGGCCGGCTGGCGATCAGCGGGGCTCACCAGTCCGGGCGGCCCACGACGTCGCGATCTGGCCCGCGAGCTCGATGTTGCCTCGCGCGATGCTCAGGTTCACCTCGACGCTGGCTCCGCCGGTCACCTGCTGGATGCGGTCGAGCAGGAAGGGGCTGACCGCCTTGCCCCGGATGCCGTGCTCGGCCGCGAGCGCCAGGGCCCCGCCCAGCGCGTCGTCGAGTACGCCCGGATCCAGCTGCAGCGCGGCCGGCAGCGGGTTGGCCACGAGCAGGGCCGACGGCTCGCCGAACGCGTCCCTGGCCGCCATGATGTCGGCGATCTCCGCCGGGGAGTCAACGCGCCAGTCCAGGTCATAACCGGAGTCCGAGAGCCAGAAGGCGGGGAAGCGCGAGGTGCGGTAGCCGACGACCGCGACGCTGAGCGTCTCGAGCCGCTCCAGCGTGGCCGGGATGTCCAGGATGGATTTCACCCCGGCCGACACCACCGTGATCGGCGTCCGGGACAGGACGGTCAGGTCCGCGGACTCATCGAAGGTCTCGGCCGCGCCGCGATGCACGCCGCCGAGGCCGCCGGTGGCGAACACCCGCAGGCCGACCCGCGCGGCCAGCACGGACGTGGCCGCGACGGTGGTGCCGCCGGTCATCTTGCGGGCGATCGCGATCGCGATGTCCCGGCTGCCGACCTTGACCACGGACTCATCGGCCGCGATGCGCTCGAGGTCTTCGCGACCCAGGCCGACTTTCGGCACGCCGTCGATGAGCGCGATGGTGGCCGGGGTCACTCCTTGGGAATCGAGGACCTCCTCGAACTTCTTCGCGGCGGCCAGGTTGCCGGGGCGAGGTAGGCCGTGGGAGATGATCGTGGACTCCAGCGCGACCACCGGTTCGCCGGCCGCGAGCGCGGCGCTGACCCTCGGGGACACCTCTACCAGGGATGACGGCACGCACCGATTGTCTCATCGCCGGGCGGCGCGCGGTCAGTAGCCCCGCGCGCCGACCACGTTGTGCAGGGGCTCGGCCGCCGCGTACCGGGCCAGCTGGTCCCGGACGATGGCCCGGGCCCGCGGGATGGTCTGCGTGCTCACCCCGGCCACGTGGGGGGTGAGGAGCAGGCCCGGCGCGGACCACAGCGGATGCCCGGGCGGGAGCGGTTCGGGGTCGGTGACGTCGAGCGCGGCCTTCAGGCGGCCAGTGGTCAGCTCGGCCAGCAGCGCGCCGGTGTCGACGATGGCGCCGCGGGCCGCGTTGACCAGCAGCGCGTGGTCATGCATCAGGCCGAGAAACCGCGCGTCGGCCAGATGGACGGTGGCCGCGGTGACCGGGACGAGCAGGATCACGATGTCCGCTCGCGGCAGCAGGGCCGGCAGGTCGTCGAGGCTGGATACGCCTTGACGCGCGCGGCGGGCGACACGCTCGACCGTCACTCCGAACGGGGCCAGCAGGCGCTCGACCGCCGCGCCGATCGAGCCGTAACCGACAATCAGTACCGTCTGGCCGGCCAGCGGCTCACCCGCCGCGGGCGCCCAGGTTTCCGCCTGCTGTGCTCTGGCGAAGTCCGGCAGCAACCGCACCTGGGCCAGGATCACGGCCATAACCCACTCGGCGACCGCGGGATCGTGGGCGCCCCGGGCGTTGCACAGAGTGACCCCGGCCGGCACGTGGGGAATCACGCGCTCGGCACCCGCCGACATCAGCTGGATAAGCCGCAGCCCCGGCAGTTTGGCCAGTACCGGTAGCCGGGATCCGGGCACGCCGAACGGGAGCACAACGACCTCGACCTGCCCGGCCGAGTCCGGCAGCTGCTCGCCGCCGGTCCAGACGTCCGAGGTCATCCCGTCGGGCAGGCCGCCCATTCCCTCGACCCAGCCCGGCTCGGGCAGCCATACCCTGATCGTCCTCGCGGTCGTCATGACCGCGACGCTACGCCGGCCTCTACCGGGCCCCGGCTAGGTGCGACTGAGTCCGCTGCCACGACTCGGGCACGTGCTCGCCCGGGTCCGGCGCGGCCATGGCCGGACCGATGATGACGACGGGGCACGGGGCGGCCCGCAGGCACACCCGGATGACGGGGCCGGCCCCGCGGTACGGGTCCGGGCCGTGGGCGGTGCGGCCGAGGACCAGCATGTCGGCCTCGCGCGCATGGTCGAGCAGGACGCGCGCCGCGAGACCTTCGGTGATCTCGGTACGCACGCTGACGCTGGGATGCAGGCTGGCCGCCTCGCTGACCGATCGGCGCAGCACCTCGCGGGCCGCGCCCCAGCTCCCGCTGGTCTGCCGCGGGGCCGGCACCGCATAGCTGGCGACCTGATGACACGCGGATTCCAGGGCGAGGACCGCGTGGACCTCGGCGGCGCGCAGGCTAGCTTCCCTGCACGCCCATCTCAGAGCGGCCACGGACTCGGCCGAGCCGTCGACACCGACCACGATGCGCCGAACACCGGGATCTATTGCCATGACGAATTTCCTACTCCTACCCGCTCGTCACCTCTGACACTCTCGTCCGTCCCGCCACAGCCGTACCGTCAGAGTCTTCCTATCCTTGACTGACAGTTTCCGATGGTAAACCGCGAGAATGTCCCCTGACGAGAGGCATCGGCCTTTTTCACCCTCCCTGTGCAGCCACCCTGAGACCCCAGGGTCATCATATCGTTATTAGAGGCGTTTCGGACGAAATGAGCCTTATGACCGTCTTGTCCGCTGATGAGCGATGACGTCGAGCATTGTGCCCCGCACCCGGCGCTAAGGACGACGAAGAGCCCGGCGCTCGTCAGGCTGACAGCACGCAAAAATCCTCATCCCATGAGCCCTGCAGCGTCGGAGTGTAGGAACGGCGCGGGAGGCTCGCCGGGATTTCCCCATTAATGACGGGATTGTCATAAGGCCTGCGCGTATTGGGTCAGGTGACTGCCGGAGTGGCTCTTGTGCACGCGGATCTGGGCGGGGATGCGCTGCTTCAGCTCGGCCACGTGGCTGACGATGCCGACCATCCTGCCTCCCTCGCGCAGCCCGTCGAGCACGGTCATCACCTCATCCAGGGTCTCCTCGTCCAGGCTGCCGAAGCCCTCGTCGACGAACAGCGCCTCGATCCTGGTCCCGCCCGCCTCGGCGGTGACGACGTCGGCGAGGCCGAGGGCGAGGGCCAGGCTGGCCAGGAAGGTCTCGCCGCCGGACAGGGTGCTGGTGTCGCGGTCCACGCCGGTCCAGGCGTCGCAGGCCAGCAGGCCAAGCCCGGAGCGGCCCGCGCCGCGGCGCGCGTCGGTGTGGATCAGCGAGTACCGGCCCGAGGTCATCGCGAGCAGCCGCTCGCTGGCCGCGGCCGCGACCTCTTCCAGGCGGGCGGCGAGGACAAAGGCGGACAGGGTCATCCGCAGCGTGTTGGCGCCCTGCCCGGCGGCCAGGTCGGCGAGCGCGCGGGCCTCGGCGGCGCGGGCGGCCAGCGGTTCGAGCTCGTCGAGGCGGCTGCGGAGCTGGGGTACGAGATCGGCGAGCTGCTCGGCCCGGTGCCGGGCGCGGTCGTGCGCGGCCACCGCGTCGTCGTGGGCCTTGCGGGCTGCGTCCACGGCGACCAGGGCTCCGGGGACGTCAGCGGGCGGGTCGTCCGGCACGTCGAGGTCGGGATCGGCCAGCAGCTCGGCCGCGGCCCAGGCTGAGGCCCCGTGGTTCCTGATGTCCTGATCGGCCGCGGCGCGCCAGTCGCTGGGACGTTGCGCGGCGCGGACCGCGTCCAGGCCGGCGAATCCGGCGGCGGCCGCGGCCGCCAGCGCCCTCTCACGCGCGTCCTGGGCCGCTTGCCCGGCCCGGACGGTGGCGTCGGCCGCGTCGGCGGCGGCGATGAGCGCGTCGGCTGCCTCGCGGGCGGCGCGCAGGGCGTCCTCCAGGTCGGGCAGGCCGTCCAGCTGGGCCAGCAGCGACTCGCGGTGCCGGGCCGCCCGCTGATCCGCCTCGGCGGCCTGGCGGAGTTCGGCGTCGCGCTGCTCGGTGAGCTCGGCCAGCGATCTCTCGGTGCCGGAGATGTCCTGGTCGAGCGCGTCGAGCGCCGCCTGGATCTCGCTCAGCCGGACCGCGGCGGTGGTCAGCTGGATCGCTTCGGCGGCCAGCCCGTCCGCGCGGGAGGCCAGCCGGGCCGCTTCGGCCTCGAGCGTGGCCAGATCCGCGGGGGCGGTGAACCCGGCGCCTGCCAGCCGGGCGGTCAGGTCGGCGACGAGGATGCCGGCCGCGGCCAGCTTCGCCCCGATCAGCTCGGTCCGGTCCGCGGCCGCGGCTGCTTCGGCGTCCGCGGCCTCTTCCTGCTCGCGGGTCACCCGCTCGCCGCGGAGCTCGCACAGCTCGGGATGGTCGAGCGAGCCGCAGACCGGGCACGGCGCGCCATCGACCAGGGTGGACGCGAGCTCGGCGCGCATGCCGTCGATCCGCGCCTCGCGCAGCCGGGATGCCTCGTCGCGGAGATCGGAGGTCTCCAGCCGCGCGGCAAAGTAGGCATCCTCCTGACGGCGCGCGTCGATCCGGGCGTTGACCAGGGCACCGGCGTCGTCGGCGGCCCGGCGGCAGCCATCGGCCGCCGCGGCGCGGACCGGCAGGTCCTGGCCGGCCTGGTGGGCCTGATCGCGCTCGGCGGCCAGCCGCGGGCGCCGCTGCTGCCGGGTGGTGAGGATCGCCTCGGCGTCGGCGATCTGGGCGGTCAGCGCGTCGGCGGCCTGGTGCGCGGATTCCGCGTTCTCGTCCTCACCGGCCGCTTGCTGGGCCAGGGACCGGAGGGCGTCCAGGCGGCCGAGCTTCGCGACGTGCTGCTGACCGGCGGCCCGTAGCTCGGCGGCGGTGGCCTGCGGGTCGGCGCCGGCCCGGGCGCGGGCCCGGTCCTGGTCGGCCCGGGCCTGGACCAGGGTGTCGTCGGCGCGTTCGGCCTCGCCGAGCGGCCCGGCGGCCTCCTCGGCGCGGGTGGCGGCGGCGAGTTGCCGGCGCAGTTCGTCGATCGCGGGCTGGGCCGCGGCCAGTTCGTCGCGGGCGCGCAGGGCGGCGGCGCGCCGGCGCTGCCGGTCGGCCAGCCGCTCGGCGTCTCGCTGCCGGTCCAGTGCCTGGTCGAGGTCGGCGCGGAAGGCGGTGACCTGGACCAGGCCAGCCTCGGCTTCGGCCAGGGCGGCCTCGGCGAGCCAGGCGGCCCAGTCGGGGTCGGCCCATGCGGGGCTACCCGGAGACGCCGGGCTATCCGGAGAGTCGTCGCCCGGCACCGGGACGTCCGCGACCTGGGCGATGCGGGCGGTCAGCTCTCTGACGGCGAGCCCGGCGTCCGCCATAGCGCGGGCGGTGGAGCGGCGGCGCTCGGCGAGCCAGTCCTCGACCTTGCCGAACCGGTCGGTGCCGAACAGCTTTTCCAGCAGCTCGGCCCGCTTCTCGGCCGTGGCGTGCAGGAACTGCGCGAACTGGTTCTGCGGCAGCAGCACGACCTGGTAAAACTGATCGGCGGACATGCCCACGAGGTCTTTGATCTCCTGACCGGCCTCGTCGGTGCGGGTGGAGACGGCCCGCCAGGCGGTGCCGTCGTGCTCCTCGAGCAGGACCTTGGGCTGCTCGGTAGTGGTCCCGCCGCCGCGCCGCTTCGGGCGCTGCTGCTCGGGCCTGCGGGTGATCCGCATCCGGCGGCCGCCCATGGTCGCCTCAAGCTGGACCTCGGTGGCCGTGCCGGGCGCCGCGTGATCCGAGCGCAGCCGCAGGACCCGGCCGCGCTCGCCGGGTATCCGGCCGGGCGCCCGACCGTAGAGGGCGAACCCGATGGCGTCCAGCAGCGTGGTCTTGCCCGCGCCGGTCTCGCCGTGCAGCAGGAACAGGCCCGCGCTGGCGAGGTCATCGAAACACACCTCGACGGTGCCGCCGAAGGCACCGAACGCCGTCACGCGCAGCCGGTGCGGGCGCATCAGCCTGCCTCCTCCGCGCGCCCGGCCTCGAACGCGTCGGCGAGCAGCCGCCGCTCGCCGTCGGTGGCCGGGGCGTTCCTGACGTGCTGGACGAACTCCTCGCAGATGGCGCGGTCATCGCGGCCGACGACCCGCGCTCGGTAGCAGCGGGCGTCGGGTACGGCGCCCTCGGGCTCGAAGGTGAGCACGAGGATGTGCGGGAACCGGGCCCGCAGCGCGTCCATCGGGCCCTCGGGACGGCTCGGGTCGGTGAGGGTAACCGAGACGAAGTCGCCCTCGTACCGGCTGTAGGCAGGCGAGCAGAGCAGGTCCGCGAGGCGTCCGCGGAGCAGGCTCAGCCGACGGTACGTGGGCGCGGGCACGCGCTCGGCTCGCTTGGTGCCGTTGGCGTCCAGCTCGACCAGCCAGCTGCCCTTGCCGTGCATGGCCTCGGAGAACGAGTAGGGCAACGGCGAGCCGCTGTAGCGCAGGTGCGGGGCGAGCGTCTGCTGGCCGTGTAGGTGGCCGAGCGCGACGTAGCTGAACCCGGCGAAGGTGTCCGCGGGCACCTTCCCGACCCCGCCGACCGTGATGTCGCGCTCGGATTCGCTGGCCGCTCCCCCGGTGACCCACCCGTGGGCCATGACCACCCGGCGGCGCACGCCGCGGGTGTCCGCGTCAGCCGTGATGCAGCGGACGGCATGGCCGAGCACCCCGGCGTGCCCCCGCGGGATGGCATCGGCCAGCTCGGGGGTTGGCAGTTCGCCGCGGACCGCGTCGGGTTCGGCGTAGGGCACGCCGTAGACAGCCACCGGCCCGTGCGCGTCCTCCACCAGGACCGGCCGGGCCAGCGCGCCGATCCGTGTGCGCAGATGCACGCCGGCCTTGTCCAGCAGGCCGCTGCCGAAGCCGAGCCGGCGGGCGGAGTCGTGATTGCCGCTGATCAGCACGATCCTCGCTCCGGTGGCGTGCAGCCGGATCAGCGCGTCCTCGCAGAGCTCCACGGCGTCCACCGGTGGCACGGCCCGGTCGTAGACGTCGCCGGCGACCAGCACCACGTCCACCTTCTCGGCGCGGACCGTGGAGACGAGATGATCAAGGAACGCGGCCTGCGCGGCGCGGAGATCGGCCCGGTGCAGCGACCGGCCCAGGTGCCAGTCGGACGTGTGCAACATGAGCATGGCCCGGACCATAGCGTGCGGGACCGACATTACGGCCCGGTACGGCGCTGCGCCGCGTACTCTTCTTGCACATGAGCCTGGGCAACAGAGCCGGTCCCCTGGCCATGGCGCTGGCGGCCGTGCTGGTCACCGGGCTGCTGAGCGCCTGCAGCTCGTCGCCGCAGCCGCAGACGACGGCGAGCGCTTACTTGGCCGCCTGGGCCAAGCAGGACTGGGCCGCGATGCGACAGCTCGCCTCCCAGCCGCCCGCCGACTTCACCGCGGTGA
>Ga0187807_1000277_pt1 | contig 15714 bp, 13 predicted proteins | sample NC_wetland_sal_i_4_FD_132432 | JGI IMG/M metagenome (GOLD analysis project Ga0187807, IMG submission 132432) | Wetland sediment microbial communities from Neuse River Estuary, North Carolina, USA - ASW_2 | ecosystem: Environmental > Aquatic > Freshwater > Wetlands > Sediment | place: USA: North...
GCGGTGATCTCGGCGATCTCGCTGATGGCCATCCCCAGCCGCTGGCTGCCGATCGGTCAGACCACCTCCTCGATCGTGCTGCTGGTCGGGATGGCGGTCGGCATCGACTACTCGCTGTTCTACCTGCGCCGTGTGCGCGAGGAGCGCGCGGCGGGGCACGACACCGCCGAGGCGCTGCGGATCGCCGCCCGCACCTCGGGGCGGGCCATCGCGGTGTCCGGGCTGACCGTGATGATCGCCCTGGCCGGCCTGTTCCTCACCGGCATCGACGTGTTCTCCGGCGTCGCCGTCGGCACGATCATGGTGGTCGGCGTGGCGGTGCTCGGCTCGCTGACCTTCCTGCCCGGGATCTTGTCCATGCTCGGCAAGTGGACCGACCGCGGCCGGATCCCGTTCCTCGGCCGGCGGCGCACCGCCGCCCACGAGTCCAGGTTCTGGGGCATGCTGGCCCGTGCGGTGGTGCGGCGCCCGCTGATCTGGGGCGGCGTCGCCGCGGCCGTGCTGCTGGCGCTGGCCGCGCCGGCGCTTTCGCTGAACCTGGAGGACGCGGGCATCCACTCGCTGCCGGCCAACGTGCCGGTGGTCCGCAGCCTGATGGACATCTCGCAGGCCTTCCCCGGCGGCCCCGAGCCGGCCGAAGTGGTCGTGACCGGCTCCGATCTCGGCGGCAAGCAGGTCAGCGAGGCCGTCGCCGCGCTGCACAGGGAGGTGGCGGCCACCCACGGCGCCATCCGCGAGCCCATCAGCACCGCGATGTTCGGGAACGACCAGGTGCTGGTCGTGTCGGTGCCGCTGGCGGGCAGCGGGACGGACGCCACGTCGAACAGCGCGCTGGCCACGCTGCGCACCCAGGCCCTGCCGGCCACCCTCGGCAAGGTGCCGGGGATCGACTACGCGGTGGCCGGCCTGACCGCGGGCAACCACGATTTCGACGCGCAGCTGGCGAAAACCGTCCCATGGGTCTTCGTCTTCGTGCTGGGTCTTGCGTTCCTGCTATTGATGAGGACATTCCGTTCGGTCTATATCCCTGCTCTGTCGATCTGCCTCAACCTGCTCTCGGTCGGCGCCGCCTACGGCCTGATGGTCCTGATCTTCCAGGACGGTCACCTGCAGGGGCTGCTCGGCTTCACCGCCTACGGCGGGATCACGACCTGGCTGCCGCTGTTCATGTTCGTGCTGCTGTTCGGGCTGAGCATGGACTACCACGTGTTCATCCTGAGCCGGATCAGGGAGCTGCGGGTGGGCGGCGCGTCGGCCCGGGCCGCGGTCACCGACGGCATCGCCCGCAGCGCGGGCGTGGTGACCAGCGCCGCGGTGATCATGGTGGCGGTGTTCTCGATCTTCGCCACTCTGTCCCTGATCGAGTTCAAGATGTTCGGCGTGGCCATGGCGGTCGCGGTGCTCATCGACGCGACCATCGTCCGCGGCGTGCTGCTGCCGGCCGGGCTGGCCCTGCTCGGCGAGCGGGCCTGGCCCCAACGAGCGGGCGGATCCCGGCGAAGCTACGGCGCCACCGCCTCGATGACCGTCAGCGAGCCGCCGCGGCCGACGAACGGGTGGTCGCGCACCAGGGACACCGCGGACTCCATATCGTCCGCGCGCAGCACCGAGTAACCGGCGACGGGACCGTCGGCGGCGCCGGAGTGGACGGCCTCCGCCGAGACGGTCATCGCCGCACCGAGAGGAGCGCCTGGGTCGGCCAGGGCATCACCCACCTTGCCGACCCAGGCGCCGAAGTCTGCCATCGCCTGCTGGCGGCCTTCCTCGGTTTGCGGCATCCCGCCGCCGTGGTAGGTGACCAGGTACGTCGTCATAAGAGCCCTCCAGAAGGTGATCATCCGTGCCTGGTCCGAGCCTGGCCCGTCCGGGCGTACGGCGTCTATGTCCGGCCGAACGGATGTCTTGTCCGCGCGTCCGGGCAGCGGGTACCTTCCGTGGTATCCCGTGGGGATGAATGAACTGGGAGCGCCGATGGAGCTGCTCACCGCGCCGCGAGCCGACGACCTCGGCGCGCTGCTCGAGCGGATCAACGTCCGCAGCGTGGTGTATTGCCTGTCCGACCTGGGCTCGCCGTGGGGCTTCCGGGTGGACGGCTCGGCCACGGCAAAGTTCCACCTGGTCCTGGACGGCCAGGCCACGCTGACGCTGGATGATCCTGGCGCCATCATGGCCGTGCTCTCGGCCGGGGAACTCGCACTGCTGCCGCACGGGTCCGGTCACCTGATGCGGGACCGGGCCGGCTCGGCCGTCCCGCCGCTGCACCACCTGCTGGCCGGACGATCCGGGCGGGAGGCCGAACGGCTGGCCTACGGCGGCGACGGGCCGCGTACCTCGCTGCTCTGCGGCGGTTTCGCGCTCGGATCCGGCCTGCCCGACCAACTGCTGAGCCTGCTGCCGCCACTGTTCGTACTCGGTTCGGCGGATGCCGGACCGTCAGCGCGCTGGCTGGAGCCGGCCTTCGTGCTGCTGCGGGAACAGGCCGCCAGCCAGGCTCCCGGCGCGACCGCGGTGCTGGCGAAGATCGCCGACGTGTTCCTGACCGAGGTCGTCCGCAGGTACGTGTCGGGCCTGGACGCCATGTCCGCCGCCGTGCCGCCGGGCGCCGACGGCGACCATGAGGTGGCGGCCGCCCTCGACCTGCTGCGGTCACAACCCGGCGCGCCGTGGACGCTCGCCGACCTGGCCTGCAAGGTGGACCTGTCGCGGACTGCGTTGGCCGCGCGGTTCCGGGACCTTACCGGCGAGCCGCCGATGCGCTATCTGGCCCGGGTACGGCTCGGCCACGCCGCCGGGTACCTGTCGGCCACGGACATGACGGTACGGCAGATCGCTCACCTGGTCGGCTACGAGAACGAGGCGTCGCTGTCCAAGGCCTTCCGGCGCGCCTTCGGGCGGCCGCCCGGCGAATACCGGCGTGAACAGCGCGCCGCCAACGGCGTGCGGGCGACGCTCGCCGGAGCCCAGGCGAACGTCGCCGCACCTCCTCCTACGTGTTAACCGGGAAGCCGAGGTTGACGCCGCCGTGGCTCGGGTCGAGCCAGCGGGACGTGACCGCCTTGCCGCGGGTGTAGAAGTGCACGCCTTCGGTGCCGTGCACATGCGAGTCGCCGAACAGCGAGGCTTTCCAGCCGCCGAACGAGTAGTAGGCCATCGGAACCGGGATCGGCACGTTCACGCCAACCATGCCGATCTCGGCCTCGGACACGAACCGGCGGGCCGCTCCCCCGTCGTTGGTGAAGATGGCCACGCCGTTGCCGTAGGGGCTGTTGTTGACGAGGTCCACGGCGGCTTCGTAGGTGGGGGCGCGCAGCACGCTCAGCACCGGCCCGAAAATCTCGTCGGTGTAGCAGCTCATCTCCGGGGTGACGTGGTCCAGGACGCTCGGCCCGAGCCAGAAGCCATCCTGCCGACCGCCGATGACGGGATGCACCCGGCCGTCCACGGCGAGCGTGGCGCCCTGGCGGACCCCGCTGTCCAGGTACGAGGCGACCTTGTCCCGGTGCGGCCCGGTGACCAGCGGCCCCATCTCGGAGCGCTCGTCGGCCCCCGGCCCGACCCGGAGCTTCGCCACCCGGTCTGCGATCCTGCTGACCAGTTCGTCGCCGACTGGGTCGACGGCGACCAGCGCGGAGACCGCCATGCAGCGCTCCCCCGCCGAGCCGAACCCGGCCGACACTGCGGCGTCCGCGGCCAGGTCGAGGTCGGCGTCGGGCAGCACCACCATGTGGTTCTTGGCGCCGCCGAGGGCCTGCACGCGCTTGCCCGCTTTGGTCCCGTTTTCGTATACGTACCTGGCGATGGGCGTGGAGCCGACGAAGCTGACCGCCTTGATGCCCGGGTGGCCCAGGATGGCGTCCACCGCCACCTTGTCGCCCTGCACCACGTTGAACACGCCGTCGGGCAGCCCCGCCTCGGCCCACAGCGAGGCCAGCAGCAGCGACGCGGACGGGTCCTTCTCCGACGGCTTGAGCACGAACGCGTTGCCGCAGGCGATGGCCAGCGGGAACATCCACATCGGCACCATGGCCGGGAAGTTGAACGGCGTGATGCCCGCGACCACGCCGACCGGCTGCCTGATCGAGTACAAGTCGACCCCGGTGGAGACGTTCTCCGAGAACCCGCCCTTGAGCAGGTGCGGGATCCCGCAGGCGAACTCGACGACCTCAAGGCCGCGGGCTACCTCGCCCGCCGCGTCCGAGGCGACCTTGCCGTGCTCCTCGGTGATCAGCTGGGCCAGGTTCTTGGTGTTCGCGCGGAGAAGCTCGCGGAACGCGAACAGCACGGAGGCGCGCCTGGCCAGCGAGACGCGCCGCCAGTCCTGGAACGCGTCCTTGGCCGCCTCGACCGCGAGGTCCACCTCGGCCGGTGTGGCGAAGTCGACCTGGCCGCTGACCTGCCCGGTCGCCGGGTCGTAGATGTCGCCGTGGCGCTCGGCCTCACCGCCGGTGGGCTTGCCGCCGATCCAGTGGGTACAGTGCTTCATTGCTCGCTTCTCCGCGCGCAAGCGCGCGTCGCTCGCGTGCTTGGTCACTTGGCTTTCGTCTCCTCGTTCACCGCGGTGAGGGCGTCGGTCAGGATGCCGAGCCCTTCCTTCGCCTCGGCCTCGGTCAGCGTCAGCGGCGGCGCCATCCGCAGGGTGTGGCCGTACAGACCGCCCTTGCCGATCAGCAGCCCGCGTTCCCTGGTCGCCTCGAGCATCCTTCCAGCCAGCGGCGGGCTCGGCTGCTGCGTGACCGGGTCGACCAGGTCGACGGCGAACATCAGGCCCTTGCCGCGCACGTCCCCGGCGATGGCGGTATTTCTCGCGGCTTCTTTCAGGCCGTCGATGATGATCCGGCCGGTGACGGCGGCGTTGCGCTGCAGGTCGTGAGAGAGCACGTAGTCCAGGGTGGCGTTGCCCGCCGCGGTCGCGACCGGGTTCCCGCCGAAGGTGGAGATGCCGTTGCCCCGGATCCCGTCGAGCAGGTCGCCGCGGGCCACCACGCCGCCGATGGCGAAGCCATTTCCGAGGCCCTTGGCGAACGTCATCGCGTCCGGGACGATCCCGTGCGCGGAGATGCCCCAGAAGTGCTCGCCGGTCCGTCCCCAGCCGGTCTGCACCTCGTCGGAGATCAGCAGGATGCCGTGCTCGTCGAGGACCTCCTTGTACGCCGCGAACAGCCCGTCGGGCGGCATAGTGAACCCGCCCACGCCCTGCACCGGCTCGGCCAGCAGGCAGCCGACGTCGGCGGGGTGGATGCCGCCGGCCAGCAAGGCCCGCAGGTCCTCCACGCAGGCTTTGATGTAGTCGGCGTCGGAGAGGTTGCTGTAAGCGGCAAGCTGCCGGTCCGCACCATGCAGATAATGTGTGCCGAACGGGCTGTGGCTCGACATTTTCCAGGCCGCGTTGCCCGTCACGCTGACGGCGCCGAACGAGCGCCCGTGATAGCTCCCGCGCATGGCGAGAACCTCGTTGGCCTGGCGGGCGGTGAGCGCGGCGAGCAGCGCGGTCTCATTGGCTTCGGTGCCCGAGTTGGTGAAGAACACTTTGGCGTTTTTTATGCCAGACAGCCTGGCAATCTTTTCCGCGAGCTCGACCTGGCCGCGGATCAGGTACAGCGTCGAGGTGTGCACGACGCCGCTGGCGATCTGCCGCTCGACCGCGTCGCGTACCTCGGTTACGTCGTAGCCGAGCATGTTCGTGAGGATGCCGGCGAAGAAGTCGAGGTATCCGCGGCCCTGGGCGTCGGTGACCCGGCAGCCCTTGCCGCTGACGATCTCGATCGGCTCGTCGTAGTAGATACCGACCCAGTTGGGGATGACCGCGCGGTGGCGGGCGAGGAGCTCAGACATGGTTCCCAGTCTTCCCGGTGGCATGGGCTAGTGTGAACTGACATTATGTAAGGTTTTTTCTGTCTAGCTTTACAGGTAGTCTCTTGCTCTGTGTTGCCCACCGTTGGTGACCTGCTCGGCCTCGACGTGATCCGACGGGGCAGCCCGCAGGTAGTCGCGGGTTCCGGCGGCCTGGGCGCCCGGGTCCGCTGGGTGCACGTGCTCGAGTTGGCGGACGCGGCGCACCTGCTGCAGGGCGGCGAGCTGGTGCTGACCACCGGGGTCGCACTGCCCGCCGAGCCTGCGCTGCTGGCTCGCTACGCCGTTGACCTGGCTTCTGCGGGTGGGACCGGGGTAAGCGCCCTGGCGGTCGAGCTCGGCCGCCGGTACGTCGGATCCCTGCCTTCGGTCCTGGTCCGCGCCGCGGCCGACAGCGGGCTGACGCTGATCGCCTTCGAGCGGGAGGTCCCGTTCGTCGAGATCACCGAGGCGGTGCACGCCAGGATCATCGACGCGCAGCTTGAGGAACTGCGCGCGTCGGAACGGCTGCACGAGGTCTTCACCGAACTCTCCGTGGCGGGCGCCTCGCCCGACGAGATCGTCCGGCAGGCCGCGATCCTGGCCGGCCGGCCGGTGATCCTGGCCGACCTGTCGCACCAAGTGCTCGCCTGCGAACCGGGCAGCGCCGATCCCGCGCGGCTGCTGGCCGGCTTCGCCCGGCGCAGCCGCGCTCTCGGCGTTCTTGGTGCTTCCGGCGTTCTTGGTGCTTCCGGTGCTTCCGGTGCTTCTGGTGCTTCCGGTGCTTCTGGCGCTTCCGGGCGGACGGTCTACGACGAGGCCGCGGGGTGGCTTTTCACCCCGGTTGGCGCGCGGGGCGAGGACTGGGGCCGCGTGATCCTGGTCTGCGACGGCCCGCCACGCGGCACGGACACCGTGCTCATCGAGCGGGCGGCCGCCACACTGGCGCTCGGCCGCCTGCTCACCAGGCACCAGGAAAGCCTGGACCGGCAGGCCCACCGCACGCTGATCACCGGCATCATCAGCCAGGCCCACGCCGACCCGGCCGAGGCCGCGGTGCGGTCCAGGGCGCTCGGGGTTCCGGTAGACGGCCGGCGGCTCATCGCCATGGTGCTCAGGCTGCGCGATCATTCCGGCTCTGGAGTACTTGGCGTGTCTGCCCACGCGCGGGTGCTCGACGTCGCCGACGCGACGGCCGCCGCGTGCCGCGCCGAGCGGATTCCATCCCTGGTCGGAACGCTGGACGACGCCCGCGCCGGGGCCATGCTCTCGCTCAGCCCGCGAGCCGACCCGGATCGCGTCCTGGTTGGTCTGGCGGCGCGGATCAGCGAGCGGGTCGGCGCCTCCCGGGACGGGCTGGTGATCGGGGTCGGCGCCGCGGTCGGGTCCATCAGGGACGTGCGCCGCTCGTTTCTCGAGGCCAGCCAGGTGGCCGACGTCGCCGCGGAACGCCCGGACGGCTGGAGTGCCCAGGAGGAATCAGACCGGCCCCCGTTCTACCGGCTGGCTGACCTGCGTCTGCGCGGGCTGCTCCACCTGCTCCGCGACGACCCGCGGGTGCAGACGTTCGTGGAGCGGGAACTCGGGCCGCTGCTCGCCACCGAGCCGGACACGTCGCTGCTCGACGTGCTCGCGGCCTACCTCGCGGCCGGCGGCAACAAGGCGGAGGCGGCCAAGAACTCGCACCTGGCCAGGCCGACGTTCTACGAGCGGCTCCGCCGGATCGAGCGAATCCTCGGCACCGACCTGGGTTCGGCTGAATCCCGGACGTCGCTGCACGTGGCTCTGCTGGCGCTGGACGCGTCCCGGATGGGTTCGGCCGATGGCCTGCGGTAGCGTCGCAGCGTGGGTGAGTCGGCGTGGGGGTATGCGGTCGCCACCGTCGGGCGGGACGGGGTTCCGCTCAGTTTCTGCTTTCCCGCTCCGCGGCTTGGAACGCCCTCCGCCGATGGCGCGGAGCCTGCCCTCCCTGCTGAGCAGGAAGATCCGGTTCGTGCGGTACAGATTCGCCGCCAGTTGTGCGTGACTGCTGACCTGGACCTGCCGCCAGGTGATAGCGCTGATGCCTATCTGCGGCTCCACCTGCTCTCCCACCGCCTAGTGCGCCCTAACTCCATGAACCTGGGCGGGATTTTCGGAGTCCTGCCCAACGTGTGCGGGACATCCCTAGGGCCGGTCGCCGTCAGCGAGATCGGCGCCGCCCGCCAGTAGCGCCGCCCGGGCTGCGGTCGCGGCCCCCGGCATTACTACGATGGAGCATCGCTGCTGCTGGGACAGCAACGGTGGAACATCGTTGCCGTTGCTGCCGCGGGCGGAAGGGGCGGATCCGGGGCCGGGAGGCGGGCGGGCGGGGCTGACGGGGCAGGCGGGACGGCAGCGGCGTTAAGACGTCGAAGACCTGGCCGACGCGTTCGACGACGGGCCCCTCGCAGCTCCAGGGGAAGTTGATCCAGCGATCGGTGCGCTTCCAGACGTAATCGCACTTGATCACCGACTGGGGCTTTTCGTAGACCACGGCCGAGCGGACGTCCTCGACGTGGTCCTTGATGAAGGTGTGGACGAGTTCGATGGTTCGGCCTGAGTCGGCGACGTCGTCGGCGATGAGCACCTTCTTGGCCGAGAAGTCCACCGCGCTCGGCACGGGCGGCAACATGACCGGCATGTCGAGCGTGGTGCCGACTCCGTCGTAGAACTCGACGTTCATCACGTGCAGGTTCTTCACCGCGAGCGCGTAGCCGAGGGAGCCGGCCAGGAACAGGCCCCCACGGGCTATCGACAGGATCAGGTCAGGTTCGAAGCCATCGGCAGCAATGACCTTCGCCAGCTCACGAGACGCCTCACCGAACCCTTGCCAGCTGAGATTCTCACGCTCGTCGTTCATCGCCGCCTCATCGTCTAAGTGCTCGTAGTTCATCGTGCCATGCGACGGAATCCGGCTGCTGCAGGCCAGCGACTTAGGGCCGGGCATCACGGGCCGACATCACGGGCTGGCCTCACGGGCGAGAGCGACGCGGCAGGCAAAGGGCTAGCGCGTGCAACGTTCCGCTGGTTTACGGTGCTCTTAAGAGATGTGGAGCCGGTGGTGTCCGATCCTCTCGACGAGCTCAGCGCCCCTGACGTCATCAGTAGCGGCGGTGAGGACTTCGGTGCCTTCGCGCAAGCGCGATGGCCGGGACTGGTCAGGCTGGCCTTTGGCCTGACCAGAGACCGGCGGGCCGCCGAAGACATCGCTCAGGCGACGCTGGCCAGGGCGCACGTTGCCTGGCGGCGGGTCAGCCGGGCGGACGACCCGGACGCGTACCTCCGCCGCGTGCTGGTGAAAACGAGCAACCGCCGTTTCCGCAGGCATCGGGGGGCCGAACAGTCAGGTGATCCGCCGGAGACCGCAGTGGAGGGTCCTGCCGGGTTGCCCCAGGTGATCGAACCGCCGCCCGCTCCGGTTGACAGCATCATCCGGCGGGGAAGGGGCATCCGGCTGCAGCGCGCCGTGGCCGCGGTTGGTTGCCTGGGCCTCGGCGGAATCATCGTCGCGGCAACGGCGCTGGCCCCGCCGCCGATTCCGGCACCGCAGGAGCCACCCCTTCCCGTTACGGTTCCCGTCAGCGGCATCGCCGGACCCGGCGGGGTATTCGCGAGCGGCACGGTGAACGGACACCCCTGGCGGCTCGCCGTGCAGGACATCGCCGACCCTGGCTACCGCTGCATCCCCGCGATCAACATCAACGGAACCGATGCCGACCCGGTGTACCCCGACCCGGAGAATGGGGCCGACGTAGCCCTGGGCCCGGCGGAGCCGGGCGTCGGTTTCGCGTTCGTCCAGCTGCCTGCCGACGTCGAAGGGCTCGTCCTGGACGGCCGGGAAACCCTCCCGACGACCACGGCGACCGTATGCGGACAGCGCTACCGCGTCGTCGGGTTCGCCTACCGGCTGACGCACCAACCGCAGATCACCGCGGTCAGGGCGCGCCCGGGCTGGCCCAGGCTGCGGATGTCCGCGGGCGGCCCTACCCAGAACTTGCCCGTCGTCAGTCAGTTGCCGCTGATCAGCACGGCCACGGGACCGATGTCACAGACCGATGGCAGGTGGAACAACGTAGGCACCACCGGTGCCGAGACGGCCTCGGCCGTTCTCGCCTCCGGCCAGGACTGGTCGCTACGACTTCGTTTCGGGCCCGGAGGGGACTGCTACGAGTTCAGCGCGAACTCGCCTAACAGTCCGGACATGGGGTCGTGCGGCCCCATCAGCACCCCGGACGGCCCGGAAACCATCATGGCGCTGCCCCTGTCCTACCCCCCGGGGGCGGACAACGGCGCGACCGGGTACGCCCTCCAGGTAAGCCCGGTCACGGCCCACCTCAGGGCAACCCTGTCCGACGGATCCACCCGGCTCGTGACACCGCGGGTGGTGGACGGCAGAAGGTATGTGGCGTTCGCCGTCGGCGCGTCGCTCCGGCTTAAACGTCTGACCTGGCTCAACGCCGCTGGCACGGAAGTCGCCAGCACGACCGCGCTGCCTCAATTCGGATACACGCAGTTCCAGCCGTGAGGCAGGTCACTGGGTACCTGGGTCACTCTCGCCAGGTACGAAACAGCCGATCAGGAGATTCACCGGTATGCCGTTCGGATCCTCGGTCATCTCGTCGTTGAGGTCATTCATGATCTCCTCAAGCTTGTCCCTGAGCTCAGCCGCCTTGGCCGGGGAGATCTTGACGTCGGAAAAGGCCAGCACCGGCTTGCGGTAGGGCTCTGCGGCCGTCTCGTCGCCCGCTGACCGGCGATCCGCCTGGAACGCCGCGAAGAAGCCGTCGCGGAAGCGGTCGAGCAGGGTCTGCATGACGCCCATGGACTCATCCGCGTGTTCCCGGATAAATCCGCGCCCGAAGATCAGGTCCTGCTGGCTGGCCTGGTACCGCTGCTCCAGGATGCCTGACACCATGCGGGTGCTGGCCACCTTGATCAGGCCGGCCGCCTCCAGTTGCCGCACATGCCGGTAGAGCTTGGTTTGCGGCTCGCCGAGCTCGGCGGCCAGTTCCTTGACCGACATGACCGGCAGGTCGTGCCTTGTCTTCATCAGCGCGGCCAGGATCGCCATCCGGGTCGGGTCCGCCATCGCCTTGAGCATGTCCACGTTGTCCACGGCCCGGACCGCCTGCGACTCTGCCTCCGCCAAGGGCTGCTCCATGAAGACATCTTGCCATATGCTCACGAGCATGTAATCATTCATGAAATCGTGAATGGTTACGGTGACGTGAGAATAGAAGATGCAGGGAGGAACGCGATGAGTAGCACGGAGACAGCCGCAGGCACGGAGACAGCCGCAGGCACGGAGCAAGGAACGGGGCGGCTGGGGGCGGCGGGACGCGGTGAACCGCCCGTTATCCGGCCGGGGTCGTTGTGGCGGAACGTGCCCTTCCAGACGCTGTGGATCGGGACCAGCAGTTCCACCCTGGGCGTTTCTGTGGCCGACATCGCGTACCCGCTGACCATCCTCGCGATTACCCGCTCCCCCGCCCTGGCCGGGCTGTTCGCGGCGGTGCAGGGCCTCGGGATGCTGGCTGCCGGACTGCCCGCCGGCGTGCTGGCCGACCGGTACGACAGCCGCATGATCGTGATCGTCACCGAGGCGGCACGGGCAGCAGTGACCGCGGTGGTGGCCGTAGCGCTGGTCACCGGCTGGCTATCGCTGCCATTGCTGTTCACCGCCGCCGCACTGCTCGGCGCCGGCCAGGCGGTCAAGGGCGCCGCCCGGATGCTGCTCATGCGTTCGGTGGTACCGCCGGAGCAACTGACACAGGCGCTGACCCAGGACGAGGTGAGGATGAACGGCTCCGCACTGGCCGGGCCTGCGCTCGGCGGGGCGCTCTACGCGGTGCGCGCGCTGGCGCACGCGATACCGTTCCTGTTCACCGCGGGCTCATTCCTCGTCGCGCTCATCACCGCGGCGCTGATGAGGACGCCCGCGGCCCCGAGTGCCGGAGGCTAGCCGGCCTCAAGCGCCGGGCCCTGATCGGCCTGGCGCGCTGCGCGCTCGAGCCGGCTCCGGTAGCTCTCCCACCAGGCCTGGTCGCCCGGCGCCATGCTGTCGTTGCCGTCACGCAGGCCGGTGGCGCCGTCGATGAGCTCGCGGACGATGTCAGCCTGCCCGGCATGCCGGTCGGTCTCGGCGATCATGTGGACCAGGATCTTGTGGAGTGTCACCTCGCTCCGGTTATCCGGCCACCACGGCACATGACCGATCGCGTCCAGCGCGAGCGTGCCGATGGTAGCGTCGGAGTGCGCCCAGGCCCGCCGGTACAGGCCGGTGATCTGCTCGCGCGACTCGTCGGCGGTGGCCCACATGTCCGCGTTGGGTTCGGCGTCGTCCTCTAGCCACGGCAGCCGCTCGTTGAACGGGCGCCCGAAGCAATCCCCGAAGTACCCGAGCTCCACGCTGGCCACATGCTTGATCAGTCCCAGCAGGTTGGTGCCGGTAGGCACCATCGGGCGGCGGATGTTGTACTCCGAGAGCCCGTCGAGCTTCCACAGCAGGGCTTCGCGTGCGTCCTGCAGATAGCGGTGAAGGTCCGTTTTCGGATCCGATCCGGTCATGCCGACAGTCTGCCATCGTAATTGCGCCGCCTGAAAATCTCAGCGGATCGTATATGGTTTCTGTTGCTCGACCAGCTGCGCCTGTTCGAGGGCCGGGACGTGGGGTGGAACTCCACGCCGTCACGCTAGCCGGGGCGGGAAACCTCCGGTCGCCACCGGACCCCAGCGCACCGGCGTGACGCGTAGTAGCGACTTGCCCTGGCGCACCATGGCCTGCCGGTATTCCTCCCAGTCCGGGTGCTCGCCGGAGATCGACCGGAAGTACTCCACCAGCGGCTCCACCGCCTCGGGCACGTCGAGCACCTCGGCTGTACCGTCGACCTGCACCCACGGCCCGCCGAAGTCATCGGACAGCACCACCACGCTGACCTGCTGGTTGCGCCGGGCGTTGCGGGTCTTGGCGCGTTCGGGGTAGGTCGCGATCACGATCCTGCCCTCGGCGTCGACACCGCAGGTGACCGGCGACGCCTGCGGCCGCCCGTCGGCCCGAGCCGTGATCACGACCGCGTGGTGCCGTGCGGAAACGAAGTCGATCAGCTCATCTCGGCTGACTGCGGTGTTGACCGCGATCTGGGGACTCACGGGCACCACCGTAGCAACGGCCGTTACCACCTTGACCGGCGGCCGACGCGGGCTGACGATGACCCTATGTCCGAGCTGCCAACGTGGGCACGCGACGCGCTTGCCGGGATCTACGATCCGTGCTGCCGGGAGAAGGGCATTTCGGTCCTGGACATGGGCCTGGTTCGTTCGGTCCAGGTCGAGAACGGGGTGGCCACGGTCGAGTTGCTGCTGACGTCGGGCTGGTGCCCGTTCGCGGCCAGCGTGCTCACCGAGGTGAAGGACCAGATCCTGGGCCAGCCCGGGATCAGCGACGCCGACGTGTCGATCGTCTGGGACGAGGCCTGGACGACGGACCGCCTGTCCCCCAGGGCGCGGGACATCCTGCGCTTCCTGCCGCCGCCCGCGGCCGTGGCCGACCGGGAGGAGTACATCCGCGCCCACCTGCCCGCAAAGGAGTAGCGATGATCGACGATGCTTTCGTCTTCGACTGCGTGGCGCACGTCTTCAACTTCGACCCGAAGAACGCGTTCGGTCAGCCGGGGCTGATGTTCGACAACCACCTGTACGCGTTCCACAACGCCCTGACCCCTGACGACCAGCCCAAGCTGCCGCCCGAGGAGTTCTTGCGGCAGTGGACGCCATCGGACATCCGCAAGATGGTGTACGAGGAGTCAGACACCGACATGCTGGTCGCGATGCCGCTGCCGCTAACCGACCTGTTCCGCGACGGTCTGTCGCCGTGGCAATCCTGCGCCGAACTGGCCAGCCGCGACCCGGACCGGACCATCTTCTGGGGGTCGGTCAACCCGCTCGAGGGGCGCAAGGCGCTGGACGAAATGGAACGCCAGGTCGGGGAGTTCGGCGCCCGGGCGTTCAAGTTCTACAACGTCCGCTACGACTACGGGTCCCCGTACCCGTGGCGGATGGACGACCCGAACATCGCCTTCCCCATCTTCGAGAAGGCGCAGGAACTCGGCGTGAACCTGATCGGCGTGCACAAGGGCGTCCCGCTCGGCCCGCAGCCGATCGAGCACACCCAGACGTGGGACATGGACGGAGCCGCCGCCAACTTCCCCGACATCAACTTCGTCATCTTCCATGTCGGGCTGCCGTTCCTCGACGAGACCTGCTGGCAGCTGATCAGGTACCCGAACCTTTACGCGTCGATCGCGGCGACGATCAACTTCCTGGTCCGGGCCCCCCGGATGTTCGCGGAGATCCTAGGCAAGCTGCTCTTCTGGTGCGGCGAGGACAAGATCATCTACGGCTCGGAGGCGCCGCTGTTCCACCCGCAGTGGGCGCTGCGCGCATTCATGGACTTCCAGATCCCCGAGGACCTTTGCGCCGGCTACGGCTACCCGCAGCTCACCGACCAGGCCAAGCGCAAGATCCTCGGCGAGAACCTGCTGCGCCTGCACGGCTTGGATGTCGGGGAAATGAAAGCCAGGTTGTCAGCGAAGCCCTAGGGGCAGCAATTCCGTGGGGAAGTCCTGGTAGGCGACGGGAACCAGCCAGCGGCGGATCGCGGCCGTGCCCACCGAGGTGTAGGCCGGCATCGTGGTGGCCGGCCACGGGCCGCCGTGGTGCTGCGCGGCGACCACCGCGACGCCGGTCGGCCAGCCGTTGCAGACGACCCGGCCCGCGACGCGCTCGAGCACCGCGATGACCTGGCGGGCTAGCTCGACGTCCTCGGCGGAACCGGTGTCGAGGTGCACGGTCCCGACCAGGTTGCCCGCCAGCGCGCCGAGGACCGGCAGCAGGTCCTCGACCGACGGGTACGTGATCACCAGCCCGGCGGGGCCGAACCGCTCGCGGGAAAGGACCGCGATGTCGGCGGCGAACTCCTTCAGCGTGACCTGGAAGACCCGTGGCGTGGCACCCCAGGGGCCCGCCCCGGGCTGGCCGGCGGCGAGTTCGGTGACGCCGGGGTGCCCGGCGGCCTCGGCCACCGCATCCTGGTAGCCCGCGAAGATCCGGCCGGTCAGCATCGGGCCGCCGGCCGAGGCACCGACCGCCTCGGCGATCGCGGACAGCAGGCCGACGTCCTCGGGGACGAACAGCAGGCCGGGGTTGGTGCAGAACTGGCCGGCGCCGAGCGTCAGCGACCCGGTGTACCCGGTGGCGATCGCGGCCGGGCGGGAGAACGCCGCGCCGGGCAGCACGACGCACGGGTTGACCGAGCCGAGCTCGCCGTAGAAGGGGATGGGGACCGGGCGCTCGGCGGCGATCTTGGCCAGCGCCAGCCCGCCGCCCGTCGACCCGGTGAACCCGGCGGCGGCCACCGCTGGGTGCTTGAGCAGCCTCAGCCCGGCCTGCACCCCGTGGATCAGGCCGAACGTCCCGGCGGGAGCCCCGGCGGAGGCCAGCGCCCCGGCGACGATCTCGGCGGTCACGTCCGAGGTGACCGGGTGCCCCTCGTGCGCCTTCACCACCACCGGGCAGCCCGCGGCGAGCGCCGAGGCGGTGTCGCCGCCGACCACGGAGAACGCGAACGGGAAGTTCGACGCGGCGAACACGGCCACCGGGCCGACCGGCCGGTTGATCCGCCGCAGGTCAGGGACGACCCCCTGGGCGGGAGTCACCACCGCGTCCAGGTAACCGCCGTCCCTCAGCACGCCGGCGAAGAGCCGAAGCTGGCCGGTGGTGCGGGCCACCTCGCCGGTGAGCCGCTCGCCGCCGAGCGCGGTCTCGGTGTCGGCGATCGCCGCGATCTCGCCCGCGCGGGCGTCGAGC
>Ga0187807_1000278_pt1 | contig 15608 bp, 17 predicted proteins | sample NC_wetland_sal_i_4_FD_132432 | JGI IMG/M metagenome (GOLD analysis project Ga0187807, IMG submission 132432) | Wetland sediment microbial communities from Neuse River Estuary, North Carolina, USA - ASW_2 | ecosystem: Environmental > Aquatic > Freshwater > Wetlands > Sediment | place: USA: North...
GCGATCGCCTTGAACAGCGCGGTGTTCAACCTGGCCAGGATCGCCGGGCCGGCCGTGGCCGGCGTTGTGATCGGCGTCTGGGGCACCCCGGCTGCGTTCCTGGTCAACGCAGCGTCATACGGCGCCGTGCTGCTGGGGCTGGGCCTCATGCGGCCGGAGGAGTTGCGTCCGGCGCAGCGGGCTGAGCGGGGACCCGGTCAGCTGCGCGCGGCGATCTCGTATGTGCGCGCCAGGCCGAGCCTCTGGATGCCGCTGATCTTGATCTTCTTCGTCTCCACCTTCGGCATGAACTTCCAGGTGACGACCGCGCTGATGTCGCGGACCGTATTCCACACCGGAGCGAGCGCGTTCGGGCTGGCGTCGGCGGTCTTCGCGCTCGGGGCCCTCGGCGGCGCGCTGCTGGCGGCGCGGCGTGGCAAGCCGACGCTGCGGCTGCTGGTCACGACGTCGCTAGCCTTCGGCGGCCTGGAGATCCTGACTGGTCTCGCGCCGGACTACCTGACCTTCCTGGCCGCGCTCGTGCCCACCGGCCTGACACTGCTGACCTTCACCACAGCCGCGAACTCCAGCACACAGCTCAACACCGCACCGGACATGCGCGGCCGGGTCATGGGCCTGTACATGCTGGTCTTCCTCGGCGGCACGCCGCTCGGGTCCCCGCTGACAGGCTGGGTCGCCGAGGCGTATGGCGCGCGGGTGAGCATCATCGCCGGCGGCGTCATCTCGGCGCTCGCGGCCGTCGCGGTTGCGGCGCTGCTAGCGCGTCGGCGAGGAGTTCCCATGCGGAGCTACCTGAAGCCGGCGCAGCAGGCCCGCAGCACCGCCTGATCGCGACCGACCACGACTTCGTGACGCTTTTCGTTGCATCCGAAGGCGATCGGATCGGGCCTGGACCGTGGGTATAGACCGGGATAAAACGACGATGACGCGCGCGCCGGGCTGTGTTGTTCGCCGCAGCGGCTGTCGTGCTCGCGTCGGCGGTGACTGTGGTGCTCGTTGCCGCCGTCAGGCCGGCGCCATCACCCAGCCGAGACGCGCGGTGGCAGCGGGACATCGCATACCTGGACGCAGGCGTGCTCGCCGCCAGTGAAGCCGAGGACCTGGTCGACCCGCGTCTGCTTGACCGGCTGGGCGTCACCGGCTCGCTGCGCTCGGCCGCGTTTGCGGTGCGCAGCGTCAGCGGCGCAACGGTCAGTGTCCGCCTGCAGGCGACCACGGCGCTCAGCCTGCCGTGGGCCCGTGCGCTGGTGCGCAAAGCGCGGAGCGGCCCGGCCGGCGCCGGGTACGTCCCTGAGGACGAGCTGCAGCTCACCGGGAGGGATCGGCCAGCCTGGCGCACGTGCCGCTGCCCTTGTATCAGCAGAACCTCATGCGCCCGTATTGGCTGCAAGTGCTGGCCGCACAGCATGCGGTGTACCTGAAGTACAACGAATGCCTCACGTCGGACGGCTTCCAGCAGCTCGCCAGCCAGGCCCTCGCGGAGCTGCGACAACACCCCGACTACCGGCTGCTCGTCGATCTGCGCGACAACATCGGCGGCGACAGCGAGCCTTTTCAGACGCTCATCGCTGGCATAGCCGCTGATCCGGCGATTAACCAGCGCGGCCGGATCCTCGGCCTGATCAACCAGCTCACCGATTCGTCTGCGACGGTTGACGCCGGAGACCTCAGCCAGCAAACACGTGCGATCATGATCGGCCAGCTGGCGGAGGACCCGATCGACGAGTACGGCAACGACAACGGAGTCCTCGCGCTGCCCTACGAAGGCGTTTCAGTGCAGTACACGACGAAAATCGTGAACGGCGCGCAGGTGCAACTCGGCGTGCCGGACATTACTGTCGCGCCGACAATTCAGCAGGTCCTTGCCGGCGCGGATCCGGTGCTGCAGGCGGCGCTCGACTATGGCCCAGGTCTCGTCGCGACTTCCTGACGACTTCCGTGGCACCTGAGGGCGATTTATGGCTTTCGCCCAACGGGAACCGTCAGGTAGCCGGCTGGTCTGGGATCTCGGCGCCGGAGCGCACTGATAGCAATGGCGTATGAGGCTGTTCGTCGCCGTGGAGTTGCCGGACGCCGCACTTGCCGAGCTGGAACAGGCGGTTGCGCCGCTGCGCGCGGCCGCCCCCGAGCTGCGCTGGACCGGCACCTCCGCCTGGCACCTGACGCTCGCCTTTCTGGGCGAGGTCGCACAGCACGTGCTGCCGGAGCTGGAAACCCGACTGGAACGGGCGGCTCACCGGCACCCTCCGCAGCGGCTGGCCATCGCCGGCGGCGGTGCCTTCCCCTCGCCCCGAAAGGCCCAGGTGCTCTGGGCAGGGTTCCACGCTGATGACGAGGCGCTGGCCAGTCTCGCCGCCTCGGTTGCGGCTGGAGCGCGGCGGGCCGGCGCGGCGCCGTCGGACGAAAGCCGGAAGTATCGCCCGCACCTCACGCTGGCCCGGTGCCGTGCGCCTGCCGACGTGTCCGAGCTCAGCGGAGCCCTGGCGACTTTCACCGGCACCGCGTGGACAGCGGAGTCGATTCACCTGATCCGTAGCCACCTGTCTGCGGGACCGCCCCGATACGAGGACGTAGCGTCCTTCCCGCTCGAGGGGCGAGGGAGCTAGAGCCGCTCCAGGACATAGTCGATGCACGCAGTCAGGGCCTCGACGTCGGCTGGCTCCACCGCAGGGAACGTCCCGATGCGCAACTGGTTGCGGCCGAGCTTGCGATAGGAGTCGGTGTCCACGATCCCGTTCGCCCGCAGTGCCGCCGACACGTCGGTTGCCCGCACGGCGTCGGCGAAGTCGATCGTCACGACCACCTGGGAACGCTGCGCCGGGTCCGCTACGAAGGGGGTCGCCAGCGTCGACTTGTCCGCCCAGGTGTACAGGATGCCGGCGGAGGTAGCGGTGCGCTCGGTGGTCCAGGCCATGCCGCCCTGGCTGAGCATCCACTCGATCTGCTCGGCCAGCAGCAGCAGCGTGGCCACGGCCGGGGTGTTGTAGGTCTGCTGCAACCGGGAGTTGTCGATCGCGGTCTGCAGCGACAGGAAGTCCGGGATATAGCGGCCGTTGCTGGCGATGCGGCCGGCCCGCTCGACCGCGGCCGGCGACAGCAATGCCAGCCAGAGGCCGCCGTCAGAGCCGAAGCACTTCTGCGGCGCGAAGTAGTAAGCGTCGAACTCGGCCGGATCGACCTCGATACCGCCGGCCGCGCTCGTGGCGTCCACCAGGATCAGGGCGCCGTCATCGGCGCCCGCCACGCGGCGGACGGGCATTGCCACGCCGGTGGAGGTCTCGTTGTGCGTGAGCGCGTACGAGTCGATGCCCGCTTCGGCGATAGCCGACGGGTGTGTTCCTGGCTCTGACTTGATCACCGACGGATCGGCCAGCCAGGGCGCGACCTGGGTCACCTTCGCGAACTTGGCGGAGAACTCGCCGAAACTCAGGTGCTGCGCCTTGTTAGAGATCAGGCCGAAGGCAGCCACCTCCCAGAACGCCGTCGAGCCGCCGTTGCCCAGAACGACTAGGTAGTCGTCGGGGAGGCCGAATAGCGTGGCCACGCCCTCCCGGACACGCTGCACCAGCGCTCGTACCGGCGGCTGCCGGTGCGAGGTGCCGAGCAGGCTCTGGCCGGCGGCGGCGAGCGCCTCCAGCTGGGCGTCGCGGATCTTGGTCGGGCCGCTGCCGAACCGGCCGTCGGTCGGCAGCAGCGCAACTGGGATGTCGATGGTGGCCGGGTCAGACATGTTGATCAAACACCTCATCTGCGCCGGGGACTTCGCGGACGGAGCGGGCCTTTGGCCCAACGTAGTTGGCACTCGGCCGGACCAGCCTGCCGGTCTGCTTCTGCTCGAGGATGTGGGCCGCCCAGCCGGCCGTCCGCGCGCAGGTGAACATCGAGGTGAACATGTGCGCCGGCACCTCGGCGAAGTCGAGCACGATCGCGGCCCAGAACTCGACGTTGGTGGCCAGCACCCGGTCGGGGCGGCGGGCGTGCAGTTCCTCGAGTGCCGCCTTCTCCAGCGCCTCGGCTACCTCGAAGCGGGGCGCCCCCAGCTCCCGTGCGGTCCGCCGGAGTACCCGGGCGCGGGGGTCCTCGGCCCGGTACACCCGGTGCCCAAAACCCATCAGCCGATCGCCATGGTCCAGGGCCTGCTTGACGTACGCAGTGGCGTCACCGGTCTTCTCGACTTCCTCGATCATCCCGAGCACCCTGGCCGGAGCGCCGCCGTGCAGGGGACCGGACATTGCGCCGACCGCGCCTGACAGCGCCGCGGCAACGTCCGCGCCGGTGGAGGCGATGACCCGGGCGGTGAACGTGGAGGCGTTCATGCCGTGCTCCGCGGCCGACACCCAGTAGGAGTCGATCGCCTTGACGTGCCGCGGGTCGGGCTCGCCCCGCCACCTGATCATGAACCGCTCGGTGATGGTCTTAGCCTCGTCCACCCGCCGTTGCGGCACCATCGGCAGCCCGACGCCGCGCGCCGCCTGTGCGACGAAAGACAGCGCCATGACCGACGCCCTGGCCAGGTCGTCGCGGGCCTGCTCGTCGCTGATGTCCAGCAGCTGGTGCATCCCCCAGGCTGGGGCGAGCATGGCGAGGGCGCTCTGCACGTCGACGCGAATGTCACCGGAGTGGACGGGGATCGGGTACGGCTCGGCGGGCGGCAGGCCCGGCGCGAACTTGTTGTCGACCAGCAGGCCCCAGACGTGCCCGTAGGAGACGTGCCCGACAAGCTCCTCGATGTCGACGCCCCGGTAACGAAGCGCGCCGCCCTCGCGGTCAGGCTCTGCGATCTCGGTCTCGAATGCGACAATGCCCTCCAGCCCAGGCACAAAGTCGGACATTCGTGCTCCTCCGCTCTCGTCAGCGGCAGGCCGCCTGCTGGCCAGAGGGGTCAGGCCGCGTGTCGGGCGGCGGGGGCCAGCGGGGTTGGGTGGCCTGCGCCCCTATTCAACCTCGCAGACACCGGGGATTGGTACCGCGGCCTCGCCATGGCGCAGGCCGCTTGCGCTGGCCGGGTGCTTGGCGGCCGCGCGGTCTCATACGAGAGGATCACTACCCGTGGAGCCATCACAACACGCCGGGCTCGGCCTGCCGGGCACGCTGGACGAGCACATGCTGCCCGCAACGCCCATGGCGCTGTTCGACCAGTGGATGGACGACGTGCTCCGAGCCGGCCTGCCTGAGCCGAACGCGATGGTGCTGGCGACCGTCTCGGCCGAGCAGCGGCCGCGAGCCAGGATGGTGCTGCTCAAGGCGTCCCGCCCGGACGGATTCACCTTCTACACCAACCGGGCCTCCCGCAAGGCCAGCGACCTGGCCGAGGTGCCGGACGCGTGCCTGCTATTCCCCTGGCACGCACTGCACCGGCAGGTCATCGTCGAGGGCCTGGTGACAGCGCTGTCGACGGCTGACAGCGAGCCGTACTTCCACAGCCGCCCGCGCGGTTCTCAGCTAGGCGCCTGGGCCAGCAGGCAGTCGACCGTGCTGTCCGGTCGCGGCGAGCTCGAGGACCGGTACGCCGAGATGGAGCGCCGCTGGCCAGAGGGGACGCCGGTACCGATGCCGGCCTTCTGGGGCGGCTACCGGCTGCGGCCGGAGCGGATGGAATTCTGGCAGGGCCGGCCCAGCCGCCTGCACGACCGCTTCCGTTACACCAGGCAGGAGCAAGGGTGGGAGGTCTGCCGGCTGGCCCCCTGACCGCTAGCAGGGAACGGAGCCTCCGTTTCCCCGGCTGTCAGGCAACGGCGCCGTTTCCCGGCATCAGCTCCGTGGCGACGGCGACCCAAGCGCTGACGTCTGCTGGCGCGTGTTCGCGGATCGCCCAGTCCACGAGGCGGAGGCTCAGGTGCGCCCAGCACGCCAGCCGGACCGGCTCGGGCGCGACCTCGCACAGCAGACCGCCAATCCAGCGGCCAAGATCAGGCGCACGGCGGGCCAGATCGAAGCGCAGCGTCATGAGATCAAGCACCCCGTTGCTCCGGGCCGCCCCGTCCCAGTCGATCACGCCGGTCACTGCCCCAGTGCGGTCGACCAGGACGTTCTCCGGGTGAAAGTCGAAATGCACCAGGTCGTCTCCGCTCAGGTGCTCGGGCGCTTCGGCTCCGGTCGCCTCGATCACAGCTAGCAGCCTGGCCGTGCGCCGGTCGTAGCTGGCCATGGCGCCGTGCAGGCAGAATCCGGGCCCGTCGGTCCGCAGGTACAGCGACGGCGCGGGCAGGTCGGCTCGGCCCGCTAGCAGGCCGCGGCTACGGCTGAGCAGCTCGACCATCGACTCGACAGTCTGCCGGGAGGGGTTTGCCGGCGGGGCTCCGGGCATCAGCTCCTGCACGATGGCTGTCACGCTCGGCAGGTCAGCTATCAGCTCATAGCGCGGCGCCGGGATGCCCGCCGACCGCGCCGCCCTCGTCAGGGCCGCTGCCCGCTGGGCCGCCGCCATGCCGCCGGCCGGCCCGCCGGTCAGGACCGCCCGGCGCCCGTCCGGCCAGCGAACGTAGCTGGCGCCGATCTGGCCGCCGCGGCACCGGCCCTCGTCCGCGAGGCGAATGCCGGTCGAGTCGGCTAACTCGGCGAGCACCGCGGCGGTGCTCCAGCGTGCCGTGCGCGGGAACCTGCCAGGCGCGGACCCGGCCGGGACTGCCTTTCCCCGGCTCGTTCTGGCCGGTATCCGCGGCGGCTGGTGCGGCATAGCATCGTTCCGGAGGTAATAGCCTGTGACGGCGCACGGCCTGATCGATACGACCGAGATGTACCTTCGCACGGTCTTCGAGCTTGAGGAAGAAGGTATCGTCCCGCTGCGCGCCCGGATCGCCGAGCGACTTTCCCAGAGCGGGCCCACGGTCAGCCAGACGGTCGCCCGGATGGAGCGCGACGGCTTGGTGCGGGTCGAGGACGGCCGGAAGCTGGCGCTGACCGAGACCGGCCGGAGCCTGGCCATGCGGGTCATGCGCAAGCACAGGCTGGCCGAGTGCCTGCTGGTGAGCGTCATCGGGCTGCCGTGGGAAGAGGTCCACATCGAGGCGTGCCGCTGGGAGCACGTCATATCTGACAGCGTGGAGCGGCGGCTAGTCGAGTTGCTGAATTACCCAGTCCGCTGCCCGCACGGAAATGTCATTCCCGGTCTGACCGAGCTGGGGGTACCGGACGATGCCACCCAGCGCGCCAGTGCGGCGACGGCTGAGGCCGACATGGCCATGACGAAATTCGCGACGCTGGACGGCGCGCGAGTGGCTGTCAGCCGCATCAGCGAACAGGTTCAGAGCGACTCCGCGCTGATGCTTAGACTCAAGGCCATTGGGATACAACCCGGGCGCGAGGTTACGCTCGCGGCCAGCGACAACGGTGTACGAGTGACAGGTGGGGACATGGTTGGCGATGGCGGCGGAGCGGAGTTGCCTGCCGAGATCGCCGCGCACGTCTTTGTCACCAAGGCGTGATGGCGGTCGGATGAGCAGGCGATGAAGGCGCCAGGGCCAGCGCAGCGGGCCGGGCTGACCGAGCATGACGTGCTCGAGCAGGTCGCCACCGGCGTTGTCGTCACCGACCGGGACTGCGCCCTGCTGTATGCGAACTCATTCGCCGTGTCGCTGTTCGGCTTCCCCGATGATTCTGCTCATCTGGCTGGCCGGCCCCTGCTGTCACTGGGCATCGAGCAGTCCGACGCTGCGACCGTGCAGCACATGGCCGACAACGTGCTGCGCGGCTGGCCGTGGGAAGGCACGTTCGCGAGCCGGCGGATGGACGGCGCCCGGGTGTTCGTCCGGGCGCACGCGGCTCCGCTGCGCGACGATCACGGCGGGGTCACCGGGATCGTGATCATGGCCAGGGAGGCAACCAGGCGCGGCGGCCAGCGGGCCAGCGACCGGATCGGACTGCTGGAGCGGATCGGCGAACGGCTCTCGACCTCCCTCGAGGCGGACGTAACGTTGCGCCAGGTCGCCGAGACGCTGGTGCCCCAGTTCGCCGACCACTGCGTCATCGACTTGCTGCACGGCGACACCCTGGTCCGCCGAGCCCAGCTGCACGCGCGCGGCTGGACGCCCGAGCCCGGGACCTGGGCGATGGTCGGCGAGCCGATCAAATATCCGGCGGGTCACTTCTGCGAGCTGGCGATGTCCCGGCAGGACGCCGTGGTAGTGGCCGACATGGCCGAGGAGACATTCCCGGCGCCGAGCGCGGCGAGCCTGGAGACCTGCAACGAGGTGGGGATGACCTCGGTGATGGCCGCGCCGCTCATCGCGCGCGGCCAGCTGCTCGGGGTGATGAGCCTGGCCCTGTCCACACTGACTGACCGGGAGGAACTGCACTACGGCGCCGACGACCGGGACTTCCTGAGCGCGATCGCGAGCCGCGTGGCAGTAGCGATCGACAACTCGCTGCTGTTCGAGGAGGAGCGCCGGACCGCCCTGGCATTCCAGACCAGCCTGCTGCCCAAGAGCCCGCCCTTCGTCGACGGTCTCGAAGTCGCGTACAAGTACGTGCCGGCCAAGCCGCTGGAGACGCACGGGCAGGGCATCCAGACCCAGGTCGGCGGCGACTGGTACGACATCATTCCGCTGTCGGCCGGCCGGGTCGGCATCGTGATCGGCGACGTCGAGGGCCGCGGCGCGCGAGCCGCCGCTGTCATGGGCCAGCTCCGCGCGGCGCTTCGCGCGTTCGCCCAGGACGACAAGTCGCCGGCTGAGATCTTGCGCAGGCTCGACGACTGGGTCCGCTCGCTCGACCTGCCGACAGCCGACGGGCACGGCCTCGCGCCCACCGATCCGCCGACGGTGAGCTGCACGTACCTGGTCTACGACGCCTGGTCCCGCACGCTGTCGTTCTCCAATGCCGGGCACGTGCCGCCGCTGATCGTGCACGGGCATGACGTGAGCCAGTTGGAGATCAGGGACCGCGGCGTGCTTCTTGGCGTGCGCGGCAAGGGCCTGCCGGGCCTGCCCACCTACCGCGAGGAGATGCGCTATCTCGCGCCCGGTTCGACGCTCGTGTTCTACACCGACGGACTCGTGGACCGCCGCCAGCGCGTGGATGGCGCCGGGCACTACACCGACGCCGAGGTCCAGCAGATGCTGCGCCAAGCGGTGCGGGTCGCTGCCGACGGGACCGTGCAGCAGGTTGCCGAGGCTGCCGAGCTCGCCGTGCCTGGCGAGATCGACGACGACATGGCCGTGGTCGTGGTCCGCACCTCCGAGGTGGACCTGGCATCGTGGGAAGGCCAGTTCCCGGCCGAGCCGATCCGGGTGTCCGAAGCGCGCCGGATGGCGCACGACACGTTCGTGAGCTGGGGCATGGACGTTGATCAGGCCGACCTGGCCTGCCTGCTTGTCTCCGAGGTTGTCACCAACGTGGTGCTGCACGCGGCGGCGACGGCTACGCCTCGACACGAGTTCGTGCTGGAAGGCGCCGGACCGGGCCCGCTGGGGATTCTCGGTGACTGGGAGCTCTCGCCGTACGACGACGCCTTCAGCGGCCTGCCGGGCAAGGACTTCACGCTCCGGCTGCGGCGCGGCCAGGAAGCCATCTGGGTCGAGGTACTCGACTCGGACCTGCGGCTCCCCAGGATCAGGAGCGCTGGCGAGAGCGACGAGGGCGGCCGCGGCCTGTACCTGGTCGATCAGCTCGCGACCCGGTGGGGATCACGGCCGACCAAGGACGGCAAGGCCGTGTGGTTCGAGATGCCGATCAAGGGCGGCCCCGGCGTCGAGGCGCTGCTCTAGCCTGGCACTGCCCGGCGGCCCGGTCAGTGCGTCTGGCTCGCCCAGAGCGCGAGGATCGCGATGATGACACCGGCCAAGACGACGATCCAGGTCTTGCCGGTAACCAGGATCCCCATCCGGCGCCGCGTCCGGACAACGGCGTACGTAATGACGAGCGCGATGGCCACCAGCAGGATGATGCCCGAACTCGTGATCACGATTTCGCCTCCGACGTTCGCGCCCAGCATAAGGCCAGAATTGCGGCATTGCTCGCCGACTCTTCGGGGCCATCGAGGGGCGCCAAGGTCTCATCGAAGCCATGGCGCTCCTTCGGTGAGCGCGAGCGGGCGCGGTGCCGGCCGAGGCGCGGCGTCAGTAGGGCGCGGTGCCAGGCCAAGGCGCGGCGTCAGGCCGCGCCGTCGTCGCTGAGGGACGTCACCACGGTGAGGTCGGGCCGGTCGGCCGCTACCGTGCCCAGAACTGCCGACACGGGCAAGTCGCTGTCGGGCCCGCGCACCGACTCGTGCAGTCGGCGCAGCACTGTGACCTGCCGCGCGAGCACCTCGATCTTCTCCTCGACGAGCCGGGCGGCGGCCTCCCGCTGACCCTGGCTGACCGCCCGACCCGCGGCGAGCCGCGCCAGTGGCTTGACCTCCTCGAGCCTGAAACCCAGGTCCTTCAGCGCGAGCGCGGCCGCGATGTACCCGCCGTACTCCCTGGGGTACTTGCGGGTGCCGCCTGGTGACCGGCGCGGCTGCGGCAGGATGCCGAGTTCCTCGTAGTAGCGGATCGTCCGGCTGCTTACGCCGGCGGCCTTTGCCAGCTGGCCAATGCTCACCAGGCCCGCGGTGTCGTTGCTGATCTTCGTCATGAAGGCGTTCCCGTGCTCGCGCGTCGCAGTCGTGGACCAGAGGCAGTTGAACGTGGCGGTGCGCAGCCGGAAGGTGGTGCGCACTCACGGATAGTAATGGCACGGATACGGAACGCGCGCGCCATTCGGCCGAGGAAGCCGATCATCAGGGACTATGGCGCCGCGGTACCGCGCGGTAGCCTCAATCTGACGGCTAACGTCCGCAGGTACAGATCACGGCAGCGCAGCGGACGGCAACTGGCCGCTGGTGGCATGGAGGTCCCAGGTGCGCGAGGCATACATCGTAGGAGCAGTCCGCAGCCCGGTCGGGAAGCGGAACGGGGGCCTCTCGACAGTTCATCCTGTTGACCTCGCGGCGCACGTGCTGCGCGAGGTGATCGCGAGGACGGGCGTCGACCCGGCGGCCGTTGAGGACGTGATCATGGGGTGCGTGTCGCAGGTCGGCCCCCAGGCAATCGACATCGCGCGGAACGCGTGGCTGTCAGCCGGCCTGCCGGAGAGCGTGCCCGGCGTCAGCATCGACCGCCAGTGCGGCTCGTCGCAGCAGGCGGTTCACTTCGCCGCCCAGGGGGTGCTGTCCGGCACCCAGGACATCGTCATCGCGGCCGGTGTCGAGAGCATGAGCATGGTACCGATGGGCAGCACCGTCGCCTTGCCACACAAGGCGGGCCTGGCGCTCCCCTTCGGCCAGGGCTGGCGGGACAGGTACGGGGACCAGGAGATCTCCCAGTTCCGCGGCGCGCAGCTGATGTGTGAGAAGTGGGGCATCAAGCGCACCGAGCTGGAGGAGTACTCGCTCGAGAGCCACGCCCGGGCGATCCGTGCCATCGACGAGGGCAGGTTCGCCCGTGAGATCACGCCTGTCGGCGGCGTCAGCACAGATGAAGGCCCCAGGCGGGACTCGACGCTGGAAAAAATGGCCGAGCTACAGCCGCTGCGGCCTGGCTGGGAACTGACGGCCGCGACGGCCTCGCAGATCTCCGACGGCGCCGCAGCCGTGCTGATCGCATCGCCGGCCGCGGTTCGCTCGCACGGCTTCGCGCCGCGGGCCAGGATTCGCGCGCTCGCAGTAACCGGCGCCGATCCGGTTTACATGCTGACCGGGCCGATCCCCGCTACCGAGCAGGTGCTGAGCAAGGGCCATCTGACGATCGACGACATCGACGTGTTCGAGGTGAACGAGGCCTTCGCGCCGGTGCCGATCGCCTGGGCCAGGGACACGGGGGCCTCGCTGGAGAAGACGAATCCTAATGGTGGCGCGATCGCACTGGGGCACCCGCTCGGCGGGACCGGGGCGATCCTCATGACCAAGCTGCTGCACGAGCTTGAGCGGACCGGCGGCCGCTACGGCCTGCAGACCATGTGCGAGGGCGGCGGGCAGGCAAACGCCACGATCATCGAGCGGCTGGCCTAGCCGGCTCCCGTTCAGCTTTCAGGGCCGCCTCGCCGTACCGGCGAGGCGGCCCTTTGGCGTCTGTCGAGCCCAGTTAGATGTCACATTGTCTCCAAGGAATATATAGTCTGAGTTTGAGGTTTGCTCTACTGACAGGGCTAAGTCCTTGGGGCTGGCCTGAGGGTCCACAGGAGGGTGAGAGGGACATGCTGCTTACACCGTTCGACCCGTTTGTTGAGTTCCACCGCGCGCTGCGGACCGCTGACGGCGGTCACGCTGCTATGCGGATGGACGCTGTCCGCCGCGATGGCAAGGTCGAGTTGTCGTTCGACCTGCCGGGCATCGACACCGACAGCATCGATGTCACGGTGGCCCACGGCTGGCTGACGGTCAGCGCCAAGAGGTCCGAGGAGCACACCGACAGCGAGAAGCCATTCGTCCGCGAGCGGATCATGGGCTCGTTCACGCGGCGTATCCGGCTGTCGGACGCCGTCGACGCCGAGAAGATCTCGGCCGCCTACGACGCTGGCGTGCTGCGGGTGACCGTGCCGCTGCAGGAGCGGGCGCTGCCGCGCAAGATCGAGGTCAGCACGAAGCCTCAGGCCGCCGTCGAGGCCTGATTCTCGCAGTAGCCTGACCAGGGCTCGCGGGGCATTCGCCCGCGCGGGCCCTTGGCCGCGGACTTGCCCGGATACTGGTGGCGAGGGATCGTTCTCGGGCTCCGCGCCAGTATGGGCGTTAGCTGAACCGGGAGGTAACTGTGCCTTCGTTGCCCCTGGACGACGAGAACCTGCCGTTGTTCACCGTCGGCCAGGTTGCCGAGATGCTAGAGGTCCAGCAGGCGTTCCTGCGGCGACTTGACGAGTTTCACGTCGTCCGCCCGACGCGGTCCGCTGGCGGACAGCGCCGGTACACCAGGGCCGAGATCGTCATCGTCAGGTACGTCGCCGACCTGATGAGTGGTGGAATGACGCTGGCGGCGGTTCGCCGAGTGCTGCAACTGGAAATGCGCGTCCGTGAACTGGAGGCCGAATGCCAGGCGCTGCGAGCTGAGCTCGCCCGGCTGCGGGCCGACAGCTAGCGAGACACGCCTCGCCTGAACCGGTTAGTCAGCCGGAGCAAGCGCGGCGACCGGGACGCCCAGCGACTCGCTGCGATCGCCGGTTGCCCGGCTGACGAAGACCTGCGGGCTGATCATATGCAGCGCGCTGAGCATGTCGCCGAGTTCGTCGTCGCGCGCTAGCTCGAGCACGACGTCGCCGGACAGCACCGACTGGGTGCCCGCGCGCGGCGTCAGCTCAATGGCGGTCACACGCTGGCCGGCCAGCACCTCGTGGAGCCGGGCGCGGCTGTGTGCATCGTCGGACAGACTGATCCTGATCCGCCATCTGGTCATGGGGTGGGTCTCCTTGAAGGTCTGGTTACCGCCGCCAACCCCACCGTGTCGCACGGCCGTTGCCTGCGTGATTCGCTCTCGTAACGCTGAAGTTAAAGATCACGGCCGGGCTCTCACTCGTGCCCAGCGGCTTCAGACCTTAGAGCGGTAGAAGTTCAGGTACGACCTGGATGGCGTCGGGCCCCGCTGCCCCTGGTACCGCGAGCCGTAGACCTCCGAGCCGTACGGGTGCTCGGTCGGCGAGCTAGTGCGGAACAGGCACAGCTGGCCGATCTTCATGCCAGGCCACAGCTTGATCGGCAGCGTGGCGACGTTCGACAGCTCGAGCGTCACGTGACCGGAGAAGCCGGGGTCGATCCACCCGGCGGTGGAATGCGTTAGCAGGCCGAGCCTGCCTAGCGAGCTCTTGCCCTCCAGCCGGCCCGCGACATCGTCGGGCAGCGTGATGACCTCGTAGGTCGAGGCGAGCACGAACTCGCCGGGGTGCAGGACGAATGGCTCTTCCCCGTCCGGCTCAACCAGCCTGGTCAGGTCTGGTTGTTCCATCGCCGGGTCGATGTGGGGATAGCGGTGGTTCTCGAAGACGCGGAAATAGCGGTCCAGCCGGACATCGATGCTCGACGGCTGGATCAGTTCGGGCTCGAAGGGATCGAGCCGGACGCGGCCCGACTCGACCTCGGCCCTGATGTCGCGATCAGAGAGCAGCACGCTGGCAACCTACCGCCTCCGGCGGCAGGCGTCGCACCGGTCTGGCACCGGCTGTCCTCGTCGCGGCTGGCCGTGATGAGCCCCGACGCCCGGTCCGGGTCATCCGGTACGATGTCGGGGCAGGTCGCGGTCCCTGGTCGGCTGCCAAGTCCGGCTCGGCTGCGGCCGCCCGCGGGTGTAGTTCAATGGCAGAACGTCAGCTTCCCAAGCTGATAGTGCGAGTTCGATTCTCGTCACCCGCTCCACACGACTCATCCCCACGTCAGACGCCATTTTCGCTGTCGTCGATCGACCCTTCGGCGGGCCCGCCATTAGAAGCCGCACGCGAAGCGCTATTCGGCGGCCGTTCCCTTCGGGTCGAGAAGTGACCTGAGGATATCTTCCATCGCGTCGAAGCTGTCTAGCACCCCGTTCGGGCTGGTCAGTTCGTCCGCATTCTGAGCGTTGGCGGGATAGTGATCACGGCCAGCTTTGTCGCGGAACGCCAGCCTCATCGTCACCGTCGTCACTCCGTCAGTTTCGTGCAGCTGCCAGGTCTCCACCGCCTCCGCGTCCGGCCAGCCTTCGAACAGCCACGTCTCCACGGTCCGGAACGGCCGCTCGACCTCAAGGTAGGTACCGCGGAACGAGCACTCGGTTCCGTCCGGCGTCACGAAGGAGTAGTGGTAGGTCCCTCCGACGCGCAGGTCGATCGAGCACTCCTTCATCCGGTCCGGGGGTGTAGCGCCCCATTTGCTCACATGCTCGGGCTTGGTCAAGACGTCGAAGACGAGGGCGATCGGAGCGTCGAACTGTCGCGTGATGAGGATGTCGAGCTCGTTCGGGAACTCGATCCGTGCAGATCCGTGCCGATTAGGTGTCACCGCGCTGTCCTTGTCGCTGTAGGTCTTGGAGGAGGTCCTCCACCCGATCCAGCCGGGCATTCCACGTCTGTTCGTACTTAGACAGCCAGTCGTGCAACGGCTGGAGGCGCTCGGGTTCCACGCGGTACAGCCGATAGCGCCCATCCGCCCGGCACCTGACCAGTCCCACTTCGCTGAGCACCCGCAGGTGCTTGGACACCTGGGGCTGAGACATCGAAAGGTCGTCCACGATTGCCCCGACCGCCTTCTCGCCTGTCATCAGCACGTCCAGGATTTCCCGGCGGCCAGCCTCGGCAATCGCGTTGAAGACGTCCGACGTCGTGGAAGCGCGGGCCATGCAGCTATCATATTCTAGTATCGGCATATGGAAAGCCCGTTCGGAACAGCTAGGACTGGTTGGGAGGCCTTCGCTGTGCAAGTGTTCTTGACGCATATAGCCAGGCAGACAAAGAGACCAGCGAGGACGGCAGCTAGTTCGGCACCAAGGGGCCGTGCCCGCTACGTGCCCGATCAGGTGAGCCGTGGCGGCGACTGGCGGTCAACGGCGGCGAACTGGTCCACGGCACTGCAGGCTGCCGAGTACGCAGGTCGCAGGTAGATCGTGGCCGAGACTTCCCAAGCTGATAGTGCGAGTTCGATTCTCGTCACCCGCTCCACCACGAAACCCCAGCTCAGCGGCTTGGTGGCGAGAGCA
>Ga0187807_1000279_pt1 | contig 15606 bp, 17 predicted proteins | sample NC_wetland_sal_i_4_FD_132432 | JGI IMG/M metagenome (GOLD analysis project Ga0187807, IMG submission 132432) | Wetland sediment microbial communities from Neuse River Estuary, North Carolina, USA - ASW_2 | ecosystem: Environmental > Aquatic > Freshwater > Wetlands > Sediment | place: USA: North...
GACCGCCGGGGTGATCCGCTTCGCGGGCAAGGACCTGGCCAAGAGCAGCGGCCATGAGTACCGGCGCGAGCGCCGCGAGATCCAGTACATGTTCCAGGACTCCTACGCCTCGCTCGACCCGCGGATGCGCGCCGGGACGATCCTGCGCGAGCCGCTCGTCGTGCAGCGGATGGGCTCACGCAAGGAGCAGCTGGCCCGGATCAAGGAGATGCTCGGTCATGTCGGCCTGCCCGCGTCCGCGCTCGAGCGGTACCCGCACGAGTTCTCCGGCGGGCAGCGGCAGCGGCTCGGCTTCGCCCGCGCGCTGATGCTCAACCCGCATCTCATCGTGGCCGACGAGCCGGTGTCCGCGCTGGACGTGTCCATCCAGGCGCAGGTGCTGAACATGATGCGGGACCTGCAGCGCGAGCTGAGCCTGACGTACCTGTTCATCTCGCACGACCTGGCGGTGGTGCGGTACCTGTCCAACCACATCGGGGTCATGTACCTCGGCAAGCTGGTCGAGATCGGCACCGCGGACGAGATCTACCTGCGGCCCGCGCACCCCTACACCAAAGGCCTGATCGAGTCCGCGCCGACCGCGGACCCGGAGGCCGAGCGGGCCAAGAGCCACGAAATCATCTCCGGTGAGCTGCCAAGCGCGATCCACCCGCCGTCGGGCTGCCGGTTCCGCACCCGGTGCCCGCTGGCCCAGGAGATCTGCGCGAGCGTCGAGCCAGAGCTACGCCCGCATGGGGTCTCCGGCCACCTGGCCGCCTGCCACTTCCCGCTGCAGCCCGCCCTCGAGGTCCCGGCCGCCGCGGCCGGCCAGGCCTCGTAGCCGCCAGTCCTCGGAGCCTCCCTGCTCCCGGCTCCCTGCTCCCGGCTCCCGGAGCACCAGGCCGATTGCGCAATTGGCCCGGCTAGAGTGGGCCGATTGCGCAATCGGCAGACGCGGACCACGGCGGCCGGGCACCCGCCGTTCGCGATGATAGAAATGGCTCATGACGGATGAGACGGCTGCCGACCGGCGCGCGATCAGGGACGTCGTCGAGTCCTGGGCGCTCGCCAGGGACTCGGCGGACTGGGACTGGTTCCGTGCGCAGTGGCACGATGACGGCTACATGATGGCGACCTGGTTCCAGGGGCCGAAGGAAGACTTCATCCGGGTCAGCCGGGAAGGCTTCGAGAAGGGCGTCAACATCCTGCACTACACCGGCGCCAGCCAGTCGTGGGTGGCCGGAACGCGGGCCGTCTCGCAGACCCGGATGACGATCATGCAGCGCGGCGAGGTGCACGGCGTGCTCTGTGACGTGGCGTGCATCGGGCGGTTCTACGACTTCATGGAAAAGCGCGACGGCCGGTGGGGCATCGTGCTCCGGCAGCCGATCTACGAGAAGGACCGGCTGGACCCGGTGCGCCCCGGTGACGTCGTCGAGCTAGACGCCGGACTGCTCGAGCGGTTCCCCGAGGGGTACCGGCACCTGGCTTACCTGCAGGTCCAGGCCGGGTTCCCGGTCAAGCCCGACATGCCAGGGCTGCGCGGTCCCGGGGTGGAGGCGCTGTACGAGCGCGGCGCGGCATGGCTGGCAGGCGAGCCGGTCGCGCCCTGACCTAGTCCTCCTCCTGGCAGGCCGACGGACACGAGCGTGCGTCATAGCCGGCGCGGGCCGCCTCGATCTCGCCGAGGTGGTCGTCCGCCCACGCCACGAGCTGGCCGATCGTGTCGAGCAGGGTCTCGCCTAGCGGGGTGAGCTGATAGTCCACGCGCGGCGGCACCGCGGCGTGTACGGTGCGGGTGATGATGCCGTCGCGTTCCAGCCCGCGCAACGTTACGGTGAGCATCCGCGCGGTGATGCCGTTGATCCCGCGGTTCAGCTCGCTGAACCGCCGCGGACCCTGGCCGAGCCGGTCGACGACGTAGATGGCCCACTTGTCGCCGATCCGGTTGAGCACCGTGCGGACCCGGCAGGAGTCGACGGCGGGCGCCGTTTCGCTGCCAGGTACCGTCATGTAATCAACAGTACGCGTTCGACGGAGCAGAACACACTGCTTGACACGTCAACCAATTCTGGTTACGGTTAGGAAGTAACGCACTTCAGCGTAGTAAAACACAACCCAGTCCCCCTGGAGGCTTGATGAGCACGTCTGCCGTGGAAATTCCCGGTTACGTGGCTGGCACCTGGGCGATCGACCCGGTTCACTCCGAGGTTTCGTTCACCGTCCGGCACATGATGGTCAGCAAGGTTCGCGGCCGCTTCGACAAGTTCGAGGGCACGATCGTCACCGGGGAGAACCCGCTGGCGTCGTCCGTCACGGCTTCGGTCGACCTCTCCTCGATCAACACCGGCCAGGAGCAGCGCGACGCGCACATCCGCAGCGCCGATTTCTTCGAGGTGGAGACGCACCCGACGATGACCTTCGCCTCGACCGGCGTGCGCGCGGACGGCGGCGACTTCCTGCTCGACGGTGACCTCACCCTCAAGGGCGTGACCAAGCCCGTCACGTTCAAGCTCGAGGTCAGCGGCTTCGGTCCGGACGCCTACGGCGGCACCCGCGCCGGGTTCTCCGCGACCACGGACATCAACCGGATGGACTACGGCGTCTCGTTCAACGGCCCGATCCCCGGCGTCCCCGGCGGCGTGGCGGTCAGCGAGAAGGTCACCATCAACCTCGAGATCGAGGGCGTCCTGCAGGCCTGAGCCACCATCAGTACGTCGAGCGCGGTGTGCCCGGTACTGGTGCGCCGCGCTCGACGCGTTCCCGCGCTACTTCGGCGGATGCTTCTTGAGGTAGTCGATGTACATCGGGCGGAGCGCGTCCTCGACTTCGCCAGAGTCGATCGCGTCGCCGATCAGTGACGACACCTGGGTAAGGTCGGCCCCGGCCTCGGCCTCATGTCCCACAGATTCCTCGGCCGCCGGGATGACGCGCAGCAGTTCCCACAGGAACTTCACGTCCATGTGATGCAGCGCGTGCCGCATCGCCAGGTCGTGCAGCTCACGCGAGGACAGCGCTTCAAGATCGGTTTCGGTTCCCACGGCTGGACTCTACAGCCCCGGGGCCTGCGGTGACAGGGCCACCGCACGGCGCACCACGCGCAGCGCCACGGTGATCATCGGCAGCGTGAACTCGCCGTCCGACGTCTCGGGCCGCGCGGCCAGGTACCCGCGCACCCCCGCGAGCAGCCGGTCGCGTTCTTCCGGCGCCATGACGAGCACCCTGGAGTGGGTCGCGACCGTGGCGAGCAGCGAGCCGGCGGTGCGCCGCTGGCCGTTGCCGAATTCGGCGCGTTCGGCGCGGGCGAAGGCCGCCGCCCCGTACTGGTCCAGGTCGAAGTCGGCCGCTTCGGCGCGCCGCGTGGACAGCGACGCGCTCGATGCGCCCTTGGCGACCGCCTGCAGTCCCGCCACCCACTCGACCCGGTCATCGTCGCAGTTCCACAGCCCGGCGAGCACGCCCCGGCGGGACAGCACCCGGGCGATTTCGGGCACCGCCCGGTTCATGTCGAACCAGTGCATCGCCTGCCCGCACAGCACCGCGTCCACCGAGCCGTCGGGCAGCGGGATCGCCTCCGCGGTGCCCGGCAGCACGCGCACCCCGGGAACAAGCCGGCGCAGTTCGGCCAGCATCGCCGGGTCGGGTTCCACCGCGGTCACGTCGGCGCCGAGGCCCGCGAGCAGCGCGGTGAGCTTGCCGGTGCCCGCGCCCAGGTCGAGCACCCGCAACCGGGAGACGTCACGCCCGGGCGCCGCGGACAGCGCCGGTTCGAGGCACCAGCGCACCGCGGCCTCCGGGTAGTCCGGCCGGTGCTCGGCGTACGCCGCCGCGACCGCCCCGAACGAAGACCCCCGCCGCACCTGTTCATCTCGGTCCACGCGGACAACTCTAGACGTCGCCGGACAGCCACCGCCCGGCCCGCATCACCCGCCGCACCGTCAGGTCCTCGTCCGCGACCACGAGATCGGCGGCCATCCCCGGCTCGAGCCCGCCCCGGCCGGCCGCCACAGAGGCCCCCAGCGCTCCAGACGCGCCGGACGCCCCCGCCAACACCCCAAGCACTCGGGCCGGCGTCGCCGACGCGGCGCGCACCGCGTCGGCCAGCGGCACCCCCGCCGCCACCGCCGTCGCCACCACCCGCAGCAGGTTGGACGTCCCGCCCGCGATCGAGCCGCCACCGGGATCGGCGTCGTCCGTGTCGGCGCCGTCCGGGGCGAGCCGTGCCACGCCGCCCGCCACCCGCACCCGCAGCGGCCCGAGCTGGTACACGCCGTCCGGCATCCCGGCTGCCGCCATCGCGTCGGTCACCAGCACCACCCGCCCCGGTGCCGCCGCGGAGAACACCAGCCGGGTGAACCCCGCGTCGACGTGCACCCCGTCCGCGATCAGCTCCACACTCGCCTCGTCCCGCGCCGCCGCGGCCAGCGACGCGGCGATCGGCCCGGCGGCGCGGTGCAGCAGCGGCGGCATCGCGTTCGCCAGGTGCGTGACCAGCGCGGCGGAACCCGACTCCGCCAGCGCTCGCGCCATCACAAAGAAGTCGGCGTCCGTGTGGCCGAACGCGACGACCACGCCCGCCGCGCGCAGCATCCGGGCGACCGCAGCCGCACCGCTTCGTTCGGGAGCCAGTGTCACGATCTTGATCGCGCCGCCGCCAGCTTGGAGCAGGTCCTCAGCCAGCGCGGGATCGGGGTCGCGGAGCAGTCCGGGTGCGTGCGCGCCGCGGCGGGCGGGCGACAGGAACGGCCCTTCGAGGTGGATGCCGAGCAAGTGCCCGGCGGCGACCAGCGGCGCGAGCGCGCGCACCTGCCGGAGCATGTCGGCGGGCTCGGCCGTGACGAGGCTCGCGACGACGCCCGTGGTGCCGCGCGACGCGTGGTACCCGGCGGCCGCGAGCGCCTCAGCGGGATCGACGGTCGAGAAGCTGTGCCCGCCGCCGCCGTGACAGTGGATGTCGATCAGCCCGGGCAGGATGACGCCAGCCGACGGGGGAGCGGACCGTCCCGTCGCCGGACCCACGTCCGTGATCACGCCCGCCTCAACCGTCAGCACGCCGTCGGGCAGCCCGGCGGTAGGGATCGCGCCTCGAATCTCCATCCCCCTAGGATGACTGCTCACAACCGCCTCACCCGCAGCGGCGTCATAGGAGCAGCACGACCTCAACTACCTCCGGGGAGCAAGCAATGATCAAGGGAGCTCGTCGTTCGATCGCCGTCATCGCCGCGGCGCTGGGAGTGGGCATCGGGGGAGCGGTGTGGGCCACCTCGGCCGCGTCAGCCGCCCCAGGCGCCCCGGCCAAGCCGGCCGCCGTCAGTGAGTGCACGAACCGCCAGGTGGCCGTCTGGGTGTCGCCGGACCGCGCCAATGGGGCGGCCGGGTCGATCTACTACCCCCTCGACTTCACCAACGTCAGCAGCCGTACCTGCTTCCTCGTCGGCTGGCCGGGCGTCTCGGCGACCAACCAGGGCGGCGCCCAGCTCGGCAGCGCGGCGCAGCGCGACAGCAGCGTGCCGCGCAAGGTCGTGACCATCGCGCCGGGCGCCTCCGCGCACGCGGTGCTGCGTTACGTCGACGTGCAGATCGACCCCACCGCCGGCTGCCGCCAGAAGACCGCGACCTTCCTGAAGGTGTTCGCGCCTGACCAGAGCAAGTTCAACCAGGCGTTCTTCGACAATGCGGTCTGCAGCGTGAAGGGCCGGATCTACATGACCATCTCGCGCATCGAACCTGGTGCCTAAGGTGCATCGGCACCCCTAGCCTCGCCTGCGCTTACCTGCCCGGCGGCGCAATCCCTGCGCCGCCGGGCAGGGCGCGGGACCGCGTGTGCGAATCCGCGCCCTAGTGGCGCGGCGTCAGGCACGGCCACCCGACCGTAAGCTAACCGGCGTGATGGATGAGGTGGCCCCGGGCGTCTTCGTCACGACGGCGGAACAGTACACGACGACGACCACCGTGGTCGCCGGGCGCGGCGGCGGCTGCCTGGTCATCGACCCGGCGGTGACGGTCGCGGACCTGGACGCGCTCGCGGCGTGGCTGTCGGCGCGCGGACTGCGCGCGGCGGCCGGCTGGTCCACCCACCCGCACTGGGACCACGTGCTGTGGAGCCGCGCGCTCGGCGGCGACGTTGTGCGCTACGCGACCCTTCGCGCGGCGAAGGTCGCCGCGCGGGAACGACCCGGGCTGATCGACGGCGTGACGGAATCCGCGCCCGGCCACGACCTCGCGCTGTTCGCGCGCCTGGTACCGCTCGCCGCCGCGGAGATTCCGTGGGACGGGCCACGAGCGGTGGTCGTCGCGCACGACGCGCACGCGCCAGGGCACGGCGCGCTGTTCTTGCCCGACTCCGGCGTGCTCATCGCCGGCGACATGTGCTCCGACGTCGAGATACCGCTGCCCGACATGGACGCGGCCGATCCGTTCGGCGGGTACAGGCGAGGGCTTGGCTTGCTCGCGTCGCTGACCAGCGTCCGGCACGTGGTACCCGGGCACGGCCGCGTCGGCGACGCGGCCGAGTTCCGGCGGCGCGTCGCCGCGGACTTCGGCTACCTGGACTCCGTAGCGGCGGGACGGGATTGCGCCGACCCGCGGCTTGACGGCGAGGAGTGGCTGCGCGCGGAGCACGCCCGGCACCTTGCACTCGCCCGCGAGGCCAGGCAGTGATTCAGCTGGTCTGCTCCAGGACGAAGACCGGGATGAGGCGCGAGGTCCGCTGCTGGTACTCGGCGTAGGGCGGGTAGGCGGCGACGGCCCGCTCCCACCAGATGTCCCGCTCCGCACCGCTTAGCTCGCGCGCGGTCATCGGCCACTTGTCCGCGCCGTCCTGCACTTCCACGTGCGGGTGTGCGAGCAGGTTGTAGTACCAGAGCGGGTGCTCAGGCGCACCGCCCTTGGACGCCACGACGGCGTAGCTGCCGTCGTGCTCGACGCGCATCAGCGGCGTCTTGCGCACCGCGCCGGTCTTCGCGCCGCGGTTGGTGACGATCACCACGGGCAGCCCGGTGTCGCGCAGCGTCGTGCCGGCTGTGCCGCCGGAGCCTTCGTACTCTTGGACCTGGTCCCGGACCCAGGCGGCCGGGCTTGGCAGGTATTCACCGTCAAATGCCATGTCCCTATCCAACACCAGCCCCGGCGCCGGTCTTCCGTGCAGGCAGGCACGCACGGCACACGTCGCCATGGCTATGCCCTGGACGCGACGGCCTCCGCCGTGAGCCTGTGCGGCTCAGCGAATGAGACCAGCGAGCACGTCGTCCGAGTTCCCCCCCGATGGCGGCGGTCCCGCCGTTGCCGCGCCGTTGACGTCGGCCGCCGGTGTCGCCGGAACCGGGGTCGTGGGCTCTGGCTGAGCCGGGACCGGCGCGGCCTTCGCCTTCGCGGCGGCCTTGGCTGCCTTCGCCTTGGGCTTGGCGGCCGCGGCCGGCTTGGCGGCTGTCTTGGCCTGCTTCGCCTTCGCCGCCGTCGCCTTCGGCTTGGCCGCGGACTTGGGCTTACCCGCCGCCGTCGCTGGCTTGGCCGCCGTCGACGCCCGCACCAGTGCCGTCGCCGGCTTGGCGAGCGCGGTGGCCGGCTTGGCGAGCGCCGTCGTCGTCCTGGCCGGCGATTGCCTGGCGGTCGGGGCCGACGCCTTCGTGGTCGGCGCCTTCGCGTTTGACGACTTCGTCGCCGTCGCGGACTTCGCCGTCGATGGCCGCGCGGTCCCGGTCGACGACTTGGCGCCGGCTGCGCGAACGGTGCGCGTCGAGCTGGCGGTGCGCGCCGAGGTCGGGCCGCGCGCTGCGGTGGTCCTTGCCGCGTCGGCCGTGCCAGTCCGCGTCGCGGCTGGCCTGGCGCCGGTGAGCCTGGCCGGCATCGCGGACGACATCGCCTTGGCGGCATCGGTCAGTGACTTGACCGCCGTCTCCATCGCCCTGGTCGCGGTGCTGATCGCCGCGAGCGCGGTCGTCATCGTCTTCGCCGAGGTGGTGGCCTTCGTCGCCGCGGTGTTGAGCTTTGCGGCCGCTGCCGTCACCTTGGTGGCGGCGGTAGAGACCGACCGCACCGTCGGGTTGGTCTTCGCCGCGGTAGCGCGGCTCGCGGTGGCTGTTCTCGCGGCGCTCTTGGTCGCGGTCCCGGCGGTCGCGGACGCGCGCCTTGCCGTGGTCGTGGCGGCGGGCTTGGCCGCAGCGCGCGTCGTCGTCTTCTTGGCCGCACTCGCCGCGGGCGACTTGGCGGTACTCGCGCGGCTAGCACTCGCCGTCCGTGGACGGGTCGGCTTCTTTGCCGCAGCTGTTGTGGGCACTGATCTCCCCCCATCTGGATCAGTTACGGGGAGTCTCATTCCACGAAGCATCAACTTTTACACATCGTGCCTGTTCGCTCACCAGTAACAGCAGCCGCTCCCGCATGCGCGCTATGCACCCGCGCTGACCTTCGCGGCACTAGCGTTCGCCTCCATGCGCGCGCTCACCGCGCCGAGCAACCCTCCCGCGTTCCCGACGACGTACGGCTTGTACGTCGCAACAGAAGTCCCACACGCCCGGCGATAACGCGGCTCGGGATCAGGTACATAGTGAGGTCGCCGTCGATGATGAAGAAGTAGTCGATGACGTCGGGATCGTAGGTCACGAGCGGCGCGTCCTTGCGAATCGAGTACGGCCGCCTTCCCACACCTACCTGCCAACCGTTCCTGCCGTTGGATGTGGTCGTCTTAACCAGCACTCGGCTCAAACCGTCTGGCATCTCCACGACGAGGTCGTACGTGGCCGGCTCGATCGGGAACAGCACGCTGAATCCGCACAGCCCGAACCAAGACGCGGCGATGGACGCACCGGCAACTCGCAAGTGCTTGAGATCCGGTTAGCACCTCGTCCCACGATCGGGACTCTGACACGGCACGCCTCAGCTGTGCGTCCGACCATCTTCGCCTGCCGCGGAAGTGTGATGTGTCAAGACCCAGCCGCACCGCCTGGCGACGCACGATCCGGATCGCGCCAGCCGACATCTCGTTCAAGCCCAGCTCGCGCATCACGGTACGCCAAAGGTATGTTCACACGCGCACAGTAACGCGGGGTACCGACATTACGCCCTTGCGTTCGAACAACCGCTACAACCAGTCGGGACGCCGGGATTTGAACCCGGGATCTCAAGTCCCCCAGACTTGCACCTTAACCGAGCTAGGCCACGTCCCGTTGCCTGCCGGAAACCCAGCTGGCGCACTTACCTTAGCGCAAGTGGGCCACCACCCGGTAAACGACAACACTTGCCCGCCCGACACGCACACCCCGCCAGGGGCCGCAGCTTCAGGAAGCAGTCACCAACCGCGGCTACCATCGGGCAGCGGAACGCCTTCTTCGAGCGGGAGAGGGGAGGCTGCAATTGGTCTGGCGCGCGCCGCAAAACGACGCCACGGCCGACGACGTGCCGGGCTACACGCTGCCACTGCCGCAGCGCGGCTGGCTGAGACGCCGCAGCCACAAGGCCCAGGACCCGAAGCCCCCTGTCAGCCGTAAGCGCCGCTACCTCAAGCGCGCCGCCATCACGCTCGCCACGATCATCGCCCTGTTCGCCATCGGCCTGGGCAGCCTGCTGCTCGCTACCCCGTCGGCGGGCCAGGCCACCCAGCTAGCCGCACAGCAGGCAGCCGCACACGGCATCCCCTACCCCGGACCCCCGGTCCCCGCGAACTTCGCCCGTCCCCTCATCGCGACCGAAGACCACCGCTTCTACTCCGAGCCAGGCGTCGACCTGCTCGCGGTCGGCCGCGTCGTCCAGGGAAAGATCACCGGCAGTCCAGACCAGGGCGGCGCGACGATCGAGCAGCAGCTGGCGAAGATGCTGTACACGCCCGGCCAGACCGGCTGGCTGGCCGAGCTCAAGCAGGTGGCCATCGCGCTCAAGCTGAACTACACCTACAGCAAGGCCGAAATCCTGCGCATGTACGCGGAGGTCGCCTACTACGGTCACGGCTATTACGGCCTGGAGGCGGCGAGCTGCGGGTACTTCGGTCGCCCGGCTTCGGAGCTGACCGTGGTGCAGGGCGCCATGCTGGCGGGTGTCGTCAACGCGCCGAGCGTCGACGACCCGATCAACGACCCGGTGAACGCGCACGCGAGGCTGGCGCACGTAATCGCGAGGATGGTCGCCGTCGGCTATCTCACGCCCGCGCAGGGAGCGACGGTGCTCGCCACGCCGCTGGGCATCGTGCCCCGCGACCAGGCCGGCTGCTAGCGCAGCCCGCCGAGTGCGAGCGCGGCTAGCGCCCCGCGGACTCCGGCTCGAGCTGCTCGGCGTCAGCCGGCGGCTGCGCGAGAAAGACGAACCTGCGGTAGGTGTACAGCCGGAACAGCGTGCCGATCCCGATGCCGATGATCGTGGCCACGTTGTAGGACAGGTTGTCCGTCATGTGCAGGCCGTAGCGGACGAACGCCACGATGCCGACCTGGATGAAGATCCCGACCGTGTTGAGCAGGATGAAGAGCAGGCCCTCCTGCCCGAGGCCCTTGCCCTTGCGGTGCCTGAACGCCCAGTGCCTGTTGCCGACGAAGGTGACGACGGTCGCGATGATGTACGCGATAACGAGCGCGGTCAGCGGGCCGACGCCGAATCCCGAGTGCAGCGCGTTCTGGACGCCAAGCTGGACCACGAAGCCCACGGCGCCGACGACGCCGAACTTGGCGATCTCATGGACCAGCAACTGAAACCGGATGTAGGTGTCGCGGATCAGACTCAACTGGCTCAATCCTCTCGCATGCTCCCCGTCGCGCTCCGCCCTTACCGCGGTGCCGGGACCAGTAAGAACCTTACCTTCCCTGCTCAGCTGCCCCGGCTTCATGGCGGAAAACCGTTCGGAATCCGTCACGACGCCAGGTATTCTCCATCGGGTGCCTGAGGTACTTGTCCGCGCCCGAGGCCTTACGAAGCGGTTCGGCAGCTTCACCGCCGTGGACGGTATCGACTTCGACTTGTACCAGGGCGAAGCCTTCGGATTCCTCGGTCCCAACGGTGCCGGGAAATCCTCCACGATGCGGATGATCGGCTGTGTTTCCCCGCCGACAATGGGTGAGCTTACCATTCTTGGCCAGGACCCGGTTCGGGATGGGGCCGCGATCAGGGCCCGGCTGGGCGTCGTCCCGCAGGAAGACACGCTGGACATCGAGCTGACCGTCCAGGAGAACCTGCTCGTCTACGGCCGCTATTTCGGCCTCCCGAGAAGCGTGATCAGGGAGCGGACGCAAGCGCTGCTCGACTTCGTGCAGCTCGCCGACCGCGCCAAGGACAGGGTGGAGCCGCTGTCCGGTGGCATGAAACGGCGCCTGACGATCGCACGCTCGCTGATCAACGACCCGGACATCCTGATCCTCGACGAGCCGACCACTGGCCTGGACCCGCAGGCCAGGCACGTGGTGTGGGACCGGCTGTTCCGGCTCAAGCAGCGCGGCGTGACGCTCATCCTCACCACGCACTACATGGACGAGGCCGAGCAGCTCTGCGACCGCCTGGTGGTGATGGACCACGCGAAGATCGTCGCCGAGGGCACCCCCCGCGAGCTGATCGAGCGGTACTCGACCCCCGAGGTGCTCGAGCTGCGGTTCGACCCGGGCATGCACGAGCAGGCGGCGGAAAAGATCAAAGATTTGTTGCCCGGGGGTTCCGGGGGGTGGACCCCCCGGATCGACAGAGCACGGAGCGAGGTGCTTGCCGACCGCATCCTGCTCTACGTGGCGGACGGCGACCAGACGCTGGCCACCGTGCGGGAGATGGGACTCGAGCCGCTCACCGAACTAGTCCGCCGCTCCACCCTCGAAGACGTCTTCCTGCACCTGACCGGCCGCCGGCTGGTGGACTAGTGGCGGCGCAGGCGCCGCCAGTGGGCGGGGCGCTAACCGGGACCGTGCTCGCGCCCGAGCCCGGCTGGGCGCGCCTCACCGTGCGCGGCCTGCGCTGCTGGCTCACGGTCTACCGGCGGATCTGGCGCTCGTCAGTCTGGTCGAGCGTGCTGGGCCCGCTGTTCTACCTGGGCGCCCTCGGCTACGGCCTGGGCTCGCTGGTGGACAAGCACGGCACCGCGCGGCTGGACGGCGTCACCTACGTGGCGTTCGTCGCCCCGGCGATCCTCGCCACGCAGGCGATGAACTCCGGGCTCAGTGAGGCGACGTTCCCGGTGTTCGGCTCGGTGAAGTGGAACAAGATCTACATCGCGGCGCAGGCGACACCGCTGCGGCCCGCCGACATCTTCCGCGGCCACCTGCTGTTCATCACCTTGCGGATCGCGATGAATTCGGCGGTCTTCGTGCTCGTCATGTGGGCGTTCGGCGCGATCAGATCGCCGTGGGCCGCGCTGCTGCTGCCGGCCGCGCTGCTGACCGGCGTCGCGTTCGCCGCGCCGGCCGGGGCGTGGGCGGTCACGCTCGAGCGCGAGACCCCGTTCACCTACGTGTTCCGGCTCGGCGCGGTCCCGATGATGCTGTTCTCCGGCACGTTCTTCCCGGTCACCCAGCTGCCCGGCTGGCTGCAGCCCATCGCCTACGCCACCCCGCTGTGGCACGGCGTGGCGCTGTGCCGCGCGCTCAGCCTGGGGAAAGTAGACGCGGGCAGCATGGCGATCCACATCGGTTACCTGGCTGTCATGGCGGCCGCCGGCCTGGCGGCCGGCGCCATCACGTACCGGAGACGGCTCTATGTCTAGCCGAGTAGCCGCCGCCCGTTCTGGATCATCTCGGTTTTATTCTTCCCTCCGCGGGCCCGGCAGCGGACGCCTCATCGAACGGCACGCCCGTGTCTACCGGCACATGTGGCTGGTGTTCGCCTCCGGGATCGCGGAGCCGCTGTTCTACCTGCTATCCGTCGGCTTCGGCCTCGGCGCGCTGGTCGGCACGGTGACCGGCCCGGCCGGGACGCCAGTGCCATACCGCGATTTCGTGCCGCCAGGCCTGCTCGCGGTCTCCGCGCTGAACGGCGCCATGTACGACTCCACGTTCAACGTGTTCTTCCGGCTCAAGTACGCCAAGCTCTACGACTCGGTGCTCGCGACGCCGGTCGGGCCCGCCGAGGTGGCGCTCGGCGAGGTGGGCTGGGCGGTGCTGCGCGGCGCGGTCTACGCGGTGGCGTTCACGGTCGTCATGGCGTTCCTTGGCCTGCTGCACTCGCCCTGGGCGGTGTTCGCGGTGCCGGTCGCGGTGCTGATCAGTTTCGCGGTCGCGGCGGTCGGCGTGGCCTGCACCACGTACATGAAGAGCTGGCAGGACTTCGACTACGTGCTGCTGGTCGCGGTGCCGATGTTCCTGTTCTCCGGCACCTTCTTTCCGCTGAGCGTCTACCCGCGGGTGGTCGCAGACATCGTGCAGTGGACCCCGCTCTACCAGGGGGTCGTGCTGCTGCGCGACCTGGTGCTCGGCGCGCCCTCGCCGGACCTGCTGTGGCGCGCCGCCTACCTGGCCGCGCTGGGACTCGCCGGCCTGGCGCTCGCGAGCCGCCGGATCGCCCGCCTTTTGCTTGTTTAGGGTTCTGCTGCGGCGGACTTCAACCCGGTATCCTGCGGCTGATGCTGGAGGAGCGACGTTCCGAGGCCGGCGCGGTCCAGGTCCAGTCTGGGACGGACGCACCGGTCGATGCTGCGACGCTGCAGGGCGCTTATCGCGACCCGGTGACCTGTGCGATCGTTGTCGCGGTGTTCGGCGCGTACCTCGCCCTCTCGCTTTTCCGGCTGCTGCAGCTCGACCCGTCGTCGTGGGACCTGGGCATCTACACCGAGTACGTGAAGCAGCTCGCGCACCTGCACGCGCCGATCGTCGACGTGCGCGGCCCGGGCTTCAACCTGCTCGGCGACCACTTCCAGGTGGCCGTGGCGCTGATCGCGCCGTTCTTCCGGGTGTTCCCCTCCCCGGCGACGCTTCTCGTCGCCCAGGCGCTGCTGACCGCCGTATCGGTCTTCCCCGTCGCGCAGGCGGGGACGGCGCTGCTCGGCCGTGGCGCGGGGCGGGCGATCGGCGCGGCCTACGGGTTCTCCTGGGGCCTGCAGCAGATGATCAACTTCGACTTCCACGAGATCGCCTTCGCCGTCCCGCTGCTCGCGTTCTCGTTGTCCGCCCTGGTCCGCGGCCGGACCAGGGCGGCCGTCCTGTGGGCGCTGCCCCTGGTCTTCGTCAAGGAAGACCAGGGCTTCACCGTCGCCGCCATCGGCCTGCTCATCCTGGCTGCGGGCGCCTTTCCGGGCCGCGCCGAACGCCGCTCCGGCAACGGCCCCGCCACCGCCCCGCTCCGTCCCGGCCCGCTTGGCCTGATCCGGTGCAGCATCCCCGGCGGCCTGTTCCTCGTGTGGTGGGGTGTGGCCTGGTCGCTGCTGGCGATCGCCGTGATCATCCCGCACTTCAACGAGGTCCACCGCTACTTCTACTGGAACGACGGGGGCGTGGTCGGCGGCGGCCCGCCGTTCTCGTCGACCGGCCTGGTCGCCCAGGCGTTCCACGGCTGGCCGGTCAAGCTGCAGACCGTGGTCCTCCTGCTGCTGCCCACCGCGTTCATCGCCATCGGCTCGCCCATCGCGCTTGTCGCCCTGCCAAGCCTGGCGCTGCGCTTCATCTCGACCAACGAAAGCTACTGGGGCACCCTGTGGCACTACAACGCCACCGTGATGCCCGTGCTGTTCATCGCCGCCATCGAGGCCATGGCGCGCTGGCGCCGCATCTCCTCGCCGCATCCGGCGCCGGACACGTCCGGCGCCCAGCCGGCCGTCGTCTGGCACGGCTCGCCGCGCGCCCGGTCCGGCGCGACGAACGCCGTGTCGGTGCGGCTGCGCGCGTGGTCCGGGTCGCTGCGCGAGACATCCGCGTCGCTGCGCGCCGCCGCGGCGCGGCACGGCGCACCGGTGATGCTCGCCGTGGCCGCCACGTTCGCGTTCCAGTTCCCGCTCAGCAACCTGTGGCACGGCTCGACGTACCAGATCAGCCCGCACGTGGCGGCGGCCGACGCGGCGATGGCCCAGGTCCCCGACGGCGCCACAGTGCAGACCACGCTCGACCTGCTCGCGCCACTCGCCGCCCGCACCGACACGTTCTGGATCGGCAACGCCGGCAACCCGGTCACGCAGTACGTCGTCTTCGACGCCCCGAACAGCGGCTACTCACCCGAGCCCAAGAGCGTCCCCGCGTTCATCAAGCAGCTGTACCCCAAGGACGGCTACGTCCAGATCTTCGAACGCGACCAGGTCTACGTCTTCCGCCGCGGCTAGCCTGGGCATCGACCATGCGCCATGTGGTTTACTACGCCCTGCTGCTGCGGCCGGGTTGGAGGTCAGGGCCCCGGGGCCTCATCTTGCGAGGTCAGGGGGCCCCTGACCCAAAACGGCGGGCAGTGCCGCCGGGCATCAGAAGCAGGCACCACACGTCAGCCACCGCGCCCCCGCGGCAAACGCGCCTAGCCGAGCACCGCGGCGGCCGCCTGGCGCTTCATCAGGTCGTAGACGATCGTCTCCTTCGCCAGGCTGGCCGGCGTGGGCGCCCCGAGCCCGACCGCCGCCCCCGCGAAGACGTCCACGCCGCTCGCGCTGAACAGCGTGTCGAGCGTCAGCGGCGAGCCGCTGATCGTGCCGGTCTGCACGAGATCCAGCGACGGGTGCCCGCCCACCGCAGCGCCCGTTGACGCCTTCAGCGAGAA
>Ga0187807_1000280_pt1 | contig 15601 bp, 9 predicted proteins | sample NC_wetland_sal_i_4_FD_132432 | JGI IMG/M metagenome (GOLD analysis project Ga0187807, IMG submission 132432) | Wetland sediment microbial communities from Neuse River Estuary, North Carolina, USA - ASW_2 | ecosystem: Environmental > Aquatic > Freshwater > Wetlands > Sediment | place: USA: North...
GTCTGCAGCCGCCCGGCCAGCTCAGGGTCAAGGCGCAGCAGCAGGTTCTTGGTGCTCCCGGGTTTCATCGGCATGGTGCTATCAAGATATCACCATGACCCGGCTCCGCCAACAGGTGCGGCACGCCACCTCGACCCGTCCGTAACCGGGCCCGCCCCGCCCCGCCGTGCCGTGAAGCCCCGCCTGCAGGCAGAACATGCGCGTAGCCTGCGCGTGCTCCAGCAGATCGGTTCCGCCACCACGAAGAACTGAGATGCCCCTGACCAGCCAGCAGCGCCAGCAGACCGTGGACAAAGGACCGCTATATCGCGGACCTGTACATCTGGCTCCAGGTCAACGACCAGGGGATGCAGCCCTACCAGGCGTCGTTCGTTACCAACAAGCTCTCGACGCACCGGCCGCTGGTAGACGGGTTGGTGGCTAACTTGCGGGCTGCGCCGCCGAGCAACATGGATACCAGCGGCCACCGCTGTCGGAGGTCCGAACCGTCAGCGGAATGGGCATGTCCGGCCAGGCCCTTCGGGCTTGCTAGGCCTCGCTGGTGGCCCATGCTACGAAATCTCCATACGCCCGCAAGAAGAGGCACAGGCCAGCTATCATTTGAGTCGGCGAGTTACGTGAGACTAAGGTTCTTAGCCAGTGATAGAGTTGTCGGCACACGAGATCAATTTTACCAATATTGTTTAAGACTGTCCCAAAAGATGCTAGCTGTGAGTACTCGCCTCGTCGCGTCGGCAGCGGTACTGTTGTCTATAATGGGTAGTTTGCGAAGTAGCCGGCTCACGCATCCGCGTACCCAGACTGGCGAGAGCCGAGCAGGGAGGCTGCCGTGACGCAGGAGGTCAAGGCTCCAGACGGGCGCCGACTGTCGGTGGAGAGTCTGGGTGCCCCGGACGGAAAGCCGGTATTCCTCCTTCATGGCACGCCGGGTGGCCGCAATGGTCCGCGCCCGCGCGGAATCATCCTGCACCGGCTCGGCATCCGTCTGATCAGTTATGATCGGCCTGGCTATCCCGGCTCTGACCGGCTCCCTGACCGGAGGATAGCGGACGCCAGCGTCGACATGGAGGCAATCGCCGATTACTTCGGAATTGACCGATTTAGTGTCGTAGGCAGGTCCGGCGGCGGCCCGCACGCCTTGGCGTGCGCCGCGCTCCTGAACAAGCGGGTGATATGCGCCGCCGCGCTGTGCAGCCTCGCGCCTTATAATGCGCAAGGTCTCGACTGGAGCGCCGGAATGGTAGATTCCAATGTTCGGGCGTACCACGATGCCGAGGCTAATTTGGGGGCTTTGATAGCCACGCTCAACGAGCGGGCCGGGAGAGTTCGAAACAATTCCGAAGGCCTGCTTAAAGAACTCTGGCCGGAGCTAGTCCGTCCCGACAAGGATATAATCGGGGACATCGCACTACGCCGGATAATTGCCCAGATTCACGTCGAGGCGCTACGCGAAACGGCGGACGGATGGATAGACGATGTGATAGCCCTGAGCCGCCCCTGGGGCTTCGACCTATCCGACATTACAGCGCCGGTAAAACTATGGATCGGCAGCGACGACGTATTCACGCCGCCCGCTCACACGTACTGGCTAGCCGAGCGGATCGGCAGCGCCGAGCTCGACATAGCACCCGGGGTGGCTCATTTCGGCGCGGTGGAGATCCTGCCTAAGATCCTCACCTGGGTTGCGGAAAAGGTAAACACGGAAATGCTGGCTGAACGGTCCCACGCGGCCGCGGCCGTATCCGCTTTCTACGATGTCGGGCCGACCGCCCCGGGCCGGGTGCCTGCGGGGCTGGCGGCCAACGTTAGAACGGCTGCGGATCAATTATGCAGAGCAACCGACCGCCCTTGATGACCGCGCTGACGTCTGGGTGGTCAGGTCCGAGCGATCTATCCAGTTCCTCAATGACCGCCTGACGTCCGTTTGCCGCTTCCTCAACTGCCAGTGCATGCTGGGTGAGCACCAGGTTCGCCCGGCAGCGCAGAGTATCAGGGTGCTGCGGACCGAGGACTCGATCACTCTCGTTCGTAACCGCCTTCTCCAGTTCCAGGGCTTCAGCCAGTTCGTTTTGGAAAGCCCGTGTGCTGGCCAGAACCATCTTCGCGGCCAGCGTATACGGATGAGCCGGGCCGAGTCGGCCCTGCAGCCCCTCGACGGCCGTCCTGGCCGCAGCCTCCGCGGCCGGGTATTCTGCCCCGAGACACAAAGCGGCGGAGATATCCAGGTTGCATATAAGGAAATGCGGGTGCTCTGGCCCCATCCGCCCCTTATAAACCGCCAGGACACCCTCCGCTGCCATCCTGCCGTCCGGAATCCGGTTCAGGGCCAGCAGGTTGAGCGCCTGGCTCAGACGGCACCCGAGGGCATCGCTGCTGTCTTCGCCCCATCCGCGGGTCAGGCCGATCCTGGCCGCGTCGAAGTGGCTCGCCGCCTGTTCGGGGTGCCCGGCGCACCGTAGCGCCACGCCAAGCCAGCGTCTCGCGTTCAGCGTGATCCGGTCGTCGTCACCGAGTGTCGCACGGCATTGCGTCAAGACGTTTTCCAGCCGGGCGACTGCCTCCGTGTAACGTCCCGCTGCCAGCAGGTCGCGTGCTACGGCCGCGCCGGAGTTGAGCGTCCTCGGGTTGGTGGGCCCGAGCACGGCCGCGTTCCGGTCGAGGGTGCGGCGGTCCTGGGCCAGCGCGCGCCTGAAGTCCCCGGTCAGGAGATAAGACAGCGCCAGGTTGTTCGCCGCTGACAGCGTCCCTCGGTATTCGTCACCATATGCCGTGTTCCAGGACTCGTAGGTTTCGAGGTCCAGATCGAGCGCCGCATGGTAGTAGCCGAGGGCTCGCAGGTCAGCGGCCAGGCTACTGCGCGTTGCCAGGGTGTACGGATGCTTGTCGCCGAGAGTTTGCCGTTGCCCGTCCAGGACCGCCTCGTCCACTGCGCGGGATTCCGGGAATTGCGCCTGATCGCGCAGGACGTTCGCCAGGTTGAACTGAAGCCGGTACAACTGCTGCTGCAACTCGGGCAATTCCGGTTCCTTGGCCAGCATGGCTTTCCAGGTACCCTCGATCTCTTCGGCTCGCCTGCGAGCCCGCGCCGTGTCGCCCCGTTCCCGGAGGTAGCGCACCCGCTCGATCATGAACTGGCGGACCAGCGCGTCCGTTGACGACGTGGCATCTGACGGGCGGAGATGCGGCCAGATCAGCCGGTAACGCGCCCACGTCTGCGGGTCGTCGACTTCGCCTTCCGGACGCGCCGCGACCAGCAGTCGGTGGATGTCACGCCGTGCCGCCGCCTTTTCCGCTTCCTCCATGCGCACATTGACGACTGCCTGGACCACACCGTGAACCTGTATCTGGTGCGCGTTGTTATCGAGCTTGATCAAGGCGAGCAGGTCGATCTGCCGGATCAGCCCGGCTATCATGTTGCGCTCCGAGATGGCCGGATCAAGATCTCGCAGCGTGTCTACCATGGCCTGGCTGTAGATCAGGTCCAGGCTGATGTCGGACGCCATCACCGAGCAGATCCCGAGCAGCCGGGCCGCGGCGGCAGAGTTCTTCTTGAGCTGGTCGAGGGAAAGGCACCAGGCTTTCACGGCCGCTGGCGGGTAATCGCGAAGCAGATGACCCTCTGGAAGGGAAAGCGCCGGTTGCTGGTCCAGCTGCCGCAGGTATTCGGAGACGGATGTGCTCGTGCTGGCCATCAGCGCGCCCGCAGCGGCTATGGCCAGCGGTATGTCGCCGAGGATCTCGGCCACCCGGTAAGCTTCCGCCTCGGTGATCCCGGGCATCCGCCGACGCAGATGACTAGCGCTTTCTTCGCGTTCGAACTTGCCTACCTGGAGAGGGGTACCCACGCCTGCCCAGCGTTCGTCGCGCGACGTTACCAGCACATGGCCTCCGCCGGCCGGTAGGAGCCCGCTTATCGTGTCAACGTCTTCCGCGTTATCGTAAACCAGCAGCCAGCGCTGATCTGCCCGCCCTTCGCCGAGGAACTGCAGCAACTGCCGGGCGATCTCGGGACCGCCGCCCTCCTCGGGCACGCTCGCCTGGAATGCCTCCCGCATCTCTTTCGCGAGGTCGATCAGCGATGCGTCGACGTACTGCGGCTGGCCGCAGTTCATCCACCAGATCACGTCGTAATCCGACCTGAAGCGATGCGCGTACTCCAGCGCGACCTGCGTCTTGCCAAGCCCGCTGAGGCCATGGATGGCCACCGGGACCGCAGCCGCGTCGCGGTGCGATCGCAATTCCTCGTGCAGGGCCCGGAGAACCATGTCCCGGCCGGTGAAGTTCACGTTGCGAGCCGGGATGTTCAGGACCTGACGGCGGTTGCTGCCGGGATAGCGCAGGGCCTCGGTTTCTGAGTCCAGATCCGCGGGCCGCTGCCCCTGGAGCCCTTCGATCAGCCTGTCCACCGCCTGAGTCTCGGAGAGGCCGGCCAGGTCGATAATGCGCAATCCTTCTGTTTCCGTGAGCTCGGACGGCAGAGGCGTATCGGTCACGGCGATAAGCACGTCATGATGCATGGCGGGCTCAGCATCGCGCATCCGGGAGATGTAGGACTCCGATACGATCGCCACATCCTGCGTTGCCGCCCCGGGATCGTCGGGACCGGCGGGCGCCTCGCCGAGCCAGCGGACCGGGATCCCGCCGCTTCCCAGGACGGCCGCGATCCACTCGGCCCAGAGTTGGTCTTCCGGGCTAAAGTCGAGGACGACCTCGGCTGGGCTCGATGACGGCGTGCGGGAAAACAGCAATCTGGTGCGCAGCCGCAGCCATTCCTTCCTGGGCGGAAACGTGGTGACGGCCCCCCCCGTGATGCGGGCGACGATCCGCTCGTAGGAAGAGAGCAGCGAGGGCTGTGAACCGGGCCTGTCACCGAAGACGGCGAGCATCTCCTCGCAGGCATACGAGGGCTGGTACGGTACCTCGACCGCGGCCCAGTACTCGCGGCGCTCCTCTTCCGACATTCCTGCAGGCAGCTCTTTGAATTTGTCGGCCGCGAATACCAGGCTATCTTCGACCCTCTGGTTCTGCGTGCGGTCGATGCGCATGGGCACGGGCAATACCGTGATCGTGCGCTCGTTATGAGCTTGAATAATCTCCGCTACCATCGCCGCGCCCTCTATTCCCTGAGTACTCAGGGTAAAGCAGTCGACCACGACGTCCGGCAGGTGCACGGTGCAGATGTCAGCGATGTCGCTGAGACCCGTCCGGCTATCGATCAGGACGTAATCATACTCGCGCTTCATGAGCGCTCGCAGGGCGTCGAAAAATAGTGCGCCGTGCAGATTGTCGTAGAAGTTGTCCCAGTCCAGCGCGCTCAAGGTCGCCTCGTAGTCACCGTTCGCCTGTTTCCCGGGAGACAGGAAATGCAGGGCACCCGGTTCCGGGAACTGCCAGTTCAGCGGTATGGCGTAATCTTTCACGCGACCGATGTGCTCATCGATCATCACGGTGATCGCATTGCGCGCGGCTTCTCTCGACGCTTCGAGCTCTTCGCTCCCGGTGTGCAGCGCATCGGGAGCGATTTCGGCGTCCACCGCGGCCCATGCATATCTGCGGATGAAGTCGATAATGCCTGGCCTGTCGCTCACCCGTGCTTCCATGAACGGCTGGAGGAACCTGTGCAGTCCGGGCGACTCTAGGTCCCAGTCGGCGATCAGTACTCGCTTGCCGTTGGCCGCGAGGATCCAGGCAACGTTGGCGAGCGCCATCGTTCGCCCGGTTCCTCCCTTGAACGAGTAGAACGTGACGATCTGGCCCTCCTGAGGCGACTGATTCTCTCCCGCACTAGGCATGTGGTGTCCCCCCCAAGGAATCTGGTGGCGAAGCAGGCTCGGATGATTGCGGAACGGGTTCATCTCGCCGTATGGGCCGACGCAGACTCGGTCGATTACCTGAGGGTGATGGTACCTGTCCACTGCGGTACCGCCCACTGCGGTACCGAAGGTATTGCTTTTCGGCTTCAGCCACCAGCACGCGCACGATGGAGACAAATTCACTGAGCGAACTGACTCCCTCGGCGGCCCGGCGCGATGAATCGGTGGGCAGGGCCCCGGCAGCGGCAAGGATGTCCCTGACCTGGCCAGCGAGTTCCTGCGTGCGGGTGTCGCCGGGCTGATCCAGGACGAGCAGCGGCAGTACCCATCGGGGCAACTCGTCCACTGCAGACTCCAGAGCCGACCGCCCGTTACCGTCGGCGATGAACCAGGGATCGATCAAGATGATGCCCGGCCTGCGGACAGACTTATCCCGGACCGCCTTGATTCCGCTGACCTCGGCCCTGAAGTCGAGCCGCTCGGCGACCTGCCTGGCGTATTCAGCAAGCGGGAGTTCCTGGTGAGGGAAGGGGCGCCAATCGGCGCTGTCTTCGCCGTAGGCGCTGGGATCGTGACCCGCGGCCACGGTGCTGGTTGTCGGGGCAGCGGTCTCGATAGCAAAAACCGCAAGCCGCGAATCAGGCGAGAACGGGCTAGTCATCTCATCGATGTCCTGCACCTCATACGACTCTATCGGCAGATTCTCCGCGAGGACCACGATCCGCTTCGCCAGCCGGCTCACCACGGCCTCGTAGGAATCGCGATACCACCCGATCTTCAGCAGCGCCCGCAGGCCGTTTTCGACATAACCGGGCTGGTCGGCACCGAGCGCCAAGGCCGCTTCGAGCCCGTCAACCGGGTCCTGCATCGTCTCCCCGAGCGGAGTCCACAGGACAGGCGTGAACCGTTGCAGGGGATCCGGCAGGCCCATGTCTTCCATGCGCCGACGGAAACATTCCCACTCACGGCCAGGCAATGACTTGGCGAGATACCCAGGCGAGTAGAGCGGGACAAACACCTGGGCCGCGCTCAGGGCGCGGCTGAGAGATACCTTCCAGTCCGAGGCAACCGGGATCTCATGGTCATAGAATCCGGGAACAAACCCTGGTCGCGGGGACGCATGCCGCCGGACCGCGTCCACCAGATCGCCGAAGAATTCCCCGACGAGCTTGTCGGGATTCGCATCGGGGTACCCCGCCAGCGGATCTGAATGCGCATAACTGAGAAAGAAGTAGAGGTAACCTATGCTCAAGGATTCTCTCATCGGCACACCTTCAGTCATGGCGCCGCCTCCTGAAAAACGTTCTCCAGGTCTTCGAGACGAAACCTGCGAGATCTGAGCCGCTGGTTGTGGTAGACGCTGGAAATGCGCTTGGCGAGCTGCCATGCTATTATCTGGTAGGAATCTTCCTGCCCCATGCGGAGCAGGCCGAAGACGCCGTCAGCCCGGTATTGAGCAGGGAGGTCCGGGTCGGGCTTACTTGCGGGCGAGAAAATCATATCTTCGCTGACCGGCGCGGGTAGCGGGAAGGGAACCGGCGCCCACCGCACAGGAATAATCCACCCTTCGCGCCGGAAGGACTTCGTTCCCGGCGGCCTCTGCACGGAGCGCCGCGAGAAGGCACACCATTCCATCCCGCACCATTTACTGCTCAGGTACGGGGCCGATAGCAGCGCGATAAGCATCTGACAGGTTCCGGCCGCATGCAGTAATTCATCAGTCCACCGCATTCCGCCCTGTATCCTCGTGTCCATGAAGCCGAGATCCGCGCCGGTTCTCCGGCTTATCAGCTGGCCGACATTCTCCCGCAGGTCGAAGTAGAATCGCTCGGCCAGCTGATCCGAGTGGTGGGCTTCTCCTGCACTGGACGGGCCATCCTCAGCGTGAGCATAGCTCAGGAAAAACGGCGTCCCATGGTCGGACAATGCGCGTCTCACCTCCCGCTCGATCCCTGGCCCCAGGGTAGGTGCGGCCCGTGTTGATAGAAAGCTCCGATGCTGTTTCGATATGAGATACTTTGCCATAGGATAACCGCCTGCGGTGGACTGTCAGCCAGGAGCGGGCGAAATCGACGGCCGTGCGCAAGGCCACCAGCCTGGACGTCGCCTCACCGACCCGGCCTCGCCGCAATCCGGGCAGGGCGCCGCGCTCAACGGTTGACTCCAATTCCGACCCGAGCATCCCGAAATCACTGTCATCCAGCTCGATGTCCGTGAACTCGTGCTCGACCCGCGTTTGTCCCTGGGCGGTGAAACAGCGATAGAGGCGGCGCGGCGGCACCCCGGGCAGGTGGTATTCGGCCAGGTGGAAGGCCGTGCACGCAGAATAGCCGACGCCTAGCAGCAAGATGGCGGCCTCGGCGGCGTACAGCCAGCCCAGCGGTGACCGGTCACCGAGATGACAGTCCAGATCGTGTACGGAGGTGCAGGCCCGCGCCCCGGGCCCGATCGCCGCGAAGGACACCTGGGGATGGCCGCTGCGTGCCGCCGACGGGTGCGTCCGCAGGTGCTCGGCGAACGCGCCCATCCCCGTCGACGGCGTCCTGGCCGGATCGAAACCGGGCATGGCGGCGACGAACCGGGCGCGTTCTTCCGCGTCGAGGCCTGCGGTGGCGGAAAGAAAGGCCCTCGAGGTGAGCGAATTCAGCGTGGTCTGGGTTGGGACCACGAGCGTCGCCTCCGGACCAGCTACCTCCAGGATCGCGGCCAGCAGGGTTGCCGCGCCGCCGTCGATCCGCCCGACTTGCCGGAGGGAGCAGTGGATGAGGAGGTCTTGCCCTCGCCGTAGCCCAAGCGACCGGAGATCCGCTACCAGCTGATCACGGCCGACGAGACCGCGCCAAGCTGGCTGCGCTGAGAGGCTCATCGGTCATCGGCCCACGACTGGACCGTTGACCGCATGCCGTCGACGAAACGCCGGCCGTCTGGCGTCAGGGCGGCCGTGTTGAGCAAGGCTTCGAGGCCGGCCTCGACCCAGGACCGGTACTTGAGAAAGAGGTGGCGCGCTTCCCCGCCCGGCGTCCGCCGGGACCGGGATCGCCACAGGTCGGCGATGGCCAGATGAGCGTACGTGCCGTGCAGCAGGGCCTCGACGGGCCGGGGATCGGCTCGCCAGGGCACAGGGGACAAGGTGTGGTCCGCCCGGTCGAACAGGTCGAAAAGATCGCACAGGGCCGTCAGCTTGACATGCTGCATCTCGTGCACGAGCAATTCGCCCAGCAGGTCAACGTTGTCGGGCAGATCGAGCGCCAGGGCCCCGAATGCGTCCCGGGCTGTCCCGCTGCGGCGAGAGCCCGCTGCCTCCGGGCGCATCGGCACCACCGAACGCAGGCCCACGCCGATCACGCTGGCGTACGCGGGGACTTCGGCCGTTAGCTGGCGGGCGGCGGCCGCCAGGGCCTGCCGCCACGACTGCCATGTGGCGTACGTCAGCCGTCCGGCCGCCGCCCACGCCTGGCAGTCACGAAATGGGTCGGTGTCCTCCACCGTGATCGACAGTTCTGTCGTGGTAACCCGGCGGACGGTGCGCCATTCGCCCGGACCATTACGGGCTCTTAGCCCCGAGGGAGAGACATGTAGCACCGACATGCGGCCGACAGCGGGGTCCACGGCGAGGGCGCCGACGGTCGGCAGGCAAATTGCCCCGTTTCGAACCGGCAGGACCAGCTCGGTCTCCAGGCCGGCGCGCAGGGCCGCCGCGGCGGCCAGCCCGGCCAGATGCGCGCAGTCCAGATCGAGGTCGGCGCTCCGCACCGGCCGCAGGCAGCGCATGGCCCACGCCTGGACGTAGGGATAGCTCAGGACTTCCCGCACCGCTTCGGGATGTTCGGCATCCAGCTCGGAAAGGATCCGCCATCCCTCGGCCGCCGCCCGCCTGAGATTACCTCCCTTTCCGTCAAGGCCGGACGCCACCGTCGCGACCAGGGCGCGGATTATCGACCAGTACGAATCAGCCAGCCACGCCATCGCCGCAGCGTCGCCTGGCCCGGAGGACAACAGTTCGAATGCTCCTTCGGGCGGGACCCGACCAGCCGGAGGATTGCCGCTCCGGGCCGATGTCAGGGGTACGATCCTGGGGCTGGTGATCACCCTGGGAATCAGGACTTTGAAATCGTCGCAATAGACAGAAGGATTATCGAAACCGTTATCGGATCTATACCTGTGTGCGTACAGGCCACCGCCGCAGGCCCGGACTAGCGGACATTCACGACACGTCGAGCACAGTGCCGCGATTCCAGCTTGGCAGCCGGCTACGCCTGGATGCGCCGCAGCCTCGTCGACCGAATGAGAAAAGACATTAAGGCCGGTCGCAGGCGCGTTCTCGTAGACGATCTTCAGCGAGTCCACTTGTTCCCAGGCGCCATCGGTCTCGATGACCAGGAGATCGACAGGATCAAGGCCCGCCGCCTCGCTGCCGCTGGGCCGCCCCTCCCAAGCCGCCAGCAACGAATCGAAGAACCGGATGGGTACCCGGCAGCCGTCGGCAACCCAGCGTGAATGGATCTTGGTGAGCCAGTCCGCATAGGGCCGGGGCGTGCCTGGCGGACGGTACGGAGGCTGTTCCCACGTCGCGTGCGGCAACAGCAGATCGACGCGCGGCGGTGCCTCGGCCAGCAGCGCCTCGTAGACCGCGATCGGATCATTCCTCACGTCGACGGTGCAAAGGATGCCGGCGTACAGATGCCTATATTCGGGCATCCTCAGCAACCCGAGGGCCTGCCGCACCTGCGAATAGCTGCTCCTGCCGTCGGAGTACCGGCGGTGCCTATCGTTTGCGACGCGGTCGCCATCCAGCGACACGCCTACCTGGACGGCGTAATCGGCGAACAGCGAGCACAGGTTTTCGTCGAGCAGGACACCATTGGTGTGAATTCTCAAATCAAGCTGGGTCACCGGGTCGATCAGAGCCCGTAGCGTCCCAATGACTTCGCGCAGTCCATCGTGACCCAGCAGTAGCGGTTCGCCGCCATGCAGCACAACGTGAACGGCAGCAAGCTGATGTATCCTGGCATGCTCGCTTATACGCCTGGCGGCCTGGCTAGCCGTCGCCTCAGTTATGGTCTTGGGCTTGAGACGCCAGCTCTGATCAGCATGTTCGTAGACGTAGCAGTGATCACATGCAAGATCACATCTGCTGCATACCTTCAGGACATACTGACTTATAGAAGCCGCCATACAGTAGTCTCATATTGTGGAGTTGAACATCATGGCCGACACGCCCGCTGGGCTCCGCCAGCCATCCACAATGCGTGAAACTACACCAGTCACATCTTTTTCACCGTCAGCAGCCTGCCTGGCCAGCTGCTCTAGCGATCTATCCCGAAGATCGGGGATCGAGGATCGATCTGATCTTGTCCTAGTGAGCTGAGCCTCAGAATCCACTGGGCCTCCTCCCCCGTAAGGGTAAGGTGTCCGTCTATGTCAGGTTAAGTGATGACCGAGCCGTTGTCATCAGGTCCGAGGCAGCGGTTTGCCGATCGGCGAGCCCGCTCAGGCATGGCCGCGGCGAGGCAATCGATCACCTGGTGACGCTCACTGGGGTATGCCGGGTGCGGCCAGCAACCGACGGGGAGCGCTTACTCTCCGCGATACCAACATGCCACCAGTCCAGGTCTACCCCGGCAGGCCCAGCGGAATCCCGGCGAAGCTACTGTCACATTCGATGCCAGCTGATGGGCCATTACTAACCGGGTGTCAGGGGCACCCGTCATGCGCGTGAAAGCGTGAGCAGAATCCACCCGATCGAGGACTAGTTCATTTGCCAGTGACGGCTCGGTGACCATGCCTCGTCAAGAAAATGTCGTATTAGGGCAGCCAGGGCAGGGATCATCAACGCTCGCCGCGATCCGCCCGGAAATAGCATTGCAGGCTGAGTCGCGTCCAGACGATCGCCGGGCTACTGCTCGACTCGACAACTAGCCTACCCACCCCGGTCTGCCATTGCCCGAGGTCATGCGGACAGCGAAGCTGGCGTCCTGTTATTCGGGTCCGGAAGCACATCTTTGCCATCGATAGAATCCGGCCAACTGATGCCGCACCGTAGCCGGGCCGACTAACGTGTGCGCTAGCGGTCGACCGGCAAGAGATCATGGCTTACCAGACTGCACCTGCTCGAAAGCTTGCATCGATCTCAACCGCTTGCCCGGCAGTATATTCGCATACAGAAAAGTCGGCGCCAATCGGTGCTCGCCTGCGTGGATATTACTTGGAAAAGCCCATCAGCTTTTCCACTATCGCAGCGCGCAGGAACCTCGGATCAACATCACGCCGACTACTATCCGAAGCGAAATAGATGAGGGGCTCGGTCAGATCTGTCTCGCTCTCGACGTGGGCTTCCATAGCGACGCCATCAGAGTCCAGCAGCCGTAGTATACGTCGGCCGTAACGGTCTCGGCGTTCCTCTTCCGGACGAACGGTCAGTGGCAGGAACTGCTGGTTATAGAGGCCCTCAAGGGCGGTGCGAGCACCAGCAAGCACGGCGTGGCATCTCTGCCGAAGCTCGGGCAGCGGCAGTGAGACGGTAGCTTCCTTAGCAGGATGCTCGACACTGTTGCGTAGCGTAACGAGAGCCGCAATCTTGTCATTGACCTTTGCTTTTTTGATCGCCCATGAGACTTTAGCGAAGAGCTCCCTTTCGAGTGCATAGTCGCTGTCGGCAAAAGTAGCTGGAAGCTTGCCGAAGAGCAGCGCATGCTGACCGAAGTTAAGCTTGACCGGTCCCGGGTACGAGCGCCCTCCCATCGCGGAGCTGATGATCTGGGCGAACGCTTCGTCCCATCGGTTGCCGCATGCAAGATGGCTCCAGGCCAGCGACGCGTAGCGCAAGATCTGCTCGATCAGGTTGCAGCCGGTCAGAAACGCGCCACGGACGGCTTCGAGGGAGTCGGCGAGTGCCAGCCGGTTTTGGATTATTTCACATTCACGCAGTGTCGCACGGATGGAGAACCGGACCGGACGGGCCACCCTGAACCCTAGCTGGGCAAGAAGTTGCTGCGCGAGTCCACGGGCGTCCATCGCGCGCAGTTCGTTGCCATCAGCGCCGCGATTCACGAGCTCGCGAGCCAGGGTCACGCGCCCGAGTTCAATGAGCAACTGCTCGGGTTCCTGATGGCCAGCCAAGAACCCGGCGAGGCGCTGCCGCGACGAACCGTGGAATTCCGCGGGTATCATCGCATCCAGTTCAGCCGGATCCCATACGGATTCGAGAAGCTCGGCAAGCCCGTCATAGAGTGACAGCGCACCGGCCGTGGCCAGCGCGAGGACCTTCTCGGCATCGACCGCAACCGCAGGGGCCGTTGCGGGATTGGGCCGCAGCACCAGGAGGTAGGTCCGGGGTCCGGCATCGGCGACGACTCGCCGTCGGATCGTGTCCAGCCGTACCGCACGCACTAGCTGCAGGTCCGCCGGGGCGATGATCTCAAGGAACCGCTGCAGTTCCGGTTCACGGGCCAGCCAGAAGACGCCGATACCGCCGTCCGGCTTGACTACTCGCCGAGCCTCACGTGCTTGCCGCAGAAGATCATCTTCGTAGCGTTTAGTTCGCTCCGGACGCGGCAACTTGGGCGGGACAATAAGCGTGCTGACGAGATCCGGGACCACCGCGGCCAAAATGGCCTGATACGGTTCGCCAACCGCATCATAGTCGACGTTGTCGTAATAGGGCGGATCCCAGACAACTGCTGATACGCTTGAACCATCGAGCCGTGTATCGGCCGCGTCGGCTTGGACCGCTCGTACCCGGCGCGCTGATGAAGAATTCTCTTGGAGCAGATCGAGCAGATGGCTAAGACGATTCTGCCAGAAGCGCTCGAGCCAATGTCCACCAACCTCAGTGAATAGACCGCCTAGCCGCAGAGGACCGGCAAAGGTTGACGGATGCGATTTATCGATGGACCAATGAGCGTAGGTGTTTACGTAGTCGATCTGCCCGCTGATCAACAGAGCCACAGCACTACGAACCGCGAACCGGTGTTCAGCGGTAAGCGCCGTCCGTTTCGCTAGCAATGCGGATTCCCGATGCATCGACTCGGCCAGAGCAGCGAAATACGCCCGCTGCCTCGGCAACAATGCGTTACATACGATTATGGGCTCACCCCGAGCATCATGAAATATCGACTGCTGATCGGCGAGAATAATACGATCGTCAAGACTACGCGACGATGCAGCAAGTGACCGGTACGAGGCAGCAGCAACCTGTGAGATGTAAGCTCGCGGAGAATCAATTTCACTCAGTACGTCACTATTCCGCATTCGGAGCGCGACGGGCACCGAACGGAGAGGAATAAGATCAAAGACGAGGAAGTGGAACTGGAAATGGCAGGATGGGCATGTGCAGGTACCCCTCGTATAGGTTCCCTTTCGATCAGGAAACTCCGTCCGCAGCAAGCCAAAATGTGGAAACTCGCTTTTACGGCCTGGCCCGGGATCCAGTGATACGTTCAGCGCGGTATCATGGGATAGTCTGACGTTGGAAAGCACGGGAACCTGGCTTCCGCAAGACGGGCACGGAGCAATGCGTACCCAGAGCCGGAAGTATACATCTTCCTCGAACAAGTCCTGCAGGCGCTCCTTCGCTCCGCGCCAGACTGCATTGGCGAAGTCCTCAACTTCCGTCGCGTAGCCGCGCCAGCCACTCAAACATTCCCCGACCGCAGGTCCGGCGGAACGTGAATCCTTTGCCATCGAGACCGCGAAATCATGAAGTACCCGGTCGATCAGGTGCGGGACAATTGAGAGTTCAACCGATATCGCATCGAATCCGAGACGGGCAGCCATAGCTGCGACAGTGCCTATGCCAGCACACATGTCAAGCAGCCGCGGTTCGTGGTTTACATCGTGCGAGGCGATATTAGCAGGCGCGCGATTAGGCCGACCTTGGGCAATCGCCGATGCAATCGCAGCGTCATCGCCACTGGCGACCAGAGCGAGTTTGTCGGGATCGCGCAGCCACCCGGGCGACGTCGTAAATGCTACCGCCGCGCGGGCCGCACTCGTGCTTCGCATCGCGAACCACCGATGAAAACTAATGGCATCCTGGTAGTCGTCATCCAGGTCCAATCTGAGGGCTTCGCCTTCCTCCACCCTCTTACCTCCGGATAGTTTTACGGATCGCAATTAATGCCGGTGTCGAGTATTAGTCTGAACATTGTACCTCCGGACCGACCTTCGCGGATGATCGAGCTTGAGGTTATTCGAGCGATTCTGCCGGGTCTGGCGAAACTGCCTCATCGACCGCGCGGAGTATGAGTTCTGGCTTGAATCAGGCGATCCGTCCCGGGTCGCGCAGCCTGAACCGGTCGTCGGTATCACGCGGGTGATGGCGTCAAACTGATCACGACGCTTAGTGACCGTTGAGGCGGGTGGTCCCTGCAATGATGCGGCAGGTTCATGTGGCATCCGGGCCAGGTAAGGTTTATGTGGCATCCGGGCCAGGTAACGATGAGTGAGCAGAGCTAGCGACTGGGTTCCCGCCGCGAGGGCATCCCGAGGAGGACGCGGACGGGCGCGGATGCGGGTGCCGCGGCGGCGGCTTCCCAGGCGTCGCCGGCGCGCGTTCGACGCAGGGACAGCGGCGCAGCGTCGGACAGCAGGTAGTGCGGGGCGGCGCGGGTGACGGTGACGGTGACCACGTCGCCGGGACGCGGCGCGAGCTCGTGCGGGGTGAAGTGGACCAGGCGGTTGTCCCGGGCGCGGCCGGACATGCGGTGGGTGGCGGCGTCCTTGCGGCCCTCGCCCTCGGCGACCAGCACCTCGACCGTCGCGCCGGTCAGCTTCCGGTTCTCCGCGAA
>Ga0187807_1000281_pt1 | contig 15585 bp, 10 predicted proteins | sample NC_wetland_sal_i_4_FD_132432 | JGI IMG/M metagenome (GOLD analysis project Ga0187807, IMG submission 132432) | Wetland sediment microbial communities from Neuse River Estuary, North Carolina, USA - ASW_2 | ecosystem: Environmental > Aquatic > Freshwater > Wetlands > Sediment | place: USA: North...
TACGTCATCGAACAGGTCATCGCGAACTTCAAGACCTGGCGGATCATGCACACCGACTACCGCCGACCGCTGGCAACATTTTCCGAAACCATCTCAGCCGTGGTCGCCCTGCACTTCTATGCAAACGCCTGAATAACCCTCATGGAAGCCCGGCCTCAAGTTAGTGCCAACCTTCCGGACCGCTATGGATCGGCCGCCCGGAATGGTCAGTTACGAGAAACTGAAAGGCACCGCAAGGAATTCTCGCCGGAGCGCAATTATGCGGGCATCTTTGCGCAGGCGCGTAGTGCCACGCAGGAATGGTTGCCCTGATCGAATAGGGACTGTTATGTTACTGATTGGGAAATCCGCATGCTGTGCTGGTATCCGAACTTGACGGCCTCACCGACGGTGATTCCTGGGACACGCACGTGGCGGTAAACGGAGTCGGGCGCGAAGTGGCCGAACGCGCTTGCTGTTGCGGTGTCGGGCGCGGGAACGGCACCGAAGTCGAAGAAGGCGGGATGGCGGGCGGCTTCTTCTTCCCGGGCGGCCCGGCTTTTCAGGTCCCTGCCGTGGCCAGGGTGCTGCTCCGGCACGATGATCGTCAGCCTGAACTGGTCGCCCTGCAGCTGCCATCCCCATCGCAGGCCATCCGGGCCGTCGGTGAACCAGTCGATCAGCCCGGTGCCTCTGGTCATGCCGACGGTGGCGTTCACGCCACGGGATGCGAGTCCGGCGGCTACTTGCTCGTAGCGCATTTTCTGCACCGGGCCATCGAGCCTTGCGGCCCGGAGAACGGCTCGCTGGGCGGTCGGCAGAATCACCGGCTCGTCTGGCGACGGCCGTCCCACCACCAGGACCAGCTCCTCCAGCCGGGCGAAATGCTCAAGCCACCGCTCCAGGGTCGCCCCTGCGTATTGATCGGCTGCCGCCACCGCCGGCAGTGCCGGCTGGAGCCGCCCGCTGAGCTGCACATAGCTGAGCCAGGTCCACCTCTTGCCGCCAGGGCTGGTCCACGCGCCGTCGGGCCAGCCGGGCGAGGTCAGACTCAGCAGCACCAATTCGCCGACGTAAAAACCAGGGCGGTCGGCAAGACGGGCGAGCTGGCTGACGTCGGGCAACGCAAACACCTTGTTCTCGATCAGCATCAGCCGGTGATGGCCGTGCTCTATCAGCAGGTCCGTGTGGTTCTTCTCGCGAAGCACGGTGACCTCGCCCGGCAGCCCTAGCGCACGCGCTACCGGCGGATGGCGGCTGATGAACCAGGCCAGCAGGTTGGAGTGGAACAGCTCCCGGCTGCCCAGCGACATGGCAAGAATGGGATTGCTTTCCAAGCTGCCCACGATCACGGCGAGCACGCTGGCATCCGGTTCTCCGCCCATGCGGGCATCCTTCCGCGCCGGGCATCGCCGGGCCGATCGCGTAGCCAGATCGGTACGAACGCCCCACCGGATGTCCGTTATGCCAGCCGACGGGTGCGCCGTGATCTAGGATGTAGTCTGCCGCGCAGACGACGAGGACCTACTCCCGCTGGTGAGGCGGGTCGACAAAACCGGGATCGACTGCCCTTTCGGCTGGCCGACTGCCTTCGTCAGTTTCGTGACATCCAATCGCGGCGGATAACCTCACCGTCCCTGCATACGGGCCTGGTTCGCTCCGCAACCTCGCGATGCGCCGGACCGACCTCTTCGTCCACGAGCAGCTGCACCTGACGGCGCTCAGCGTCTCGGCGGACCGGATCGCGCATGTGGCCCTTCGGTGCGTGGTCCTGCTGGCACAGCTCGAGGCCGCAGGCGACCCGGTGGACCGGTCCGGATCCGCCCCTGTGGCCGAGGTCTACCCCGCCGCCTCACTGCGCAGCTGGGTTCTTACTCACCGTGGCTAAAGCAGAAGGCCAAGACCGATGCCCTCGGCCTTCTCATCGACCATCTTCTGGGTGAAGCGCCGTGGCTGGACTGCACGAGGCACGAGTCGGCCATGCGCCGGTCACATGATGTCTTCGACGCCGTCATCGTCGCGATGACCGCCCGCGCTTGCGGCCCTGGGCCAGACGATCCCGCCCACAGGGGCCGACCTGGCTGCAGCCACGGCCGAGGGCTGGATCGCCATCCCCAGCAAGCCGATGAGCGCCCTGCTGTAAACATCCCGTCAAACGCGCCCGGCGCGGCAGAATAGTGAGTTCTCGACGTAGGCCGTGATGTATGGAAATGCACCCTGGGCCACTGCCTGCCCGACTGTGGCCGGTATTGCCACCCAGTTAGCAGCGGCCCAGGCCCGGCTGCTTCACCACGTCTTTCGTCGCCCTGAGCCTTCATTTCCGGGCTGGGTTCCAACGCTTGGCTCGTATCTCGTGATTGACAGATTGCGAATCCGATGTATTGCTAACTGTTGACTGATGCCCGGGCCGGGCGGTGGATAGCGCCCGGCCCGGGCATGGATGCAGCAGCGTTGTGGCAGTCGTATGATTCTCCACCGATAAGTGGTGGGTGCCGATCAACGGGCGGCTGCCCTAGTTCAGCTGTTCAGGAGCGCGATACGTCCCGTGGATCGGCGCGAGGCGGAGGTCACCAGTAGCCGGACTGACTGTATCCCCATGGCAACCAGTAGAAGGTGTCCCAGACGCCGTGGCTGCCCGTGTCGGGGAAGTTGACCCGGCTGGCTAGCCATGCGATGGTTCCGGCCATAGCGTCGCATACTTCGTCCGCAGCCTCGCCGTAGATCTCGTATCCGGCGAGGGCGCCGCAAGCCGAGTCAACGTCATCGGCCCAGTCGCCCAGCTTGTTGATTGCCTCCTTGTAGGGCCAGAGATTTGCGTAGCTGGCGGTCACCCAGGCGTGCGTCAGGTCCATGCCCACGGACCAGTCCAGCGTGACGCCGGACCGATTTGGGGAACCGGACGCGAGGCCTGCCTGGAACCCGAGCTTTCCGAGTGCTTGGCCCAGCGCCTGGTCAAGACGCGCTGCCTGTGCGCGGTTCATGTGCTCGAGTGCGTTGACCTGTGCCGAGGTTAGATGAGCCGCGGGAGGAGCGTCCGCGACGGCGACCCTGCCGGATGGGGTGGTCATGGCGAGGGTGAGTGCAGCTGCTCCTGTCAGTGCGATCATGAAGGTCCCGGCGAGTCGGATCTGGTGGCGCATGCCCCCAACACGGCGGAATGCGGTGTGGCTTCCAGGCAGGTCCGCAGGAGGCAAACTGTGCTGGGTTTCCATGTCATCTCTTCTGGATTTTGGCATAATCTTCATTTCATTTTCTGCCTTTCTGCGACCTTCGCTCGGTCGCAACGCTATGCTTTGGCGCAGGCACCCGCCTAACCAGCTGGTGCGGCAGGTTCTGTTCGTTGCTGATTACCGGGCTGCCGGGTGGCGGCTCTGAAGGATGGGCATCGGGCGAGCGCTATTCCGCCTAGCGAAGCTGGCTAATACCCCGAACCGCCACGTGACCGATCTGCCGCGAACTCGTCCGAGATCTCGTTGGCCTCTGAGCGGCGTTCACGCCGTCCTGGATGGCGTTGCCTTTCGACCCAGCTGCAGTGGGATAGGGCGTGTAGTTGGAAGGGACGTTGCCCATCATGAGGATCTCCTCCGCTGCGGCTACCGCGGGTATACGCGGTAGCACTGCCAATAGGTGCTCCATTGCGACCTCTGCGGCTGGCAGTTGCCTCAGCAGCTCTCCGACGACTTCAACGTTACGACTCAAACACGTAGTCGACAAGGATGATTTATTGCCACCTTGACCGCTACAACACTCGATCCAGGCGGTTCCATGTGGGTAGTTGCAGGTTTCATGACTCATCCTGGCGTCAATTCCAACGATCTTGCGTGGGCATGCGCTAGCATGCGCACATGAGCAGACAAGACTACATAATCTTCGCGGACGCATTGCGTCAAGCGCTACAGAACGCCGGAAAGAGCCAAGCGGAACTGGCGCGCGAGCTTCGTATAGACCCGAGTCAGGTCAATCGGTGGGTCAATGGTAGGGCAATCCCTCAAATCGATAACGTTCGGCGTATTCAAGCATTCCTTAACGTTGACCTCTCTGATTCATTCGCTAAATCCATACCGCAGCACGAGCTATTTGTATCAGCGCCAATTTCTGCAATCGCAACTGATGAGATTGCGGAGCATCATGATGCCGTGGCCATGGTTGTAGCAGCTGCTAACGAGCACGTTAACGATCTTATTTGGCCAGGAGACCGCATCAGAGACTTTGCGGACCGGCGAACTGCTGCCGCCGACCTAGCAACCGAGCGCAACATGAGGGACCTTGCCAATTGTCCAGCTTATCTCTACCTACAATTCTCCGAGATTATAGGACCCTCTAGCGCGCTGGTAGAGCTCGGCTTCGCTCTAGGCAGAAAGATGAAGGTCACTATTATCGTTAGGCATGGGCTTACGAGCCCGTATATGCTCCGCGGGTTCGGCGCTGTAGCGGCTAGGCTAAGTTTTCTACCCGAGGCTAGGATCTACGAAGTAGACTCGCCTGACGATGCAGCTTCCCTAATAGCAGGCAACGGTCGAGAGCTGCTTGGATTGGCCTAGCTAGCCGCTACCCGGCCGGGACAGACAAAGCAGTGGCCATGACGCCAACTGTGGGATGACGCCGACCGACTGTCCAATCATGACCCGCATGGTTCTAGCGGCGACAAAGCCGGACCAGCTATCGCTACAACTGTTAGTGCACTTCAGGCCTGCGTATAAGTATGTGAGGACGTAACGTCCTCATTTCGGCATGTGCGTAAGGCGCCATAGCTCGACGCCGAGGGTTTCCCAGCCGCTACGTTCCGGTAGCGGCTTTGAACTTCACCACCAGCTCGGCGGGCACCCGCCCGCGGTCCTTTACTTCGATGCCCTGCGCCTTGGCCCACTCGCGGATCGCAGTGCTGCTGTGGCCGTCTGCCGACGCTTTGCGTCCGCTCCGAGCTGGCCGCCGAGCACCCGTTCCGGCCCGCCGCGCCGCTTGCACGTAGGGCGCCAGCGCATCCCGCAGCGCCTGGGCATGCTCGGCGTTCAGGTCGATTTCATACTCGCTGCCGTCCAGCCCGAATCGGACAGTGCCTTCGGCCTCACTGCCATCGAGGTCATCAATGAACAGCGTTTGTATCTTCTGAGCCACTGCTGCTCCATTTCTCCACCTATGCGGGCACAACGACGCTGGTGTGCCCGCGGCCACAAGTCTGCCCTAAACCGGTCGATCCGACTGAATCGCCGCGCCGATCGCCAGCATCTGACCCCCAAGCCGGTCCGGCACCCCCGCCGGTCCACGCCCATCCTGAAGGCACCAGGCGGTGTTGTCGCTGGCGTCGGTGAGCTGCGCCGACGGGTTGAGCAGCGCCTGGCCGGTGGCGAGCGGGTGCCGGTCCCGTCGGCCAGGCCGAGGACCCGGGTGATGTAGTTCAGCGCCATGACTTGCCCCCGGTTCCGTCGTGGTGGTTACGCAGCTGGCCGGCACTACCGCGAGTCCGGACGTGGCTGCCCTGCTCGAGGCCGTTAGCGTGCCCCCAAGGTGCACCTGCCGGACTGGCCCGAGGTGGTCACCCCGCTCGTGCTGCGGCATTTCTGCGCCTCCCAGTTACCTGGGCGGCATGACGGGCATACTTCTGCCGTAACTCGGAGGGGGCGTGAACGGTGGCCGAAGATACACCTCCCGCAACGGAGGTCGAGGCGTTTCTGAGTCGCTTGGGCGACGCAGACCAGGAGGAGTTGGAGCGCGCGAGCTTGGCCGTTCGGTCAGATCGGTCGGCGTGGGAGGCTGCGGGAGGAAGGGTGGCGCGGATTGTCGCAAGCCTGGGTCTCGACGAGCAGAAAGCGCAATTCTGCGAACGAGCGAGGGTGATTGTCGAGGGAAAGGCAGTGCAAATCCAAGGCGAGGATCGCAAGTTCGCCATCTGGGCAGCTCGTGGCGTGATCGTGAGCCTGCTGGCTGATGGCGGCAGCGCCGAGAGGACTGACCTAGGCGTGCTTTTTAAGCCATTCGACCAGTGGTTTCGGGAAACGTCGACTCGAGCGCCTGGGGAGTTCTGCGACAAGCACCCAACAGTGCCGCTCAGATTTGGCCGCTGTCAAAGGTGCGATGACGAGGAGCGCTACCCGCCGCGGTGGTAGAGCTCGACAGCTCAGCCGCCGGGTTGGGTCTCGGTCGTGCGACATCCTCGACGTCACGCCCGCGTGACCGAGGCGGCCAATGCCGCCACTCTCACCGCCGGGAGGGTCGCCGTGGACGTTCCCCACGTCGCCGGCAACTACGTGACCGGCGGCTGGCATTTCTATGACTTCCTGTCCGGAGACCACAACAGGCTGACGGTGAAGTGGCCCTCCGCGCTTGTCTGCGGGAGACGCGGACCTCGGGCTCCTGATGCAAGGTACCGGCCGAGGAATGCTGGCCGACGGAGCATGGCACAGTCTGGCCATGATTGCGGTCGTAGCGCACGCTGACGGCCTACTGGCACACGATCCCGGCGGGCCCCATAGCCTGGCACGGCTCTTCAAGGCTCCGAGGGTATATGCAGCCCGGATATCTCAGAGACCGGATGTACGGCGCCAGACATGGTGGACCATGGCAACAAGCACGCCTGTGCCGTGCGCGATGCTGGGGCTTCTATAGCCTAGGCGCCACCGAACACGTAGGCGATCGACGCGCACACTCACCCGATGGCCAGAAGCAGTGCATGGCGGCAGCCCGGCGCGGGGCGCGCCTGAGGCCTGGGCGAACCCTCGTAGCCCTGGTTGCCGATAGGCCTCATGGCGGCTGTGAGCCGGTGGGCGATGGTGACGTGACGGGCCACTGGCCGAAGGCACGGCGTGCGGGGCGCACACTGGTGCCGTGCGTATTGCTGTTCGGGTCCGGCCGGGGTCTGCCCGTCCGGGTGTCGGCGGGGAGCACGATGGGGCCCTGGTGGTGCGGGTCAGTGAGCGAGCCGTGGACGGCAAGGCGACCGTGGCTGCGCTGGCCTCGGTGGCTGCGGCGTTCGGAGTCGGCCATGGCTCGGTGACGCTGGTGGCAGGATCGCGAAGCCGGGTGAAGATACTCGACGTGGCGGGCGCCGATCCCAGAGTGCTCGAACAATTGCTCGGGCGATAGGACCGCGCCAGGCCACAAGTCGGTATGCTCTCCCAGCGGCAGAAGCGGACAGTCACCTCAAGCGTGAAGATGCATAAACATACGGCGCGACTGTCTGCATGCCAGCTCGGCTGGACCGGTGAACGGTCGTGGGCTGATCTGTCCGGGGGTTGTGGCGCGCCCCGGGTGTGTCGGCGGTGCATGCGGCGGGGTGGTTGTCAGCGCTGGCGGCGGGGGGGACGATGGTGGTGTGCCGGGAACGGGTTCCTGGCTGGGGGGTTGCTGGGTCGTGGCATTGGAGCTGCGGGTTCTCGGCCCGGTTCAGGCGGTGCGGGCCGGGCGGGATGTTCCGCTGGGAGGGCCGAAGCAGCGCGCGGTGCTTGCGTTGCTGGTGGTGGATGTGGGCCGGGTGGTTCCGGCTGGGCAGCTGATCGAGGCGTTGTGGCAGGGCAGCCCGCCGGCGGGGGCGGCGAAGACGTTGCGGTCGTATGTGTCGCGGTTGCGGACGGTGCTGGCGCCGGAGGTCGCGGTGGTGCCGCGGGGTGGCGGTTATGCCCTGGCCGCTGGCCCGGATCAGGTCGATGCTGGCCGGTTTGAGCGGCTGGTGGAGGCGGGTCAGGGCGCGCTGGGGCTGGGTGAGGCGGCCGCGGCGGCTGCCCGGTTCGCTGACGCGCTGGCGTTGTGGCAGGGCCGGGCACTGGCGGATGTGGCCGATGTGCAGCCGCTGGCGTTGGAGGCGGCACGGCTGGAGGAGTTGCGGCTTGTGGCGGTGGAGGGCCGGGCCGAGGCCAGCATCGCGCTTGGGCTGCACGGGGAGGTGGTCGGGGAGCTCGAGCGGCTGGTCGCGGAGTATCCGCTGCGGGAGCGGTTGTGGCGGCTGCTGGTGCTGGCGTTGTACCGGGCCGAGCGGCAGGCCGATGCGCTGGCGGCGTATCGCCGGGCTCGGGCAATGCTGGCCGAGGAGCTGGGTCTGGAGCCCGGTGAGGAGTTGCGGGAGCTGGCGCAGCAGGTGCTGCGGCAGGAGGTTCCGGCGCCGCGGCGCCCGCAGCGGCACGGCCTGCCGTTGCTGCTGACCAGCTTCCTGGGCCGGGAGGAGGAGGTTGCGGCGCTGGGCGAGCTGGTGGGCCGGGCGCGGCTGGTCACGCTGACCGGGCCCGGCGGGGTGGGCAAGACGCGGCTGGCGGCGGAAGCCGCTACGGCTATGGCGGGGCGCTTCGGGGATGGGGTCTGGCTGGCTGACCTGGCCGGGGTCGGCGATCCGGAGCTGGTGGCGTCCCGGGTGATGGAAGCCCTGGGCGTGCGGCAGGCCGGTGACCTGCCGGTGCTGGAGGTGCTGCGGTCCCGGCTGCGCGCGGCCGAGCTGCTGCTGGTGCTGGATAACTGCGAGCACCTGCTCGGTGCGTGTGCCCAGCTCGCTGGTGACTTGCTGGGCGGCGCGCCGGGGCTGCGGGTGCTGGCCACAAGCCGCGAGCCGTTGGGCGTTGGCGGGGAGACGGTGTTTACGGTGCGGCCGCTGGCCGTGCCGGCCGGCCCGGATGACGCGGCGGGGATCGCCGGGTCGCCTGCCGTGCGGCTGTTCGCCGACCGGGCGGCCGCCAGGGCAGGCCGCGATGTGACGGGCGCGGCCGTCGGCACGGTGGGGCGGATCTGCGGCGCGCTGGACGGGCTGCCGCTGGCGATCGAGCTGGCCGCCGCCCGGGCCAGCGCCCTGTCGGTGGCCGAGATCGAACAGCACCTGGCTGACAAGTTCCGGTTCCTGGCCTATCAGCGTCCGGTGGCCGGCGCGCGCCATCAGGCGCTGAAGGCTGCCATCGGCTGGAGCTACGAACTGCTGCCTGACGCGGAACGGTCGTTTCTGCGCCAGCTGTCGGTGTTCGCCGGCGGATTCCGGCTGGCCGAGGCGGCCGCGGTGTGCTGCGCCGGCGACGAGGCCGCCGCGTTGGACCTGGTCGACGCGCTGGTCAGCAAGTCGCTGCTGGTCGCGCAGGCAGCCGCGGAGACCCGGGCCTCGGGGACCCGGTACCGGCTGCTAGAGACGATCCGCGAGTACGCCGCCGGCCAGCTCGATACGGCCGCGGAGGCCGGCCGGGCCAGGATGCGGCACGCCAGCACCTATCTCGGCCTGGCCGAGCGGGAACACGACCTGGGCGTCTTGTCTGCCGAGCACGACAACTTCCGCGCCGCCCTGGACTGGTCGCTGCTGCAAGGGGATGAGATCGGGCCGCGGCTGGCCGCCGCCCTGGGCGGCTTCTGGCTGGCCCGCGGTCTGTTCCAGGATGGGCATGCCTGGCTGGAGCGCGCCGCCGCCGCCGTGCCAGCCGGCGGCCGGCTGCGCGCCGACCTGCTCCGGCTGCTCGGGATGACAGTGAAGGCGGGCGGTGATCTAGAACGGGCCAGCACCATCTTGGCCGAGGCCATGCGCGCCGCCGAAGCGGCGGGCCTCCCGGCCGCAGCCGCCCGGATCGCCGTGCTGCAGACCGACATCGGTGCGCTGGCCACGGGGATGACACCCAAAGCGGTCGCCGAATGTGAGGCGGCCGTCCCGGCCCTGGAAGCAGCGGACGATCTGGCGGGCCTGGCCGACGCATGGACCGTTCTGGGCAAGATGCGCCTGTTCAGCGGCAGCGGTCCCCCCGGCGACGAGGAGGCCCTGCAACGCGCCATCGACTACGGGCAGCGCAGCGGGAATGAGGTCGCGGAGCGGGAGGCCATCATCTACCTGCTGCTCATCTTCGACAGGCTGCGCATACCGGTGGATGTGGCGCTCAGCCGGGCGGAGCAGCTCCTTGCCGCCTTGCCCAGCGACCCATGGGCTGAGGCAACTGTCCGCATCGCGGTCGCGCCCCTATACGCCTATGCGGGCCGGTTCGCCGAAGCGCGGGCGGCGATCGCCCGCGGCCGGACGCTGTGGGCACAATCCGGGGCGACCTTCTACTGGGCGATCTGGGCCCCCGTCGCCGGCCTGGCCGAGATGATCGCCGGAGATGCCGCCCGGGCCGAACGGGAACTGCGCGGCGGCTACGGAGCGCTCCGCGACATGGGCGAACAAGGATATTTCGCCAGCACCGCGGCGATGCTCGCCGACGCGGTCTACGCGCAGGGACGCCTGGCTGAAGCCCAGCAGCTGGCCGACGAGGCCCGGGAGGCCGCCGTGACTGGCGATTTCGAGGCGCATGCCCAGTGGCGGGCAATCAGCGCCAAACTGCTCGCCCGCGGCGGCCGGTTCGCCGCGGCACGCAAGCTGGCCGATGAGGCCCTGGCGCTCATCCCGCCAGCCAACTGGGAGCCACAGCGGGCAGAGATGCTCGTGACGAAGGCGGAGGTGCTGCGGCTCGCCGGCGCGTACCAGGAAGCCCGGGACAGCCTGCGGCAGGCACTGGCCATCTACACCGAACGGCACGCAGACCACCTCGCCGAACGGACACGGGCCGCCCTAGCCGGCCTCGGCGTTCAGCCCGGCTAACTGCTAACTGCGGCGAGCCGGCCGGGCTTCAACCACTCTGCAACCTCCCCCACCGAGGCTGGCCTTCAAGCAACGATGACCAGGAGGTCGCCATGTACACCATCCCGCGCAGCCCCGCCACCGCCCTTCCGGCCTCCGGGCCAACCGCACCTGTGAAACACGCCCATCACCCCCCGCGCCGGATCGTGGCCGCGATCACAATCGTCGTGCTGGTTACCGTCGCGGCAGCTCCCCTGCTGCTGGCCTTCGCCACCGCGTCCCCGGCCAAAGCCGCGACCATGATCATTCCGGGCCCGGCACGATCCACGCTCCCATCCCAGGTCCCAGCGCCGATCCACACCGTGGTCGCAGTCGCTGGCGGCATGCCCGGCTGGCAGATCGCGCTCATCGCGGCCGGGGCCGCAGTCCTGGCCGCAGTCCTGGCCGTCGCCGCCGACCGGGCGCGCACCGCACGCCGACCCGCGCCCGCACCCTCCCCTTGAGCCACTAAGCGATTGGCACCAGGCCGCGCGGCCCACGACGTCACGCCCGCGCGGCCCGGTGCCATATGCACGTGCCGGCCGGTCATCACCTATCCAGCCCACCAGCGCTGAGGCCTTCCCAGCATCCGGCAACCCTGCATCCACCCGTGCTGACCGGCCACCGGTACCTCCTCACGCCGCGCCGAACCGTTGAATCCGGCCTTGCGCTACCGAATGGCAAATCGCGAGGTCGACTGCCCGTAGTTGACATCGTTAGGTATGCCGGCTGAGAAGACCGAACTGAGGGTCGTGCGATTCATCCGCGATATCCGGAACAGCGCAAAATATACGAAGACCAAACGTCCTCTATTCGGCATGTGGGTTTTGCGTCGCCGGATGGCGAGCGTCAGATCGCGCCGCTGTGGCGGCCGGTCCGGCGGGGTTGCTGGTCAGCTCCGGGACGGGAAAATGCCGGCCAGGGCGATGCAGAAGTTCACGGCGAGGTAGGGCTGGATGTTGCCGTGTGGCTGGCTGCCTCCAGTGTCGCCGAGCATGTCCGCGTTCATGACGGTGCTGGTGTCGGGTTCGGCGGTGTAGATGTGGCTGGCCGAGCGGGCCAGCGCGCGGCCTTCGGGCTGGTCTGAGGCGGCTACGCTGCTGCTGGCCTTGACCGGGTGGGTGTGCCCGGGCATCTGGGTCGCCTCAAGCGTCACGGTCTCGGCGCCGCCGGCCTGGCCTTCGGCGTAGGAGGAGAGCCCCGGGCCCTGGCCCTGGCCGACCGGCACGCGGGAGCGCAGGTCAGGCAGGGCGAAGGTGGTCCTGCCGTCACCCCCGTAGGTGGTGCCGAGGAGGCTGAACAAAGCCTGGTTCTGATTGATCGGCAAGAGCTGGCCGTTGCACGGGGCCCACCCTTGTGGTGCGAAGCCGAAGCCGAACATCCTGATCTCGCCGACAAATGGCTCAGACATATCGTCTCCTCAACGGGGAGCTGGGTCAGGACAGCCGGCCGATGATGGCCTGGCCGAAGGGCCGGGGAACGGCACGAACCGTGACGGGCCCCGCACCGGTTCCGCGGCAGCAGCACGCGGCGCCAGCCAGCCGGGCACGGCGCCCACCGCCCGCGCCGCGCTGCCGAGCAGGCCATCCCGCATCCCGTGGCGACTGCCTGGCCGAACCGCAGCGCGGTTGCACGCATATCAGGCGCCCGGGGACAGTCGCTGCTTAGCCCAGCGCATGTACTCCTTCATCCCGGCCGCCGTGTCGATGTGGACCAGGCCCAGGACCCGGATCTGGTCCTTGACCAGGTCGTCGAGGGCGTTGGCCGCGGCGGCCGGGTCCCCGGCCTCGCCGCGCAGGGTGGCCAGGTACAGCCGGGCTTTTAGGGTAGCGGGGTGGTCGGCGCCCAGGACCCGGGTGCGGGCGGCGACGACCTGCTCGTATTCTGCGATCCCGACGGCGTGCTCGCCGGCCTTCCCGCGCCAGTAGGCGCGGTTGGCCCGGCTGGCCAGCGTGCTGGGGTCATCAGGACCGAGCACGCGGGTCTGGTCCGCGACGAGCTTGTCGTACTCTGCGATGGCCGCCGCGTACTCGCCGGCCCGGCCGCGCCAGTAGGCGAGGTTGGCCCGGGTCTGCAGGGTGTCGGGGTCGTCGGGACCGAGCACGCGGGTGCGGTCGGCCAGCACCTCGGCGTACAGCGCGAGAGCGCCGGCGCCATCGCCGTTGTTTCCGGTCGTGTAGGCCAGGGCGAATGCGGTCGACATCGTCTGGGGGTCGTACCGGCCGAACAGCAGCATTTCCTCCTGGCGCAGCTGGTCCAGCCCTCCGGCCGCCCGGTCCCAGTAGCCTGCCCGGCCGACGGCCGACATCCACTGGTGCCGCGTCCACAATGTGGTGCGGTCTTGGGGGCCGAGGACCCGGGTCATTTCGCGGACCAGCTGTTCAAAGGCGGCGGCGGCACGGGCCACGTCCCCGGTCTGCGCGCGCCAGCTCGCGACGGCGGCAGCGAGGCTGAGGGGCTCGCGGCGGTCCGGGCCCCGGGCCTTGACCAGCTCGCCCAGCAGCGTCTCGCCCTGGGCGATGGCCTCCTGGTAGCGGTAGCAGTCGGCCAGGAGCTGCGCGTACTGGAGCCGGGTACCGATGACCCGTTCCGGCTCGGGCGGCCGCGCGGCGGCCCGGGCGTCCAGGAGCTCGCGGTACAGCAAGAGCGCCCTCTGATAGAGCGGCGCCGCCCCCGCGTGGCCGCTTTCGGCTCGCGCCGCGGCGGCGTAGGCGGCCGCGACGCTGTGCAGCGCGGGCCAGGTCCGCGGGCTGTCCCGGCCGAACTCGTCGCGGAGCCGGTCCAGATCCTCGCTCAGCATGGTCAAGGCCCGGTCACGCTGACCCGCGTCGAACAACGCCTCGGCGGTGGCCACGACCAGCACGCGGGGTGGCGGGGCGTCGCTGGCCAGCCGTTCTGTGATCTCGTCTAGGAGCTCCCCGTCAGCCGCCTCGCGCCCGGTGACCCGCCGCAGGTCGAACAGCTCGGCCGTCAGGTCCGCCGGGGGCTCCGGGTCCTCTTCCACCACCGTGGCGAGCAGCGACTCCCGCACGTCCGCGTCCAGATCGTCCCAGGACGTCCCGGCCCGCGCCCGGGTGATCGCGTCGAGCAGGCCCTGGCGCAGGGCACGGACGGAGGGAGGGGCGAGCTCGCGGATCTGTTCAGCCCGGACCACGTCCAGGAGCCGGGGCGAGGCGAAGCCGATCACCGCAGTCCCCGCGCGGGGCACCAGCCATCCGCCCTCGACCGCAGCGGCCGTGCCCTCCTGGTCGGGCAGCCAGTCGCGGACGGTCAGCAGACCGTGCACGCTGGCCGCGGCCAGCGCCTGCCGCAGCGGCTCCGGAGCCGCCCGGAACGCGGCCCGCACGCCTTCGGCCGGGGAAACCGCGCCCAGATCCTCGGGCCCGTCCACGCCCTGACACACCATCTGCGCCACGGCCGGAGCCTCGATCAGGTCGTAGAGGGCACCCGGCACGCCCGCAGCATGGCCGACGACACGGGCCAGTGCCGGGCCGTCCAGGTCCTTCCCCAGCTCGGCCACGGCGATCTCGGTGAGCTCGGCCGCGGCCAGCGGGGCCAGCCGGATCCGGGTCAGGCGGTTCTCCCGGTCCCCGGCCGCCAGCCAGTCAGCCAGTGCCTCGGCCGGCATGGGCTGGTCGGTGTCGGCGGTCAGCACGATCAGGCCCTTCGCCTCGGGCTGGCGCGCCAGGCGCTGCAGCAGCCAGATCGAGGTCTGGTCCAGGTACTGCGCGTCCTCGACCACGACGAAGAAGGGCAGCAGGCCGGCCGTGAGGGCGAGCCAGCGGGCGTCCTTCTCCGCCGTAGCCCTGGTGTCGGCGCGGACGGCGGCGGAAAAGGTGGTGCCGCTGTTGCGGTTCCTCGCCCGGCTCAACAGCTCATCCCGGCTGTGCCCCAGCTCACCGGCCGACCGGACCATCTCGGTGACGGTCCGCAGGTCGTCGGCGCCGCCCAGCACGGTGCCCACGAGCGAGCCCAGCAACCCGTGCGAGGCCAGAAAGGTAGCGGCGGTCAGGGCCAGCGCGAGCCGGTCGTGGACTAGGCGGTCGCCCTGCTGCACGGCTTCGGCGACGGCCTGCACGTGGTACTTGAGCTGAGCGTCGGCCTCCTCGACGGCGAACCGGCCCGGCCGGGCCGTCCACCCCCACCACAGGAACTCCATGGCGGACCCGGGGGCGGGGCACGGGTCCGGCACGACCTGCTTGGCCCGCGCCAGCCTGGTAATGACGCTCTCGGTACCTGGTCCGGAGGCCGCGATCGTAGCTGGCCAGTAGGCCGGACGAGACTGGCGCATGGCGAGCTGCTCGTAGACGCCCTGCACGACCGCGGTCTTGCCGATCCCGGTCGGCCCCTCGAGTACGACCAGGCCCATGCGGTTCTCGCTTACTGCCGTCTCCCACGCATCGGCTAGGTCCCGGACAGCCCGGAGATGACCCCCTCCCACCAGCACGGGTTCAGTGTGCCACGCCGCAGCCGGAAGCGGAACTGGCGCAGGCGGGTCAGGCGGCCTGCGCCCTGGCGCCAGGACCTGTGTCATCGAGGGCGCGGCCTGATCTGCCCGCGGTGCTAGCGCCGACTCCGGGCGCAGCGGTCCCCGGCCGCACAGGCCCCAGCCACGCCCCCCGACGCGAACCTGACCACGCGGTCACCGCCAGCCGGCCATCCCACCCCGCGCCCGAGCAGCGGCCATGCCTTAAGACCGAACGGGCATCCGCACGCCCGCGTCCAGAGCCGGTCCCGCGGCTGATCCAAGACGCCCGTATCCGGCTGATCTGCGCGCGGAAACCGGCAGGAAGGCCACCGCAATTAACCGTCCCGATTCGGCAGGCTCCAAGCGTCCATATGAAAAGCCCGCGCAGCAATTGCCGCTGCGACGTGAGCGCGCTGACTGAACATGGAAGGTTATGCACAGCTGTGTATAGGTGCGCCTATAGGCGACGTCCGCTCATCGGCATGAGGGCGTACTGAAGGCCGAACCGGAGAGCCTTCCCACACAGCGTCTTTCCAGTCGCCGCTTGAACTTGACCACCCGGTTCAGCGGGCACCTGTCCGGCGGTCTTTGACCTCGA
>Ga0187807_1000282_pt1 | contig 15577 bp, 13 predicted proteins | sample NC_wetland_sal_i_4_FD_132432 | JGI IMG/M metagenome (GOLD analysis project Ga0187807, IMG submission 132432) | Wetland sediment microbial communities from Neuse River Estuary, North Carolina, USA - ASW_2 | ecosystem: Environmental > Aquatic > Freshwater > Wetlands > Sediment | place: USA: North...
AAGATGGCATACGACGTGCCGTTATCGGTCAGCAGGACGTCCCCGGACCGGAGGTAGCCCTGGATAGCTTCCCAGTAGGCGGCCTGTGTCAGCTTGGCGGAGCCGTCGGCAGGAGTGCCTGCGGGCGTCGCCGCGGTGAACTGGCGGGTGGCGCGGCTGGTGACGTCCGGGACGGCGTCGATGACGCCGCGCAGCACTTCCTTGAGAGTCACCGCCTGGTAGTTGTCCTCGCCGACGTCCACGGAGTGACCGCGGGCTCGGATGGTGTCGGCGGGCAGCGAAGCGGTGAAGTCGCCCGAAGTGCCGTCGATCGGCCGGTAGCCGATGGACAGCAGGCAGTCGCTGCTCTCGATGGCCTCGCGGGTGCGCGGGTCGCTGGCCTTGCCGTTGTAGATGCCGGCGTAATACGGGAACGTCTCGTCGATCACTGCCTTTGCCGGGCCGGTCACTGCCACTGGCAGCTGCATTTTCTCGGCCAGCCCCATGACCTCTCCTGCGGCGCCGTACCGGTCGGCGTCCTGATCGATCAGGATTGCCGGTGACTTGGCGTCCGCTAGGCGGCCCGCGATCGCGGCGGCGCACGACCTTAGTCGTTCCGGGTCGCTGGGTGGCTCGGCGAGCATCAGCGGTGCGGCCGGGACCTCGATGTCGAGGTAGGCGATGTCGGAGGGCAGCTCCATGTACACCGGGAGCTTCTCCCGCCAGGCGGTGAGGATCAGTCTGTCGATCTCGGTGACCGCGTTGTGCGGGGTCAGCCTGGCCTGCGCCGCGGTCACCTGCGCGAACGCGCCGAGGAAACGGTCCCACGTCCCGTCGGCCGTCGTGTGGTGCATCCCCAGGCCGCGCTCGATCGACCGCAGCGGTATCGATCCGGTGATCAGGATCACCGGGACGTGCTCGGCGTAGGCCCCGGCGATCCCGTTGATCGCGCCCAGGGCACCCACCGCGTTCGTCACGGTCAGCGCGCCCATGCCGTTCAGCCGCGCGTAGCCGTCTGCTGCGTAGGACGCGTTCAGCTCACTACATGTGCCGATCCATCGCAGCGAGCCAGTGTCCTCCAGCTGCTGCAGCAGCTCGAGATTGAAGTCACCGGGAACGCCGAAGAGATGCCCGATGCCCGCCTCCTGAAGTCGGCGGAGCAGGAACTCCCCGACGGTCATCGTCCGGCTCTCTGCGCTTCGGCCTTGTCCGGACTTGCCGCTCGCGCGCTCAGCTAGCGACGTCATACTGCCTCCCCCGAGGCCAGGCAGCTCCTTAGAGAACACCTGGCGTGCTAAATCACTGCGTTCACGCTGCCTTCTGAGCCGCCGACCAGGTCGCCGGTCACGGCAGCCACCTCCCCGGGGATTTCCCGGCTCTCGCAGGCATAAACCGGCGCGGACTCGCGTCAGCATTCGGTGGGCGAGCGGACCTGCAGCCCGGGGAGACGGGATCGCATGCTCGTCAGGTCGGCGACCAACAGATCATGTTCGCGCTGGTCAGACGCCATTTCCGAAGGTAGAGCGGAGGGCGTGGGATTCGAACCCACGAGCAAGGTCACCCCTACTAGCGGTTTTCAAGACCGCCGCCATCGGCCACTAGGCGAGCCCTCCTGTGTGGACCAACCTTACGCGAAGCGGGGTGTCGGCGTTATGCGGGAGAGTGGCCTGCGCGGGACTGCGAAGCCGTCGCCGACTAGCGCGGCGAGCGACAGGTAGGCGTCGGCGGTTTCGGAGTTGAGCATCTCCAGTTCGACCTCGGCGCCCTCCTCCAGGTGCGGGTCGTACGGGATGCGGATCACCGCACGGCAGCGGGCGGCGAAGTGCTGCTCCAGGCGGTCGAGGTCCACCGTGCTCTTGCTCTTCGGCCTGATCGTGGACAGCACGACGACGCCGTTGCGCACCAGGTCGCCGTAGTCGTGGGCCTCGAGCCAGTCGAGTGTCGCGCTGGCGCTTCGCGCCCCGTCTACCGAGGGGGAGCTGACCAGCACGATGTGGTCGGCCAGCTCGAGGATGCCGGACATGGCGGAATGCAGCAGGCCGGTCCCGCAGTCGGTGATGCAGATCGAATAGTAGTGCTCGAGCACGCGGGCGACCGCGCGGTAGTCGTCGGCGCTGAACGCGACGGAGACACCCGGGTCGCGGTCGGAGGCGAGGATCTCGAGCCGGCTGGACGCCTGCGAGGTGTACGCCCTGACGTCCGCGTACCTGGTCACCTGGGCCCGCTCGTTGAGCAGGTCGCGGATGGTCGCGGAGGTCTCGAGCCGTACCTTGTCCGAGAGCGTGCCGCGGTCCGGGTTGGCGTCCACCGCGATCACGCGGTCGCCGCGCAGCGAGGCGAGCGTCGCGCCCAGGCCCACGGCTGTGGTTGTCTTGCCGACGCCGCCCTTGAGGCTCATCACGGCGACCCGGTGGTGGCCGCCGGCGACCGGGGTCCTGACCCGGTTCACCAGGTCACGGTGCCGCAGGTGTGCCTGGGACTCGCCGACCCGGATCAGGCCGCCGCTGGCGCGGTACACGGTCCGCCGCCAGCCCACGCCGGGCGGCGGTCGCTTGCCGTGCAGCAGCAGATCGGCGGTGAGGCTATCCGCAGTCTCCCGCGCGGGCGGCGGCTCTGGCGCGGCCGGCTCACGAACCGGCTGCGCGGAGAACGGCGCGGCAGGCTGCGCCGTGACCGGGGCGGACGAGAAGCGAGACGGGCCGGCGGCATGCGGCCCAGGCGGGGCGAGTGGCGGCGCCTCCTGTGCGCGCGTGGCCGCGCGGACGTCCGGCCAGTGCGGGCCCGGGCCCGGCAGCGGCGGAGCCTCATCGGGCGAGCGCTGTGCCTGGTACGGATCCTCCGGGTAGTCAGGCGCTGGGGGGAAGGCCGAAGCTACCGGCGGGAACGCCGACTGGTAACCCGCGACCGGATAGCCGGGCAGCGTATTGGGGTCTGGCAGCTGCTCCATCACCGGCACGTCCGCCGGCGCGTCGTCGTCGGGGAACTCACGGGGAAGCAGCCGGGGAAACAGGCCGGTCCCCTGCGGGTGCAACGACGAGAACGGGTTCGCCCCCGAGGTCACGTAGTCGTCGTACTGAACCTCGTCAAGGCTGCCTGCCCCGGGAACGCCGGCATCGGGCAGCTCGGCGCCGCGCGCCGCGTCCGCGGCAGGCGGGACCGGGCCCGCGGCAAAGCCGTTCGCGCGCTCCTCGGGTTCGCGTGCTGCCGTGGGCTCGTCATGCTCGTTCGGGGTCACGGGTTGCCCCATTCTCACCAGTACCGGGAACGCGGCACGAGTTCGCACCTAGTACCGAGCCTAAGCCACCTATCTGCTCTTGCCATACTTTTCGCGGCAGACAATGAACTCATCACACAGAACACCCGAGCCGGTGACAAAAGTGGACAGACCCTAGTTAATGATGTTCCCAGTGGGGAGAGGAAGTTATGTACGCGGTTGTCATCACGGAGCCCGGCGACCCCGACGTGCTCCAGTGGACCGAGGTGGACGACCCAGTGGCGGGGCCGGGCGAGGTCTTGGTCGACGTCACCGCGAGCGGCGTCAACCGCGCTGACCTGATGCAGCGGCAAGGCTTCTACCCGCCGCCACCGGGGGCACCTCCGTACCTGGGTCTTGAATGCTCGGGAACCGTCGCGGCGACCGGCCCCGGGGTGACCGGGTGGCAGCCCGGCGACCAGGTGTGCGCTTTGCTCAGCGGCGGCGGCTACGCGCAGAAGGTATCTGTCCCGGCCGGCCAGCTGCTGCCGGCCCCCGCCTCGGTCAGCCTGACCGAAGCCGCCGCCTTCCCCGAGACGGCGTGCACCGTGTACTCGAACGTCTTTCAGCTCGCCAAGCTCGCTCTTGGCGAGACGCTGCTCGTGCACGGCGGCGGGAGCGGGATCGGCACGATGGCCATCCAGCTGGCCAAGCACGCGGGGGCGACCGTGGCGGTGACCGCCGGCTCGGCCGAAAAGCTCGCGGCCTGCCGCGAGCTTGGCGCGGACATCCTCATCAACTACCGGAACGACGACTTCGTGCAGAAAATCCGCGAGGCGACGGACGGCCGCGGGGCGAACGTGGTTCTGGACATCATGGGCGCCGCCTACCTGGCCCGCAACGTCGACGCGCTGGCCGCCGACGGGCGGATCGTTAGCATCGGCATGCAGGGCGGGCGGCGGGCCGAGCTCGACCTCGGCGCGCTGATGGCGAAGCGTGGCACGCTCATGGCCACTACGCTCCGGGCGCGGCCCGCAGAGCAGAAGGCGGCCATCGTCGAGGCCGTTCACGAGCATGTCTGGCCGCTCATCGAGGCGGGCGCGATCCGGCCGGTCATCCACCGTGTGCTGCCAATGTCCGAGGCGGCGCAGGCACACCGGATCATGGCGGCGAGCACCCATACCGGCAAGATTCTGCTGCGTGCCCAGTGACCTCCCGCACGCGGTAACGTGAGGCAAATGAGCGACGAAATCAGCCCACAAGAGCAGCGCAGGCCGCACGTCGTCGTGGTCGGGCCCGACAGCATGGCCATCGAAAGCGGCGAGGAGGACGCCGAAGGCACCGAGGGCGAGCGCCCCGTCACCGAGATGGTCGAGCAGCCCGCCAAGGTCATGCGGATCGGCAGCATGATCCGCCAGCTCCTCGAGGAAGTCCGCGCCGCCCCGCTTGACGAGAAGAGCCGGGCGCGGCTCAAGGAGATCCACCAGAGCTCCATCAAGGAGCTCGAAGACGGCCTCGCGCCCGAGCTGGTCGACGAGCTCGACCGGCTGTCGCTGCCGTTCGCCGACGACGAAGTGCCAAGCGAAGCCGAGCTGCGGGTCGCACAGGCACAGCTCGTCGGGTGGCTCGAAGGCCTCTTCCACGGCATCCAGACCACGCTGTTCGCGCAGCAGATGGCGGCGCGCGCGCAGCTTGAGCAGATGCGCCGCGCGCTGCCGCCTGGGCTCATCGGGCCGGCCGAGCAGCAGGACCAGCAGCAGCAGCCGCCACGCGGCTCCGGCCCGTACCTTTAGGGGCGGCCGTACCTGAGCCTGGCCAGCCAGGCGGCGGCTTCGGCGAACTCCGGATCGGACGTGCCGGGGCGGACCATCGTCCGCCCCCCGTCGCTTCGCGGATAGCTGCCGAGGAAGCGGACCTCGGCGCACACCCGCCGCACGCCCATCATCGCCTCGCCGACCCGCGCGTCGTCGATGTGACCTTCGCAGTCGATGAAGAAGAAGTAGCTGCCGAGCCCGTCGCCCGTCGGGCGGGACTGGATCGTGGACAGGTTGATGCCGCGCACCGCGAACTCGGTGAGGATCTCCATCAGCGCGCCGGGGTGGTCGTCGGTGAGGAACGCGGCGAGCGAGGTCCGGTCGGCGCCGGTCGGCGCCGGGATCTCCCCCTGCGGGCCCACCACGACGAACCGGGTCACCGCGTTGGATCTGTCGTGCACGTCGGGCACCACCACGGACAGGCCGTACTTGGCCGCGGCGAAGGCGCCGGCCAGCGCCGCGTCCAGGCGCTCCTCGGCCACCTGCCTGGCCGCCTCGGCGTTGGAGGCGAGCGGCACCCATTCGAACCCGGGCAGGTTGGCGGCAAGCCAGCGCCGGCATTGCGGCTCGGCCTGCGGGTGCCCGCCGACGGTCTTGATGTCCGCCAGCGCGGTCCCCTGCCTGGCGAGCAGCGCGAACTCGATCGGCAGCCGCGTCTCGGCGCGGATGAGCAGGCCGTTTCCGCCGGTCAGGTCGTCGACGGTCGCGGTGACGATGCCCTCGACGGAACTTTCCATCGGGACCACGGCCCGCTCCGCCGCCCCGGTCCGGACGGCCGCTAGGGCCGCTCCGATCGAGGGATGCGGCACCGGTTGCACGTCATCGGTCCGCCGTGAGCCGCCCAGGCTCGCCACGGCGGCCTCGGTAAACGTGCCCTCCGGCCCAAGATAGGCATAGCGCATAGCCTCATCATGCCGTAGCGGCGGCGCGCCTCGCGGCACGGTTGCCCCGCCCGGACGGGGCCGGCGCGGGAACGAGCAGGCCCGTCCCGAGCCGCGCGGAGCGCACTGCCTGGGTCTCCTCGGGCGATAGCTCCAGCTCGCCGTGGCCCGCCACCACTGGTTTAGCGTAGGTGCGCGTCTCCGCGCGGCCGTTGATCGAGCTGAGCACTATGCCGTCGCCCGCCGAGTTGAGCAGGGCCAGGGAGAACGACAGCTGGCCGGACATCTCGTTAAGCGCGTCGTACCTGACGATCGCCACGTCTCGCAGGGCCCGCGGGTCGACTGTGCCGCGTGATCCGATAGCTCCCTGGATCAGGTCGTTGCACTCGCGCACCGCACGCTTAGCGCGCCGGTGCGCCGACAGGGCGAGCAGGACGCCGATGATGCCAGTCAGCGCTCCTACCGCAGAAGCGAACGCAATGACTTTCACGTTGAGCACTATACCGGCGACGTATTGTCGGCCTCGGCGAGGCTTGGCGGTCGTGCGTGCCGCGCGGCCGACCGCGGGGCGATCGCCAGCACGACTACTACCCCCGCGAGCACCGCGGGGGTCAGCGCGGACCTGATCACCGGCTCCATCCAGCGCAGCCCGGCCGGAATAGTGATGCCCACGGCGCGGGCCGGCAGGTACCCGAACCCGAGCGCAGCGGTGCGCGCGAGCAGCAGCCAGTCAATGCCAGAGGCCGGAAGCAGCGGCAGCAGCGCCCAGCCGAGCGCGTCATACCACGGCAGCACGTACGGCCACGCCGCCAGCCAGGCCAGCACCAGCGCGAACGGGACGACCCCGGCGAGCAGCACCCCGTCGGCGGGGGCCAGCCCCGCGAGATCGCCGCCAGCACGCGACAGCCGCCACAGCAGCCCCACGGCGAGGCACATCATGAGCAGCACCGCCAGCACCCGCACCACGTCGTCCGCACTCGACTCGGACAGCACGGTGACCCGCAGCAGCGTCCGCACCGCCCGCCACGGCGACCCCACAGAAACCATGCCGCTCGCGCGGAACGACTGCGCGATTCCGGCACGCCCCATGAGCGCCAGGTCCGCGGCCGCGGCCGCGGAAAACCCAGCAACCAGCCCGCAGAACGTTACGCGCGCCGGGCGCGCGGCAGGCGCCGGAGATTTGTTTGCGAATTGCGGCGCTATAGCACCTGAAACCGCAAACAAATCGAGGGCGGAGGGAGCGAGAGGAGCGGGGGGAGGGAGGGGGGCGCGTGGGGCGCGCAGGGCGAGCCACTGGACAGCCAGAACGATCACTAGGCCCAGGAACACCAGGAGCACCGTGGGCTTGACGGCGAAGCCGAGGCCGAGGATGACGCCGGCGGCCAGAGCACGGGGAAGGCGGCGGGAGCACGCTGCATCGTTCGGGATAAGGGGGGCGAGCACCGCTATCCCGGCGATGCTGAACGCGGCGGCCAGCCCGTCCACATGCCCTCCCGCCACAAGAATTTGCAGCAGCAGCGGATTGCAGGTCCACAGCACCGCCGCCCGCAGCCGGCCCGCCGTCCCGCGCCCGCGCGCCAGCCGGTCGAGCAGCACGCCGGTACCCGCGAACGCGAGCACGTTCACCATGTCGAGGACGAACACCGTCAGCCGCGCCGACGCGCCGCCGATCAGCGACGCGAGCCCGAACACGCCCGTGGCCAGGGCCCCGTACACCGACGGCGTGCCGGCCCAGTCCTGCACCGCGCGCGCGACCGGATCACCGAGCCGCGCCAGCGCCTGCGGGGCGACAAGATAGGGGTTATGGCCGGTGACAAGCTCACGGCCGTAGGCGGCGTAGGACAGAAAATCCGATGTGCCGAACGGTGCCGTGGTTCCTGCTACCACCGCCGCGACGACCCCCGCGAGCAGGACGTACCGCGGGCGGACTGTCCAGCCCAGCCGTATCGCGCGCAGCGTGAGCGCCAGGCCGAGCGTGCCGGCCGCGAGGCCGGCCGCGGCGAGCCCGACGGCGAGGTACGGGCCGGGGTGCAGGTCCAGTGTCCACGGCGGCTGCGCCGCGGCGCCGGGCAGCGGCGGCTCCATGAGCGAAGGACCTGCCGCCGCCACGGCGATCGTGCAGCCGATGCTGACGCCGGTCGCGGCGAGCCCGGCGCGGCCGGTCCCCGACGCCGGCCTCACAGCCGGGTGGCGAGCGCCCAGGCGACGTCGGCGAACTGGCGCGCGCGGTGCAGTTGCGCCTGCAGGTCGGTGCCGGTCGCCCGGTGCGCGAGCGGCACCTCGACTTCGGCGATCCGCATGCCCTTGCGCTTGAGGTCGATGGTCATGGCCGTCTCCACGCCGAACCCGCGGGCCAGCGGGCGCGCGGCGTCGTAGGCCGCCCTTGACAGGCACCGCTGCCCGTTCAGCGGCTGAACCGGCGTCCAGCCAGTCGCGCGGCGGATGCCCGCCGCGGACAGCCGCACCACGAACCCGTGGCCGCCGAGCTTGACCCGGTCGGTGAAGACGGCGATCGTCATGTCCGCCGCGCCCGCCGTGACGGGCGCGATCAGCGGACCCGCCTGCGCGGCGGTCGCGCCGAGGTCAGCGTCGAGGAACAGCAGATGACGCGGCTTGGGCCGCTGCTCACGCTGGTCGAGGAGGCGGACGGCTTCGGCGCCCGTTTCCATCGCCGCGGCCTTGCCGCGGTTCCTGGCGTGCCGCAGCACCGGCGCGCCGGCCTCCCGCGCGGCCTGTGCCGTGCCGTCCCGCGAGCCGTCGTCGACGACCACGACGACGTCGACGCCGTGCAGTACGGCCGCTGCCGTGACCGTGGCGCCGACGCGATCCGCCTCGTTGTACGCGGGAATGACGACGGCTACCTGCGACATAAGGAGGATCGTAGGGTTAGTTGCTCGGGAGTACCACCGGGTCTGGGCCTATGGTGAACACCGAGTCAAGTCCTGTCACCTGGAGGATCTTCTTGACCGCCGGGCGCGGCGCGGCGAGCTCCAGCTCACCGCCCCGCTCACGTGCCTGGCGCAGGCACGACAGCAGGACGTTCATGCCGGTTGAATCGCAGAACTCCACGCCGGACATGTCCACGATGACGCGGGTAGCCGGAGCGGAGCTGGCGATGACTGCGGCAAGCTCGCTGTGTAGCCGCGGAGCGGTATAAAGGTCGATTTCCCCGGTAGCGATCACGATCGCGTGATCTCCCTGAGACCGACTTGAGACATTGAGCTCCACGGCTGGAACCTTACCGCTCCACGCAGCGCGAACGCTAGGCGTGAGGACACCGGACGTGGCGAAATTCACACTCCGTTAACGCTTGTACACTCTCGTATCACCGCGTAACAGACAACACTGCATTCACTACGGTGCGCTAACGCGGCTCGCGGGTGTCAGGCCGCCCGCTCGCGCTCGTCTGGCATGCTGGCCGGCTCGCGGCCGAGCGGGCAGCAGATGGCCCGCGGGCCGCCACGGCAGCCGGCCAGTTCGCCGCCAGGCACCCGGATCACCTCGATGCCAGCCGTCTCAAGCCGTGCGTTGGTCACGGTGTTGCGCTCATAGGACATCACCATGCCCGGGCCGATCGCGAGGAGGTTGCCCGCGTCGTCCCACTGGCAGCCGGGGCGGTCCGGCCAGCCCGCCCTGCCCGGGCCAAGGCCGGTCTCGATGACACGCAGCCGGTCAATGCCCATGGCTTGCGCGGCGGCCTCGAGGAACGGCTGCGGGTGAGACAGCCGCAGCCCGTCGCCGCGCTGCGTGATAGTCCGCGCCACGAGCGAGTAGGCGACCGCGGGCCGCATCACGACGGTCGCCGGGCCGGCCATCGTGCACAGCGTGTCCAGGCATTCGGTGCCGGCCGGGTCGATGAGGACCGCAAGCACCGTGTGCGCGAAGCCGCTGTCGAACACCCGCCGGGCGAGCCGCTCCACGCCGGCCGGCGCCGTCTGGGCGCCGGTACCGATCGCCACGACACCCGGCGCGAGAAGCAGCACGTCGCCGCCGGCCAGCAGCTCGTGCCCGGGCTCGTACAGCCACTTGGTCCCGCTGAACAACGGGTGGTGGGCGAACACGATCGCGACGAGCTCCGCCTCGGCGCGCCTGCCCCGCGGGCTGGTCACCGCCACGCTGTCCCCGATCCAGACGCTCGAGTCACGGGCGAACACCAGGTTGGGCAGTGGGTCGATGACGTAGTCCCAGGCGTCGAGCAGACCGAAGACCGCGCCCCGGCCACCGCGGAACTCGTCCCTGGCGAGTCCCATGATGAGCAACTGCGCCAGTTCTTCCGGGCTCAGGCCATGCAGATGAGCCCTGAGCTGGCCGCGAAGCTCCTCGCCGAGCCGCGGGTCCGTCAGCACGCACTCCACCGCCTGCAGCCTGGCCGCCACGTATTCGAGAGCGTCCTGCAGCAATTCGGTCAGGTACAGCACCTCGACGCCCTGCGCGCGCAGGGCACTGGCGAACGCGTCATGTTCCTGCTGCGCGCGCTCAGCCCAGGGCAGGGCGGCGAACAGCATCCCGCATCTGCGCTGCGGTGTGACTCTCCTGAGTTCTGCCCCCGGTCGGTGAACCAGCACCGTACGCAGTCGCCCGACCTCGCTGTCTACCCCGCAGAACTCGGACACGAATCCCCCCGGATACATGTCTTCACGCCCGATTGCCACACTTCGCCAATTAAGAGAACTTCGCCGTGCGGCATCCCCCGCGGGAAGTTATCACCGCTTCCGGGGGTGATTACGCATCCCGTGACGATGCAATTACCAGACTGGCGGAAGTGCCGTACCGGGCGGGCAGTTCCGCCCAGACGGTCGTCTCTCCGGGGCCGCAGCCGGCCGGGCAGCCCGGATGGGCGCCGTTACCGCCGTCGTGCGCCGAGCCGCGGCGCACCTCGCCGTCGAGGGCGGGTTCGTGGCGCGCGCGGTCGCCAGCGGGGTCGCTGTTCCAGTGGTCGTCACCCACGCAGACGCCCCAGCGCAGCGAAAGCCGGGCGACTATCCCGAGACCGCGCCCGCCAAGCGACCAGTTCGATGGCTTGTTCACCATGGGCACGGTCGGCCCGCCCCCGTCGCTCACCGCGACTTCCACGCTGTCCTGCCGCAGGCTCCAGGAAACCTTGACAGTTCGCCCCGGAAGCGGGGTAGCGTGCCGCAGGGCATTGCTGATAAGTTCACTAAGCACTAGCCCTGCGTCACAGGCCGTACCCTCGTAGACGCCTGCTTCGGTGAGGTCACCGATCAGGCGGCGGCGTGCCACGCCAACGCTAGATGCCGTATAAGGGAGCAGTAGCGCGCTCGACGTAGCCACCTCCATAGAACACCCCGCCCCGCCCGCGAACTGAACGAACCCGGTACGAGCGGAAATGCCCAGTGCGAACGCCGTGAAACCGTGAACGTCATTTTTCGCGGGCGTTATCCGGCAACTTGTCCGTGCTGTCTGGACGCAAGTGCGCGGTGTGCGGGCGCGGGCGCCCTGCTGACAAGGTAACGTCAGGTCGTGACGTTCGCTTGCTCCGACGATGTACCAGGATGGCGCAGTGGCTGACCCGACCGTTGTGGTTGACAACCTGCACGTGGTCTACCGCGTGTACGGTGCCGGGGGAAATAAAGGCACCGCCGCTACCTCGCTGATGCGAGTGGTCAAGCGCCAGCGCCGCGCGTCCATCCGCGAGGTGCACGCGATCCGCGGCATCTCGTTCGTGGTCAACCACGGGGACGTCGTGGGCATCGTCGGCCGGAACGGGTCGGGCAAGTCGACCCTGCTGCGCGCCATCGCCGGGCTGCTCCCCGCGGAGCAGGGTGCCGTGTGGACGACCGGTCAGGCGGCCCTGCTCGGCGTCAACGCCGCGCTGCTCGACGATCTCACCGGCGAGCGGAACGTGGTCCTCGGCTGCCTCGCCATGGGCATGCCGCCGCAGGAGGTTAAGGCGCGGTTCCAGCACATCGTGGACTTCTCCGGCGTCGGCCGGTTCATCGACCTGCCGATGCGCACCTACTCCACCGGCATGGCGCAGCGGCTGCGGTTCGCGATCGCGTCCGCAAAGAGCCACGAGATCCTCATGATCGACGAGGCGCTCGCCACGGGTGACGCGGTCTTCCGCACCAAGAGCCACAACCGCATCAAGGAACTGCGCGACGAGGCGGGCACCGTCTTCCTGGTGGCACACAACCTCGGCGAGATCGAGCAGAGCTGCAACCGGATCATCTGGATGGAAGCCGGCCAGATCCTGCGCGACAGCGACGACGTGTGCGGCGTCATCGACGAGTACCTGGCCGCCACCGGCGGCGAGCCGCGCGACCGGGAGCAGGCCCGCCTGTAAGGGTGGCTGTTAGGCGCCGGCTGAACGCCGGCGGCTAGATGTCAGCGCGGCGCAGGCTAAGCCGCATCACGGTGCCGCCACCGGGGCGCGACTGAGCCACCACGGTCCCGTTCTGCGCCACGGCAAGGCGCCGCACGATGTACAGGCCGATGCCGACCCCGCCGAACCGCCGCCGGTCCCCGGTCTCGCCCTGGACGAACCGCTCGAAGATCCGCTCGTGGTCTCCCGGCGCGATGCCGATGCCATCGTCCTCGACGTCTACCTCGATCATCGGCCCGGTCACCCGCGCCCGCACGGTGACCTGCCCGCCGGACGGTGAGTACTTGAAGGCGTTCTCGAGCAGCTGCCCGACGATGATGTCGGTCGCCATCGAGTCGCCGTGTGCGAGCGGGAGTTCGTCGGGCACGTCGGCGACGACCTCGTGCTTGTCCGACAGCGGGCCGAACGACACCACGGTCGCCCGCAGCAGACCCGCCAGGTCGAACGGGCCGTTGTTCACGGGCAGCTGATCCGCGCCGGCCCGCGCGCCGAGCAGCAGCTGCTCGACGAGACGCCCTAGCGAGCCGGCCCGTTCGGCGATCGTGCGCACGGCGGACCGGCGGTCGGCGTCGGAAAGCTGGTCCCACCGGCTGGCCAGGGTGGACGCGAACCCCTGCACGACCGTGATGGGGGTGCGCAGCTCGTGGCTCGTGGTGGCGAGGAACAGGTCCTTGGCTTCCTCGAGTTCCTTGGCCGCGGTGACGTCACGGAAGTCGACGACCCGCTCGCCCCCGTCGCCGAACGCCGTGCACAGCACGTCGAGCCAGCGCCCGCTGTCCAGCCGGTGCGTGCGCCGCTCGCCGGGCTCAGGCAGCGGGAACGGCGGGGGCGCGCCCATGACCTCAGTCGCCGGCATGCCAGTGATGCGGTGCGCCGCCGGGTTCCACTGCTTGACCATGCCGTCTTCGTCGAGCACCGCGATGCCGTCGGCGCTGCCGTCGATGACCGCCCGCTCGTGCGCCCGCTGGCGGACAACTTCTTCGAACGCCATCGCGTTGGTCAGCGCCACACCCGCGTGCCCGGCGAGCAGTTCGAGCAGTTCGAGCTCGACGTGGCTGAGCGTGCGCCGACTGTAGAGGGCGTACAGCGCGCCGTACGGGCGACCGCCGACGTGCGAGAGGCTGAGCGCGATCGTGTGCAGCCCGGGCAGCGCGGACCAGATCAGGTCGTCGAAGCCGCCGGACTCACCGGTCGCCATCATGACGGTCTTGCCCGACCGGAGCAGCTCCCCGACCAGGCTGCTGCCGAGAGACGCCACCCGGCCGCGCAGCCGGGCGGGCAGGCCGGCGGTGGACACCAGCCGGAGCCGGTCGTCCTCGATCAGCACGAACCCGCCGGCGTCGGCGCCGGTCAGCTCGCGGAGGCTGGCCGCGATCCGGTCCAGCACGGACTCCAGGTCGCGCTGCGCGTTCATGTCGGCGACCACGTCGCCGAGGCGGCGCACCACCCGTGCCCGTTCGGCCATGTAGTGCCTGGCGACGTCGTCCTCGCCGGTCTGGTGGCAGATGTTGACCCAGCCGATCACGTCACCGCGGCTGTCGGTCAGCGCGCTGGTGTCGATGCGCACGTCGAGCACGGACCCGTCCTTGCGGATCCGCCTGGTGGCGAAGGAGATCTGCCCGCCGCCGCGGACCCGCTCGAGCACCGCGTTGTGTTCGGCGCTGAGCTCTTCGGGGATGATCGGCGGTTCCAGGCCCATGACCTCGTCGGCGGACCAGCCGAACATCCGCTCCGCCGCCGGGTTCCACAGCATGACCGTGCGGTCCGTGCCGAACGCCACGATCGCGTCCGCGGCGCTCTCGATGACGGCGCGCGCGGTCGCGTCCACCCGGTCCCTCCGGCCGATGATCTCCGTTTGCCCTACTCCAGCCCCCCGGAATGCAGGGTGTGCCTGCTCTGCCACCACACCTTCATCGTGCCACCTGGAGTCGCCACGGGCAGGGAAAGGACGTTACTTCCCTTCCTGCCGAGCCAAAGTGATGCTTATGAAATTTCCGTTTCTTCCTGGGTTGTGTGCGTTGGTAGTGATTCTCGCCACCCGGCCAGGTCGCCTGCGCCCCGATCACGGGGCACCGGCTCGAGGTGCTCTGCTCCACGCCGCCGCAGACGGTGCTCTCATACCCCCCGCCACCGACCGTGGTGAGTATGTGATCACTTCTTGCGATCAGGCGAGGTCAGCGCGGATCGCGTTCGCAGCCGCGCCATGGCGATACGGCGGGGATCTTCCGTGACAGCCTCACAAGCACCTATAGTTCTGGCTGCCCGGCCACGAATAACCCGGTCGGTGCAGGGCATTCACCCTGTATAGGTACGTACCGCTTAACCGGCGGGCAGATATTTGCTATAACAAAACTATCGACGATGTGCAGCCGCGAGGACGCGGATATGGACCAGGCAGAGCCTTACCCGGATCAGGGCCCGCCCGAGCATCGCAGCGCTGAGCAAGGTCCTGAACAGCGGCAGCGCCGCCCAGAGCGCCGCCGCCAGAGGGAACGACTGCGCCCGGAAGAGATGCACAGTCCTCAGCAGGCACAGCCTGTGACTTTGGTTCACCCTGTCATCGCTGGCTATGACGGCTCCGCGTCCGCGCGCAACGCGCTCGCATACGCCGCCGGAATGGCACGGCGGCTCAGCCGGCCGCTGCTCGTGGTCTACGTGACGTCGCCGGGTGTCTATTGCGAACCGCTGACCGGCCAGGTAGTGGGGCTGGCCAGAGACACCGATTCGCTCGAGCGCTGGCTGCTCACCGAACTGGACCAGGTGACCGACCCTGGCGAGCTTGAAGTGCATGTGCGGACGCGGCGCGGTAGTCCGGCGCGGGAACTCGCGGCGGCGGCCTCCGAGTTCAGCGCCGACGCCCTGGTGATCGGTGCGCCGCGGCATTTCTGGCATCATGTGGCCGGCTCCGTGCCCGGCTGGCTAGCCAGGCACGCGAGCTGCCCGATAATCGTGGTGCCATGACCGCACAGTCCAAGATCGTGATCATCGGCTCGGGGTTCGGCGGCATCGGCATGGCGATCGCGCTGCGCAAGGCCGGGTTCCGCGACTTCGTGATCCTGGAGAAGGCATCCGACCTGGGCGGGACCTGGCGGGACAACCGGTACCCGGGCTGCGCGTGCGACGTGCCGTCGCCGCTTTACTCGTACTCGTACGAGCTCAACCCGGCGTGGAGCCGGCTGTTCGCGCCGCAGCAGGAGATCTGGGACTACCTGCGCGAATGCGCCGCCAAGTACGAGATCGGGGAGCACTTCCGGTTCGGCAGCAAGGTCGAGTCGATCGACTGGGACGACCACGCCAGGCTGTGGACGGTGCGCACCGCGGGCGGTGATTCGTACCTGGCGCACGCCGTGGTATCCGGCGCCGGGGC
>Ga0187807_1000283_pt1 | contig 15555 bp, 18 predicted proteins | sample NC_wetland_sal_i_4_FD_132432 | JGI IMG/M metagenome (GOLD analysis project Ga0187807, IMG submission 132432) | Wetland sediment microbial communities from Neuse River Estuary, North Carolina, USA - ASW_2 | ecosystem: Environmental > Aquatic > Freshwater > Wetlands > Sediment | place: USA: North...
CGACGTGCCGTCGTTCTACCTGGACACCACCCCGGTGACGAACGCCGCCTACGCCGAGTTCATCGCCGACGGCGGCTACGACGACCCGCGCTGGTGGACGGCCGACGGTTGGGCGCACAGGCAGCGGGCGGGGCTGGAGGCACCGCTGTTCTGGCGGTGGGAGGGGGAATGGGTGCGGGTGTCGTTCGGGGTGCTCGCCCCGATTATCCCGAACGAACCGGTGTTGCACGTGTGCTGGTATGAGGCCGACGCGTACGCGCGATGGGCCGGGCGGCGGCTGCCTACCGAGGCGGAATGGGAGAAGGCGGCGCGGCACGACCCGGCCACCGGGCGGTCGCGGCGCTACCCGTGGGGCGACGCCGACCCCTCCCCCGCCGTCGCGAACCTCGGCCAGCGGCATCTGCGGCCCGCCCCGGCAGGCTCCTACCCGGCGGGCGCGGCGCCGTGCGGCGCCCGGCAGCTGATCGGCGACGTGTGGGAATGGACGAGCTCGGACTTCTTGCCCTACCTGGGCTTTGCCGCGTGGCCGTACAAGGAGTACTCCGAGGTGTTCTTCGGGCCCGAGTACAAGGTGCTGCGCGGCGGCGCGTTCGGCGTGTCCCCGGTCGCCTGCCGCAGCACGTTCCGGAACTGGGACTACCCGATCAGGCGGCAGATCTTCGCTGGCTTCAGGACCGCGCGCAGCACTCATGAGGGGGCGCGCTGATGTGCCGGCACGTCGCCTACCTGGGGCCGCCGGTGCCGCTGCGCTCGGTGCTGATCGACCCGCCGGCCGGGCTGTACCGGCAGGCGTGGGCGCCGCGGATGCAGCGGCACGGGACGGTGAACGCCGACGGGTTCGGCGTCGGCTGGTACGCCGACGGCGATCCGGTCCCGGCCAGGTACCGGCGGGCGGTGCCGATCTGGGGCGACCCGTCGCTGCCCGACCTGGCCCGCGTGACCCGTTCGGGCGCGGTGCTCGCCGCGGTGCGCAGCGCCACGCCGGGCATGGCGCTGGGCGAGTCGGCTGTAGCGCCATTCGCGTCGGGACGCTGGCTGTTCAGCCACAATGGCGCACTGAACGGATGGCCCGAGAGCGCGGAGGCTCTGCTATTCCCCGGGGGGACGGCCCCCCCGGGGACCCCCCCGTATGGGGGGACTGCCCGTCCCCCCATACCCCCCGGGCCCCCCGCGCCCCCCTGGCCTCTCGAAGGGATGGTCGATTCGGCCCTGCTGTGGGCGCTCGTGCGCGGGCGGCTGCGGTCCGGGGACCCGGCCGATGTCGCGCTCGCCGCGACGATCCGCTCCGTCGAGGCGGCCGGAGGGTCCGGCCGGTTCAACTTCCTGATGACCGACGGCGAGTCGGTCGCCGCCACCGCCGCCGGCGACACGCTGTGGTACCGGCAGGCGGACGGGGCCGTCACCGTCGCCTCAGAGCCTTGTGACGACGAACCCGGCTGGACCGAAGTGCCCGACCGGCACATGCTGACCGCCGCACCGGACGGGGTCACCGTCCGGCCGCTCACCGCCGCAACCGAAGGGATTCTGATCCGTTGACCTCCATCGAGCGCTTGCTGCCCGCCGGATTCCTCGAGTCATCGCTGCGCGCCGACGCGCTGGCCGGGCTCACCGCGACCCCGAAGACACTGCCGCCCAAGTGGTTCTACGACGCCCAGGGCAGCGCGCTGTTCGAGAAGATCACAGAACTGCCCGAGTACTACCCGACCCGCGCCGAGCGCGCGATCCTGCACGCGGTTTCCGGTGAGATCGCCGGGCTTTCCGGCGCGCGCGTGCTTGTCGAGCTCGGTTCTGGATCGTCGGAGAAGACCCGGCTGCTGCTCGACGCGCTGCGCGACCTCGGCACGCTGCGCTCGTACGTGCCGGTGGACGTGAGCGAATCCGCGCTCGTGCTCGCCGGGGACGCGCTCGCCGTCGAGTACCCGGGACTCGAGGTAGACGCGGTCGTGTCGGACTTCGAGAAGTACCTCGGGCTGCCCGATTCGGCCGCGGGGCCGCGGCTGGTCGCCTTCCTCGGCTCCACGATCGGGAACATGGTGCCTGAGCAGCGCGCCGCGTTCCTGTCCCGGGTTCGCTCGCAGCTGCTGCCTGGCGACACCTTCCTGCTCGGCACCGACCTGGTCAAGGACCCGGCGGTGCTGGTGGCCGCGTACGACGACGCGGCCGGGGTGACCGCCGCGTTCAACAAGAACGTTCTCGCCGTGCTGAACGCCGAACTCGGCGCGGACTTCGACCTCGACGCGTTCGACCACGTCGCCGTCTGGGACGCGGCGAACGAGTGGATGGAGATGCGACTGCGCTCGACGGCGGACCAGCAGGTCAGGCTGCCGGGGATCCGGCTCACCGTGCAGTTCGCCGACGGCGAGGAGATGCGCACCGAGGTGTCGGCGAAATTCCGCCGGCCAGGGGTGGAGCGCGAGCTGGCCGCGGCCGGGTTCGCGATGCGGTCCTGGTGGACGGACCCGGCCGGGCAGTTCGGCCTGTCGCTGTCGGTCCCGGTCTGACCGGGGTCAGGCGGACACGGGTGTGATGCCGGAGGCGGAGATCTGGAAGCCCCTGCCGCCTGCGGTGCAGGTGACGCCGGTGGTGGCCGATTCGCAGAGAAACGGGCCGACGCCGGTCGCCGTTCCGTAGGCAAGGGTGGGCGTGTTGATCCCCGGATTCCCGATGCACTGCTGGCCTGTGCAGGTGGTGTACCTGCCGGTAGCGCCCATGGTCACCGACCGGGGCGGCGTGACCGTCTGGCAGTAGGCCTGTGTCAGGCCAGCCCGGTGGTAGTCGACCTCGCAGCTGATGTTGCCCGACGGCGAGAGGAACTCGCCGCCTGTGGGCGTCTGCATCGGCACGCGCGTGGTGCTGGTGGCCGGCGCGGGCGCGGCGGTCGTGGGGGGCGCCGAATGGGTGAGTGCGGGTGCCGGTGTCGGCGGCAAGGTCTCGGGCGTCGGCGTAGAGGTCGCGGCGTTGCCGCATCCGGCGGCAAGCATGGTCACCAGTGTCAGCGCGGTGAGCCTTATGGGAACCACGATCAGTGAGGTTAAGGTCACACAATTTGGCGGGGCTAGAGCCAGAGGTCCTTACGGCATTTCGGAGACCGGGTCGCCTATGGCGATCGTGCCGCCGGACAGGATGTCGGCGTTCAGGCCGCCGCGGTGCAGCAGGTCCTTGATGATCCCGGGCCGGGTCATCGCCTGCAGGTGGCGGCATGGCTCGCAGATCTCGACGCCAAGGCACTCCACGTCGCCGACCCGGAACCGCTTGCCGATAAGGTCGTTCAGCCGGACGCCGCGCACCACGACCTGGCGGCGTGACTGGGCGCCGGTGAGGCCGACGTCGTCGAGAACCTCCGCCTCGATCAGCGTGAGCGCGTTCCCCGGCGCCGGGTTGTCGGTGAAGTGGCGATCACCGACCAGCCCCTTGCCCGCGACCGCCAGCACGGAGTCGGCCGGCGCGAGCGCCTCGCTCGGACCGATGTTGATCGCCTCGACGTGCATGGACCCCATGATCGGCGCCGTCCCGGCCGCGCGGCAAACCGATTACAAGACGCGGCGCGGCGTACACTCGGCTACATGACCGCGCAGCCAATCGAGGATCCTGCTGACCCTCTGGTGATTCTGCGGGACCTTCCTGAGCGGGAACGCGAGGAGTTCCTCCGCCAATATCACGCGGCCGTGGACGCCGCGCATGACCCAGCGGGGTACGAGAACCTGCGCCGTCTTCTTCATGTGTGGAGCCTCGCCGTGATCGCCACCAACCAGCATGGCTACTACGACGAGCTTGCCGCCGTGCGCGCTGGGACGTCCCCGACAGTACCGGTCACCGACATCGTCCCGGACTGGCCGCAGCGCTTGGCCGCGGCTAGGGATCAGCGGCAGTGACCTACCGGGCCGAGCTGAGCAATCGAGCCCTGAAGCAAATGCACGGCCTGCCCGGTCAGGCATTCGGCGGCCTCGTTGACCTCCATGGCACTGAGACGGTCATCATCCTGGATGTCACCTGGACGGGATAGCGCACGGGCGGAGGCGGGCTGGCATGATCGGGGGCATGACCGTGGTGAAGATCAACGCGATTACGGTGCCCGCCGACAGCGGCGACGAGCTGGCGCGGCGGTTCGCCGCCAGGGCGGGCGCGGTGGACAACCAGGACGGCTTCGAGGGGTTCGAGCTGCTCAAGCCGACCGACGAGCGGACCACCTGGCTGGTGGTGACCCGGTGGCGGGACGAGGACGCGTTCAAGGCGTGGCTGAATTCCCCCGCCTTCGGGCACGGCCACCGGTCCGCGCAAGAGCGTGCCGGGGGCGAGGCGCCCAAGCCGGTCGGCGTGCACAGTGAGCTGTGGTCCTACGAGATCGCCGGGGGCTCCGCTGGCTGACCTGTGGACGGACCGGTCGTTCCTGCGCGACGTGCAGTACCGGACCGACGCCAACCTGGCGGCCCGCCAGTCCATCTACGCTTACCAGCACCCGCGGATCGACCTGCCCGCGCGGGTAATCGACTTGGCCGCGCCGCGAGCCGGCGAGACCATCGCCGACGTCGGCTGCGGGAACGGCGCGTACCTCGCCGAGCTGGCGCGGCGCGGCTTCGCCGGGCGGGTGATCGGGGCGGACCTGTCGCCCGGCATGCTCGCGGCGGCCCGCCGCGGCGCGCCGGACGCCGCCGCGCTGCTTGTCGCGGACGCCGCCGAGCTGCCGCTGCGGGACGGCCGCGCGGACCTGACGTTCGCCAACCACATGCTGTACCACGTGCCCGATCCCGCCGCCGGTCCGCGAGCTGCGCCGCGTCACCCGTCCGGGCGGCCGCTTGGTCGTCGTCCTCAACGGCGCGGATCATCTGCGCGAACTGCGGGCCCTGCTCGAGGCGGCCTACGGCGATGACACCCCGAAGCCGGGTGACCGGCTCCGCCTCGACGCGGGCGAGGCGCTGCTGCGCACCGTCTTCCCGTCCGTGGTCAGGCACGACTTCACCGGCGAGCTCCGCATCCCCGACCCGGAACCCGTCGCGGAGTGCGTGCGGAGCATGTCGCGGACACTGGCGCTCGCCGACCCCGATCGACTCGTCGAAGCGGTCCTGTCCAGTCTCCCGAACGATGCGGGCCGGCTCTTCCGCGTCACGACGCACGCCGGGTGCCTGGTCTGCCGCTGAGCTGGGGTTGTTTCGCTGTGCGCACACTCGGTGCGCCACAGCACAAGATCATCGCCGGGGGTTTGTCCGTACGGCACCAGCGCGTTAATCACGCTGTTACACCTGTTGACACAGTAACGCCCGCTTTCTAGCGTAAACGCTACCTGCCGTCACTGCCTGGGATGGAGGTGTGCGGAATGGCCGATGTCATCGTCGGGATAGCCTCGTCACACACGCCTCAGCTGAGCTCTGGGGTCGACATGTGGCTCGACCACGCCGAACGGGACCGGCGCAATCCCCTGCTGCTCGGCAAGGACGCCCGCTACCACACCTACGACGAACTGCTCGCCACCGCCGACCCGGCTGTTGAGCGCGAGCTAGACCCAGCCGTCTGGGACGACAAGTACCGGCGCTGCCAGGAGGCCATCGAGGCGCTGACCGCCGACCTGGCCAAGGCGCACCCCGACATCGCGGTCGTGATCGGCGACGACCAGCGCGAGCTGTTCAGGGACGACGGCATCCCCGCCTTCGCCTGCTTCACCGGCGCCGAGCTCATGGACATGCCCCCAAGCGGCGAGGCCCTCGAGCGCATGCCCAAGGGCATCCGCGCCGCCTCGTGGGCCGCGCACGCCGACCATGCGCAGACCCACCCCGTCCAGGCGGACCTCGGCGCCCACCTGGCCGAGCAGCTTTCCCGCGACGACTTCGACATCACGGTACTGCGGGAGCAGCCGGCCGGGCGCAGCCTCGGCCACGCGTTCACCTTCCCCAGGTACCGGCTCGGGCTGCCGCCGGACACCCCGATCGTCCCGCTCTTCGTGAACACGTACTACCCGCCGAACGTGCCGTCCGCCGCCCGCTGCTACCAGCTCGGCAGGGCGGTGCGCCGCGCGGTGGAGAGCTGGGACACCACGGCCCGCGTCGCGGTCATCGCGTCCGGCGGGCTGAGCCATTTCGTCGTGGACGAGGACCTGGACCACCGGGTGCTGTCCGCGATAACAGCGAGAGATGCCAGGGTCCTCGGGTCGTTGTCGCGCGACCAGATGCGGTCAGGGACCTCGGAGATTCTCAACTGGGTAGTCGCCGCGGGCGCGCTTGAACACCTCGAGGCGACCGTCCTTGAGTATGTGCCCGGCTACCGGACCCCCGCGGGAACCGGCGCCGGGATGGCCTTCATCCGATGGGATTGACATCCTCCCCCGCGCCGGGCTCCATTGACCGCGCAGATGCGGAAGAGAAGAATCTCGATCAAACAAGCTTGGGGAAACAGAAATCGTCTCATTTGCGGTTCTGATGCAGGCTCACGGGAGCATGGATCCCGGTCAGCCGTGCAGAAAGTACTGGGGTGGGCCTCGTGATTATTGATGTCCACGGCCATGTCAGCGCTCCTGACGCGCTGTATGCCTACAAGGCCAATGTGCTGTCCCATCGGGGTGCGCACGGTCGCGGCCGGGTGGCCGCGACCGACGACCAGCTCAGGGAGGCCGTCGAGCAGCCTGGGGGCGCGTTCGGGATCTCTCACCTGGAGCACCTCGACACCGCTGGCATCGACCTCCAGCTGATCTCGCCCCGCCCCTACACGATGATGCACTCCGAGGAGCCCGCCCGGATCGTCCAGTGGTTCATCGAGGAAACCAATAACGTCATCCACCGGGTCTGCGGCCTCTACCCGGACCGCTTCCGTGGCATGGCCGGCCTGCCGCAGTCGCCGTCGACAGGTCCGGCTGCCTGGGCAGGAGAGCTGCGCCGCTGCGTCACCGAGCTCGGCTTCGTCGGCGCGCTGATCAACCCCGACCCGATGGAGGGCCAGGGCCCGCCGCTGCCGGGGCTCGGCGACCGCTTCTGGTACCCGCTATACGAGGAGATCTGCGAACTGGACGTGCCCGCCCTGATCCACTCGGCCGGGTGCCGGCCGCCGGCCAGGGAGAGCTACAGCCTGCACTTCATCCTGGAGGAGACCATCGCTGTCGCCAGCCTCCTCGGCTCCGACGTGCACAAGGACTTCCCCTCGCTCAAGCTGATCGTCTCCCACGGCGGCGGGGCCATCCCGTACCAGGCCGGGCGGTTCATGCCCGCCGCCGCGCGTAATCCGGGCGCCGAGAGCTTCCACGACCAGCTCCGCACCCTGTGGTATGACACCTGCCTGTACACCCGCGATGCCATCGAACTGCTGATCCGCACCGTCGGCGCGGACCGCTGCCTGTTCGGGTCCGAGAAGCCGGGCACCGGCTCGGTCCGCGACCCGAAGACCGGCCGCTGGTACGACGACATCCGGCTGCTCATCGACGAGATCGACTGGCTGACCGACACCGACCGTGACCAGCTGTTCGAGCGCAACGCCGCCGCGCTGTTCGGCCTCACAGGGCTGCAGGCCACGCACAGTCAAGAAACGGTATAGCCGTGTCAACCGCGACCACCCACTTCAGGGCGCCCGTCGGCCGGCCCGGGGTGGCGCGTCGGCGGCGACCGTCGCCGGGCCTGATCCTGCTGTGCCTGCTTTCCCTCGGCCTGTTCGTCTGGCCGGTCGCGATGCTCGCCTACGGGGCCTTCCGGACCGCTCCTCCCGGCTTCGGTCAGGCCCACTGGTCAGCGTCCGGGTTCACGGCCACGCTGTCGAGCGGCGCGGTGTGGCACGCGTTCGCGAACTCGCTGATCCTGTCCGGCTCCACCGTCCTGATCTCGACCGCGCTCGCGGTATACCTGGCCTGGACGGTCACCCGGACGGCCACCCCGCTGCGCCAGATCGTCACGCCGATGGCCGTGCTGATCTTCGCCATACCGCCGCTGTTCTTCGCGCTGTCCTGGGCGATGCTCGGCGAGCAGCCGGTCGGCCTAGTGGACAAGGCACTGCACGCGATGTTCGGCGTAACCCCGCTGAACATACAGTCGTGGTTCGGGATGATCGGCGTCAGCGTTCTCGGCGCGACGGCCGCCGAGTACCTGCTGCTGCTCGGGCCCTTCCTGGCGCTCGACCCGTCCTTCGAGGAGGCGTCGCTGGTGTGCGGCGCAAGCCGGCTCCGCTCGTTCTTCCTGATCGAGCTGCCCGCCCTGGCGCCGTCGGTCCTCGGCGTCATGATCCTCGGCTTCGTGCTCGGCATGGGGCTGCTCACGGTCCCGCTGCTGCTGGGCGAGCCCGCCGGGATCTACGTCCTTCCGACGGCGATCTATCGCGACTACCAGGCGGTCACCCCGCCGGACTACGCCGGGGCCAGCACGCTGGCGCTGCTGCTCGTCGCGATGGTCCTGATCCTGGTCGCGTTCCAGACCCGGCTGCTCGGGCGGCGCAGCTTCACAACGGTGACCGGCAAGAGCAGCCGGCGGGAGCGCCTCGACATCGGCCGGTGGAAGTGGCTCGGCACCGCCGTGATCGTGATCTACGGGCTGCTGGCCCTGGTGCTCCCGCTCGGCCAGTTCGTCCTCGGCTCGCTCGAGTCCTACTTCGGCGTCTACTCGCACCTGTCGCTGAACAACTACTCCACGGTGCTGCACAGTCCCGGCACGAGCTCGGCATTCGAGACGACGCTGCTGGTCGCCGTCGTCGCCGGGTTCGGCGCGTCCGCGCTGGGCGTCTGGGTCGCGCTCACCGCCCAGCGGTCCACATCCCGGCTGCGGCGGCTCCCCGACCTGTCGATCTGGGTCTTGTGGGCCGTCCCAGGGATCACCCTCAGCCTCGGCCTGATCTGGGCGTACCTGTCGGTCCCCGGGCTGCGGTCGCTGTACGCCACGCAGTGGATCGTGCTGCTGGCACTGATCGTCGGGACCACGCCGATCGCCAGCCGGGCGGTCACCGGCCCGATCGGACAGATCTCCCGGGACCTCGAGGAGGCGGCACGCACCGCCGGCGCCTCGGGCTTCCGGGCCACCACCGGCATCCTGCTACGCCTCATCCTGCCCAGCTTCGTCGTGGCGTGGTTCATCACCGGCATCGTGTCCTCCGGCAACCTCGACATCCCGATCCTGCTCGCCTCCCCCAACAACCAGACGGTCCCGCTGCTGGCGTACAACCAGTTCAACGACGGGTCACTGGCCCAGGCGGCGGCGACGTTCTGCCTGCTGATCGGCATCGTCGCGGCGGTCCTGGTGCTGGCGGCGGCGATGCGGTTCGTGCTCCGGCTCCGGGCGGCAGGCAGGTCACCTGCCCTTGGCGCGCTCCGGCTGCCGGGACACCGACCCGGCCTACCGGGAAGGAGGCGCTGATGTCCGCGGTCGAGCTCGTGGGACTGCGGAAGTCCTACGCAGACGTGACCGTCCTGGATGATTTCAGTCTGCGCGCCAACCAGGGCGAGCTGGTGACTCTGCTCGGGCCGAGCGGCTGCGGCAAGACGACCACGCTACGGTGCATCGCCGGGCTCGAGCGCGCCGAACGGGGCGAGATCCGCATCGGCGAGCGACTCGTCGCCTGCCCCGAGCGTCGGGTGTTCCTGCCGCCGAACCGCCGCGACATCGGGATGGTCTTCCAGAGCTACGCCCTGTGGCCGCACATGACGGTGTTCAGCAACGTCGCCTATCCGCTGCGGGTGCGGCGGCGCGACCGCCAGCAGCGGCACCGGCAGGTCATGGAGATTCTGGCGATGGTCGGCATGGACCGCTACGCCCGCCGGCCGGTCACCGAGCTGTCCGGGGGCCAGCAGCAGCGGGTGGCGCTGGCGCGGGCGATGGTCGCCCGGCCCGCCGTGCTGCTGTTCGACGAACCGCTGTCCAACCTCGACGCCAAGCTGCGGCGCTCGATGCGCAGGGAGATCCGCGACGCGCACGATAGATCAGGCGGGACGTCCATCTACGTCACCCACGACCAGGAAGAGGCCATCACTCTCTCGGACCGGGTCGTGGTCATCCGGGGCGGGAGGATCCAGCAGGTCGGGACGCCGAAGGAGATCTACACCAAGCCCGCTACCCGCTTTGTCGCCGATTTCATCGGCTTCGAGAACCTGCTGACCGCCACGGTCAGCGAGGCACGCGACGGTTCGACCGCCGTGCAGCTCAAGTCGGGAGCCGGCCCGGTGTGGACGTCCAAGGGCGTCACTCGCGCGCCCGGCACCGAGGTCGTGCTGGCGGCCCGGGCCGACGAGCTCGAGATCGGTCCGCTGGGCTCGCCCGGCTCGCCGGGCGAGGTGCCGGCCGCGGCGATTCCGGGAGTGATCCGCTCCCGCACTTACGCGGGCGGGCGCGTCGAGTATCTCGTCCAGGCGGGCGGCGCGCCTGTCGTGGTGCGAGTGCCCGAGGCGGGGTCCGCCGGCAGCCTTCTGGACGTCGGCGGCGACGCGTGGGTGCGCTTCCCCGCCGATGCCGCCGTTCTCGTTGACGACGACAACGTGGAGCGGGCACCCCAGGCGGCCGAGCCGGCCGTCGAGTCTGTCCCGGTCCAGGGGGCCACATGAGCGAGAGCGCTCCCCACCACTACGTCGACATATTGCATGACGCTCCCCTTCGATGAGGAAAGGTAGCAAGACCATGAAGCTGAGACAGATAGTCACCGCCGGTTCGGCGCTGGCCATGATGGCCGCGCTTGTCGCAGGGTGCAGCAGCTCACCCTCGTCATCGACATCCTCGAGCTCGACGCCGTCGAGCTCGACGTCCTCGAGCTCGACGGGCTCGTCCACGTCGAGCCTCCAGACCCAGCTGGGCGGAGCCGCCAACTACAGCGCCATGGAGGCGCTCTACAACAAGGCGGTCGCCGCCGGACAGAAGAGCGTCGTGATCTACGGCCCGAGCGCCGGGACCGACATGGCGATGTACACCGCCTTCAAGAAGTCGTTCCCTGACATCACGGTGACCGGGGTCCCGGTGGTGGGGCCGCCGATGACCGCCAAGCTCAGCGCCGAGATGTCGAGCGGCAAGCACGTCGACGACATCGCCTACACCGGCAGCACGGACATGCTGGCCTACATTCAAACCGGCTGGTTCACTCCGTTCAAGCCATCAACGCTGCCGCCGGCGTCGCAGCTGGCCGCCGAGAGCTACGGTCCGGGCAACAACTTCTTCGGCTTCACCGTTGGACTGTCCGGCATGTTGTACAACACCAGCTCGGTCCAGGCCAGCCAGGTCCCGACCACATGGACCGGCCTCCTCAACTCGCAGTGGAAGAACAAGATGGTCATGTACGACCCGACGGCCATAGGCGAGATGGACGACATCTTCGCTCACCTCGCACTTGTGCCTGGCGACTCCGGGTTGATGACCGGCCTGAAGGCGCAGAACACGCAGCTGTCCCCGTCCAGCGACATCACCGGCCCGCTGACGGCCGTCGCTCAGGGCTCAAAGAGCCTCGGGATCGGCGTGCCCTACGCGTTCTACCTGGTGGCCAAGGCCAGCGGCGCTCCGGTCGCGTTCTATCTGCTCAATGCCGACAACTACACGGTGACCCTGTACGGGGGCATCGTGAAGGGCGCTCCTGACCCGCTGGCGGCAGAACTGTACGAGGACTGGATGTATACCCCGCAGGCAGCGACGGCCATCGCCTCCGAAGGGGAGTACTCGACGGTGCTCGCCGACGCGGGCCCGGCAGGCATGCCGAACCTGTCCGCCGTCAAGGTGTTCCCCTACATACCGCTGAGCAAGATCCCCGCCGACGATGGCGCCGCCATCACCCAGGCCCAGCACATCTACGGCTGACAGCCGACCAAGTAAGCTCCGGCCAGGCAACCGAAAGGATCATCCGCGTGTATCACGACGTTCGCGTGCTCGACGTCCACGGCCACGTCTCGGTGCCGTTCTCCGCCAACTCCTTCCTGATGCTCATGATGGGCTCCAACACCGCGATGGACTCCCCCATCGGGCAGGAGCAGGCGGGCCCGGCACGGGTCAGCAAGGAGGAGTTCCACGCCGCCGCGCTCGGCCATGCCAGGTACATGGACGAGCGGAACATCGACGTGCAGATCATCGGCCCGCGCCCGTTCCTCATGATGGGCTGGATGGAGCCGCACCTGCTGCCCGCCTGGACCAGGTACGTCAACGACATGATCCACCAGCAGTGCACCATGTTCCCGGACCGGTTCCTCGGCGCCGCGATGCTGCCCCAGGTCAGCGAGGCGCCCGACCTGTCCAACTGCCTGGCCGAGCTGAACAGGTGCGTCACCGAGTACGATTTCGCGGCCGCCTACGTCTCCCCCGACCCGGGCGGCCGCCGCACCACCCCCGGCATGCACGAGCCGTACTGGTACCCGGTGTACGCGCGCGCCCAGGAATTGGGCATCCCGCTGATCGTGCACGGCACGAACTCCCTCGACCCGCGGTACCGGGTCGTGCCGCACAACTACCAGCTCGGCTTCCTCACCGAGCAGTACCTGGCCGGGCAGTTCCTGTCGCACGGCGACGTCTTCGACCGGTTCCCCGAGCTGAAGGTGATCATCTGCCACTGCGGCGGCGCGCTCGACCGGTTCATCCCGACCGACCACCACATCGCGCAGAAGGACCTGTCCGGCAACCTCCTCTACGACACGTGCGGCTACGACCTGAACTTCCTCGAGGCGGCGATCAAGCAGCGCGGCGTGCCGCGGATGCTGTTCGGCACCGAGGCGCCGGGTTCCGGCCGCGCGGTCCGGCCCGAGACCGGCCGCACCAGCGACGACCTGGTGCCGGTCATCGGCGCGTTTGACTTCCTCACCGAGGAGGACAAGGTGAAGATATTCAACGAGAATCCGGCCCGGGTGGTCCCGGCGCTAGCCAAGATCCGCTGAGCATCGCCTGGAGGCGCACGTGTTCGATAGCAATGACGCTACCCGGGCAGAGACGGTCGGCAGCCTGCTGCGCGGCGACGCGGTGGTCCGCGCCGCGCGGCGGGCCGGCCCGGCGGACGGGGCGGTGCTCGACGACGCCGCGATCGACGCGATCAAGCTGCAGGAGGAGATCGGCCTCGACGTCATCACCGACGGCGAGGTGCGGCGCACCGCGTGGGCGCAGACGCCGCGGTTCGTCGACGCCTTCGCCGCCACCACCGGCCGAGGTGCGCTGAACTGGCGCGGCGCCACCGAAGGCCGCAGCGGCGTGTCGGCATCCGAGCAGAGCGACCGGCCGGCCGGGTACCCGGCGGTGGTCAGCCGGGTCGCCACCGCGCGCCGCACCGGCGACATGACCGCCGAGTACGAGTTCCTCACCCGCTACGCGCGGACCAGGACCAAGTTCACCATGCCGGCGCCGAGCTACCACCGCAGGTACTGGTCGGAGCAGCACTCCCGCGCCGTCTACGACTCCTGTGCGGAGTACCTGACCGAGATCCGCGACTACCTCCGGGAGGTCGTGGACAGGCTCGTGGCGCTCGGCTGCGACTACGTCCAGCTCGACGCGCCGAACTACGGCTCGCTCTGCGACCCGGACACCCGCGCGGCGATGGCCGCGGCGGGCCGCGACCTGGACGCCGAGCTCGCGTTCGACGCCGAGCTCGACAACTCGCTGGTGCGGGGCCTTTCCGGGGTGACCGCGGCGATGCATGTCTGCCGCGGCAACGGCCCGGGCGGCGCGTGGCATTCGGCGGGCGGCTACGGCGCGATCTCCGCGGCGCTGTTCCCGAAGCTGGAGTTCGATCGGCTGCTGCTGGAGTACGACTCGGACCGGGCAGGCACGTTCGCGCCGCTCGCCGACGTGCGCGAGGGCACCGTCGTGGTGCTCGGCCTGCTCACCACGAAGTCGGACAAGATGGAGGAGGAGGCCGACGTGGCGGCGCGGATCGCCGAGGCGGACCGCTACAAGCCGCTTGACGAGCTGGCGCTGAGCACCCAGTGCGGGTTCGCGTCCGTGCCGATCGAGAACCCCGTGACCCCCGAGGTGCAGCGGGCCAAGCTGGAGATGGTGGTCAGGCTGGCCCGCCGGACGTGGACATGACGCTGCTGACTCGGCTCGCCGCGCTGGACACCTGCGCGTGTTCCGACGCGATGGACAAGCTGGGCCTGTCCGGGGTGGCGGGCGGGCTGCGCCAGGTCACCGTGCCGCGCAAGGTCACCGGGCGGGTGATCACCGTCCAGTACGGTCCGGTTACTGAGACGACGGCCTCCCGGCACTCGTGCACGGCCGCGATCGACTCAGCGCGGCCGGGCGACGTGATCGTCGTCGCGGTGGACGGCCGGCTGGACGCGGCGGCGTGGGGCGGGCTGCTGTCGCTGGCCGCCACGCTGCGCGGTGTCGGCGGCGTGGTCACCGACGGCGCGTGCCGCGACGTGGACGAGGCCATCGGCCTGGGGCTGCCCGTCTACGCCGCCGCCACCACGCCGCTGACCGCGCGCGGACGGCACGGCGAAGTGGCCTGGAACGTGCCGGTCCAGGTGGCCGGCGTCGCCGTGCGGCCGGCCGACCTGGTGATCGCCGACGGCAGCGGAGTCGTCTTCCTGCCCTCCGAACACGCGGACCGGATCGTCCACGCGGCAGAGGAAGTGGCGGCTCGGGAGTCGGCACTATCCGTTCGGATAAAAAGTGGTGAATCGGTGGCCGCGGTGCTGTCAGCCGATTACGAACGGATGCTTGCAGGCGAGTAGCCCGTTACGACCTCTGCGGGGCTGGCGATGAGCCCGAGGCGGTCCGTGATGCCCGGAACCGGGGGCGCCGGGGCGCCGTCTAACCGGTGTTGAGTCATGCCGTCCGGCCTCGCCTGGGGAGCCCGCAATGGTCCATGTTCACCGTCGACGGGCGGCGATCGCGCTCGCCGTCTGCGCCGCCTTTTCTTTGCTCGGCGGGTGCGCCGCCGGCGGGTCGAGTCACTCCGCGACCGGGTCCGGTGACCCGGCGGTCGTCGCGGGTGACAAGTCCAACGGCCGCACGGTGTCCCTCAAGGTCGGCGAGCGCCTTGAGCTGATCCTGGCCAGCAGCTACTGGACGGTACGGGGCAGCTCCGTGCCCGGCGTGCTGCGCCAGGACGGCGCGTCACGCTTGCTCACGCCGCCGCCTGGGTGCGGGTCGATTCCCGGCACCGGCTGCGTGCCGATCCGCACCGACTTCAGCGCGGTCGCGCCGGGCACCGCCACGATCACCGCGCAGCGACTGTCCTGCGGCGAGGCGCTGCGCTGCCTGCCCAGCCAGCAGCACTTCGCCCTCACCGTGGTGGTGCGCTAAGCCCGGCTCCAGGCCCGGCCGAGCTGGCGGGTCATCTCCGGGTACACGATCAGGCGCCGGAACGGGTCGATGGCGGCCATGTACGCGGTTCCGAGCGGGCCGTTCGGCTTGACGAGTACGGCCAGCTGGCCGCGGTAGCCGGCGCCGGGGGCACCTGCGTCGCCCCCGGCGCCCCCGGCGTGTTCGTCACGGACCCAGCCGACGTGCATGATCGCGTGCACGGTCGCGTTGACGAGCTCGGCCGCCCATTCGTCCGCGGTCAGGTACAGCGGGGTGAACCCGGGGCCGCGCGGCCGCGGGCCGGCCGGGCCGTCGCGCAGGTCCGCGGGCAGCCGGTCCCGCAGCGTTGGCTGTGGCATCGCCCGCAGCATCGGCTGCCTCTTGCTGTTATCAATCGCAGCCG
>Ga0187807_1000284_pt1 | contig 15520 bp, 15 predicted proteins | sample NC_wetland_sal_i_4_FD_132432 | JGI IMG/M metagenome (GOLD analysis project Ga0187807, IMG submission 132432) | Wetland sediment microbial communities from Neuse River Estuary, North Carolina, USA - ASW_2 | ecosystem: Environmental > Aquatic > Freshwater > Wetlands > Sediment | place: USA: North...
GCGGACGGCGCGGACGGCGCGGACGGGGCGGACGGGGCGGACCTGGCCCGGCGGCCCCGGCTCGTCGACCCGAACCTGCTCCGGACGGTCGCCGCCGAGTCGTTCGTGCTGTTGCGCAACGAAGGCGGCGCCCTGCCGCTTGAGGCGGCGGCCATCGGCACGATCGCGGTGATCGGCCCCAACGCGATGTACCCGACCATCCAGGGCGGCGGCAGTGCCGGCGTCACCCCGGTGAGCGTCCGCACCCCGGCCGATGGCCTGCGCGCCGCCCTCGCCGGGCACGCAAAGGTCCTGACCGCCCCCGGCTGCCGGACCTGGCACACGCTGCCCGAGCCGCCGGCCGACTGGCTGCGCGACCCGGTGACCGGCGCCGACGGCGTCCGCCTCGAGTTCATCGCCGCCGACGGCACGGTGCTCGGCTCCGAGCACCGCGGCTCGGTGAACCTGACCTGGTGGGACGCCCCCGACGGAATCGGCTGGGGACAGCCCGGCCGGATCGTGCTGAGGGCCATCTTCCGCGCGCCGAGTTCGGCGGATTACGAGTTCGGCGTCGCCGGGGTCGGCGGGCTGACGCTATCCGCCGACGGCGTGACCGTCATCGACGGCGTGACCGCCGTTCCCGAGGACCCGGTCGAGGCGATGACCAGGCCCGGCGAACTGCGCGCCGGATGCAGCCTGGAGGCAGGCACCGACACCGCGCTGCGGCTGGAGTTCCGGCCCGCCGCCGACGGCGCCGGTCCGCTGTCGGTCCGGCTCGGCCTGGTGCCGGCCGCCGCCGACGACGCGCTGCTCGCCGAGGCCGAGGCGGCCGCCGCGGGCGCCGACGCCGCGATCGTGGTCGTCGGCTCCGCCGAGCTCACGGAAAGCGAGGGCTTCGACCGGGCGACGCTGTCGCTGCCCGGCCGCCAGGACGAGCTGGTCACCCGCGTCGCGGCCGCCAACGCACGGACGATCGTCGTCATCAACTCCGGCATGCCGGTGCTGACGCCATGGGCCGGCCAGGTGGCCGCGATCATCCAGGCGTGGCTGCCCGGGCAGGCGTTCGGCGACGCGCTGGCCGACGTCCTGCTCGGCGCCGCCGAACCAGGCGGCAGGCTGCCGGTCTCAATCCCGGCCGCCGAGGCGGACGCCCCCGTGCTGCACGCGGCGCCCGAACCCGACGGCACGCTGCGCTATGCCGAGGGCCTGCTCGTCGGGTACCGGGGCTATGACGCCGCGGGCATCGCGCCCCGCTACCCCTTCGGACATGGCCTCGGCTACACCAGCTGGGCGTATGAGTCGCTCGACTGCCTCGGGGGCGTAGCCGAGGCCACCGACCTCGAGGTCGCCGTCACCGTCAGGAACACCGGCCAGCGGTCGGGCAAGGAGGTCGTTCAGGCATACCTGGCCGGTCCCGCGGAGCAACCCGGCCGCGGCCGCCCGCCGCGCGTGCTCGCAGGGTTCACCGTCGTCAGGGCGGCCCCCGGGGAGCGCGTCACGGCCACGCTCACGGTCCCGGCCCGGGCCTTCGCCCGCTACGACGAGGACCTGGCCAGCTGGATCTGGCCCGGCGGCGTGTTCACCGTGCACGCTGGCCACTCGTCCCGTGACCTGCCGCTGTCCGCCCCGGTCCGGTCCGGCATGCCCGGGTTATCCCGCCCGGGTGGCCGTGGTCTTTCGCCTCGCCGCCACGGGACCTAGACCTCTACCAGCGGCCGGCGACGCGGGCACGCTGGTAGCTAGGAGGCGGAGATCCCGTCGAGGGATGTCCCCCGCGCACTCGCGGCTTTCGTGGAGTCGCCATGGCCATCATCGACCAGAGCAACAGAGGGCAAGCGCCGGAGGAGACTGGACGGGTCTCCCGGCCCGCCGTGATCGAGGTCCGCGGATTGCGGAAATCCTATGACGGTCTCGAGGCGGTGGCGGGCATCGACCTGCAGGTCAGCGCGGGTGAAGTGTTCGCGTTCCTGGGGCCGAACGGTGCGGGCAAGACCACCACGGTGGAGATCCTGGAGGGATACCGGCGCCGCACCGCCGGGGACGTCTCCGTTCTCGGCACCGATCCGGCAACGGCGGGCCCGGACTGGCGGGCGCGCATCGGCGTGGTCTTGCAGGAGTCCGAGCCGGAGGCCGAGCTCACCGCCGAGGAGTGCCTGTCGCTGTACGCCGGGTACTACCCAAGCCCGCGGCCGGTCCCCGAGACGCTGGACCTGGTCGGCCTGACCGATCGCCGGTCCGCCCGGTGCGGCCAGCTGTCGGGCGGCCAGCGCAGGCGGCTGGATGTGGCCCTCGCCCTGATCGGCGACCCGGAGCTGATATTCCTCGACGAGCCGACCACGGGATTCGACCCCGCCGCCCGGCAATCGGCCTGGGAAATCATCGCCGGACTGCGGGACCTCGGCAAGACGATCTTCCTCACGACGCACTACATGGAAGAAGCCGAGCACCTGGCCGACAGGATCGCGGTCCTGGCCGCCGGCCGGATCGTGGCCGAGGGCACGGCCGCGACCCTCGGCGGCCGGGCCACCGAAGCGGCCGTCATCAGCTTCACCCTGCCGCCAGGCGTGCCCGCCGCCGACCTGCCGCCGCTCGTGGCGGCCGCGGTGACCGGCGATCCCGGCAGGAAGATCGCGGCCCGGGCCCCGGACCCGCTGCCGCTGCTCGGCGACCTGGCCGGCTGGGCCCGGGCCCGCGGCATCGATCTTCCCGACCTCGAGGTCCGCCGGCCCACGCTCGAGGACGTCTACCTGCGACTGACCAGGGGGTCGCGATGACCGCCGTGAGCACCCGGAGCCGGCTCCCCTATCTGTCCGGCCATCAGTTCCTCGCCGACCTGCGCTGCTTCCTGCGCAACATCCAGAGCGTGTTCTTCACCCTCCTGCTGCCCGTGCTGTTCCTGGTGATCCTGGCCTCCATCTTCCGCGACTCCACGGTCAAGGTGCCCGGCGGCACTCTCAAGGAGTCGGTGTACTACGTCCCGGGGCTGATCGCCTACGGCCTGATCGCCGCCGCGTTCTCCAACCTGGCCGGCAGCGTGGTGCGCAACCGCGAGTCCGGCATCTACAAGCGCCGCCGGGCCACGCCGCTGCCCGCCAGCGCCGTCATCGCCGCACGGGCCGCGGTCGCCGTGCTCACCGCCCTGGCGATCACCGCGGTCATGCTGGTGATCGGGTGGGCCGCTTACGGCGCGTCGATCCCAGGCCGCACCGCGCCCGCCTTCGTCCTGGACGTCATCGTCGGCGCGGTCGTGTTCTGCTGCCTGGGCTTCGCGGCGTCCAGCCTCATCAGCAACGTCGACGCGGCCCAGCCTTTCGTGCTGGCCACCGTGCTGCCGCTCAGCTTCATCTCCGGCATCTTCATCGCCAGTTCCGAACTGCCCGGCTGGCTGGCCGGCATCGGCTACGTCTTCCCCGTCCACCCGCTCGCCGCCGCGCTGCTGGCCTCCTACAACCCGCACACCACGGGGACCGGGCTGAACTGGGGCTACCTCGCCATCCTCGCCGCCTGGGGCGCGGCAGGCCTGGTCATCGCCGTCCGCCGGTTCAGCTGGCTGCCCCGCGGCGGCTGACGGCCGCCGCGGGCACCCACGCTCGCGCCACCCAAGGAGGCCCGCAATGCCCAGCACCACCATCCCGAGAGCCGTAACCCCGCAGGAGGCCGCCGACGCGCTGCGCGATCGGCTCGGCAGCGGCTACCAGGTCACCACGCGAACCCGCGCGCTGACCGTCAAGCACGGACCGCTGGCCTTCGCCACGGTCCGCCTGAGCCGGGACCCCGGCGCCACCACGTTCCGCGTCCACGGCGGCGGGCTGATCGTCAACCGGATCGTCAACGAGTTCGGCATCGCCCGGACAGTGACCGGTGCGATCAGGGAAGGTCTCGGAAAGGAAGCCCAAGGCTCCTAGCTAAGCGCGGCGGCGCCTTGCCTCGCCGACCCGAGGCCGCGATGTGCTCCAGCCGTCAGACAGGTCTTCCAAAATCGTGGATCACTAGGCAGCGGTCCACCATCAGGCCGCGGCGGCCCGCGGCTCGGTGCGCATGCACGCCGAGCACCTGCTCCGCTCGGTCATCAAGGCCGTCGAACACGCCGCTTACTCCCACGAGCCGGCCCGCTGGCAGTTCAGCATCGACGGTGACGACTACCTGGCAGAAAGCGACGGCCACCGCTGGACCATCACGGCGAATGCGCCGCCCGCGCCGGCCGACGTCAAGGTCACCGCGACAACCAAGTCACTGGCCGCCCTGGTCTTCGCCGGGTCGGACAACGACATCGAGATCTCCGGCGACGCCAGGCAAGTCGAGCGATTCCGGCGCGTGATCGGCGCCATGTCCGACGTGGTCAGCTCCCAGGCCCACAGCCAGGACCCGGCTAAGCCTTGAGGTTAGACGCCCTCCTGCCCGAGGGTGGGTTGTAGTGCCGTTGCAGCATCAGGCGTGTCATTCCAGGTGAACAGGTGAATATCCCCCGGAATGACACAAAAGCGTGCTCAGCGTTCCCGAACGGGAGCCAGGCCGCGGACCAGAGTCGCGAGGAACGCGCGGTAGGTGGCGGCCGGGTCGGGGGTCAGCACGAGGCCCTTGAGCTCGAGTGCGACCGCGCCGTGCACGCCGCTCCAGATCTGCATCGCCGCCTCCACCGGGTCGGGAGCGGCGATCACGCCCGCGGCCGCGGCCATTTCCACCGTGCGCACCAGCGCGCTGAACGCCGCGTAAGCGTGCTCGTGCACCTCGGGCGATTCGTGCTCCTGCGGGATCGCGTCCTCGAACATGATCGCGTAGAAGTTCGGGTTGGCCAGCGCGAACTCGCGGTACCGCACGCCGCAGGCGAGCAGCCTGGCGGCCGCGTCCGGCTCCCTGCCCGACTCCATCGTCTCGCGCAGCCGGTCGAACCCCCTGATCAGCAGCGCGTCGACGAGGCCGTCCTTGCCGCCGAGCCGGTTGTAGACGCCCATCGGGGCGATGCCGGCCTCGGCCGCGACGGCGCGGACCGTCACCCCGCCGGGGCCATCCCTGACCAGGACCGCCTCGGCCGCCGCGCACAGCTCGCGCTCGACGTCGGCGCTCGGCGTCCGGCTGCGCCGCACCGGTTCACTCACGCCTGCCATCTTCCCTCATCCAGAACCGTTCCGGTATGGCCCTTGACAACCTATAGAACAACGTTACACAGTTATAGTACAACGTTCTAGTCGAGGAGGGACCAGATGGAAACGCGCAACGACCGCCGCTGGTGGATCCTGGCGGTGCTCTGCCTCAGCGTGCTGCTCGTCGTGGTGGACAACACGATCGTGAATGTCGCCCTGCCGACGATCAGCCGCGATCTGCACGCGTCGACCGAGGCCCTGCAGTGGGTCGTCGACGGGTACACGCTCACCTTCGCCGGGCTGCTGCTCGTTGGCGGCAACCTCGGCGACCGGCTCGGCCGACGGCGCATGCTGCAGCTAGGGCTGACGCTGTTCGGACTGACGTCGGTGACCGCCGCCATCGCCCAGAACAGCGGCGAGCTGATCGCCGCCCGCGCCGCCATGGGCGTGGCCGCGACGCTCATCTACCCCGCGACGCTGGCCATCCTGAACAACGTCTTCACTAACCCGCGCGAGCGCGCCACCGCGATCGGCATCTGGTCGGCGGTGTCCGGGCTCGCGGTCGCGATCGGCCCGGTGTCCGGCGGCGCGCTGCTGCGGCACTTCGCGTGGAGCTCGGTGTTCTACGTCAACGTCCCCCTGGTCGTCATCGCCCTGGTGGCTGGCCGGCTGTTGCTGCCCGAGTCGCGCGACCCCAGGGCCGGGCGCTTCGACCCGCTGGGCGCCCTCTTGTCCGTCGCCGGGATCACCTTGCTGACCTGGTCGATCATCGAGGCGCCGCGGCACGGCTGGCTGTCGCCGCTGACGTTCGGCGGGATCTTCGGCGCCCTGGTCATCCTGGCCGTGTTCGCCGCGTGGCAGACGCGGCGGCCGGACCCGATGCTGAACGTCAAGCTGTTCCGCAACCCGCGGTTCAGCGCGGCGAGCGCCGCGATCGCGCTGGCGTTCTTCGGCCTGTTCGGCTTCATCTTCATGATCACTCAGTACTTCCAGGTGGTCCGCGGCTACGACGCGCTCGGCGCCGGGCTCGCGACGCTGCCGTTCGCGATCGTCACCGCCACGTTCTCGCCGGTCGCGATGATCGTGATGAAGCGGATCGGGACCAAGGCGGTGGTGACATTCGGCCTGCTGCTGATGAGCGGCGGGTTCGTGGTGGCCGCGCTCACGCCGCTCACCGGGTCGTACTGGAGCTGGATCGTCGGCGCGATGGCGCTGATGGCGGCGGGGCTCGCGCTCACCACCGGGCCGGCCACCGACGCGATCATGGGCGCGCTGCCGCCGGCGAAGGCGGGCGCAGGCTCGGCGGTCAACGACACCACTCGCGAGGTCGGCGGCACGCTCGGGGTCGCGATCGTCGGCTCGGTGCTGAACTCGGGCTACGGCGCCCACGTGGTGTCCGCCCTGACCGGGCTCGGCGCGCCCGCCGGCGTCGCCCACGGCGCCAGCCAGTCGGTCGTGGCGGGCATGATCACCGCGGCGCACTTCCCTCCGGCGCTCCAGGGCACGGCGGCCGAAGCGGTGCGGCAGGCCTTCATGACCGGCGTGCACCATGGCTCCCTGGTGGCGGCCGCGGCAGCGGCGGCGGGCGCGCTGGTGGCCCTCGTCCTGCTGCCGTCCCGTGCGACTGGCTCGCCATCGCTATCCGGAACGTACCCGGCTGACTCCCGGACCCGCCCGCTGACTCCCAGCAAGGCCGCCTAGCCGCCCGGCGGGTCCCGGACCCGTGATCGAATTAGCGCTGGAGGTTTGACCGCCTATATAGTCGGCCAAACCTCCAGCGCCACGTAATGCGGCGGGCGCTGGACCGCCGTGGCCGCCCGCTTGATACTCAGTGGTATGCGGGAGCGGGGACCGGAGCACGACGAGTGGGTCAGGCGGATGCGCGCGCTCGCGCGGCAGGACGTCGAGGACATGGTGCCGCGGCCGGACTTTCCGGTCTTCGGGCTTTCATCGCCGCGGCTGGAACCTGCCATCCTGACGGAGTACCAGCAGGTGAACGGGTCGTGGGCGGCGGTGACGCTGGGGTACGGGTCCTGGGACGCGGTGGCCGGGCCGTACGTGGCCGTCACCAGCGAGGCGGTGGACCCGGTCGCGCCGCGAGCCGGCGTTCGGGGACGCGATCTCGAGGCGGCCCTGCTCCGCGCGATCGACGCCGAGCGCAACCGCGTCGCCGCGCACGCCGGGGTGGACGACGAAGAGCCCGCCGAACCGCCGCGGTACTCGGCGGAGGAACTGCCCGCGGGTCCCGCGCTCGTCTGCCGGCACGGGACCGTGTGGGCCGCGCGGCTTGATGGCTCTCCCAAGGTCACGATCGGTCCGGACGTCACGGTGACGATCACCGGGCGCGGCGTCGACCCGGAGGCGGTCAGCCTGGAAACGGTACCTGACCTGCGGGCGCTGTTCGAGGCCCGCAACGAGGTCCTGGGACGGCTGGCGGAACGACGCCGACGGGAGCCGCCGCCCGTCCTCGAGCCGGCCGAGGGCGTCGAGGCGTTCCGGGCGCTGGTCGAGTTCTCGATCGGGGAGCAGGCCAGGATCAGGGCGGCCGGGCGCGCCCGGCGCCTGGTCAGGCAGCCCGCCGGCTGGGGGCGGTTGCACAGCGCGCTGTGGCAGCGCGCGGTCCGCGAGCAGCAGCGGATCACCGGGGTCGACAAGCAGACCGCCGACGCCGTCGTGACATCGGTGGTCAACCACCTCGGCCACCTGACCGAACAGGCCCCGTGGTTCAGCACCGACACCCGGCTGCGCGAGGCCGCGATCGACGAGACGCTCCGGCACGCCGTCCTCGGCGACGACGTGCCGAGCCTTCCGGCGCAGCAGGCCTGGGCACGCTACTGGGCCGGCCACATGGCCGGCCTGGGCCGCGACCCGGACGCCGTGCTCGCTGACGCGCCCGCCAGCCAGTCGCGCACCGACGCCTGGCTGGCGGCGTGGACCGCCTGGACCGCGAGCGCCTGAGGTCGCATTCCCGCGCGGCTCAGGGGGTGAGGACGATCTTGCCCGTGTTCTGCCGGGACAGGATGCGGCCGTGCGCCTCGGCCGCCTTGTCGAACGGGTAGGTGGCGTCGATCCGCGGCGTAATGCGGCCGGCTTCCCACAGGCCGAGGACTTCCCGCAGTTCCTCGCTGAGCAAGGGCAGCCGGTCCCACAGACGGCCGATGTGCACGCCGCTGACCGTGCGGTTGGCGTTCATCAGCTGTAGCGGCGTCAGCAGCGGAATGCCCGCGACCCGCGAGGCCACGTGCACGGGGTTGCGGCGCTGGCCACTGGCCAGGTTGGCGAATCCGTAGGCGACCAGGCGGCCGACCGGCCGCAGCAGCTTCAGGCCCTTGCGCCAGTCCGCCCCGCCGAGCGGGTCGAGCACGATGTCCACGCCCTCGCCGCTGGTCAGCCGGCGGACCTCGGCAGCGTAGTCGGTCGTGCGGTAGTCGATGGGGTGCGTACAGCCCTCGGCGCGCAGCGCCTCGTGCTTGACGGCCGAGGCGGTGCCGAACGTCACCACGCCGTCCACGGTGCGGCACAGCTGGAGCACCGCCGTCCCGACCCCGCCCGCGGCCATGTGCACGAGCACCCGCTCACCGGGCCGGAGGCAGGCGACCCGGAACAGCATGTGGTAGGCGGTGAGGTAGTTCACCGGCAGCGCGGCCGCTTCCGCGAAGGATTTTTCCGCCGGGATGGGCACCGCCTGCGCGGCGGGCACGCACACCACGTCCGCGTGGCCGCCAAACCGGGTCAGTGCGACCACCCGTGAGCCCACGAGGTCCGCCGCGACGCCGTCGCCGGCCTTGTCGATCACGCCCGCCGCCTCGTAGCCCATCACGCACGGCAGCTTCGGCCGGTCCGGGTACAACCCCTGGGCGGCCATCACCTCGGCGAAGCACAGCCCGGCCGCGCGGACCCGGATCCGCACCTGTCCGCGGCCTGGCTCGGGATCCGGCGATTCGCGCACCTCCAGCCCCGCGGGTCCGGCTGAGCTCGTGATCCATATCGCCCGCATGATCGCCGCCTTCCCGATCGCTAGCCGACGAGGGCCTGGGTGCCGAGCACCCCGACGCCATAGCCTCACAGTACGCGCCGCCCGCGACGGGCAGCGCCGGGCCGGCCGTAGGCCTCGAAGCGCAGGTCCCCCGGCTAACAGATCGGCACAACGCCAGCGGTGAGCGGCAGGGTCCGGTTACGGTGCATATCGCCCCTGGACGGAACGATGAAGGAGCTGACCATGGCCGCCCCGCTTCGCGAGATGCTGCTCACGCCCGACGTACAGCCCCAGGTGGTCGCCGACTGCGAGGCTCTGGTCAACGGCGAGGTCTCCGGCATGTCCGGCGTCTCAGGGACCGCGGTCAAGCTCGCGTACAGGGCGGTGCGGACCTACGACGCGGGCCACATTCACTACATGATCGAGACCTTGCTCCCGAACATCGCGGACGCGCTCGAGCCGTACTGGGCGGACTACGGCGCCGACGGCGGGGCAGGGTTCGGTGACCACCTGGCCAAACGCGAGGACGAGGTGTGCGAGGCGCTGCTCGCGATCACCGACGAGCGGAGCAGGAACTCGGGCCGGCCGGTCATCGTGAAGGCGTACAACACGGTGCGCGGCAGCGCCGCCAAGCACGTGAAGGCCGCCCTGCCCGCGGTCGGCGCCCTCGTGGAGAAATACGCCTGACTCGGCTGGCGAAGTTCTTACATTTCTTTGGGTTTTGGCGATAGCAGCTTTTGATTAGGTGCCACAGCGGTAGCCTGTGGTGGTTGTGACGCCATCGCGGCCGGGGGCGTCGGACCTGGTGCTCGACCGGCCAGTAGCGGTCAAGCTCCTGCGGCCTGAGTACGCCGGTCATCCTGAGACGCTCGAGCGTTTCCGCGCCGAAGCGAAGCACGCCGGCTCGCTGACCCACCCGTGCATCGCCCGGGTCTACGACTACGGCAACGCCGGGCCCAGCGCGCCACCGTACCTGGTCATGGAGTACGTCAACGGCCCGTCGCTCGCGGACATGCTGGCCGTCGACCCGGTGAATCCCGTGCCCGCCCTGGACGTGGTCGCGCAGGCCGCCGCCGGGCTCGACGCCGCCCACCGCAGCGGCCTGGTGCACCGTGACATCAAGCCGGGCAGGCGACCCCCGCCAGCGACCTGTACTCGCTGGGCATCCTCATCTGCGAGTGCCTGACCGGCATGCCGCCGTACGACGGCGGCACCGCCGAGGTGATGGCCGGCCATCTGTATCTGCCGCTGCCGCCGCTGCCGCCCGGCGTACCGCCGGAACTCGGCGAGCTGATCACCAGGCTCACCGCCAAGGACCCGGCGGCCCGGCTGGCCAACGCCGCGGAACTCGCGGCCGTCGCTCGCCGGCTCCGCGACATCCTCGCCGCGGACGCGTGTCACACTGGGGTCGCGTCGGCGCTGACCGGCGCCGACCTCGAGGCGGGCGCCAACCTCACACCCGGCGCGGGCGGTGGCATGGCCGCTGGGTTCCCTGACGACCGGTCCGTCATCGCCGCCTTGCCAGTTCTCGCTGCTGTCGATCTGCCTCGGCTCTTAAGCGGCCGGTCGCCAGGATAGTCACCACGGGTCCGTTCGGGATAAAGGGCCCGGGCAGCCGGGACCTTCGTCGGTGGCTGCCGCGCGCGCCACCGGCGACCGTGGGGCAATGACCAAGAACGGGCAGCCAGTGCCGGGGACGACGATCTTCGACGGTGACCAGGCACGGAAGGGCTATGCGCTGAACAAGATGTGCATGTCCTTCAACGACGCCGCCAACCGGGCGGAGTTCCTGCGCGACGAGGACGCGTACTGCGCGCGCTACGGGCTCAGCCCCGCGCAGCGCGAGGCGATCAGGCACCGGAACGTGCTCGAGCTGATCGCCGCCGGCGGCAACATCTACTACCTGGCGAAGTTCGCCGGGATATTCGGGCTCGATGTGCAGGACATCGGCGCGCAGCAGACCGGGGTGACGAAGGCCGAGTTCCAGGCTCGGCTGCTGGCGGAAGGACGGTAGCGATGGCCAGGATCATCGGCTGCGTCACGACCTCGCATGTCCCGGCGATCGGCTCGGCGATCGCCAAGGGCCTGCAGGAAGAGCCGTACTGGAAGGAATGGTTCGACGGGTTCACGCCGGTGCACCGCTGGCTGGCGGAGGCGAAGCCGGACGTGGCCGTCGTGGTCTACAACGACCACGGGCTGAACTTCTTCCTCGACAAGCTGCCGACGTTCGCCATCGGCGCCGCGGCGGAGTACCAGACCGCGGACGAGGGGTGGAACATCCCGACAGTGCTGCCGTTCCGGGGCGACCCCGAGCTGTCGTGGCATGTCATCAACTCCGTCGTCGCGGCGGACTTCGACGTGACGATGTGCCAGGAGATGGTGGTCGACCACGCGGTGTGCAACCCGATGCAGCTGCTGTGGCCCGGCGGCGAGCCGTGGCCGGTGCGGATCGTTCCCGTCGAGATCAACACCGTCCAGTTCCCGCTGCCGTCGGCCGCCCGGTGCTTCGCGTTCGGCCAGGCGATCGGGCGGGCCATCGCCTCCTACCCGTCCGACCAGCGGGTGGTGGTCATCGGCACCGGCGGCCTGTCGCACCAGCTAGACGGCGAGCGGGCCGGGTTCATCAACAAGGAGTTCGACCACAAGTTCATGGCGAGCCTGATCGCGGACCCATCGTGGGTGACCAGGTTCTCGACGATCGAACTGGTGGAGCAGACCGGCAGCCAGGGCATCGAGCTGATCTTGTGGCTGACGGCGCGCGCGGTGCTCGGCGCGGGTACCGGCGGCGCGGGCGTGCGCGAGGTCGCGGCCACCTACCACGTGCCGATCTCCAACACGGCGGCCGGGATGATGTTGCTGGAGCCGACGGGCTAGAAAATCACCCCCGGGTACGCGAGACTTTGCTTAATTCGTCCCCACTTCAAGGCCGAGGTGAGGTTAAGCGTGCCATTCGAGGAAGATGCGCCGCGCGTCGTCCCTGTCGATGAATTCGTCAGGGACGAGCTGTACCCGGGATACAAGCAGCCGTTCGGGACCCAGCCGTACGTGGCGGGACCGGTGCGGCCGTTCAGTCGCGGCGACAACGCCCGCTACTGGCTGCGCGACTCGCTGCACTTCAGCGAGGGCATGGTGCCAGCGTCCATCGCCACCCTCGACGACGCGCAGACCTGGGGCGCGCAGCTCGGTGCGGAGATCGTCGGGGTGCCACCGACGCGGGGGTCGGTCAACCGGCTCGCCGGGACACACGTGTACATCGGCACGATCGACGTGGACACCGAGTGGCAGGTGCAGGCCCGCGCCGCGCGGTTCGGCCAGTACGTGACGCCGATCCTGCGCGACTTCGACAACTACTGGGCGATGCGCGCGGGCGAGCTGCAGGCGGCCTATGACCACCTCGACAACCTCGACCTGGCCGCCATGGACCCGGGACAGGTGTGGACGGCGCTGAAGGACGCGTATGCGTTCCACCGCCGGGCGTGGTTCATCCACTTCGAGGTGATGTACGTGCTGACCGCCAACTACCTGGCCTTCTACGCGCTGGCCGAGGAGATCGGGCTGGCGGGCTCGGCGGTATCGGGCTTCCTGTCCGGCCAGCAGACCTTCTACAGCAAGACCGACGAGGAGCTGTGGAGGCTCGCCGGGCGGGCGCGTGAACTCGAGGTCACCGGGCCGCTGCTGCACGCCGACCCGGGTTCGATGCGCGCCCAGATCTCGGCGCTGCGGCACGGCTCCACCTGGCTCGGTGAGTTCGACACGTTCCTGCGGGTTTACGGTCAGCGGACCGAGGAGACCTGCCGGATCGACACGCCGTCGTGGATCGAGGACCCGTCGGCCCCGCTGTACGCCATCGGCGCCTTCCTGTCCAAGCCGGCCGGATTCGACTTCTTCGCCGCGCGCCAGCAGGCGATCGCCGAGCGGGACGAGCAGATCGAGGCCGCCCGCCGCGCCGTTAACGGCGCGGACCTCGAGCGTTTCAACGAGGCGCTGGCGAGCAACCAGGCGGCCAACTTCGCCTGGTGGAACGAGGAGCACAACTACCTCATCGACCGGCGCGCCGCCATCCCGGTCCGCCGCGCGACCCTCGAGCTCGGCGCGCGGCTCGCCGCCGACGGCAAGATCGAGCGGCCGGAAGACATGTTCTTCCTGTTCAAGCCCGAGCTGTACGCGCTCATGGAAGACGGCGTCACGGCGGCCGGCGCGAAGTGGCCGGACCTGGCCGCGATGATCCCGGACCGGCGGGCGTACTTCGAGGAGTGGAAGCACCGCGGCCCGGAACTGCCGACCATGCTCGGCACGATCCCGGACACGGTGCCCGACCCGATCATGATCGAGGTGTTCGGGCTGTCCGGGCGGTTCCTCGAGGCGCTGCGGAGCGGGTCAGACCGGGCGGTCACGGAGATCAAGGGCTTCCCCGCCGCCAAGGGGGTCGTCGAGGGCGTCGCGCGGGTGATCACGACCGTGGCGGACCTGCACCTCGTCCAGCCGGGCGACGTCCTGGTCTGCGGGGGGACGACCACGGAATGGACGCCGGTGTTCGGCATCATCACGGCATGTGTGTGCGACACCGGCGGCTCGCTGACGCACGCGGCCATCGTCAGCCGCGAGTACGGCATCCCGTGCGTCGTCGGCACGGCGCTGGCCACGCAGACGATCCAGACCGGCGACCGGGTCCGCGTGGATGGCCGCGCGGGCACGGTGCAGGTCCTGGCGAGCGGCCAGTGATCGTCGATCTCGGCGACATCCGGGGCGCCGACGCCCCGCGGGTAGGGCCGAAGATGGCGCGCCTCGGGGAACTGGCGTCCCGCGGCTGGCGGGTGCCAGACGGGTACGCGATCACCGCGGTGGCGCTGTCGGACTGGCTGCCCGCGGGGGCGCGGGCCGAGCTGGAGCGGCTGTTCACGGGGGCGCCGGAGGTGTCGGCCCTGTCGGCCCTGTCGGCGCGGGCACGCGAGCTGATCGAGAGCCAGCCGCTGCCCGCAGCGCTCGCGGACGCGGTGGCCGCGGCGCACGAGCGGCTCGAACAGCGCCGGCCCGGCGGCGGCGCGGGCCTGCGGGTCGCAGTGCGGTCGAGCGCGGTGAGCGAGGACGGGGCCACGGCCAGCTTCGCCGGCCAGTACGAGACCTACCTGGGGGTCAGCGGGATCCCCGACGTGCTCGCCCACGTCAAGAAGTGCTGGGCCAGCGGGTACTCCGCGCACGCGCTGCAGTACCGGCGCCGGCTCGGCGGCGCCGGCCCGCTGCGCGCCCACGACCTGGCGGTGGGCGTGCTCGAACTGGTGGACGCGCGGGCGGCCGGCGTCGCGTTCACCCTGGACCCGATCACCGGCGACAGGAACACGCTGGTCGTCGAGGCCAACTGGGGGTTCGGCGAGTCGGTTGTGGCCGGGCACGTCTCCCCCGATCACTGGACCGTCGACCGGGACAGCGGCGAGATCGTGACCCGGCGGGCGGGCGCCAAGCAGTCCTGGTCCGTCTTCAGCCCGGCGGCCGGCCGGGTCGTGCTCGAGCCGACCCCCGCCGACCGCGCCGGCCGACTCTGCCTGACCGACGACGAGGTGCGCTACCTGTGCCGGCAGGCCACGCGAATCGAGGAGGCGGCGGGCGGCGTGCCACAGGACGTCGAGTGGGCGATCGCCCGGGACGTTCCGATCCCGGACGGCGTCTTCATCCTGCAGCACCGGCCGGAAACGACCTGGAGCGCCAGCCCGCCGACAGCCGCCGGGCCGGCAGAGGCCGCGGGGCCGGCGGACGCGAAGCCGGCCGCGGCGGGCTTCGACCCCGTGCAGTATGCGCTGCGCAACGTATTCCGGGTCCCGGGCACGTGACCCCGTCGCCCCCGCGGGACGAGCCGCCGGCGCACGGGCTGCCCGCGACCCCGGCGGCGGACGTCGCCGCCGCGGCCGCGCGGGCCGGCGGCACCGTGCTGCTCGCCCGGTGGCACGACGCCGACCTGCAGGTCAGCTACAAAGACGAGCGCGCGAACCTGGTCACGGTCGCGGACAGGGAATCGCAGCAGACGGTCACCGAGACCATTCTCGCGGCCTATCCCGACCACGCGATCGACGGCGAAGAGGGCGCCGCCGGGAACCCGGACGCGGACTACGTCTGGTACGTCGACCCGCTCGACGGCACCACGAACTACGCGCACGGGCTGCCGTTCTTCTGTGTCTCTGTCGCGCTGCGCTATCACGGGCAGACCGTGGCCGGCGCCGTCTACGACCCGGTCCGCGACGAGATGTTCGCGGCCGCCCCCGGCGCCGGGGCGACCGTCAACGGGGAGCCGCTGCGCGTGTCCGCCGTCGCCCGGCTGGACCGCGCGCTGGTCGTGGCGCAGGCGCAGTCGGTCGACGAGGCCGAGATCCGCGCGTACGCGACGCTCGTGGAGCGGCTCATGCAGGTGACCGGCGGGGTCCGCTCCCTCGGCTCCCCCGCGCTCACGCTGTGCGCCATCGCCGCGGGCAGGCTCGAGGCCTACTGTGAGTAC
>Ga0187807_1000286_pt1 | contig 15466 bp, 11 predicted proteins | sample NC_wetland_sal_i_4_FD_132432 | JGI IMG/M metagenome (GOLD analysis project Ga0187807, IMG submission 132432) | Wetland sediment microbial communities from Neuse River Estuary, North Carolina, USA - ASW_2 | ecosystem: Environmental > Aquatic > Freshwater > Wetlands > Sediment | place: USA: North...
CGGAACGTCTACGCGCGTGACCTCACAATGAACAGCGCGAACCTGCAGGCCGGGCACCGGATCAAGACGAACACGCTGCGCGGCGGCTTCGTGCTCAACACCAACGTGTACCGGGTCACGGCCGGTACGGTCGGCGGCCCGCTGCTGCTGATCCAGGGCGACTACAGCAACCAGACAGGCGACTTCCCGCCGGACATCAACGACATCACCCTCGACGACTGGACGGTGGACACCTGCGAGGGCATCTGGTCGATCGTCGGTGCGTCCGCCACCGACCCGGTTGGCACCGCCACGCTGGAGAACATCGCGATCACCACGTCGACGGCGGCCAACTCCGCGCAGTACATCAGCGATCTGGTGGTCGAGGACGTTACCGTAGGTGGTGTGCCCGTGAGCGGCTAGCCGTTCCGCCGGCTAATCCCGCGTCGGCTGGCCCTCCGGTCGGCTGGCCCCGGTGCCAGCGGGCGGGCGCCTCCCAACCCCCACCCCAGGCGCCCGCCCGCGCCGGCACGGCGCGTCCGTGACGGGACGAAGGGCTTGTTGCCCCGATAATCGCGGCCATTGGCCCTACAGCTCCTAGCCGGTCGGCTCTGTAGGCCCCACCCGGCCGGCCTGATAGTGGGCGGATTCCAGCCATCGTCGCAACACCGGCCTGTAATGGCTGGGATCGTAGCGGGCTTTAGCGGACGTTGTCGCGGGCTAGGTCTCGTATCGCGGTGGCGGCGTGCCGGGCCCATGCCTGCAGCGCGGCGGTGATGAGGATGTCGCGGGCGGCGCGTTCCCCGCCCGGACAGCCACGTGGTGGCTTGCGCGTCGCCGATCCACTGCTGAGCGGTGACGCTGTTGTGAGCGGCCGGGACGCGTCGGTAATCGTCACCATGAAGGTGTATTTTCCGGGCTTGCGGGGTGTTCCGGTGACGGCACCGGTCTTGCCGTTCAGGCTTAGGCCTGGCGGCAACGCCGTCGCGCTGGTAAAGCTGTACGGTTTCTTCCCGCCAGTGACCGCGAGGATGGCGTGGCAGGCCTTGCCGACTGTTCCGCTGCTGAGCGCCGGATTGGTGACGGTGAGTGCGGGTCCGTGGACACGGCCGGCTAGCTCGATCAGCGCGGACAGCGGAGACCTGGGCTTGCCCTGCCGGCGACGGCCAGTACCAGGTCGTAGCTGCCTGGCCTGCTGATGGACAGCGCGGAGATCTGGCCCGGGTTCAGTGCCACGGAGGAGGCCCCGGCGGGGCTCCGGCCGCGGTCAGGGACGTGCTGTAGTTGACGCTGCCTGCCAGGGGCCCGGCTGCTGCCTTCCTATCCGGGCCCGTACGGCAGGGCGCGTCCGCCACTGCCCCATTCGGTGCCTGGCTCAGGCTCGATGCTGTAGCTGGCGGCTCCGGCTGAGTGGCACGGGCTGAAGGCGCCGGTGATCGCGAGGTAGTACAGCCCGGCGGGATCGCCGGGCAGCGTACCGGGCACGGACAGCGTGGCGGCGGTATTGTTCCAGAGGGTAGCCGAGCCCACCGGGTTGTCGGCTGCGCCGTGGTTGTCGTACAGGTAGACGTTGACAAAGGCGCAGCTGGTGGAGCCGTCGACCGTGGTGTTGACGATGCGGACGGTGGCGGTCGGGACACTGGTCCACTTGTTTCCGTTCCAGTGCACGATGAGCGCCGAGCTGCCGGTGCCCACGGTGCCGACAGCCCAGGCGTTCGTCGCCGAGGTGGCTGCCACCGCCGCCAGGGCACCGGTGACGGAGTAGCTAGTACCGTCGGGCGATGCCGCGCCGGCCGGCGCCCTCACCGCGGCCGACGCGGGCGTTGCCAGGCAGCCGCCTGTGACCATCGAGCCAGCCAAGACGATCGTGGCGGCCCTCATGACAGAGCGCATTCTGAACACGCGCATGATCGCGATCCACTAACGCCGCCGTTACCACACAGGTGGGGCCGTTCAGGCCTCTGATAAAGTTGTTGTTCACGTTCTTTCCTGAGATTGCGGCCCGGCCGATCGAGTCCCCACCCCAGTAGTTTGCCCAGTAGATCCATTGGCCGCGTAGCGTCACGCCGCCGGTTGGTGCCGCGGTCCTGATGAACTTCTCGTTGACGTGGCTGCCGTTGATATTCGCGCGCCCGATCGTGTCGGCCCCGAAGTTGCCCCAATAGATGTAAGTGCTTGAAATCGCCAGTCCGCTCGGGGTGGCAGCTCCTCTTATGAAGTGCTGGTTAACGTCAGTGCCATTGAGCTTCGCCCGGCCGATCGTGGTCCCGCCACTGCCTCCGCTGTAGCCGAAGTTCGTCCAGTAGATGTAGCCGCCGCCGGCGACGATATTCCACGGCCCGGCCGCGCCGCGAATAAAGTTGTTGTTCACCTGCCTGCCGTTGAGCTTGGCGCGGCCGATAGCGTTGCCGAAGCGCTCTGTCCAGTAGATGTAGCCGTCGGCTATCGCTACTCCGTGCGGGGTGCCTTGCACTGAGATGAAGTGCTGGTCGACATCGGTGCCGTTGAGCTTTGCCCGGCCGATGGAGTCATATCCGGCATTTCCCCAGTAGATGTAACCGCCGTAGACCGTCACGCCAACCGGGCCTGCGGCACCTGTGATGAAATTGGCATTCGCGTGCGACCCTGAAATCCAGGCCCTGCCTATTGCCCCATTGCCGTAATTCGTCCAGAAAATGACCGCCTGACTGGCCGGCCGCGCCGCCGCGCTGGCCGGCGCGGCCGCTAGTCCCAGGACGCCGGCAATGATCCCGATAAACATTGTGAGGTTAGCGATGCCGTTGAGTTTCCCCCATCGCATTGCGCGGTCCCCCTCCTTGTCGGCCGGCAGTTTCGGCGGCATACGGTGATCCTAGGACGAGCCGGACCATAGCGTCCGACGTCGAGTTCGGGTGACGATGAAATGTCATTCTTCTGTCAATTTCCCCCGGTCATCATCCGGCCGCAAGATGATGAATGTTGGGGCAGGACGCCGCTGGTCACTCCTCGCGAACGAGAGAGGCCGGGGGCGAGGTGTACGTAGTGCCGCAGTCATGCCCGACCGCTTGAAGGTCGGAATAGAACGCCGAGGGGGGAGTGGTCTGTCCCCCCTCGGTCGAGCCCGTTGCGATGAGGCCGGCGTCAATCCCCAAGTCGGCGAGATCCTGTTCCAGCTGGCCCGAGGCAGTGATCTTGTCGACCGCATCCGAAAGAGCCAGTAGTGGGGTTTCCTCGGTCCCCGTCTCGCTCTCTGGAGGAGCGTATCCGGCCAGGAATTTCTGGTATGCCGTCGCGAAGGCGGCACAGGCGGAGTTGCCGCCCCCGCCCGCAGTGCTCCCACCCCCGGCGGAGTTGCCGTTCCCGCCCGCGGCGCCGACGGCTGAGGAACCTCCGCCGCCACAGCCCGCGAGCGCCAGACAGGCACCGAACGCCAGCGCCAGTATTGGCATGGTCAGTCGCGTCATGCGATTCTGCTGTGACACTGCCCGCCCCCTTGCCCGGATACCTGACCCGCAACCATCGTCGCCTCAGGTCAAATAAACACCCGCATTGGCATACCGTCTGGCAAGAAAAGTAGCTGGCATTATGCCTGGCAGTCAACTGACAAATACATGACAATTCCCGGACGCACCCCCCTGTGCGCGGCTTACGCCGCGCTAGGGGATCGCTTAGCCGTTCACGCGGCGGTCGCGACCAGCCCATTCTGTTTCGCGCAGCACGTATTTCTGGATCTTTCCAGTCGAGGTTTTCGGCAGTTCCACTGTGATGTCGATGTCGCGCGGTGCCTTGTAGCCGGCAATCTTGGTGCGCACATGCGCGATGAGGTCTTCTGGGGTCGCGCTGTTGCCGGGGCGCAGCACGACGTATGCTTTCGGCCGCTCGCCCCACTTCTCGTCGGGCACGCCGACGACCGCCGCCTCAAGGACGCAGGGGTGGCTCATCAGTGCCTGCTCCACCTCGATGGTCGAGATGTTTTCTCCACCCGAGATGACGATGTCCTTGATGCGGTCGCGCAGTTCGATGTATCCGTCAGGGTGCATGACGCCGAGGTCTCCGCTGTGGAACCAGCCGCCGCGGAACGCCTCATCGGTGGCCTCCGGGTCGCGGTAGTAGCCAGCCATGACGTTGTTGCCGCGCATGACGATCTCGCCCATCGTGTTGCCATCGGCCGGAACGTCGGTCATCGTGTCATCCACGACGCGCAAGCTCTCGGCTTGGATCATGCTGACGCCCTGGCGGGCCTGCCGTGCGGCGCGCTGGTCGGCGGGCATGTCAGCCCATTCCGGTTGTGGCTGGCAGACCGAAATCGGGCCGTAGGTTTCGGTGAGCCCGTAGACGTGCACGACCGTGAAGCCCATTCGTTCCATGTGCGCGATCGTGGTGGGGCTGGGCGGCGCGCCCGCGGTGGTGCAGATAACCGGCCGGTCCAGCGGCGCGGCCTGTTCGGCGGTCAGCACGGCGGTCACAACGGTGGGCGCCGCGTTGAGGTGGGTGACGCCGTGCTCGCGGAACTGCTTCCAGATCGCATCGCCGCGCACCTCGCGCAGGCACACGTGCGTGCCTCCGATCGCGGTCAGCGCCCAGGGGGTGCACCAGCCGTTGCAGTGGAACATCGGCAATGTCCACAGGTAAACGCTGTTCTCATCGTGCCGGCAATGGATGACTTCTCCGAACGAGTTCAGGTAAGCCCCCCGGTGGGTGTAGATCACGCCCTTCGGACGGCCTGTGGTGCCGGAGGTGTAGTTGATCGAGATCGGGGCGAGCTCGTCTTGGACCGACCAGGGCAGCGAGGCTCCCGAGTCCCTGGCGAGAAACTCGGAGTAGCTGACGAGCCTGGGATCATCAGCCAGGTCGGCGCCAGTGGCTTCGATTTCGGCATCCTCGGCCACCACAAGCTGGCTCACCGTGTCGGCGTCTTTTATGGCAGCCGTGGCGGTGGGCAGCAGCGCGGCGTCGGCGATGAGAATCTTCGCACCCGAGTGACGCAGGATGTATGCCACCTCCTCGCCCGCAAGCCTGGTGTTCACCGCCACAAGCACCCCGCCCGCCAGCGGCACCGCGAAATGGGCCATGAGCATCTGGGGCAGATTAGGCATCAGGTAGGCGACTCGGTCGCCGGGTTCGATGCCACTTGCCCGCAGGGCGCGGGCCGTCCTCGCCGTCTCGGCCGCGAACTCGGCGTAGCTGAGGCGTTGGCTGCCGTAGATCACGGCGACCTTGTCTGGCCACACGCGAGCTGACCGCTCCAGGAACGACAGCGGCGTCAAAGCCGTGGAAGAAACCGGGCTCACATTGACCTCCCAGGTTGAACCGGTCCTTCCGTGAGCCGGCTCGTCTGGCCATTGAACTCCACTCCAGGGCGGTTGCGGGCAACCGGACAGGGGCGAAGGTCCCTAGCCCGGGCCGTCCTGTTCCGCACGCCGCCCCCGGAATCTGGGACGGGCAACCGGCAAGGCCGGCGGTTGCGGCCTGCTGTCATACTGTGTTCTCTAAGTCAGGTAAGTCTGAGCGGCTGCTCACGGGGGGCTGCGGGCGGACTGGCGATGACCTGTCGCGGGGTGGGGCACGGATGACAGACTGGTCGCGTATCCAGTGCAAGGCCGTCGCTGACAAAGTGATCTCCGCCGAGGCAGCTGCGGCGCTCATATCGCCCGGCGACCGCATCGGGATGAGCGGATTCACCGGTTCCGGTCACCCGAAGGCGGTACCGGCCGCGCTGGTGCGTCGTGCCGCAGACGCGGCCGCGCGCGGCGATCATTTCGCTGTCAGCGTCTGGACCGTGTCCACTGCCCCCGATCTGAGCGGCGCGCTGGCAGCCGTGGACGGGATCGACCTGCGGATGCCCTACCAATCCGACCCGATGACCCGCGCCAGGATCAACGACGGGCTGATCGGCTACCTGGACGTGCACCTGTCACACGTCGCCCCGATGGTCAGAGAAGGCTTCTTCGGTCCCCTCGATGTCGCGGTCGTCGAGGTAAGCGGTGTCACCGCGGACGGCGCGCTGATCCCGTCCTCCTCAGTCGGTAACAACAACACGTGGATCGACATGGCCGACCGGGTCATCCTCGAGGTGAACTCCTGGCAGCCTGCCGAGCTGGACGGCATGCACGACATCTACTACGGCGCCGCGCTTCCCCCGGACCGCATGCCGCTGCAGATCCTCACGCCGTCCGACCGGATCGGTGTGCCGTACCTGCGCTGCCCGCCGGGGAAGATCGCCGCGGTCGTCTTGACAAACGATCCGGATTACGCCGCCCCGTCCAGGCCCGTCGACAGCGATTCGCAGCTCATCGCCGGTCATCTCCTGGACTTTCTGCTTCACGAATCGAGGAGCGGGCGGCTGCCCGCCACGCTGCCGCCGCTTCAGTCCGGCGTGGGCAACGTTCCCAACGCCGTGCTCGCCCGGTTCGACAGCGGGCCGTTCCGGCCGCTGACCGCCTACACCGAAGTGGTCCAGGACGGGATGCTGCAGCTGCTGCGCTCGGGCACCATGACGATGGCCTCGACGACGGCCTTCTCACTCACCGAAGACGGCATCGCCGAGTGGCGCGCGAACATCGATACCTACCGCGACAGGATCATCTTGCGCCCGCAAGAGATCAGCAACCATCCAGAGGTGATACGCCGGCTCGGCTGCCTGGCGATGAACGGCATGATCGAGGCGGACATCTACGGCAACGTCAATTCCAGCCACATCATGGGCTCGAGCATCTGCAACGGCATCGGCGGCTCCGGCGATTTCGCCCGCAATGCCTATCTTGCGATGTTCCTCACCCCGTCGACCGCCAAGGACGGAGCGATCTCGTGCATCGTGCCGATGGTCAGCCATGTCGATCACACCGAGCACGACGTGCATGTCATCATCACGGAACAGGGCATAGCCGACCTGCGCGGCCTCCCGCCTAGGCTCCGCGCCCAGCAGATCATCAACCACTGCGCGCATCCCGACTACCGGCCCGCGCTGCAGGACTACCTCGACCGCGCGTCCGCCACCGGACCCGGCAAGCACACCCCGCACCTGCTCAGCGAGGCGTTGTCATGGCATGTGCGCTACCTGCATGAAGGCACAATGCGGCCTGCCTGACACAGCCCGCCGGGGGGCGCTGCTGAGCATGATGTGCGTACCCCGCCAATGGGTCAGTCGCAGGCCCGCATCCAGCCCCGCCCGCCGTCGACGCCGAATGAGCCGGCGGGGTGCGGCCGGTTACATCATTCTGGCGAACAGCCAGAAAGCGATGCCCGTACCCGCGCCGTAGCCGAGATGCGCGCTAAGGTCCCGGGCCAGAGTTTGTGCGCCATAGTCCCAGATCGGCTTGTAGAGCCCGTCTCCGGGAGGACGGCGTAACCGCTGGCCCACACCAGGGCGCCGAATGGCAGGCCATACGAGGCGGATGGCACGCGGAGCGACCCGGCCAGGACGCCGTACAGCGCGCCGCACGCCGAGCCGTAGGCCTAGTGTGCAACGGTGCTGGTGAGCATGGCCCAGTGGTCCGGGAGTTCACGCTGTGTGAAGCCCTCGATCAGGCGCTTTGCGATCTGGCCGGGGTCAGGAGCTTTCTCCCAGCTTTCGACCGGTGGGAACTCCCACGCGAGCGGACTGTCCCGTCCGCCCGCCCGCCGGTATGTCACGTACCGGACCGTGTCCATGCACACCGTCCCCACGGCGCCTGCCAGGGCGCCCGCGGCGACCGCGGCGAGAGGTGTTATCGGGTATTTGCGGGGTGACATGTCCGGCTCCGATCTCTGCGCGCCCGACGTCAGGCCGGGGCGAGCCAGGCCAGGGCGGTGGTGGTCAGGGCCTCGGTACCTGTTCATAGCCGGCCAGAATCTCGTCGACGCTGCTCATGATCACTCAGCTCATTTCCAGGTTCGAGAAGATCGCGAGGAAAAAAGGAAGACGTTCAGCACGTCAGGGAAGTCAGACGCCGCCAGGAGGGGCGCGCAGCTGACGTCCGGCCGAAGGCGCCGAGCGGGCCGACCGTCCGATGTTGCGACCTACGCGCCGCGAACCGCATGCCGATCGGGCAGCCGAAAGAGACGATGAACGCGACATGCCCATGCCGCCGACCAGGTTGCGGCCCAGGTAGCGCCGAGCGCCCGAACTCCCTGATACGTCAGTGAGTCATGCATCATCTTTCACTTTACTCCCTTGCATTTCCCTGTCCCTGCGATGCGGTCGTGTGCCGTTGCCACAGGAGTTGGTCAGGGCGTCCCGCTTGCCCGCCTCGTCTTCGGGGGATGACTGCACCGCCAACCATGGCAGGCCACACGATCCCAAGCGGGAAAGCAGGAAAGACTAGACGAGCATGGGAACCGAATTGGTACTCCTTGGAACGGCAGGGGCGCCCATGCCCGTCGCCGACCGCGCCGGGATCTCGTCGGCGCTCATCGTTGATGAACGAGTCTTTGTCGTCGACTGCGGTCGGGGGTCGCCGTCCGCCTTCGCTGACGCGCGACTCGACTTCTCTCGCCTGGAAGCTGTGTTCTTGACCCACCTCCATGCCGACCACATCGGTGACCTGCCCGGCATGCTCCTTTATCCGTGGGGCGGCCGCGAGGGCGACAACGGACCGCTCGAACCGATCCGCGTCTATGGGCCATCGCGGCCAGGAGCGCTGCCAGCAGGTGATGTCACCTTTCACAGGACGACCACGATCCACCCAGAACTGCCGGCCCCCGGCACGACGGACTTGGTGGAGAACATTCTTGCCGGGTATGCCTACCATCTGAATGTCATGCCGCTGGACGCTCACATGCCGGACGCCGCCGCGCTCGTCCGGGCGATCGACATCCCTGTCCCGGCATGGACTAAAGGCATAACTCGGGTTCCGGTCGTCGTCTTCGATGACGGAGTCATCAAGGTCACCGCCGTCGCGGTGCCGCACGGCCGGGCGGTGCCGGCTCTCTCCTACCGTTTCGACACTGCGACCGGCTCAGTTGTGTTCTCTGGCGACACGGCCGTGAACGACGACCTGATCGCTCTCGCCCATGACGCTGACATCATGGTCCACCAGGTCGCTGACCTCGCCTAACTCAAGCGGCACGGCGCCGGCAGTGCCGAGCTCGAACGGATGGCCGCCTCGCTAACCGACGTCACGCAGGTCGGGAACGTCGCCGAACGCGCCCGAGTCGGCGAGCTGATTCTCAGCCATTACCTTCCAGCCGAACCGCACGCGATCTCGGACGCGGAATGGGCGGAACGCGCCGGGCGGGGCTACAGCGGCACGACCACCGCGGGCAGAGACGGCCTGCGCAGAACACTCCCGTGCGCTGCTTCCTGATCGGACTGTGTGGCGTATCCCGGCCTAATTGCGAACCGGAGCACGGCCAGGGACCAGCGCGATCGCCGGTGCGGAGCGCGACCGTCATTCAGCCTCTACCTCACGCAGGTTCGCCCTGGCGAGCTCGACGAGCTCGGATCCCTCGCCGGACAGGATGGTGCGCGTCGCGAAGAGGGTGAAGCCCTTGATCTGCCCGTGGGTCAGCTTAGGCGGCAGCGCGAGCTCGTGGCGGACGGTGCGGAGGTAGACCAGCGCCGGGCCGTCGTGCGCGAACGCCGCGTGCAGGGCAGCCCCCAGATCACCGGCCTTTTCCACTCGCTGGCCGAGCAGCCCGGCGGCCTGGGCCATGCCCGCGAAGTCGGGGTTATCGAGATCAGTGCCGAAAGTCGGGACGCCCGCCGCCATCATTTCCAGTTCGACGAACGTATCCGCTGGCGCAGCGTGAGGAGCTCGCCGAGCAGCATGGCCAGCCCGCCGTCACCGGACAGGGCGACGACCTGCCGGCCTGGCTGGGCGGCCTGGGCGCCGATCGCGTGCGGCAGGGCGTTGGCCATCGTCCCGTGGTTGAACGACCCGATCAGCCGGCCGATCCCGTTCATGCGCAGGTAGCGGGCCGCCCAGATGCACGGCGTGCCCACATCCGCGGTGAAGACCGCGTCCTCGGCCGCTAGGCGGTTGACCGTGGCGGCCACGAACTGCGGGTGCAGCGGGCCGTTATCGTGGCCGGGCGCGGCGAGCCTGTCCAGCCGGGTCCGGGCCCGCCGGTAGTGAGCGGTCATCCGGTCCAGGTGCGACGCGTCCGCCTTGACCGCGATCAGCGGCAGCAGCGCCTCGATGGTGTCCTTGACCGTGCCAACCAGCGGCACCTCGACCGGCACCCGGCGGCCGATCCGCTCACCCCGAATGTCCACCTGGATGACCGGCACCCCCTGAGGCAAGAAAGGCCGGTAGGGGAAGTCGGTGCCGAGCATCACCAGCGCGTCGCAGTGCTCCATCGCCCGGTATCCCGAGGAGAACCCGATCAGCCCGGTCATCCCCACGTCATAGGGGTTGTCGTACTCGACGAACTCCTTGCCGCGGAACGCGTGCAGCACCGGGGCTTTCACCGCCGCGGCGAACCGCAGCAGCTGGTCGTGCGCCCCGGCACAGCCGGCCCCGGCCAGGATGGTGACCCGGCTGGCGGAGTTCAGCACCCGTGCGGCAGCGGCCAGCGACTCCTGGTCAGGCACGACCACCGGGGTTACCGCCCGGATCGGCACCGGCCGCGCGTCACCCTCCGCGTCGTCGAGGAAGATCTCGCCTGGCACGACGATGACCGCGACGCCGCCCCGCTGAACCGCCGCGCGCATCGCGCTCCGCAGCAACCGCGGGATCTGGGCGGGCACGCTGACCAGCTCGCAGTAGACGCTGCACTCGCGGAATAGTTCCTGCGGATGCGTCTCCTGGAAGTAGTCCCCGCCGATCTCCACCGACGGGATGTGCGACGCGATCGCCAGCACCGGTACCGCGCTGCGGCTGGCATCGAACAGGCCGTTGATCAGGTGCAGGTTGCCGGGTCCGCAGCTTGCCGCACAGACGGCGATTTCCCCCGTTATCGCCGCTTCCGCGGCCGCTGCGAACCCGGCGGCTTCCTCGTGTCGCACGTGCTCCCACGTGATGCCGCCGTCCCTGCGCAGCGCATCAGTGAACCCGTTCAGCGAATCCCCCGGGACCCCGTATACCCGCCGAACACCCGACGCCTTCAGCATCGCCACAATCGCGTCAGCCACTGTGGCACTCATCTTGCACCCCTTCCTCTCCCGCCTACTGAGAGTCATGTACCCCGCTATCGCGGGAGGGATGGCGTCAGACGCCTTCGGCTCGGCTGATCTGCACCCACGCCCCGCTCGCGAGCGCGGCGAGCGAGCCCTCGTGGTCGGCCTCATCGGGGATCCACTGGCCCCTATCCGGAACACCGTTTGATCAGTGGTCGCCTAATGCAGGATCTCGATGTACCCGTCCGTTCCATGCACGCGGATCCGCTGTCCATCCCGGATCAGCCGGGTGGCATGCTCCACCCCCACGACGGCCGGCAAGCCGTACTCCCGTGCGATCACCGCGCCATGGGTCATTAGGCCCCCTACCTCTGTCACCAAGCCCTTGATCGCGACGAACGCAGGCGTCCAGCTGGGGTCCGTGTAGGCGGTGACCAGGATGTCGCCCGCTTCGAGATCGGCGTCGGCCATGTCCAGGATGACGCGCGCCCGGCCTTCGACGGTCCCGGCGGAAACGGGCAGGCCGGTCAGCGCGCCGGCCGGGACATCGGCGTGCCGATACGTCCCGGTGACGGCCTCGCCGTCCGAGGTCAGCACCCGGGGCGGTGTGAGCGATTGATATGAGCTGAACGCGTCCTTGCGCTGGCGGATGAGCTCGTCATCCACCTGGTTCGTGCGGACGACGTCGCGGAACTCCTCGAACCTGAGGTAGAAGATGTCTTCCCGCTCACCAAGCACGCCGGCTTGCACGAGGCGGTCGGCGTCGTTCAGCAAGGCCTGCTTGTAAACGAAGTAGCAGCTGACCATGTGGTACTTGGGATACTCCCGGTAGCCGGCGAAGGTCCGGATCCGGTCGATCAGCCGCTTGGCCTCTTCGGCCTTCCGCTCTCCGTCCGGCATGACCCGCAAGCGCGCCAGCAGTTCCTGTTCCTTGTGCATGGCCTGCTGCCGGCCTTGCTCGAAGCGCCGCTGGCCGGCGCCCGGCTCGACGTTCTTGATGTTGCCGAGGATCAAGGGCACGAGCGTGCTCGGGCGCTCGCTCCAGCGTGGCCTGGTGATGTCGATCTCGCCGGCGCAGCGCATGCCGTACTTGTCGAGGTAGGCCGAGATGGCGTCGCGCGCTTCGCGCCCACCGTCGAGCGCGGGTAGTTCGTCGAGGAAGGTCTGGTCCTCGACGTGCTGCAAGAATGCCACCACGTTGGGATGCGGCCGGATCACGTCCGCGACGTCGAGCAGCGCCAGCCCCATTTCCGACGTGACGTTGCCGGGGACGGACTGCGTGAGCGTGTCGGCTGCGTTCTTCTCGCCCAGCCACTCCTCCAGCCGCTCGTTCAGCCGCCAGGCGGCCTGCATCCCCGCCAGGATCGCCGGGAGGCTTTGCGGGTGGAACATGAACCGCCTCAGCTCCTGGATGTTCGCGAGGATGAAGTCGGCCAGCGCCGGTCCGGACTTGGCCCGGATGTCGCGCTTCAGGGTGGCGATCGCGGCCTGGCTGCGCTCGATCAGCCCGGTGACGATGGCCGCATCGGTCTCGATCGAGGCCGGCTCGCTGCCGACCGGCATCTCGCCCGGGCCCCCGTCCGACCGGGCCGGGATGAAGTCGCCGCGTTCGAGGATGGTCTGCAGCGCGTCCCCGATCAGCGGATCGGATCTCCCCAGGGCCTTCAGGAGGCCTGCGCGGCTCGTTGGCGAACCCAGCGCCTCGGTGACGTCGACGAACAGTCTCCCGCCGGCCTCGGACATGGGCCGCGGGGTCGTCAGCTGCCACAGGGAGAGCCCCAGGGGCTTCATGGGGTCGGTCATCATCTGCTGATGACCGACGGAGACGTAGACGTGGTTCCCTTGATCGCTGGTCGCGGGGATGGGGAACAGCGTGGTGATCGGCCGGCTCTGGACAACCTGGAACCCGTCGTCGACCAGGCACCATTCGATGTCCTGGGGGTGGCCGAAGTGCGCTTCGATTCGCCGGCCCAGCTGAGCGAGCCGCACGATCTGCGCATCGGTCAGTGCTGGCTGCTCCTGACTCTCTGGCTCGATCGCCAGTTCCCGCGTTCCGCCTGCAGGCCAGGCGTGGATGGCGAGCTGTTTGCTGGCGACTGCCTTGGCGACAACTTCACCGTCCCGCACCTTGTAGACGTCCGCGTTCACCAGGCCGGCTACCAGGGCCTCGCCGAGGCCGAAGCTGGCCTCGATGGAGACGACCTTCCGGTTGGAGGTGACGGGGTCGGCCGTGAAGAGGATGCCGGCCGCCTGCGGGAAGAGCATCTGCTGCACGACTACGGCCATGTGGACCTTCCGGTGGTCGAAGCCGTTCCGCAGCCGGTAGGTCACGGCCCGCTCGGTGTACAGGGAGGCCCAGCACCGGCTGACGTGCTGGAGGATCGGAGCCGACCCCACGACGTTCAGGTACGTGTCCTGCTGGCCCGCGAAGGAGGCCGTCGGCAAATCCTCCGCCGTCGCGCTGGATCGGACGGCGTAGGCAGCTTGCCCGCCAAGCTGGGTGACCGAGCGGGTGATCGCCGCCGCCAGATCCTCAGGGATGGCGATCCCCTCAAGGGTCCGGCGGATCTCCGCACTGAGCGTGCGGATCGCCTGCCGGTCGTCGGGGTCCAGGCGCGACAGCCGATCGAGCTGATCGTCGATCCAAGGCACCGTTGTCATGATCCGCCGGAAGGCGTCCGTCGTCACGCAAAAGCCAGCCGGCACGCGAATGCCTTCGATCCGCGAAAGCTCGCCCAGGTGCGCGCCCTTGCCGCCAGCGAGCACGACCTGTGTCTTGTCGATCTCTTCGAGGCCCAGCACGTAGCGCTCGATCATCGCGGTACCTTCTGCGGCATGACAGAGTCTGCCGAACCTTGCGTTTGGCGCGCCCTCATCCCGTTCCTTACTCCCCCGCGCGAGTCATACGTCGACAACAGCACATGCACCTTCGGATCACCCAGGCCATAAATAGGGAGCCCGGCCTGCGATTATGCGGCACGACCCGGGCCTTGCCGCAAGTCCCCCGGTGCGGTATAGGTTGAAAGTGGCAAGGAGCGGCATCTCCCTTGCCTTTGCTTTTGCCTCCGCTGTGGACGGACAGCCTCCTCGCGGAGCGGCGAACCGCCGCGTACAGCGGCACGCCGGACAGAGAATCTTCCCTGGGCCGCGCGCCGTTCTAAGACCTAGTGTTGCTCGCGGGTCACCGCCGTCAGGCGGCGGTACGCCCGCGTGCAGGGTTCCACAACCCCGTCGTAGCCCTTGAGGTCGCGGCCATGGTGATGTCGTCGCTGTCTAGTGGTCGCAGGTTCCGTGCCCGGTACGGCCGGTGCCGGTTGTAATGGGCGGCGTACTTATCCAGAACCGCGCGCAGGTGCCACTGCCCGGCGATCAGCATCCGGTCGGTGATCTCGGACCGGACGGTGTGCACCCAGCAGCGGAGCGGAACGAGGACGCGATCGCGGCCTGGCGCAGCCAGACGTGGGCGAAGGTGCGAGGCTAGCGGCGGCGACCGGGGCGTGGATCTGCTTCGAGGACGAGTCCGGGCAGGCCCTGCAGCCGCCGAAGGCCCGCACCTGGGGGCGCCGCGGACACACCCCCGTGGTCAAGGTCTCCGGCCGCGGATCCGGGCGCATCTCGGTAGCAGGCCTGGCCTGCCTCAAGGCAGGGCAGCCGGGCCGGTTCTTCTACCGGATGCAAGGCCACCGGCTGCGCCCCGGCACCCGCCGGGCCATGACCGAGGCAGACTACGCCGGCCTGATCACCGCCGCGCACCGCTACCTGAACGCCCCCGTCATCGTGATCTGGGACAACCTCCCCACGCACCTCAGCCGCAAGATGCAAGCCTTCACCACCACGCACCCGGACTGGCTGACGGTGATCCAGCTGCCGGCCTACGCCCCGACCTCAACCCGGTCGAGATGTCGTTGTCTCAGTGCGAGTTCCGTAGGTCTTCTTTTTCATGAGTATCGAGCTCCTTGTCCGGGGAAGTGCCGGCCGGGTTGCCGTCGTCGGTCCAGCGGCGTCGGCTGTGGTAGCCGGCCGGTAGCTGGTGCAGCGCGCGGAGGCGTTCGACCTCGGCGGTGCCTGCGGTGATGATCCACCGGTAGGGCGGCCGGGTGTCTTGCCGGCCGGTGATCCAGCCGCGCTTGAGCCACGTGAACAGGGTCGCGGACGGCATCCCGATCTCGCGGGCGAGGGCGGCCAGCCACCACTGGCCGGGGCCTAGGCTGCCCTGGTCGGTGCGGTGGTCGTGGTCCAGGCCCGGACGCAGGCCCAGCCGGCGGATCAGGTGCTGGATCTCGCCGTCGTGGAAGCGTTCGCGCAGGCGGGGGGTGCGGAATCCCTCGGCGGCGAGCTGGCCGGCGATCGCGGCGTTCCCTAGCCCCTCAGTGGCTAGTGCCCGTATCCGCTCGGTCAGCGCCGGGTAGTACGACAGCTGGTCGATCCGGGCCACCGGGCGGAGCAAGGCGGCATGGGCCTGATGGCCGC
>Ga0187807_1000287_pt1 | contig 15457 bp, 11 predicted proteins | sample NC_wetland_sal_i_4_FD_132432 | JGI IMG/M metagenome (GOLD analysis project Ga0187807, IMG submission 132432) | Wetland sediment microbial communities from Neuse River Estuary, North Carolina, USA - ASW_2 | ecosystem: Environmental > Aquatic > Freshwater > Wetlands > Sediment | place: USA: North...
CATGCCGCTCGCTCGCCAGCTATTCCGTTTTGTGCGCATGGAGGCATCCCTTCGTTGGGTTCCTGACGACGCCGGCGTTCGTCGGGGTCCAGGACGGCCGGCCAGCATGCGCATGCCTCTCCTTGGTGATTGTGAACGCTCACAACGAGAAAGTCACGCGATATCCGGCAAAATGATGCTTGTTCCGTGGAAGTTGTGCGCGTTACCAGACCCTTGCCGACCCTCCTGAGTCGGTTGAGTCTCCGCGAGCCATCTGAGGCTCTGGGCCAGCTGCGGCGCTGTGGGGCTCGGCAGCATCGCGGGGCCGCTTGACGGCATCGCCGCGCCGCGGAAGCGCAAAACGGTCATCGCGGCCGTACCCGGCACGACACGCCGATGGCTATGAGATTGTTATCAATTTCAGGTTGAACACTCTCCGCCGCAATTCCGGCTACTTGTGGCCCTGAAAATGCCACGACGCTGGGGAAACCTTCCCAGTTCGCAGCCGCTGCGCACCGGACGAGCACGCACACGGCTACCGTTCGTTACCAAACCGGAATCATCTGGGTAAACGTGGCGGAATCAGTGGCCGACATTAAGCGGTCTAGATACTGAACTCACCTTTGCCGTGGGGGCTGCAGATCGCTAACGTGAGGACAGCGGACCCGGGGGCCCAAGTAGAGAACGTGTCAGCCCGGGGAAGGCGGACACGGTACCAACGGGTCCCCGGGTCCCCCAATCGATTGTTACTGGCCCGCCGGCGGCTGTCCGGTCGGCGCCTTGCCAGCACCGCCGCCCGATTCCGCCCGCATCGTCCCCTCGATCACGGCCTCGGCCACCTTGCGCATCGTCAGCCGCCGGTCCATCGAGGTCTTCTGGATCCAGCGGAACGCCTGCGGCTCGGACATGCCGTGCTCGGACTGCAGCAGCCCCTTCGCGCGGTCGAGAAGCTTGCGCACCTCGAGCCGGTCACGCAGCGTGCTGACCTCGGAGTCAAGCGCGCGGATCTCGGTGAACCGGCTCACCGCCATCTCGATCGCGGGCACCAGGTCGGCCTTGGTGAACGGCTTGACCAGGTAGGCCATCGCGCCGGCGTCGCGCGCTCTTTCCACCAGTTCGCGCTGTGAGAAGGCGGTCAGGATGACGACGGGGGCGATCCGCTCGGCGGCGATCCGCTCGGCGGCGGAGATCCCGTCGAGCACTGGCATCTTCACGTCGAAGATCGCCAGATCGGGCCGCAGTTCCGTCACCCGCTCGACCGCCGCTTCCCCGTCGGCTGCCTCGGCGACGACCGAGTAGCCCTCTTCTTCGAGCATCTCCTTGAGGTCGAGGCGGATCAACGCCTCATCTTCCGCAATCACGACACGCAGCGCATTCTGACTCACGTCCACGAGCCTACAGTGAACCGGTACATTGTCATCGAGCAGGATCGCCGGGATGGTGGAACGGCAGACACTGACGTCTCAAAAGCGTCTGCCCGAGAGGGCGTGCGGGTTCGAATCCCGCTCCCGGCACTGGTTATCGCAGGTCATGTTGCCTTCCCCGAAAATGTCAGCGGTAGGTGAGACCATGCTGTAATGCACCCACAGACGACAGTAGACAGAGCACGTCGCCTGTCCCGGCAAGGACTCATCGACCGCGAGGTCGCCCGCATCACCGGCGTCTCTATCGGCGCCGTCCAGAAAAGCACTGGCCATGCCTGTTCCCGCAGCACGGACCAGGCCGCAAGCACATGCGCACGATAGAGCTTGCCGACTGGCAGCGGGCCATCGTGGAGCGATACCCGGGGGAGTTCGCTCGGGGACTCTTCCATCCAGACGGTTATCGGGGCGTCAATCGGGTGCGGAGAAGGCTGCGTGCTGGCGAGCGCCGGTACGAGTACCCGCGGTACTTGTTCGTGAATGAGTCCGAGGACATATTGCGGCTCTGTGGTCAGGTACTGGATCTGCTGGGCGTCGTGTGGCGCTTCTCTAAGCCGAACGTCATCTCGGTGGCCAGGAAGGACGCCGTGACGTGGCTGGATGAGTTCGTCGGCCCGAAGTACTGACCAGCCGGCTCGCAGCACCGGGCGGCTGTGGCAGGCGGCACCCTTCGTTCGGGATAACTGCAGGCCGCGCCACTGACCGCGGGTGCCCTGAGTTACGGTCCGGCCCCGCTGCTGATCTCTTATCCCGAACGGCCGGCGCATCCTCCGTTGCGGTCAGCGGCTCACGGCGGCGGCGACGTGGCCGTGCCGGCTGGCGAGACCGTCGGGCTGCCAGTGGTGGACGCGGTGCCGCTCACGGTGGGCGAGGGCGCCAGCCATACCCGGCTGGCGGTTACCACCCGGCCACACCCGCCAGCAGTTTGTCCTCTGTCACGCGCAGCAGTCTCAGCCCGGCGGCCGCGGGGCGTGGGCCGCGGGGCTGATTCCCGTGGTCCACGCCCGCCGGGCTCAGAATAGGCATGGCCGCGGCAGTGGCGCTCGCCTGCTGTCTGGCCGCTCGGCACCCGCGGGCGTCAGCATCCCTGGGAACCGGGGGGGTAACCCCCGATGACTTTCGGGTGCCTGCACGGTCGTATCCCTAGCCGCCCGATTCCTACCGTTGAGGTACGGGGAACGGCGAAAAGCTAGGGAAGCGCGGGGATTCAGATGACGGCCGCAGTGAGGCGAGAAGACGCCAGACGGGTGTGCGTCACCGGCACGGCGGGGGCGCTGGTGATCGTGATCGCCCTCGTGATGATGGTCCTGTCCGCGCCCTCGCATTCAGGTCTAGGCGCGCCGGCGGGCTACCCGCCGCGGGTGATCGTGAGCGCGGTCCAGGCGCCCAGGTGAATGCGGTCACCGTCGTGCAGCGGCACGGGCTGGTTCGCCGGGATCTCGGTGCCGTTGACAAGCATGCCGTTCTGCGACCCGGGATCGATGACTGACCAGGTTCCGTCCGGCTGGGCGACGAGCAGCGCGTGCAGCCTGGACACGCCAGGGTCGGCGGGCGGGCCGGTCAGGTCGATCTCGGGGTCGATGCCCCGGGACACGCTGCGCCGTCCGACGCGGACCTCGGTCCCGGACAGCCGGAACCGCCGTTCCGGGCAATAGGCGGGAAAGCTGAGCCCGGGGGCGTCGGGGCCGACACTGGCGAGCACGGTCTCGAAGTAGGCCCGGTCGGCGGTCACCACCGCGGTCCAGGTGGCCGCGCCTGGCGGGGGCGCCGGCCGGGGACCGGCAAGGGGGTCGAGTCTGGTGGGGACCGGGCCGGGGACCGGGCCGGCCGCGGCGGTGAAGTCGTAGCCGCACGACTCGCAGAACTGTCCTGTGCGCGCGGCGCCGCAGCGCGGGCATGCCTCGCCGGACGCGGGCGCCGCGGGCGCGGCGGGCGCGGGCGCGGCGGCCGCGGCGCTGCCGTCCGGCGGTGTGATGGCCGGGTCCAGGGGAGTGAAACCGCTCGCGTCGCCGATGCGGAAGCCGCACACGTCGCAGAAGTCGTCGCTCGCCGACTCGTGGCCGGACGGGCAGGTCGCCATCGCTATCCCTTCTTGACCCGGACCGTCTTGGTCGACCTGGTGTCAAGCGCCATCTCGTCGGCGGCTTCCACCTTCTTCTTCAGCCGCACGGTGCCGGTCGCCTCGTCGACCACGTCGACCACCTTGGCCAGCAGCCGCGCCGTGTCCTCGTTGCCGGCCTGGTGCGCCAGCGCCACCGCCCGGCCAAGCCTGGCGGTGGCGGTCTCCTCGTCGCCCCGCTTGCTGGCCTCCAGGCCCTCCTGGATCGCGTCGGCCAGCTCCGCCTGCCCGGTGTAGTGCGCGACCCCCGGGCTGATCCTGGTCGACAGCGCCTCGTCCTCGGTCCACGTCGCGCGGATCAGCCCCTGGCCCAGCACCTGCTGGCCGTCCGGCGAGCTGGCCACCAGGCTAACCCGGGCGGCGAGCATCTCCTGGCCAATGCCCGCCGCGTTCACCCGCACCCCCACGTGATAGTCCCGGCTCTCCCCCGGCGCCCACGCGCCGGTCGGGTAGTCGCCGGCCTGCGCGCCGGACGCCACACGGCGGCCGGTCAGGTCGTCGATCGCCGGGGCGACCTGCTTGACGAACTGCACGCTCACCTGCTGTGGCGTCCACACCCGCAGCAGCACGTCGGGCAGCTGCTTGCTCATCGCGCCGCGCATCATCTCCTGGAAGTCGGCCGCCAGCCCGGCCGGGTCGGGCACGATGTCGACGGTGCCAAGCAGCGCGGTGGAGATCTTGCGCAGCTCACCGACCTCCCAGTCGGTGCCGACGCCCCGGCAGTCGCAGCGGAACGTGCCCTCGCACAGCCCGATCGCGGCGGCGAGCTGTTCGGGCGACTCGTGCTGGTTCTTGCCGTCGGTGAGCAAGATCGCGTGCCGCAGCGTCGCCGGGCAGGACTGGAAGATCCGGTACGCCAGCCGCAGCCACTGGCCGATCGCGGTCCCGCCGTTGGCGCGCAGCCCGCTCAGCGCCCGTTTGGCCTGTGCGCGCGTGCTGTCGTCGGCCAGCGCCATCGTCCCGTTCGGCGGGTAGACGGGCCACGCGTTGGTGGTGCCGGCGACGATCGCGAACCACGCACCGTCCGTCAGCACGTCCACCGCGGCCGACGTCGCCGCGCGCGCCTCAATGATCTTGGCCTGCGGATAGTCCATCGACCCTGAGCAGTCGACGATGATGATCTCCGCGCTGCCTCCGGCGGCGCCGTCCGGGGCGCCAGGCTCAGGCGACAGCGCGTCTCCCGACGCGTCCGCGGTCACGGTGACGACCGCGGAGACGTCCCGCCCGCCCACCGGCAGGTACGGGTTCTGGTCGATGTCCACGGTGAATCCGGGCAGGCTCGGCATCACTGTCTCCTCGATAAGGACTCGGACCACACGGGCGGGAACGGTGCGAGCACCGCGGTGATGTTGTCGGCGCCGCCCGCGTCCACCGCGAACTTCACGAGCGCGACGGCGACGGCGAGCGGATCGGTCAGCGCCGTCGGCATGGCCATGGCGGCCAGCTCGGCCGGCTCTGGCCGGTAGTTCCACAGTCCGTCCGAGCACACCAGCACCACGCCTGGACCAGGCGGCTCGAACCGCGCCACGTGTGGCTGCGGCTCGGGCAGGTCCGCGCCGAGCCACCGGGTGATGACATGCGCCTGCGGCGACGCCATCGCCTCCTCGACGCTGGCCAGTCCCGCCGCGACAAGCTCCTCGGCGAGCGAGTCGTCCTTGGTGAGGAACCGTGAGTCCGAGCCGTCGGCGGCGAGCCAGTAGATGCGGCTGTCGCCAAGCCAGCACACCGTCACGGCGTCAGCGTCCACCACGGCCGACGCGTAGGTCGCGGCGGGCGCGCCCGCCGGGCCCGCGAGGTCGGCGAGCGCCCGCCCGCCTGCCTGCGCGGCCGCGGCGGACGCCGCGGCCGCGTCGTCGCCCGCGCGCACCGCGGCGAGCAGTACCCGCACCGCGGCCCGGACGGCCACCAGTGACGCCTCGTCGGCGCGCGGCGCCGACGAGACCCCGTCGCACACCACCGCCACCGCGGCAGGCCCGCCCGGTCCCATGATGCCGGCCAGCGCCATGGCGTCCTCGTTGCGGCTGTGCCGCAGGCCCCGGTCGGTCACGCCTGCCGCCAGCCCGACGTGGAGCTCCACGTGGTCCCTGACGGTCGGGACCTTGCGCCCGCAGGACTCGCAGTAGCCCTCCGCGCTGACCCCGGCCGGCCCGGAGCCGTCCGGCGAGCAGACCGGGCACTCGAGCACGCCGCCGTCGGCGGCGGGACTGACCGCGGCCGGCACCACCGGCGCGCCGCACGCCTCGCAGAATCCGTCCGCGGCGTCGAACGGCTGGCCGCAGGAGGGGCAACGGTACGTCATGTCCACGTCCTCGGCCGGATGGAGTTAGCCATGTCCACAAGTTCTACTCTGCGGCCGGGGTCCGGCGTGAGGCTTGCCAGCGCTCGGTAGCCACGCTCGAGCCCGAATCGCAGCGCGCGCTCGTTCGGCTCGCAGCCGAGGATGCGCCCGTCGGCCGATGGCGCTGCCTGCTGGGCATGCGGCTGGGTGACCGACACCCAGTCGAGCGCGGCGTGCAAGATTTCCACGGTGAGCTGCTGCCTCCGCAAGTCGTCGAGGGTAAGCCTGTCCAGGCGGCCGCCGGCCTCGCGCACGTCGGGCGCGGAGACTCCGGCGCCCCCGCCCCCGACGGCGACGAGCAGCCGCACCGCGGCGATCTGGGCCGCGGCGTGGTGGCTCGAGGTTTCCGGCACCGCGGCGACCGCGGCGATGGCGGCGGGACGGTCGCCGGCCGCCAGGCAGGCCCTGGCCGCGCCGAACGCGGCGCTGATGTATGACCGGTCGATCGACCAGACCAGCTGGTAGTAACGCCGCGCCGCGGCCGTGTCGCCGGCCGCCTCGGCGGCGAAGCCGAGCGCGAGCTTGGGCGCGAGTTCGCCGGGCAGCTCGTCGTAGACGGCGCTGAACGCCGCATGCGCGGTCGCCGGCTGCCCGCCGGCCAGCGCGCACAGCCCGTGGTACCAGGCGATCCGCCAGTCGGCCGGAGCGCCCGGGCCGCCCGGGTCGGCCGCGGCCAGCTCGGCCAGGTGGCGCCCGGCGGTGTCCGGGTCACCCGCCATGATGAGGGCGCGGACCAGAGCCAGCCGGGTCTCCGGCGACGCGGCTACCGCCGGCGGGGCGCCCCCGTCGCCGGCGATGGTGGCGAGCAGGGCCGCGACCTGATGCACCGGCGGCAGCCCGCCCAGCGTGGCCAGGTAGCCGGCCGCCGGGTCGGTGCCATCCGCGAGCGGCGCCGGAAGCCCGGCGATCACCTCGGCGGCGGGCGGCGGGCTTACCTGGACGCCGCCGCCGTTCGCCGAGCGCACCGGCGTCAGGTCGGTACCGACGGCCCGCAGCTCGGGGCTGAACACGCGGGAGAACGCCGGCCGCGCCTCGCCGTCGGCGCGGGACAGCACCTCCCGCAGCACACCGGTGATCTGCTCGGCCATCTCCCCCGCCGTCTGGAAACGGCGGTCTGGCTGGACGTGCGTGGCGCGGCGCAGCAGCCGGGCGAACGATTCCTGCTCGGCGAGCAGCGGCACCGAATCGGGCAGCCGGAACTTGTACTCCCCCTGGTACCCGGCGAACTCGAAACTCAGCACGGCGAGCGCCCGGCCGACCGTGAACAGGTCCGAGCTCGGCGAGGGCCCGTCGGTCTCGATCTCCGGTGCCTGGTAGCCGACCGTTCCGTAGATCGGGCCGTCACCGTCGATCTGCCGGACACCGCCCATGTCGATGAGCTTGAGCTGCTCCTCGGTCTGGATCACGTTGTCCGGCTTGAAGTCGCAGTAGACCAGCCCCCGGTCGTGCAGGTAGCCGAGCGCGGGCAAGATCTCGATCGCGTAGGCGAGCGCGTGCGCGAGCGGCACCGCGGAGCTGCGCTGCCGCGCCTCCATCCGGATCTGCTTGAGCGACTTGCCGCCCACGTATTCCATGACGATGTAGCCGGCGCTCTCGCCGTCGCGCCGGCTGGTGTGCTGGACGAAGTTGTAGATCCGGACGATGTTCGGGTGCTCGACCTGCGCGAGGAACTGCCGTTCGGCGACCGCGGCGGCCAGCGCGTCCGCGTCACCGGTGTTGAGCAGGCCCTTGAGCACCACCCAGCGGTCGCTGACGTTGCGGTCCCTGGCCAGGTAGATCCAGCCAAGCCCGCCGTGCGCGAGGCAGCCGAGGACCTCGTACTGCCCGGCGACCAGCTCACCGGGCTCAAGCTTGGGGGTAAAGGAGAATCGGGTGCCGCAGTTCCTGCAGAACCCGTCGGCGAGGCCGGGACGGCCGTCGCGCGCCTGGCCGACGAGCTGCCCGCAGTTCCCGCAGAACCGGCGGTTCTCCGGCACCTTCGGGTCGGGCAGGATCGCCGCCGCGGGGTCGCGAGCCGGGACCGGCGGCACCTCGACGAGGCCGGCGCCGAGCATGCCGCGTCCGGACCTGCCGCCGCTGGCCCGCGAGGACCGGCTGCCGCGCCTGCTGCCCGTGCCACTGCCCGCGGACCAGTACCCCGACCCCGTGCTGCCGCTCTGGGCCGTCGCCGGGACCGGCGCGGAGCCGGCCGGCGCACTCGCACCGCTGGCCCCGGTGGGGCCGGCGCCGGCGGACGCCGACGCCGGCGCCGAGGGCGCTGGGGCCAGGCCGCAGACGACGCAGTATCCATCCTCGATCGTTCCGCCGCACCCTGGCTGGGTGCACGCCACAGCCGTCACCGCCGCCGCCCTTCCGCCGCGAGGATCGCTTGCTGATATCCGGTTACCGCCGCCGCGGCCGCCGCCAGGTCGCACGGCGCGGTCCAGAGCAGGTCGCGCGCCTGGTCATAGCGAGCGGCCAGGTCGCCGTCCTCGGCTGCGCCCAGGCGGGCCGCCTTGGCCTTGTACGCGCCGAGGAGGCCACGCAGTTCGTCCCGGCGGCCCAGGGCAGTCGCCACGCTCCGTTCCGCATCCTGCGTATGAGAACGGGACGCGGCCAGTTCGCGTTCGCACCTATCCAGCTCGGCCTGCAGCCTTGTCCACCGGCCAGCAGCGGCAAGCGCGGTCAGGCTGGCGAGTGGCGGCTCGGCGATGTCCGGCGGCAGCGCGGGCAGTTCGGTGATCCGCTCGGCCGCCCGGCGCCACCCCCCTATGACGTCCTGGCGTGCGGCCTGTGCCGCGGCGGTCGCTGTCCGCAGGTCGTCGATCCGGCGCTGCGCCTGCGCGCGCAGCCGGTCAAGCTCGGCGATCCGCGCGGCGAGCCCGGTCACCTGGTTTTTCAGCTGGTCGGCGGCCGAGGTGTCGGCGCGGCCGTCGCGCCAGAGCGCGAGTGGATCGGCGTTCACCGCGGCCCGCTGGGAATCCAGGCTGGACTGGGCGTCGCCGAACGCGGCTTCGGCCTCGTCGCCGAGGCCGGCCACGAGCGGCCGGGCGCGCGTCAGTTCCTCCGCCACCGCGTCCAGACGGCCGCCCACATCGTTCCATACCGCTTCGACGGCCGAGGTCACCTCGGCTACCTCGGTAAACGCCCGGCGCATCGCGGCGACCGAGGCCTGCAGGGTGATCTCCTGCCGACCAGTGTCGGCCAGGTCCCTGCGCGCCAGCGGCACTTGGACGCGGGCCAGCCGGACCGAGGTCCCTGTGAGCAGTTCGGTCAGCTCGGGGAGTTCCTTCTTCGACACGCGATGACCGCCCGCGCCCAGCTCGGCGACCCGGTCCACGACGGCCGAGTACGCAATGTAGGTCTCCCACAGGCTGGCCAGCGTCGCTGACGCGGCGTCCCAGCGCTCGCGGGTCTGCCCGGTCAGCGTCGCGCCGTCGAGCAGCCGCCTGGTGTAGCTGCCGTCCAGTTCGAGGAGGTTCGCCTGGATGGCGTCGCGCTCCGCGAGCACCTCGGCGGCCGCTTGCTCCGCCGCCTGCTCGGGCGTCACGGCCACCACGCGGGCCGCGGGCGTGCCGCGGCGCGCGGCCACACGCCTTGAGTACCGCCGGTCACCGGCGTGCTGACTGCCGAATCCGCCATCCCGCCCTGCTCACCTGGCACCGAACGAAACGCACGGCCTGCCGTCCTTGCCGCTAGCCAAGCGTACGCCGGGCTGTGGCAGAACTGAGCCAATTACTATTCTGCCCGCATTTCGGGCATGCTGTGGTGCCTGCGGCGGACGGCCCCCGGCATCAGGGGTACGGCAGGTTGATCGCGTCGCCGATGCGGTGCACGCGCAGCGCGTTGGTCTTGCCCGGGCTGCCGGGCGGGCTGCCGGCCACGATGACGATCCTGTCGCCGATGGCGCACCGGCCCAGGTGCACCAGCGCGCTGTCGACCTCGTGGACCATGTCGTCGGTGTGGTGCACGGTGGGCACGATGAACGTCTCGGCGCCCCAGGTGAGCGCGAGCTGGCTGCGGGTGGCGGGCTCGGTGGTGAACGCCAGCAGCGGGATCGGCGACCGGTACCTGGCCAGGCGCCGCGCGGTCTCGCCGGTCATCGTGAAGGCGACCAGCGCCTTCGCGCCCACGATCGCGCCCACTTCGGCGGCCGCGCGCGCGATGGCGCCGCCGGTGGTGGTCGGCACCCGGGCCAGCGACGACTCCGCGCGCAGCGAGCTCTCCTCGGCCGCGATGATGATGCGCGCCATGGTGGCCACGGTCTCGACCGGGTATTTACCCACGCTGGTTTCGGCGGACAGCATCACCGCGTCGGCGCCCTCGACGACCGCGCCCGCCACGTCCGAGACCTCGGCCCTGGTGGGGCGCGGCGCCGAGATCATCGACTCCAGCATCTGGGTGGCCACGATGACCGGCCTGGCCCGTTCCCTCGCCAGGCTGATCGCCCGCTTCTGCACCGCGGGCACCTGCTCAAGCGGCAGCTCGACGCCGAGGTCGCCGCGCGCCACCATGATCCCGTCGAACGCGTCGACGATCTCGGGCAGCACGCCGACCGCTTCCGGCTTCTCGATCTTGGCGATCAGCGGCACCTGGCGGCCGACCTCGGCCATGATCTTGCGCACGTTGGCGGCGTCGTCCGGGGAGCGGACGAAGGACAGCGCGATCACGTCCACGCCCAGCGCGAGCGCCCAGCGCAGGTCGGCCTCGTCCTTCTCAGTGAGCGCGGGCGCGCTGACCGCCACCCCGGGCAGGTTGATGCCCTTGTGGTCGGAGACCTTGCCGCCGACCACGACCCTGGTGTGGACCCGGGTTCCGGTCACCCCGAGGACGTCGAGCTGGACGTTCCCGTCGTCGATCAGGATCCGGTCGTCCGTGCGGACGTCATCGGCCAGCCCCTGGTAGGTAGTAGTCGCCTCACGTTCGGTGCCCGGAATGTCATCGGTGGTGATGACGAACTCCTCGCCCGGCTTGAGCCATACGGGTCCGCCGGGAAACGTCCCCAGCCGGATCTTCGGCCCTTGCAGGTCGGCGAGCACGCCCACGCTCCGGCCCGTGGCGTCGCTTCCGGCGCGGACGCGCTGGTAGGCCCGCAGGTGGTCGTCGTAGGTCCCGTGGCTGAGGTTGAGCCGCGCGACATCGAGGCCGGCGCCGATGAGCGCGGTGATCTGCTCCTGGCTCGATGTCGCGGGCCCCAGGGTGCAGACGATCTTTGCGCGGCGGCTCATGCGGGAATCCCCTTCCAGTGGTCTATACCACTGTAAGGGATATTCCGCGCCAAATGACTCGCGTCACATAAGGTTCACGTGCTGGTCAGACGGCCGCGATCCCGGGTTCAGCCGGCGTACCGCGCGGGCGGCAGGAGGGCGGCCTGGGTGCGCCTGGCAGTGGCCTGGGTGCGCCTGGCAGTGGCCTGAGTGCGCCTGGCAGATGAATGTCGCATTCAGCTTGCTATTACCAGATGCATGGGACATTCATCTGGCAGTCTGCGCTGGCTGGCGCTTGGCGGGGACCGTCCTGATGGCAAGGCGGGGGCGGGTGATACCTGAGTTGTAGGCGTTTGTCATCCTCTTGATGACGAACGCGGGCTCGGTGCGGATCTTGTGCGGTGTGAAGTGCAGCGTCACGATCGAGTACTGGCCTAGGTCGCTGTGCCGGTCCATTGTGTGCTCCCAGGTAGCCTCCTGGAAGTGCCAGCTCTTGGAGTCGACCTCGATGGCGACGCTCGCCTCCGGCCACCACGCGTCCGGCTGGGCGATGAACGTGCCATCGAGCAGATACAGCCGGGGGTTGAACAGCGGCATCGGCAATCGCGCCTTGCCGATGAGTACCCTGAGTTCGGCTTCAGGCGCTGACCGCACGCCCTCGCCGACCTCCTCCAAGACCAAGCGAAGCAGCGCGGAGTCCCGGACCCCGCCTGCCCGCAGCTCCTCGCTAAGCTCGGCGACCGTGCACCGCTTGCTCTGCACGGCGCCGGCCACCACGGCGCGCACTTCGCGCAGGTCGGTCAGCCACCGGGCGGCGTCTGCCGCGGCGCGGGCCGGAAGCGCGTAGTCACGCGACGGCGGGCCGAACACCAGCTTCGGCATCCGGGTCGTCCGGTGGGCCATGACGTAGGAGACGCTCTGCCGGTGCCTGGCCGCGGGTATCAGGATGTCGATGACCTCGGAATCCGGCGCGGGCATGCCATGATGCCGGAGCGCGGCGGCACCCGTGATCACGCTGCGCGGGCCGCCGTACAAGATCGCGGCCATCTCCTTCTGGACAAGCGTCGGCGTCCCAGACACGGTCAGGTAGACGCCTGGCAGCAGCGGCTGCCACGGCCCGCCTTGCCGCAGCCGGTGAGTGAGCGCGTTGCGGGTAATCCCGCACGCGAGCGCCTGCGCTCGCGAGACGACACAGTCCTGCCGCTCGATGAGCGCGCGCAGGCGGACCTTGTCATTATCGGTCATAGCTACAGTATGTCATTAAATGATGACATACTGTAGCTATGACGCCGGAGGAAACGGGATGAATGTCCCATTCAGCTTGCTAGAGGCAGCTGAATGGGACATTCATCTGGCGCGGCTGGCGCGGCTGGCCGTTACATGAGCGGGCGGGCGGTGGGCGGGATGGCTACCGGGAGCGCGGGGCGGTCCAGGGCACGCAGGTACTTGTCGGCGTGGGCCGCGGCGCTGCGGCCCTCGGCGATCGCCCAGACGATCAGCGACTGGCCGCGGCCCATGTCGCCGGCCACGAACACGCCGGGCACCGTGGTCTCGTACGACCCGGAGCGCGCCACGTTGCCGCGCGCGTCGAACTCGACGCCGAGGTCGGCGAGCAGCCCCGGCCGCTCCGCGCCGGTGAAGCCCATCGCGAGCAGCACGAGCTCGCACGGGATCTCCCGTGACGTGCCGGGCACCGGCGCGAACCGGCCGCCGGACATCGCCACCTCGGTCAGCCGCAGCGCGCGGACCGCGCCGTCCGCATCCGGGAGGAACTCCTCGGTGGACACGGCGTAGACTCGCTCGCCGCCCTCTTCGTGGGCGGAGGAGACGCGGTAAATCATCGGGTACGTCGGCCACGGCTGGTTCTCCGCGCGCATCCGCGGCGGCTTAGGCATGATCTCCAACTGGGTGACCGAAGCGGCGCCCTGGCGGTGCGCGGTGCCCAGGCAGTCCGCCCCGGTGTCGCCGCCGCCGATGATCACCACGTGCTTGCCCTTGGCGCTGACCGGCGACGAAGAGCCGAGCCGATTGGACAGCGGCAGGTACTCCATCGCCTGGTAGATGCCGGCCAGGTCCCGGCCGGGCACTGGCAGGTCGCGGGGCACCCGCGCGCCGCCGGCCAGCACCACCGCGGAGAAGCCGTCAAGCTGCGCCGCGGACTCCACGGCGACGCCGCAGGAGAACACTGTCCCCTCGGCCTCCATCTGCGCGAGCCGCCGGTCCAGGTGGCGCTTCTCCATCTTGAACTCGGGGATGCCGTAGCGCAGCAGCCCGCCGGGCGCGTCGTCGCGCTCGAACACGGTCACCGCGTGGCCCGCCCTGGTCAGCTGCTGCGCGGCGGCCAGCCCGGCGGGGCCGGATCCGACGACCGCGGCGGACAGGCCCGACAGCGCGGCCGGCGGCAGCGGGACCACGTCACCCGACGCCCACGCGCGGTCGATGATCTCGACCTCGACCTGCTTGATCGTGACCGGCTCGGCGTTGATGCCGAGCACGCACGCCGCCTCGCACGGGGCCGGGCACAGCCGCCCGGTGAACTCGGGGAAGTTGTTGGTCGCGTGCAGCCGCTGCGCGGCGGCGGACCAGTCAGACCGGTAGACCAGGTCGTTCCACTCCGGGATCAGGTTGCCCAGCGGGCAGCCGTTGTGGCAGAACGGGATGCCGCAGTCCATGCACCGTGCCGCCTGCCGCTCGACCCGTTCTTTGGCGAACGGCTCGTACACCTCGCGCCAGTCCGTCAGCCGCACGTCCACCGGCCGCCGCCGCGGCGTCTCCCGGGCGGTCTTCAAGAACCCCTTAGGGTCACCCATTACCTGATACCCCTCACCCGTGCGCCGCGCTCATCACGGCCTCGTTGACGTCCCGGCCCTCACGCTCGGCGGCCGACGCCGCCATCAGGACCCGCTTGTAGTCCTTGGGCATGACCTTTGTGAACCGCTGCACCGCGGTGTCCCACGAGGCGAGCAGCCGCGCGGCTACGGTGGACCCGGTCTCCGCGCGGTGCCGCGACACCACGTCATGCAGGAACTCCAGGTCGGACTCCTCGAGCGGGTCGACGTCGACCATCTCCCTGTTCAGCCGGACCGGCGACAGGTCGAGCACGTACGCGATGCCGCCGGACATGCCCGCCGCGAAGTTGCGGCCGGTCGGCCCGAGGATCACCACCCGCCCGCCGGTCATGTACTCGCAGCCGTGGTCGCCGACGCCCTCGGCGACCGCCAGGGCACCGGAGTTGCGCACGCAGAACCGCTCGCCCACGACGCCGCGCAGGAAGATCTCCCCGGAGGTGGCGCCGTAGCCGATCACGTTGCCCGCGATGACCTGCTCCTCGGCGGCGAACGGCGAGCCGGCCGCGGGGTAGGCGACCAGCCGCCCGCCGGACAGCCCCTTGCCGAGGTAGTCGTTGGCATCCCCGGCCAGCCGCAAGGTGATGCCGTGCGGCAGGAACGCGCCGAACGACTGCCCCGCCGACCCGGTGAACGACACCGTGATCGTGTCCGGTGGCAGCCCCTCGCCGCCCCACCGCTTGGTCACCTCGTAGCCGAGCATGGTGCCCACGGTGCGGTTCACGTTGCGGATCGGCAGCTCGAGGCGGACCGGCCGGCCCTCCTCGAGCGCGCCCTCGGCCAGCTGGATCAGCGTGTTGTCGAGCGCCCGGTCCAGCCCGTGGTCCTGCGCGACCACGTGCGAGCGCGGTCCCTCGTAGGCCGGCGCGTGCAGTATCGGCGTCAGGTCGAGCCCGGCCGCCTTCCAGTGCGACACGGCCAGCGCGGTGTCCAGCAGGTCCACCCGGCCGACCGCCTCGTCCAGCGACCGCAGCCCCAAGGCGGCCAGGTACTCGCGCACCTCTTCTGCGATGAACTCGAAGAAGTTCACCACGAACTCCGGCTTGCCGGAGAACCGGGCGCGCAGCTCAGGGTTCTGCGTGGCCACGCCAACCGGGCAGGTGTCCAGGTGGCAGACCCGCATCATGATGCAGCCGGACACCACGAGCGGCGCGCTCGCGAAGCCGAACTCCTCCGCGCCGAGCAGCGCGGCGATTATGACGTCCCGGCCGGTCTTGAGCTGCCCGTCCGCCTGCACGACGATCCGGTCGCGCAGCCTGTTGCGCAGCAGCGTCTGCTGCGTCTCGGCCAGCCCGAGCTCCCACGGCGCGCCCGCGTGCTTGAGCGAGGTCAGCGGCGCGGCGCCGGTGCCGCCGTCGTGCCCGGAGATGAGCACCACGTCCGCATGCGCCTTGGACACCCCGGCCGCCACCGTGCCGACGCCCACCTCGGCGACCAGCTTGACGTGCACCCGAGCCGCCGGGTTGGCGTTCTTCAGGTCGTGGATGAGCTGCGCCAGGTCCTCGATCGAGTAGATGTCGTGGTGCGGCGGCGGGGAGATAAGGCCGACACCCGGCGTGGAGTACCGG
>Ga0187807_1000291_pt1 | contig 15405 bp, 12 predicted proteins | sample NC_wetland_sal_i_4_FD_132432 | JGI IMG/M metagenome (GOLD analysis project Ga0187807, IMG submission 132432) | Wetland sediment microbial communities from Neuse River Estuary, North Carolina, USA - ASW_2 | ecosystem: Environmental > Aquatic > Freshwater > Wetlands > Sediment | place: USA: North...
AGCAGGCGCTTCACGTGGTAGTAGACCCGCTGCGGGGTCTGGTCGAGCTCGACCGCCACCTCGGTGCACGACCGGGGCTCGGCGAGCTGCCGCAGCACTTCGATCCGCTGCGGCTTGAGCAGGACCTCAGCCTGCTCGATCTCGTCGAGGTAGACGACGTCTCTCATGACGAAAATCAGTCTTTACGTAAAAGACTTCCTTGTCAATGGGCCCTGGGGAGACTGGGCGGCGAGGCGGCGGTGGGCGGTGAGCCAGGCCAGGGTGCGTACGACGCACCAGCGGCGTGGAATGACGGCGAAGCCGTGCTGGCCTTCGGGTTTGCGCACGACGTGCACCACGGTGGCGATGGTGCGGGCCTAGCTCTAAGACAGCACCCGGCGCCGGAAGTTGAGCAGTCCGATGGTCAGGAACAGCGCGCCGAACCCGGCAACGACCGGGTAGATCACGTACAGGTGCATGTGCGGCGCCGTCGTGAAAGCGGCGCGCATCCCCTCGTTCACGTAGATCAGCGGGTTGATGAGCACGATGGTCTGCAGCCAGTGCCAGCCCCCCACGGTAACTGGGGCCAGCCTGGTCCAGGAGTAGTACGTGCCGCCGAGGAACGTGATCGGGAGGATGATGAAGCCGAACATCAGCCCGATGTTCCGCGGCTCGAAACTGGTGCCGAGGACGAGGCCGAGACCGGCCATCGCGACGCACGCGAGCGGCACGAAGGTCAGGATCAGCAGCCAGTCGAGGGTGAGGTGTGCGTGCACGCCCGGCGCGTGCACCACCGAGGCGATCGGCAGCACGATGGCCGCCGACAAGATTCCCTGGGCCGCGCCGGAGAGCACCTTCTCGACCGCGACCAGCCAGATCGGGCACGGCGCCTGTACCCGGTCTTCGATCTCCCTGGTGAAGCCGAACTCCTGCGCCATGGCGAGCGCGATCGACTGCACACCCTGGAACATGACCGAGATGCCGACGACGCCCGGCACCAGGATGGTGGCGAACGCAGACTCCTGCGCGGCGCCGTGGCCGCCGATCCCCTGGCCGATCTTCGGGAAGACATACAGGAACACGAAGCAGAGCAGGAACGGCTGGATCAGCGTGCGGAGTACGAACTCCCACAGGTGCTTGCGCAGCACCACAAGGTCGCGCAGCAGCAGCGCGCCGAGGGCAGTCCGGCTCGCCGCCGCGACCGACCTGGTCGGACCGCCGCCGATGGTCCGCGCCGGCGCAGGCGCGGCGGAGGTTACCTGTGCGGTCATTCCTCCCTCAGCTCCTTACCCGTGAGATTGATGAACACGGTCTCCAGGCTGGGCTCCGCAACCGAGAGGTCGACGACGTCGAAGCCACCACCCTCGGCTGCCAGCACGATCTGCGGCACCAGCCGGTCGGTGCCCTTCACGTGCAGCTCAAGACCGTGGGGCAGCGGCCGGGTCCGGGTGACGCCGTCGAGATCGCGGGTCAGCAGCACCGCGAGCTGACCGGGGTCACCCGAGGTCTTCACGGTCACGACCGTGTCGGCGCCGACGCTCTGCTTGAGCGCAGCCGGGGTGTCGAGCGCGAGGATCCTGCCGTGATCCATGATGGCGACCCGGTCACACAGCTTGTCGGCTTCTTCCATGTAGTGCGTGGTCAGCAGGATGGTCTGACCGGATCGGTGCAGCTCCCCGAGCAGATCCCAGAGCGCGAGCCTGCTCTGCGGGTCCAGGCCAGCGGTCGGCTCGTCCAGGAACAGCACCGACGGCCGATGGAAGATCGCCCTGGCGACCATGAGCCGCTGCGCCATGCCGCCAGACAGCGCGTAGACCGACGCCTTGCCCCACCGTGACAGCTGGAACTCCTCGAGCAGCCGGTCAGCGGTCCGCCGGGACTCCCGCGCGCCTATGCCGAACAGCCGCCCGTGGAAGTACAGGTTCTCCCAGACTGTTAGCTGCCGGTCCAGCGTGTTCTGCTGGGACACGATGCCGCTGAGCTGCTTGGCCAGCGCGGGATGCCTGGCCACATCGATGCCGCCGATGAACGCGCGCCCGGAAGTCGGCACCACCCGGGTCGTCAGCATGCCGGCGGTCGTCGTCTTGCCGGCGCCGTTAGGCCCGAGCAATCCGAAGATCTCGCCGGCCACGACGTCGAGATTGAGCTTGTCCACGGCCGCGAAGTCCGCGCCCGAGTAGATCTTGGTCAGGTCCTCGGTGTGGATGACCGCGGCCGGCCGGTCGCCGGTGATGCTGGTCGCGCCCGCTGGCGCTTGCCGCCGAATTGTCTGCACGGCACATCGTAACGCCGGGACCGGTAGCGGCCGCCGTTGCCGGCGAGCGCGCAGCGCGCTCGCACGCTCGGCAATCTGGGTCAGGACGAAGACAGAGAACCCGGTGAAGAACACCGCTTCCATGATCGCGCCCAGGTGATCCGACAGGTAGGCGGCGCCGAGCAACGGGTAGGCCAGCAGCGCGGCCTTGGCCGTGCCGCGGTAGATCCGGGCCGGGCGGGTGCTGGCCAGCCTGGTCCGGCCCGTGGCGAACAGCAGCGCGATCGTGATCGCGGCGAACTCGGCTAGGCCGGCCGCCATGTGGATGTACTGCGCGGCCGGGAGCTGGAAGCGGTACTCAAGCCGCCGGCACCCCGCGCTGACGCTGTCGGCGCAGACCTCCGGGTACAGCCCGCCCATGGCTCCGGCGACGGCAAAGCCCAGCATCGACAGCCACTCGCGACTGGCACCCACGAGGGCGCCAGGACCGGCGATGAGGAACGCGGCCAGCAGCAGGAGACCCGACGCGAGGTCCGCGTGCTGCATGAGGACTGCGTACGGCTGACCGGTTACTTCGAGGTTGCTGAACAGCTCGTCCGGTGACGTCATCAGTCCTGGCCTGAGCGGTACCAGCAGCCACCAGTTGTAGGCGGCCAGACCCGCTATGGCCAGCATCCAGGTGCCAGCGGACCTGATCCGCGCGTACCTCGGCAATCCGGCATCGCGGACCGCGACGACCGCCCCGCCGACGGCGGCGCCGGCCACCGCGCCCGTCGAGCCAGGAGCGTCAGCCGTCCTCCACACCCTGCTGCCCTCCGATGCCTGCGCCTGCGCCAACCTACCGGCCGGCTAGTAAGCCCCATTATTTGCGTACGCTAAACAACGAGCCACGGCGAGTCAACACACTTTCCGGGCGCAGTAGCCGGGCAGCTGTCGGGCAGGACCGGTACGGTCGGCACCATGTCAGTACCGCGTGACGCCGATCTGCCCCCGCAGAGCCGGCCAGCGAGGACCATCCCGAGGAACGCGGCGCACGGCGAACTCCCGTTGTCGGCGCTGCTCTCGCAGGCGCTGGTCGCCTTCACGATCGAGTTCGACAACGCGGCGGAGCGGCAGATACCGCACCGGACTGCGCGGCATGGCTCGACCCCCGGCGGAGTCTGGCTCGCATCGATGGCGATGTGGCTGAACTGCATGCGCTACGTCGGCACCGAGCCCGTCACCGTCGGCGAGGTCGCGCGGCTGGCGCGCACCGGCACCAACGTGGACGGCATGCGCCGCTGGGGCTACGTCACGGTGCAGCCGAATCCGGCGGACCACAGGTCCAGGCCGCCAGAGGCCGACCTACTCCTGCGCGCGACCGAGCGGGGCGTTCAGGCGCGCGCGGTGTGGGGGCCGCTGACCGGCGTGATCGAGCAGCGCTGGCAGGAGCGCTTCGGCGCGGCCGAGGTGGGCCGGCTCCGGTCGGCGCTCGAGGCGGTGGCCAGCCAGCTGGGTTCCTGGCTGCCGGACTGCCTGCCGATTCTCGGATACGGCCTGTACTCGATAGGCAAGGGCCCGGGCGCGGACCGCTACCGGGACGCGGAGGCTGCCTACGAGCAAGCGGGCGCGTCCGCGCGTGCGGAGGACGTCTCGGCGCTGGCGCTGCCGTGGCTGCTCGCGCGGGTGCTGCTCGCGCTCGCGATCGGCTACGAGCGCGAGTCGCGGATCTCGCTGGCGATCGCGGCCAACCTGCTGCGAGTCCTCGATGAGGGCGGCGTCCAGGTCCGCAGCCTGCCGGCGCTGAGCGGAGTGTCCAAGGAAGGCCTCGCCATGGCGACGGGGTTCGCCGGGCGTCGCGATCTGACCGTGGTCGGGCCAGACCCGGTCGGCGCGCGCTGGCAACTGGCCCGGCTCACGCCCAAAGGCAGCCTGGTCAGGGACGCCCACTTCGACCGGCTGGCGTCGCTCGAGGCGCGCTGGCGAGGCCGGTTCGGCAGCGACGTCATCGCGGGCTTGCGGGAATCGCTGGAGCGGCTGGTCGGCTCCAGCGGGCCGCAGTCGCCGCTGTTTGCCGGTCTCGAGCCGCAGCCAGCGAACTGGCGGGCGGACGTGCGCCCGCCGCAGACCCTGCCGCACTACCCGATGGTGCTGCACCGGGGCGGCTACCCCGACGGGAGCTGACCGCCCCGTCATCCGATTACTACCTTGGCGCCGCGCAGTGGCAGTATCGCAAGCGTGCGCTTGAGTTACTACGCGGTGTCGTGGCTGCGGCACGCTCGCCGGCCGCTCGCCCTCCTGCTCGCGGGCGCGGCGGTCACGCTCAGCGCGTGCGCGTCCGGCACCACCGCGGGCAGCGCGGCCGGGAGCAATATGACGGCGACCCAGCAACGGGCCGCGGCGGCTAATCCAGATCTCGATCCCGGCACGTCGCTCGGCGGCACCCCGGCCCCGGACTTCACGCTGACCAACCAGTTCGGCCAGCAGATATCGCTCGGCGCGTTCCGCGGCAAGGTGGTGATCCTGGCCTTCACCGACTCGGAGTGCACGACCATCTGCCCGCTCACGACGCAGAGCATGCTCGCGGCCAAGGATCTGCTCGGCAAGGCTGGCGATCAGGTGCAGCTGATCGGCGTCGACGCCAACCCGACAGCGACGTCGGTCGCGGACGTCATGAGCTACTCCCGAAGTCACGGCCTGGTCAACCAGTGGGACTTCCTGACTGGCGCGCTGCCGCAGCTCAAGACGGTCTGGAAGGACTACAAGATCTACGTCCAGATCGTGGCGGGCCAGATCGACCACACCCCGGCGGTCTTTGTGATCGACACGCGTGGCCGGGAGCAGAAGATCTACCTGACCACGATGGCCTACGCCAGCATCACCCAGGCCGGCCAGCTCCTCGCCGCGGAGGCGGCCAGCCTGCTGCCCGGCCATCCACCGCTCGCGAAGACCGAGTCGCTCGCCGAGATCACCGGCCTCGGCCCGGCGACGGCCGTGACGCTGCCGACGCTGCCGACGGGCGCTGTGACCCTCGGTCCCGGCACGCCGCACCTGGTCATGTTCTTCGCCACCTGGCTGGCCGAAACCTCGGACCTGCGGTCCGAGCTCACCGGCTTCAACCAGTACGCGCAGGCCGCCCGCGCCGGCGGGCTGCCCGGTCTGGTCGCCGTCGATGAGGAGGTATCGGAGCCGTCGCGCGCCGCCGTCAGCTCGTACCTGGCCGGCTTCGGGGGCTCGCTGGACTTCCCCGTCGCGCTCGACGTGACCGGCCGGGTGGCCGACGGTTACGGCGTGCAGGACCAGCCCTGGTTCGTGCTCACGTCGCCCACCGGCAAGATCCTCTGGAAACACGACGGCTGGCTGCCGGTGAGCCAGCTCACTGCTGAGGTCCAGAAGGCGGCGGGCTAGCAGCGCCCCTTCCGTGCCGTCGGACAGAGACGTACTATCTCAACAAATGGCTGAGTGGTGGTCGATCGAGGTCCTGCACGGCGAATTCTCCGCTTTCCAGTGGCAGGCGTCGTATGACTCCGCTCTGATCGAGGCGGCGCTGACGAATGGCGCCCTCGATGGCACCTGGCACGCGGACCGCTGGGGCGTCGCGTTCGAGGTGTGCTTCAACACCACCGAAGACTGGGAAGCATTCCGTGCGCTGCCGGTCGTCCGCGCGGCGCTCGACGCCGTGCCGGATCCGGTGAACGGCCTGCTCATCTATCGCGGGCGCGGCGGGACGTCCGCAGCCGGGCAGCCGCGCCGGCCGCGGCCTGCGCCGAGCGCCAGCGCGATCGCGCTCCCACAGCATGAGGATGACGAATTCATCGACCTGACCCGCGCCGCCCCACCGGACATGATCGGGGCCGGCCCGCACGGGTACGGGATCGGCACTTAGCCAGCCGCGCTAACGCGCCCGGCTCATGTCGCGGCCGGTACCAGATCGAGGAGCAGCCTGCGGTCCGGCAGCGAACCCAGAGGTGACCGAGCACCCCGGTGGCGCGGGCATGGGCACAGTCGCACGGCATCCAGCCGACGGTTACGCGCCCTGGCCCCCAGGGATGTCCCACCGAGCACTCCGGCGGGTACCTCCACCACTCCGGGCGCGTCGCCGACCTCATCACATTAGTAGAACACATATTCGAAAGACTGTGAACTGTCAGGAGGCTGCGGCGCACAGCACCAACGACAAAACGGCAGGCCCGTTCGGCGGCCCGCCCGGAATCGCCTAGGCTGGCACACTACGAGCATGCAGATCACGGTTGTCGACCACCCGCTCGTCGCGCACAAGCTGACCGCGCTGCGCGACATCCAGACCGGCTCACCCGCGTTCCGGCAGCTCGCGGACGACCTCACGACGCTGCTCGGGTACGAGGCCACCCGCGGCATCGCGGTCGAGCCGACGCAGGTGCTGACACCGGTCGGCACCGCGGACGGCGTGCAGCTCGGCCAGCCGGTCCCGCTCATCGTGCCCATCTTGCGGGCCGGCATCGGCATGCTCGACGCGCTCGCCCGGCTGCTGCCCGAGGCTGACATCGGCTTCGTGGGACTGGTCCGGGATGAGGAGACACTCGTCGCGTCCACGTACGCGACCCGGCTGCCGGCCGACCTCACCGGGCGGGAGACGTTCGTACTCGACCCGATGCTGGCAACCGGCGGCTCGCTGGAAACCGCGGTCAGGATGCTGCTCGACCGAGGTGCGGCGACCGTAACCGCGATCTGCCTGCTCGCCGCTCCGGAGGGCCTCGCCCGTCTTCGGGACGCGTTCCCGGACGACGGGGATTTCGCGGGCCGACACGGCTCGACCGCGGTGCACGTCGTGACCGGCTGCATCGATGACAGGCTCAACGACAAGGGCTACATCCTGCCCGGCCTCGGCGACGCCGGGGACAGGCTGTTCGGGGCCATCTGACCAAAATGAGCCCGTAGGCTGCAGCCATGAGCGAGCCGCGCGACGCGGACTCGGCTGCGGCGCGGTTTCGCCTGCTGCGCGTCAGCCTCGGGTTAAGCCAGGAACAGCTGGCCCGGCGCCTTGGCGTGTCCTTCGCGACCGTCAACCGGTGGGAGTCGGGCCGGACGCAGCTATCAGCCAGGGCCGCCGCCGCGCTCGCCGAACTCGAGGCGCAGGCAGCCGCCGGCGACGAGAGCGCGGACCCAGTCGGTGCCGGTGTGCTGCCCGTCGCGCGGTCGACCTTCATCGGCCGGGATCTCGAGATCGCCGAGCTCGCTGCGCTCATCGCCCAGTCGCGCCTGGTCACCCTGATCGGCCCCGGCGGGGCGGGCAAGACGCGGCTGGCCGCCGAGGTGCTGCGCCGCCGTTTCCCGGACGCCGATGTCGTGTTCGTGCCGCTGGAACAGGTACGCCAGCCCCGGACGCTGGCGTCAGCGCTGGCTTCCCGGCTCCGGGTCCCTGACCAGCCCGGCACGCCGCTGATCGAGTCGGTGCGATCCGCGCTGGCGCAGGCGCCGCGGTTATTGCTGTTCGACGGTGCCGAGCGGCTGGCCGCCCAGGTCGCCGAGCTGGCCGGTGATCTGCTCGACGCCGTACCCGCCGTCCGGATCCTCGTCACCAGCCGGGTGGTGCTTGGCGTCACCGGCGAAGTGTGCTGGACCGTCCCGCCGCTCGCCTGTCCGTCGGTGGCGGCCGGTGCCTCGGACATCGTCGCTTCCGACGCCGTGCAGCTGTTCGTGGCAAGGGCGAGCGAGCGGCTGCCCGGCTTTCGCATGGGCGACGTCGCGCCGCACGCCATCGCCGAGCTATGTCGCCGGCTTGACGGGCTGCCGCTGGCGATCGAGCTGATCGCGAGCTGGATTGGCACGCTGTCGGTCCGCGAGATCCTGCAGCAGCCCGCAGTGCTGCTGGAATATGAGTCTGCGCCGGGTCGGCCCGGCGGCCGTCGGCTCGCCGACGTGCTGCGGGCGAGCTACGACCTGCTCAGCCCGGACCAGCAACGCCGCCTGGAGATGCTGAGCGTGTTCGCTGGCCCGTTCCGGATCCGTGACATCGAGGCCGTGCTCGAGCTGGACTCACCGACGGCCGCCGCCACCGCGCGGCAGCTCGTCGACTCGTCCTGGCTCGTCGTCACCAGCCATAGCGAGCAGAACCTGTTCAGCATGCTGGAGACGATCCGAACGTTCGCCGCCGCCCGGTTGCAGCAGACGGGCGATCAAGCCGCGGCGCGGCGACGGCACGCACGACACTTTGCGGCGTTAGCGGCCGACAGCGAGCGAGGGCTCACCGGGCCAGATGGCGCGGCGTGGCGGAACCGGCTCGAGCCGGCCGTGGCTGATCTGCATGCCGCGCTGTCGTGGGCCGACGAAGCCGGAGAGGCGGACCTCGGACTCGCCATGAGCGCAGCGCTCTGGCAGTGGTGGCTAGTCATCGGACGGCTGTCGGTCGGCCGCGGCTGGGTGGCTCGGTTCCTCGAGCTGGCCGGACAGCGACAGGACGAGCTAGCTGGCCGCGCGCACTGCTCGGCAGCCGTGCTGGCCGCCGAGAACGGCGACTATGCGGCGGCCATCGAACACGCGGAGCAGGCAATGACGATCTTCGCCCCGCTCGGCCTGACCGAACGGATGGCGCTGACCGCGACGGTGCTTGGCTCCGCGCAGCGTTACCTCGGCGATCACCTCGGCGCGCGGCGTGGCTTCCAGACCGCGCTCGACCTGCGCGCTCAGCTCGGCGACCGGCGCGGGCTGTCCGTCGCCCTGAACAACATGGCCCTGGTCGAGCTGGACGACGAGAATCTCAGCCTGGCCCGGGAGCTGTTCGAGCGAGCCCTGGCCATCAAGCGGGAGCTCGGCGAGCAGCGGTCCGTCGCGATCGGGCTGGCAAACCTCGCCGACGTCCTGATCAAGACGGGCGAGTGGGACGCGGCGGACCGGGTGCTGACCGAGGCCGCAGCCATGACGATCGAGAATCCGCAGCTCACCGGCACCGTTCGCTGCAACCAGGGGATGCTGGCGGCGCTCCGGCAGGACTTGGCCGGCGCGGCCGGCCACTTCGAGGCGGCGATGGCCGCCGCTCAGGCGGGCGGTCACCCGCACGATGTCATCGAGGCCATGATCGGACTCGGCCGGGTGCGCCAGCAGAGCGGCCAGCACGAGGAGGCGGTCCGGCAGCTGCAAGCGGCCGAGGCGCTGGCGACGGAGATCGGGAATCCGCAGCGGCTGGCCGCCGCGCGGGCCGCGCTCGCCGAGCTGGTGCGCGCCGACGCCGGGCCAGCCGGCACTGGATTCGCGAAGGCCGGGCCGGGCGGCGCTGCACCACTGCCCGCCGGCGTTACGCGCCGCCAAGCTGACGTGCTGCGTCTGCTGGCGGCCGGCCTCAGCAACAAGCAGATCGCCGCCGAGCTGTATCTCAGCGCCGCGACCGTCGAGCGGCACCTGGCGACGATCTACCGCAACCTCGGCCTCGGCGGCCGGGTAGAGGCGGCCAGGTTCGCGCTGGAAAACGGGCTGGCCGTGGCTGCAGGCGACCGCGCGCGAGCGAGTGCCGCAGCCGGACCGGCTTTGTTATAGCGCAGCGCGCGGGGGCCAGTCGGTCGGCCGGGCCGGACGGCCGAGCACGTTCCCTTAAATGGTTTTTGCTCCTTTTGATGACCTCGCACAGTTACATGATTGCCGTGATTCGGCGGCCCGCATTCGACCGGTAGAAACAGAGGCCAGGAGCTCTCGGCGCCGCCGGGACAGGGGCGGGGAGATTGCCAGTGCGCGACACGGTGCTCGGCTCGACGCAGCCGGTGCTGGCCATCTCCCTCGAGCCGGGCGAGAGCGTCGTCGGGCCGGTCGGCGGGTTCGCCTGGATGACCGACTCGATTCAGATGACGGCCGGGCAGCGCGGCCTGAGCGCGTACACGGCGAAGGACGCGGCCGGAACGATCGCCTTCGCCACCAGCCGACCGGGCCGCATCCTGTCCGTCGAGGTCACGCCCGAGCGTGGCTACCTCGTGAACCATCGCGGCTTTTTGGCCGGCACGCCGGGGATCGAGGTCGGCACGCGGGCACCCGGCCGGCTTTCTGTCTTGCGGCGGATCGGCGGGCACGGCCAGGCGTGGATCGAGCTATCGGGCGACGCCGTCCGGCAAGACCTCGCGGCCGGCGCGTCGCTGCGCACTCATCCCTGGCACATTGGCATGTCCGACGCGTCGGTCACCGTGCAGCTGACTGAGCTTCCGGAATCGTCCGGCGCGGAGCTCGCCGCGGTCGGCCGCCAGTTTGCCGTGCTTTCTGGTCCCGGCACGGTGTGGCTGCAGTCGATGGCGCTGCTCGCCGCCGCGCCGCCGACCGAGTTAACTCCGACAACAAGGTAGGAAAACTGATGAACGGTAATTCTCTGGCCTTACGCCTCTCGGCTGGCGCGGCCGCCGCGGTTATCGGCCTGGTTCTGGCCGGATGCGGCGGATCCGGGTCGAGCGGCTCCGGGTCGTCCACGTCGACCCAGTCTGGTAACCCCGCCGCCAAGTCAACCAGCTCGAGCTCCGGCGGCTCGACGTCCGCCGTGTCTGCTAACTCCGTGCCGTTCCCCGTCGGCGTCGGCGACACGTGGACGTACGCGACGACGGACGCGGCCGGCACGACCGGCACCGTAGTCAACAAGATGGCCGCGGTGACCCCGGTATCCGGCGGCCAGCAGGTGACGATGGACGGCACCATCACGACCGACGGACTAACGACGAACAACAGCGCCTACTACGTGTTCCACTCGGACGGCTCCATCACGCTCCCCTTCAGCCAGTTCAATACCGGCAGCACCACGTCCTCCGTGAAGCTGCTGTCCGGCACGCTGGAGTGGCCCTCCGCGTCCGCACTAGCCGCCGGGCAGACATCGTCCAGCACGCTGCAGATCCAGTTCAGCTCCAACGGGCAGACCGAGAATGTGACCGCTGACATCGCGGTCAAGGGGGTCGGCTCACAGTCGGTCACGGTCCCGTTCGGCACTTACAACGCAACCGTGGTGAACATGACCATGAGCGAGACCGTCGAGGGCATCCCGGTGAGCGACACCGTGACGACCTGGCTCGCGCCGGGCGTCGGGCCGGTGAAGTCCCAGGTGGTGGTCGACGAGAACGGCCGCAGCCTTACCGTTGGCACGCAGGTACTGACCTCGTTCACGCAGGGCTGACCGGCGCAGGGCGCCAGAAACGCCGCGTCCGCGGCGCGGGCCTGCGAGGGAGGGAGTCGCAGGCCCGCGCCGCGGACGCTACGGTCGTATCACGATTGGCCCACACCAAGGAGAGCGGCATGCGCACGTTTGCCAGCCTGGCGGAGTTCGTCGCAACCAAGGGCGAGAGCCTCGGCTTCAGCGACTGGCACAAGATCACCCAAGAGCAGGTGAACGCGTTTGCCGACGCCACCGGCGACCACCAGTGGATCCACGTTGACACCGAGCGCGCGGCCGGCGGGCCGTTCGGCGGCACCATCGCGCATGGCTACCTGACGCTGTCGCTGCTGCCGGTGCTGCAGCTGGAGATCTTCACCGTCCAGGGCCTGACCATGGGCATCAACTACGGGCTCGACCGGGTAAGGTTCCCCGCACCGGTACCGGTCGGCTCATCGATCCGAGCCGAGGCGACGCTGACCGACGTCAAGCAGACCCCGCTCGGCTGGCTGGCCTCGGTCCGGGTGCGCGTCGAGGTCGAGGGTCAGCCGAAGGCGGCGTGCGTGGCCGACACCCTGGGCTTGTACGTCGGGTCCTAGCGCAGGAGCGGCAGCACGTCCGCGGCGACCGCCGCGAGGACCGACTCGTCGCCGGCGTAGGGGCCGTCCGGGCGCGGCCAGTGCGTGACGACGTCGGTGAAGCCGAGTTCGCGAGCCCGGCCCGCTGCGTCCGCGAAGTAGCCAGTGCTCGACAGCGCGTAGACGCCCGACGCGTCGAGGGACAGGTACTTCGGCACCTGGCTGGTGTCGCGGCCCGCCGCTGCCAGTGCCTCGGTGAACCGGCGGGCGGCGGCGCCGACCGCGCGCCACCACGCATCCTGGTCGCCGCCCTGGCTGCCGGTCGTCACCCAGCCGTCGCCGAGGCGCGCGGCGAGCGCTATCGACCGCCGCCCGTTGGCCGCCAGCACGAACGGGATCCGCGGCCGCTGCACGCAGCCGGGCAGATTGCGCGCGTCAGCCGCCCGGTAGTACGTGCCGGCCCAGCTGACGTGGTCGGTGCGCAGCAGCAGGTCGAGCAGCTCAGCGAACTCGGCGAACCGGTCCGCTCGCTGGCGCGGGGTCAGCTCCGGCGCGCCGAGCACCGTCGTGTCAAAGCTGGTGCCGCCCGCGCCGGCACCGAGGCCGAGCACGATCCGGCCGTTGCTGATGTCGTCCAGCGCGGTGACCTGACGCATGAAGCTCACCGGATGGCGGAAGTTCGGCGACGCGACCAGCGTGCCGAGCCTGATCCGCGACGTGACCGTCGCCGCGGCCGTCAGCGTCGGCACCGCGTCAAACCAGGGTCCGTCGACGAGCGAGCGCCAGCCGAGATGATCGTAGGTCCAGGCGTGATCGAAGCCGTACTCCTCGGCCAGCCGCCACCGCCGCGCCGACTGCTGCCAGCGCTGGTCGGCGAGGACGATAATGCCGAAGCGCACGACCGGCCATCTTAACGGGCGCGGCGCGGAGTCGACCGACGGCGCGGAGTCGACCGGCGGCGCGGAGTCGACCGGCGGCGCGAGGCGCGGGGCGCGGTGCGCGACGACGATGATCCCGGCGGTCATGAGGACGAGCGAGCTGATCTCACCGGCGATGCCCGCCGGGGTCCCGCTGAGCGTTTCGTTGAGCCAGAGGTAGGCGAGCGCGATGGAGATCAGCGGGTCGCAGACGGTAATGATCGCCAGGACCGGCGCGATGAGCGTGCCCTGCTGGAATGCGTTCTCGTTGAGCAGGAAGCCCAGCGGCCCTACGACCGCCAGCGCGTAGATGGGCCAGTCAGTCAGCAGCCCGGTCAGGCCGCCACTGGTATCGGAGACCACGAGCTTGACCAGGAACGCCGCCACTCCGTAGCTGATGCCGCAGGCCAGCGCCAGCGCCAGCGGCCGGAGGTTCGGGCGGCGGCGGGCCACGGCGAGGCAGCCAGCAACCGCGGCGGCGAGCCCGACGGCCAGCGGCAGCACGACGGCGAAACTCGCGCTCGACTTGCCGCTGGACGGTTGCGCGATCACCAGGAACCCGGCGACGCCAACCGCCGTCGCGACGACGCCGCCGAGCAGCACCGGGTCAAAGAAGTGCCGCAGGTAGCTGTTGATCAGCACAGCGAAGATCAGGTCGCAGACCAGCAGCGGCTCTACCAGGGCGAGCGGGCCGAATCGCAGGGCCAGCACCTGTAGCGCGAACCCGATCACCGTCCCGACGATGGATGCCAGCCACAGCGGCTGCCGGGCTAGGTCCACGAAGATTCTCGGCGACAGCGCCGACCTGCGGCGCACGCGTTTCGTGCTGCGCTGGTCGGCCACCGATGCGACGCCGAAGAGGAGCGCCGCGGCCACGCTCAGCACGATGGCAATCGGTGTGGACAACTACCGCTTACCTCCTGGTATCCCCGGTGATAGCGGCATAACGGCAGTATTCGCATACGCGGCTCCCGACCCATGCCGACAGAACGTACCCAGAGCGCGCGGCTCATAGCCGGCCAGCCCGCGGGCAGGCGCTAGCAGGCGCTAGCAGGGTGGCAGCTAGCTGCGGCGGTCGCTACGATCATCGGGTCCGCCGGCCGTTTTGAGCCGGTCGCGACCTCAACTGGCAGAGAGTCAGATAAGCCTGACATGACAGCGGATCCGTATGCCGCCGCCGCGGCGAGTGCCGAACGGCTGGCGGAGCTGTCGGGCAGGCCACGTCACGATGTCGCGGTCGTGCTCGGTTCCGGCTGGGCTGCCGCGGCTGACGCACTCGGCCCGGCGGACAGCTCGATCGCATTCGCCGATCTCGGCCTGCCCGCGCCCGCGGTACCTGGTCAGGGCCAGGTCATCCGCTCGGTCCGCGTCGCGGGCCGCGCCGTGCTGGTCTTCCTCGGCCGCGTGCACCTGTACGAGGGGCACTCCCCCGCTGCCGTCGTGCACGGCGTGCGGACCGCGATTGCCAGCGGCTGCGAGTCGGTGATTCTCACCAACGCGGCCGGCGGCATCGCCGCCGAACTGCGACCGGGCCAGCCGGTGCTGATCAGCGATCAGCTGAACCTGACCGGGGCGTCTCCGCTCACCGGGCCGCCGCCGCCCGCCGGGTACCCGTCCAGGTTCACCGACATGACCGGGCTGTACTCGGAGGAGCTACGCGCAGCAGCGCGGGGGGTAGCGCCGGACCTGACCGAGGCCGTCTACGCAGGCCTGCTCGGGCCGCAGTACGAGACCCCTGCCGAGGTCCGCATGCTGCGCGGACTCGGCGCCGGGCTGGTCGGCATGTCGACCGTGCTTGAAGCCATCGCGGCGCGGCATCTCGGTGCCCGAGTGCTCGGCTTCTCGCTCGTGACGAATGTCGCGGCCGGCCTGTCGGAGCAGCGGCTCGACCATGAGGACGTGCTCGCGACCGGACGGGAATCGGCGGCATCGGTCGGCGGGCTGCTGGCAGCGATACTGGCGGGGGGGCGCTGAGCATGCTGAGCGAAGATCTGCGGTCGCGAGCGGAAGCCTGGATCGCCGACGACCCGGACGAGCGGGATCGCGCCGAGCTGGCCGGCCTGCTCGCCGACGACAGCCCGGACGCCGCCGCCGAGCTCGCAGACCGGTTCGCCGGACGGCTCGCCTTCGGCACCGCTGGGCTGCGCAGTGCAGTCGGCGCCGGCCCGAACCGGATGAACCGCGCGACCGTCACCGCTGCGACCGCCGCACTCGCGAGCTGGCTGCTGGGCCGCGATCCGCGGGCAGCCAGCGCCGGCGTGGTCGTGGGGTGCGACGCCCGGCACCGCAGCGAGGAATTCGCCGATCAGACCGCCCGGGTGCTGGCAGGCGCGGGCCTGCGGGTTTACCTGCTGCCGAGCCGGCAGCCCACGCCGGTGCTGGCCTTTGCCGTCCGGCACCTCCAAGCGGCGGCCGGGGTCATGATCACCGCGAGCCACAACCCGCCAGGCGACAACGGCTACAAGGTGTACCTCGGCGACGGCGCGCAGATCGTCCCGCCGGCCGACATCGAGATCGAAACCGCGATCACCGAGCTCGGCCCGCTCGCCGCGATCGCCGTGGCTGGGCCGGACGACCCGCTCATCAGCCGGCCTGGCGACGACGTCGCGC
>Ga0187807_1000292_pt1 | contig 15394 bp, 15 predicted proteins | sample NC_wetland_sal_i_4_FD_132432 | JGI IMG/M metagenome (GOLD analysis project Ga0187807, IMG submission 132432) | Wetland sediment microbial communities from Neuse River Estuary, North Carolina, USA - ASW_2 | ecosystem: Environmental > Aquatic > Freshwater > Wetlands > Sediment | place: USA: North...
GAGGAGGCGGTCGCCGACCTGACTGACGCCATCCGCCTGAACCCGGAGCATCCCTGGGCCTTCCGCAACCGCGGCCAGTGCTACCAGGCCATGGCCCGGTACCAGGAGGCGGTCGCGGACCTGACCTGCGCCATCGGCCTGAACCCCGGGTACGCCGTGGCCTTCGGCGAGCGCGGTGAGACGTTCCGGCTGATGGGCAGGCATGAGGAGGCGGTCGCGGACCTGACCCGGGCCATCGGCCTGGACCCGGAGGACGCCTGGGCCGTCGGCAGCCGCGGCCAGTGCTATCTTGCCCTGGCCCGCTACGAGGAGGCGGTCACCGATCTGACCCGGGCCATCGACCTGGATCCTGGCCTCGCGTGGGCCATTACCGAGCGTGGCGAGACTTACCGCCGAATGGAACGCTACGACCAGGCGCTGACTGATTTTCGCCGCGCCATGGACCTCGACCCCAGCCTCACTGACTGGGTAGGCACATATTTGGCAAAGGTACCCGAGGACTCGTGTGAGTAGAATACAGCGGAGCAACAAAACTACTGCCTCCACCGACACACTCTCCGGACTGGGCAAACGCCGCAGTCGTCGGCGACACCCCTCTGCGGTCTCATCATTTGGTATATTGTCGGACACCTGTCATGAAGGGGGGATGACTGTGCTGCCCAAAATAAGAAGCGGGGCTTTGCGGTTGCGCTACGGAGTGGTGGCGCTGACGATACCCGTGATGCTGTCTATTCCAGTCACCGCATCGGCGGCAGTTCCGGATACCGTACCGGCGAGCACGCAGGTTAAGACCTATGTCAATGTCGCAAAGGCGACTTCTCTGCACAACTGGCGGACTGACTTTAGAGTGAAGTTCCAGCTGGGGCAGAGTTCCGCTTCAACTATCAATGCCACCAATCAGGCGGTGGCGTTGACAAGCGGATGCCACGATTGTGGCGCTGTGGCGATCGCCTTTCAAGTGGTGTTCGCGAGGGAGCAAAACCTTACCGCACTCAATGCGGACAATACGGCCGATGCGACAAGTTATGCCTGTGTCAGGTGCTCCACTCTGGCTGCGGCATATCAAATAGTTTTCATTAGTGGCACACAGCAGCGGCTGACCGATGCGCAGGAGCTGGGTTTGGCTCAAGTGAGAGCCGAATTGGAAGCCCTGCAATATTCCGGTCTCAACACTGACCAAATCCAAAGCCAGGCCGACGAACTCGCAAACCAAGCCCTGTCCCTCTTGCAGAACAGCGCTGGCGCTGCGCCGCCCGACGGAGCGCCGTCGCCCTCTCCTTCCATTAACGCTTCTGCTCTCCCGGCTCAGCTGACTGAAAATAGTCAGCCTGTTATCGACCTGTTCGTCAAAATTCAGTCCTCGGGCGGCTGAGAATTCTTCAGTGGCGTCTGCCCGATACCAGCGGCGCTTGACCCGGATTATTCGTAATTAAATTACTCGGCCTACGACGACGGCCACCTGAGCCCGGTAACAGGGCTCCTGACATATTCGACCTGTGACGGAGTGTCACGAGTCTAGTGGCCTGGTTCTTTCTCGTGTTTCCCGGCATATCGCTCCATGTCGTCACACCCGGAGCAGCGAAAATAGATGCAAGGAAATTATGTAAAGCTCGCGCATCTGCTACCTAGTGACCTGCGAAAACGCGCAATCAGGGTCTGATTTCTGGCTCTCACGCTCGGAACATCACATCGACTTTCACACTATGTCAGGAGTCCTGGGTAAGGGCGGAACAGCGACACCACCCGCCGGGTGATGTTCCGGTCCATATGGGCAGGCGGTTCCGGATTGCCAGTGACGGGCGCGGACATGCGCCGGGTTAACCGTGTGATCTGGGTCATGTGATCTGGGTCGCAATGCCGGAGAGCAGCACGGACATTAGGGCTTTCGGCCGACCCCGCAGTAGGAGTAGATCTCGACGGTCTCCGCGTCGGGGTCGGGCCGCCAGTGCGGCACCGGCACCACGCCCGGCTCCACCAGTTCCAGACCCTCGAAGAACCGGGTGAACTGCTCGGGGCTGCGGAGATGGTAGGGCACCGCGCCGCTCTCGTTATAGCCCCGCTGCGCCTCGTTGAACGCCTCGTTGGTGTCGGCGCCGTCGTAGAGCGCGAAATAACTACCGGAGGGCAGGCCAGCCAGCAGCTGCCGGACGATCGGGTACGCCTCCTCGTCGGTGAAATGGCCCATGATCCCCATCAGCATCAGCGCGATGGGCTGGGTGAAATCCAGCAGGCCCCCGGCGGCGTCCAGGATCGCGGCCGGGTTACGGATGTCCGCGTCCAGGTATTCGGTTGAGCCCTCGGGGCTGCTGGTCAGCAGGGCCCTGGCGTGGGCCAGCACCAGGGGGTCATTGTCCACGTAAACGATCCGGCTTTCCGGGGCCACCCGCTGGGCGACTTGATGGGTGTTATCCGCGGTGGGAAGGCCCGTGCCGATATCGAGGAACTGGCGCAGGCCGGCTTCTCCGGCCAGGTACCGGACCGCGCGGGTCAGGAACGCCCGGGAAGTGCGAGCGACAACGGCGATACCAGGGAAAATCTCCTTGTATTGGTCGCCGGCTTCGCGGTCGACAGCATAATTGTCCTTGCCGCCCAGCCAGTAGTTCCAGATCCTGGCCGAGTGCGGCACGGTCGTGTCGATCCCGGTGCCGGCGGTGCCATTGGGCCCCGGCGCATCGTGCGTTTGTGAAAGGTCGTCAGTCACGGGAATCCCTAAGGGTTTGGGGGGCTTCGCGGCGATCCAGAGAGGTTGAAACTTCTACGTTTAGCTGTCTTCCCGGCGATCCGAGACAATACCCGTCAGCCTGGGCGTCATTGTGCCGGGCGGCCGAGTCGGGCACTTAGGTCTCCCGGATTATCTCGGCGAGGAAGCGCGCGCTGGCCGCGGGGGTCAGGGCTTCGGTGCTGAGGTGGTTCATGACCTCCATGTAGTGATCGACGTCCTCGCGTTTGTCTAGGTAGAGGGCGCTCGTGAGCTGCTCGATGTACACGACGTCCGGCACTTCGGGTTCGCCGAAGCGCAATATGGTGAACGACCCGCCCGCCGCGGCGTGCCCGCCCCGGCTGAACGGCACGACCTGAACGGTGACCTGGCGCAGCTGGGCGACCTCGATGAGCCGTTTCAGCTGGGCCTGCATCACCGCGCGTCCGCCCACCGGGCGTCGCAGCGCCCCCTCGTCAATGACCGACCAGACCTGCGGCGGCTCGGAGCCCGCGAGCAGGTCCTGTCGCTTGAGCCGCATGTGCACCCGCCGGTCGATATCCGCCGCGGGGGCGGCGGTGTGGCCGAGCAGGGTGACGGCGCGAGCGTAATCCTCGGTCTGGAACAGGCCGTGCACGAACTGCAGCTCGAACGTGCGGATGACCGAGGCCGCCATTTCCAGGCCGAGGTACGCCTCGAACCAGTCGGCCATGATGTCGCCGTACTTCGACCACCAGCCCGGAGAGTTGGCCTGCCGGGCGAGCGCCACCATACCGGCCCGCGTTTTCTCGTCATCGATGCCGTACAAGGTGAGCAGGTCGGTCACGTCCCGCTCCTTGACCCGGACCCGGCCGTTTTCCATCCGGCTGATCTTGGACCGAGACGCCCTGATCTCGAACCCGGCCTGCTCGGGCGAGACGCCGGCCTCCTCGCGAAAGCGGTGTAGCTGGATTCCCAGCAGCATGCGCGGCACGGTCGGGCCCAAACTGTCGGCAGCAGGCCCGCCGTTCCGCTCAACCGTGCTCATCATCGCTCCGATGGATTGGCGCCCAGTGCCTGCCACCGTGCACACACGGCACCTTATCACCGCGCTATGACGCCGTCGTCACGCCATTTAGTGTGACTACTCGGTGAATAATGCGATGTCCCAGCTGACACCCCGGTATTGGGGCGTCAGGCCTGCGGGCACAGGTCATCGAACTCGCCATTCTTGACACCGGTCAGGAACGCCTCCACCTCGGCGCGCGTGTAGATCAGGGCCGGCCCGGACGGGTGCCGGGAGTTACGGACGGCGATCCCGCCATCAGCCAGCTCAGCGACCTCGACGCAGCTCCCGCTGGGGTTGCTGGCACGACTCTTGCGCCAGCGCGCTGAAACCAGCTCATCGGCCGGAATGCCGTTGTTGACCTGCATCGTTCTCCTTTTTTCTCACTAGATGGGAAAAGGAAATCCAATGCGGAGGGTTGTCTCAGGCCGTGACCACCGTCTGCACGGTGCAGCCTAACAGAGCAAATGCAAGTGCATAGGTACGTGCAGGAAAATTTTGCACAAGCATTGTGCAAATGGTACGTGCACGAGTCATTGCCATCGCGAATGCATGCGAAAGGACGCCGCTAACAGCGCCGTTCTCCGCGGTGGCGAGCCGGGATACCCCCGGCCGGGGCGGTCAGGCCCGGCCGGTCAGGCCCGGCTGATCAGGCTGGGCCGACGCTCGCCAGGATGGCCCGCCCGAGCTCCTCGGGCCGGGTGAACTGCGGCCAGTGGCCCGTGGGCAGGTCGATGTAGTCGACGTCGCGGATTTTCCCGAGTTCCCGCACGGCCGGGTGTTCCTGCTCCATCCACTTCCGGATCATCGCACTGGAGAACTCGCACGCGATGACGGTGACGGGCACCTCATAGCGGCGCTCGTCGGAGAGCTGCTGGCGGTCGCTCGTGACGCGCGCGGGCGACGGAATCGCCCGCGCGCGGAACGCCTCGCGCAGCTCGGGGTCGAGGTCTACGAGGTCTTCTGCCTCGAAGAGCGACCAGTCAGGCAGCGGGACCTCGCCGTTGGCGGCCGGGAGCTCGTCATTGATCACCCCTCCGTCGCCGAGGGGGCCGCTGTCGACGTAGACGACGCGAGCGACGCGCTCGGGCCGCGCGTCCACCGCGGCGTGGGCGATCGCGCCGCCGCCGGAGTGCCCGACGAGCACGACCTTCCCGTCGGCCGGATCGAAGGAGTCGATCACCTCGACAACCGCGTCGACGTGATCGCGCAGGGTGATCTCGGCGCGGTCGGCGTCTTTCGACTCCATGCCGGGCAGCGTGAGCGGGTGCGTGCGGTGCCCCGCCTCCTCCAGGGCGGGAACGACCTCGTCCCAGGACGAGCCGTCGAGCCAGAGACCGGGAATCAGGATGATGTCCATGGCGTGAGGCTAGACCAGCCCACTGACATTCAGGTCGGCTGGCCGCCGAGCGCCCGCAGCTCGCCGCGCACGATCACGCCGTCTTCGGCCCGAACGAGCACGAACCCGCTGAACCCCGCCGCCTCCAGCCGCTTGAGCTGGGCGCCGAACTTCCCGCTGCGCCGCACCGTCTCGACCACCCGCCCCGTCCCGGAAACCCCGGAAACCCCGGAAACCCCGGAAACCCCGGAAACCCCGCGCATCTCCCGCGCGATGGCGAGCGCCTCGGTCACCGGCACGTCGCTCTCGACCAGCACCGCGACCGCGTCCCGCGCCTGCTCCAGGGAGAGCAGGTCCACGATCCGCTCGAACCCGATGGAGAACCCGCAGGCGGGCACGTCGTGCCCCAGCGAGCGCCCGATCAGCTTGTCGTACCGCCCGCCGCCGGCCACCGAACCGCTCATGTCCGGGTGCATGATCTCGAAGACCTGCCCGGTGTAGTACCCCATCCCGCGCACCAGCGTCGGATCGAACTGCCAGCTCAGCGCCTGTTGCGCCGCCAGCCGGTCGAGGCTCGCCGCGGTCGCGGCCAGGTCGCCGATCACGTCCGCGGCCAGCCCGGGCACGCTGTCCGCCAGCGCGTGCGCCAGCTTGTCGCCCGGCACGTCGGCCAGCCCCTGGATCTTCTCCGTCACCGCCGCCACCTGGGCCAGGGGGAACCCGAGCTCGGCGAGCTCGGCCTGCACCCCGGCCCAGCCGATCTTGTCGAGCTTGTCCAGCGTGATGAAGAAGGCGTCGTACGCCTCCGCCGGCACCCCGCAGTCCGCCGCCAGCGCGGCCAGGAACCTCCGGTCCGACAGCCGGATCGTGGTGCCGGTCAGCCCGATGGCCGCCAGCGCCTCGCTGGTCGCCTCGATCAGCTCCGCCTCGGCCAGCACCGAGGGCTCGCCGATGATGTCGATGTCGCACTGGTAGAACTGCCGGTACCGGCCCCGTTGCGGCCGGTCCGCCCGCCACACCGGTCCCACCTGCAGTGACCGGAACGGCAGCGGCAGCGACGCGTGGTTGTTCCCGTAGAACCGCGTCAGCGGCACCGTCAGGTCGTACCGCAGCCCGAGATCGACCAGCTCCCGCAGTGATGTGCCGGCCGCGACCTCCGGCGGCAGCCCGCGCTTGAGCACCTCGAAGATCAGCTTCTCGTTGTCCGCGCCCTCGCCGCTCTGCAGCCGCGCGATATTCTCCAGCGCTGGCGTCTCGATCCGCTGGTAGCCGAACCGCCGGTACACCGCGGAGATCGACTCGAGCACATGGTCACGGACGGCGACGTCAGCGGGCAGCAGGTCCCGCATTCCCCGGGCCGGGCTGTTGTCGATCTTCATGGGGCCTTCCTGTACCAAGCGTGCCTGATGCCGTGCCGCCGGTAAGCGCCACTCCCAAATGGTACGGGCCCCCGACCCGAAGGTCGGGACTATTTACCGGCCGGCGGGCCGCCGCTTCCCGGGCCGCCGCTTCCCGGGCCGCCGCTTCCCGGGCCAATGGTCGCGACGCCGGCCTCCAGGAACCGCATGGCCACGGCCGTCGCCCGCTCCCGCTTCGGACCAGGCGGGATGTCGGTGAGCTCCATCACCATCGCGGCGGTCGCGACCGCCGCGAGCCGCGGCCCGGGATCGGATGGCGCCGAGCCGGTATCGCTGGCGATCCTCGCCGCGCCCTCCGCGATGGCGCTGGCCATCCGGGTCGTCCGCAAGGCGTTCAGCTCGGGATTGGCCGCGAACATGCGCGCGGACAGCATCTTGAGTTCCTCGGTTCCGTCCGCGCCGGTCAGCAGCCACCGGCTGAGGATGGCCGTACCGCTTTCACCAGTGCCGCGGTCGCGCAGCGCGCTGGTCAGTTCGTCCATCGACTGGCTGAACCTGGCCATCGCGATGTCCTGCTTGGACGGGAAATACATGGCCACGGTGCGCGGCGCGACCTCAGCCTTCGCGGCGATGTCGGCGATCGTGGTGGCGTCGTAGCCGCGGTCGGCGAACAACTCGAGCGCGGCCCGGATGATCGCCTCCCGCCGCCGGGCCTTGCTCCGCTCCCGCAGCCCGCCGTCCGCCCGCGCTTCCCGCGCTTCCCGCGCTTCCATGTGCCTCACACCACAAGTCTACATCAAAGAGCATCTTTGCATTGGACTGCAAAGTTGCTATAGAGTGCATAGTAGGTCGTTACCGACATGAGAGAAGCCGACGATGTCCAGAGACCTGAAGTCACCACCCACAGAACTCCCGCCCGAAGAACAGTCACCTGACGAACGGTCACCCAGCGAGCTCCCGTCCCGCAGGCGCTGGCTGGCCCTGGCCGTCCTCTGCGTCACCGTGCTGATCGCGAACCTGGACAACACCGTCCTGAACGTCGCGCTCCCCACGCTGGTCCGCGACCTGAACGCGACATCCAGCGACCTGCAGTGGACGGTCGACGCCTACATCCTCGTGTTCGCCGGCTTGCTGCTCGCCGCGGGCAGCCTGGCCGACCGGGTAGGCCGCAAGAAGACGTTCCTGGCCGGCCTGACGGTCTTCGCCGGGGGCTCGGCCTGGGCTGCCTTCTCCGGCGACGTCAGCACCCTCATCGCCGCCCGGGCGAGCATGGGCATCGGCGGCGCGCTGATGATCCCATCCACGCTGTCCATCATCAGCACCATGTTCCGCGACCGGTCCGAACGCCAGCGGGCGATCGCCCTGTGGGGCGGTACCAGTGGTATCGGCGTGGCCCTCGGCCCGATCATCGGCGGGCTGCTGCTGACCCACTTCTGGTGGGGCTCGATCTTCCTGATCAACGTGCCCATCGCCGCGGCCGGCCTGCTCGCCGCCCTCTGGCTGGTGCCGGACTCCAGGAACGTCAATGCCCAGGCGCCCGACCTCGTGGGCGCCGCGGCGTCCATCGCCGGCATCGGCATGGTCCTGTGGTCGATCATCGAGGCGCCGACCCGCGGCTGGTCCTCCTCCCTGGTGATCGCCGTGGGCGCCGGCGGCCTGGCGGTCCTCGCCCTCTTCGCCGCCTGGGAAAGGATCACCACGCACCCGCTGCTCAACCTGAGCTTCTTCGGCCAGCGCTCGTTCTCGGCCGGGCTCCCGGCGGTGGCCGCGGTGACCTTCGGGCTGTACGGGGCGCTGTTCGTCCTCACCCAGTTCATGCAGTTCTTTCTCGGTTACACGCCGCTGCAGGCGGGCATCCGCGTTCTTCCGGCCGCGGCCGCCGTGGTCGTCGTCGCGCCGCCGTCTGCCCGGCTCGTTCGGGTCATCGGCACCAAGCTCACCATGGCGGCCGGGCTGGCGCTGATCGCCGCCGGGCTCTGGCAGATCTCCGGCGCCACCGTCACCACCACGTTCGCCGGCACCGTCCTGGGCATGGTGCTCCTCGGCGCCGGGGCCGGGCTCGCCATCCCGACCGCCACCGGCTGCGTCATCGGCTCGGTGCCTGCCAGCGACAGCGGCGTGGCGTCCGCGGCCAACACCACTGCCATCCAGCTCGGCGGCGCCCTCGGGGTCGCGGTCATCGGCAGCCTGCTGACCACGCGCTACCAGGACAAGATGACCAGCGCCCTGGCCGGCCAGCACCTCCCGCACGCGGTCATGACCACGGTCGAGAACTCCCTCGGCGGCGCGCTGGCCGTCGCCACCCGGGCCGGCGGTGCTCCCGCCGCCCTACTCACCCACCTGGCCAAGACCGCGTTCGTCAGCGGCATGGACCTCGGCTTGCTCACCGGGTCCGTCGTGGCTATCGCGGGCTGCCTGCTGGCTCTGGCCTGGTTGCCTGCTCGTCCGGGCGCCGCGCCAGCGCCAGGGCGCCGATCTGGAAGGCCAGCGCCACGGCCATGACCGCGGGGGTCAGGACATCCCGCAGCCCCGGCACCCAGTCGGCGGCCAGGCTGCTTCCCGTGATCCCGCCCACCACGCCGAACAAGACCGCGCCGACGGCGGGCCAGATGACGAGCCCAGCCCGTTTGGACGCAAGATAGCGGTGCTCGACCGAACCGACGTGCACCGGGATGCGGGCCTCAGCCGGCAGGGTGACCGCGGCCCGTCCAGACGCCACGACCATCGCCAGCAGGAGGACCCCGCCTACGATCAACGACGCCGCCACTGGCCTAGGCTAACCCCGGAACCCCAGCTTCGGCCTGGTCCGTAAGGAATCGTTAGCACGGGCGTCGCCGCCCTAGGCTTTGTCCATGCCGAACTCGCTCCAGTCCGAGCCCGTCCGCGACCTGCTCGACCGGCTCTTCAAGGCCGCGGAGGGCGACGATCTCCGCCGGGTCCGCGTCGCCATGGCTCATCCCGCCGGGTTCGGGCCGGCCTCCACGCGCGAGCAGGCCGATGCCTACGAGGAGATCTACATCCCGGTCTCGCCCGAGGCCGGCCGCCTGCTCTACAGCCTGATCCGGGCCGCCCGCCCGGCCACGGTGGTGGAGTTCGGCACCTCGTTCGGCATCTCGACCATCCACCTGGCCGCGGCCGTCCGCGACAACGGCGCCGGCCACGTCATCAGCACCGAACTGAACGCGGCCAAGGTCGCCCGCGCGACCGCGAACCTTGCCGAGGCTGGCCTCGCCGACTGGGTCACGATCCTCGAAGGCGACGCCCGCCAGACCCTCGCCACCATCGGCACCCCGGTCGAGTTCGTCCTCCTGGACGGCTGGAAGGAGCTCTACCTCCCCGTCCTGCACCTGCTGGAACCCCGCCTAGCCCCCGGCGCCCTGGTGGTAGCCGACGACACCATCTCGCTGGCCGCCGAGATGGGCAACTACCTGGGCTACGTCCGGGACCCGGCCAACGGCTACCTCTCCGTCCTGTTCCCCGACGCCGACGGCCTGGAAATAACCTGCCGCACCTGACCCCTAAGCCCGGCAGCCACGTCCGGGCGAAGCGGTTCAGCGCGGCCATCATGGGCCCGGTCATCTCGTCGCCGCCCTGGTGGCCGGTCCGGACCAGGTGCAGTTCCGAGCCCGGCCAGGCACGGTGCAGCAGCCAGGCCACGTCCGGCGGCCCGCTGATGTCGAAGTGGCCGTGGATCAGCACGCCGGGGATGCCGGCCAGCCGGCCGGCGTCGCGCAGCAGCTGCCGCTCAGGCACGACGTCCACCGTAGACCAGCCCGGCTCCCCGGGCCCACGGTCAGGGCCGGCGGGCGGCCCGCAGCACGGTGTCGCGGACCGTCACCGGCTGGCCGTCCGGGTCCGTGGCCGAACGGCCGATGGCTGAAGCCACGCGTATCTCCCACTCGCCCGGATCCAGGGACGCCGCGAGGTGCTCAGCGGACCGGAACATGTCGGGCCGCCCGGCCAGGGGCGCGCTGGCGGGCATGTCGTCGGGATGGTGCGCCACCACGAGCAGCGTGCCGCCCGGCGCCACGGCCGCCGCGAGCCGGTCGTGCAGCGCCTCGAGATCGGCCCCCGGCAGGTGCATGAACTGCGCCGACACCAGGTCGAACCGCAGTGGCGGGGGAGCCCAGGAGCGCAGGTCCCGCTGCTGCCAGGTGATCCGCCTGGCGATCTCGCCTCCGGCCGCCGCCGCGTAACCGGCGGCCCGCTCCAGGGCCACGGCCGAGACGTCCGCCGCCGTCACGGTCCAGCCGTGCCGGGCCAGCCAGATGGCGTCGGCGCCCTCGCCGCACCCGGCGTCCAGCGCCGTGCCCGGCGCGAGGTCCGCCGTCTGCGCCACCAGCTGCGGGTTGGGCTGCCCGCTCCACAGTTGGCCGGCCGAGCGGTACCGGTCGTCCCAGAACTCCGCCGTGAACTGGATCGTGTCGTCAGGGGAATGGGAATGGGAGTGGCTCACCCGGCCACCATGCCGCGATCCCGGCCCTAATGGCAAGCTACCTTGCTGATATGGCAAAATAGGAGGCGTGGACTCCGACCTGTCCGCCGCGCTCACCGCGGTCGGCCCGCGCCTGCGCGAGCTGCGCCGGCAGCGCGAGACCACCCTGACCGCACTGGCCGAATCGACCGGGATCTCGCTGAGCACCCTGTCCCGCCTGGAGAGCGGCCAGCGCCGGCCGACGCTCGAGCTGCTGCTGCCGCTGGCCCGGGCGTACGGCCTGCAGCTCGACGACCTGATCGGCGGCCCGGCGACCGGCGACCCGCGCGTGCACCTGCGCCCGGTCCGCCGCCACGGCATGACCATGATCCCGCTGACCCGGCGGCCGGGCGGCGTCCAGGCCTACAAGCTGATCATCCCGGTCAGCCGCGCCGTGCCCGACCTGCAGACCCACGAGGGCTACGAGTGGCTCTACGTGCTGGACGGTCGGCTGAGGCTGGTGCTCGGCGACCAGGACCTCGTACTGCGCCCGGGTGAGGCCGCCGAGTTCGACACGCGGGTCCCGCACTGGTTCGGCAGCCTCGAAGACGGGCCGGTCGAGCTGCTCAGCCTCTTCGGGCGCCAGGGCGAACGCGCTCATCTGCGTGCCCGCCCCCAGGCCGGGTGACCCGCCTCATGCACACCGTTGAGCTCTCCAACCATCCCGGCGACCTGCTCGACGAGGCGTCCCGGCGGCGGGCGGCCGCCGAGAGGCACGCGCTTTCCGTCTACGAGGACGCGCTGATCAGGTACCGGGCCCGCGTCCAGACCATCAAGGTCAAGCGCGACCGGGCCCGCGCCCAGCACCGCTGGTGGGCCTGGCTGCGGCTGGCCTTCGCCGGGTGGAAGGAGAAGCGCGGCGTTCCCCGCCCGCCGATCCCGGCCGCCGGGCACACCGACACCGAAGAAAAGCTCATGGCCGGCATCGCGGGCGAGCAGCAGGTCGCGGCCGAACTGGGCCGCGCGCTGAGCGACGACTGGACGCTGCTGCACGGGTACCGCAACCGGCGCGGCGAGATCGACCACTTGCTGCTCGGCCCGCCAGGGCTGTTCGCGATCGAGGTGAAGAACCTCAACGCCACCGTGCACGTCGACGGCGACCGCTGGCGGGCCGACAAGTACGACAACTACGGGAACCTGGTCGAGCAGCGGCCGATCGCCGACCGCAAGGGGCGGTCGCCGAGCGCGCAGCTCAACGAGCCAGCCGATGACCTGGAGCGGTTCCTGCGCGAGCGCGGCCACCCGGTCACGGTCCAGCGCGTGGTCATCCTTGCCCACCGCCGGTCCAGGATCGGCACCGCGAGGAACCTGACGGTCCGGGTCGGAACGTCCGCTGGTTACCTGCTGACCCTGATCAACAGCCCGTCCGGCCAGCAGCCGCTCACCGGCAAGCAGTGCAGCGAAATCCGGCGCCTGATCCAGCACGACCATGCCCTCCATGACAAGCAGCGCCACGACAAGCGCCGCCGCGCAGGCCCGCGCCCTCACCGGTAGTCTGGTGGATCGTGTCGGCTAACCATCAGCTGCGGCTGTTCAATTCGCTGGGCCGGCGGATGGAGGACTTCATCCCGTCGTCTCCGGCCGCCGAAGTGACCGGCATGTACAGCTGCGGGCCCACCGTGTACGCGTTCCCGCACCTGGGCAACATGCGCCCGTACGTGTTCGCGGACACGCTGCGCCGCGCCTTCCGCTGGAAGGGCATCGCGGTGCGGCACGTCGTCAACATCACCGACGTGGGGCACGCGGTCGCGGACACCGACACCGGCGAGGACAAGCTGGAGGTCGCGGCGGCCCGTGAGCGCCGTTCGGTGCTGGACATCGCCGCGTTCTACACCGACGCGTTCTTCGTCGACATCGCCGCGCTGAACATTCTGCCGGCCGACGAGTACCCGCGGGCCAGCGCCTACGTGGAGCAGATGATCGAGTTCGCGGCCAAGCTGGAGAAGGACGGCTTCACCTACCGGCTGCCGTCGGGCCTGTACTTCGACACCTCGAAGGATCCCGGCTACGGGGAGCTGGCGCAGATGAACGCCGAGGGCCAGCTGGAGGCCGCCCGCCTGGAGTACGTGGAAGGCCGCCGCCGCAAGACCGACTTCGCGCTATGGCGCGCGGAGGAGCCCGGTAAGCGCAGGGTGCTGCGCTGGGACTCCCCGTGGGGCTGGGGGGCGCCGGGCTGGCACCTGGAGTGCTCGGTGATGAGCATGGCCCTGCTCGGCGAGCATTTCGACCTGCACACCGGCGGGGTGGACCACCGCGAGCTGCACCACGTCAACGAGATCGCGCAGAGCCAGGCCTACCTGGGCGACGGCCTGCCGTGGGTACGGTACTGGCTGCACAACGAGTTCTTGCAGCTGGGCGCCATGAAGATGGCCAAGTCGGCGGGCGGCGCGCCACGGCTGGCTGACCTGACCGAAGCCGGCTACCACCCGCTGGCCTACCGGCTGTTCCTGCTCGGCGGCCACTACCGGAGCCAGCTCGACTTCACCCCCGCCGCCGTGGACGCCGCCCAGGCCACGCTGCGCCGGCTGGTGACGCGGGTCCAGCCGCTGCGCCCGCTGCCCGTCGTCGAGACCCTGGCCGAGGCCACGGCCAGCGTCCGGGACGACCCGGTCGCCCAGCAGTACCTCGACACCATCGACGCGGCGATCGCGGCCGACCTGAGCACGCCGAAGATCCTCGCCGCGCTCCAGGACGCCCTGCGCGACCCGGCCATCACGACGGACGGGCAGCGCACCATCGTGGCCGCCGCCGACGCGCTGCTCGGCCTGGGCCTGGCCACCCTGGACCCCGGCGACCTGGAGCGCCGCCGTGCCGTCAGCGACCTGTCCGCCGAGGAGCAGCGCGCCATCGAAGAGCTCCTCGCCGATCGCACCCAGGCCCGCAAGGAGCGCGACTGGGCCCGGGCCGACCAGATCCGCGCCCAGCTCGACGAGCTCGGCGTCCAGGTCACCGACACCCCGGAAGGCCCGATCTGGCAGCTCCGCTGACCGCCAGTCCGTTCGGCTCATGATTGTGGATCTTTACACCCCCTATCGGGGGTATAGCGATCCACGATAACGACTGGAGGCCGCGGGTTAGGGCTCACGCGCACCATTGGTAACACGGGAAGGACTTGTCGATGGCACAGCGGATTTGCGTGACGGGAGCGAGCGGGCAGGCGGGCCGGGCGGTGGTGACCGACCTGCGTGCGCACGGCTACGACGTGGCGGCGACCGACGTCGCGGTGAGTCGGGCCGACCGCGAGGACGGGGTCCTCCGAGCGGACCTGACCGACTACGGGCAGGCGGTCGAGGCGCTCAGCCAGGCCGACGCGGTGGTCCACCTGGCCAACATCCCGGCGCCCGGCCTGAGCACCCCCGCGGTCACGTTCAACGCCAACATCACCATGAACTTCAACGTCTTCCAGGCCGCCGCGGCGCTCAAGCTGAACCGCGTGGTGTGGGCGTCCAGCGAGACCACGCTCGGCCTGCCGTTCGAGGTGCCGCCGCGGTACGCGCCGGTGGACGAGGACCACTACCCGGTGCCGACGAGCACCTACGCGCTGTCCAAGGTGGCCAGCGAGACGATCGCCGGGCACATCGCGGAGTGGTCCGGCATCCCTTATATCGGGCTGCGTTTCTCCAACATCATGGCTCCGGAGGACTACCAGGAGTTCCCCTCGTTCTGGCCGGACCCGCACGCGCGCAAGTGGAACCTGTGGGGCTACATCGACGAGCGTGACGTGGCCGCGTCCTGCCGCCTCGCCCTCGAGGCCCCCGCGGACGCGGTGAAAGGCAACCCCGCCTTCATCATCGCGGCCGCGGACACCGTCATGAACCGCCCGTCGGCGGAGTTGCTGGCCGAGGTCTTCCCCGGCGTCCCGCTGACCCGCGACGTCGGGACGTTCGGCACCCTGCTGGCCATCGACCGCGCCCGCCAGGCCCTCGGCTTCGAACCCGCCCACTCCTGGCGCGACCACGTGCCCGCCTAGCCACCGCCCGGTCATTATCGTGGATCGTTATACCCCCTATGAGGGGTATAACGATCCACGATAACCAGGGATCTCGAATTCCCTTACGGTAATGTAAGCCGTAGCCGTCACACCCGCGAACTGTGGCACCATCCGCAATAACTGTTGGCCACCCCGCCCCACCCCGGGCCACCATAAACGCGATGCCCCGTCACGCCTCCGCCCCGCTGCCGCCCGCCTCCGTGGCACCGGCCTCCGCCGCCACCTTGACGAACGCGAGCACCTCCGCCCGCACGTCGTCACCCCGCCACGCCACGCACAACGACGTAACCGGCACGCCGCGAGAAGGCACGAACACGATGCCCGGCCGGGCGCTGAACGTCTCCGACGACGCCGGGCACAAGCTGATGCCGCGCCCGGCCGCGATGTGCTCGCGCCACTCCTCGATCGTCCTGGCCACCGCGCCGATGACCGGTATGTCGCCGCCCGGCCGCGGCACCATCAGCCAGTCGTCCCGCCACCGCGACGGCA